>JABAHQ010004722.1_pt1 | contig 17916 bp, 16 predicted proteins | sample 7062091 | NCBI WGS metagenome assembly JABAHQ01 (sample SAMN14534359, study PRJNA622989) | marine sediment metagenome | biome: marine biome [ENVO:00000428]; feature: marine pelagic biome [ENVO:01000023]; material: deep marine sediment [ENVO:00002113] | place: India: Gulf of Kutch | collected...
GCGAGCGCGTGGTGTTCCGCGAGCTGTTCTATCGTGGCCTCACGCTCATGGACCTGCCCGGCGAGGCGGACGAGGCGCGGGCGACCGCAAGCCGGGCGCACGCGCGCCGGGAGGTCGAGGATCTGCTCAAGGCGCTCGGCGTGCCCGGGCTCGCCGAGCCCGCGGCCGGGCCGTCGCACGCCGCGGCCAGCCATGCCTAGCTGCGAGCGCCGGCCGTGAAGCCAGGCACCGGCCAGCCCTGGATGTCCCCCGACGCGTACGGCCGCTCGCTGCGCGGCATGGGCGTCAACCTGCTGGTGCGCGACGTTGCGCGCTCGGTGGCGTTCCTGGCGGAGGTGCTGGGGCTGACGACGGTCTACAGCGACGCGGACTTCGCGGTGCTGCGCCACGCCGGGTCCGACGTGATGCTGCACGCCGACCACACCTATGCGCAGCACCCGTTGCGCGGCCTGACCGGCGACGCCGCCCGGCGCGGCGCGGGGGTGGAGCTGCGGCTCTACGGCCTCGATCCCGATGCGGCCGAGGCCAGGGCCAGGGCCCGCGGCGACCCCGTGCTCGCCGAGTCGCGCGACAAGCCGCACGGCCTGCGCGAGTGCTATCTGGTGGATCCCGACGGCTACGTCTGGGTGCCCGGCATGGCGCTGCCCACCCCGTGAGGCGGCCAGGGCGGGCCGGATGCGGCGCTCACACGGGCGCCGCGGCGCACCGCGTGACGGGTCGGGTATCGGGGTCGGGTCCGGGATCGCAGGGACCGGGCTCAGGTCTTGCACTGCCGCATCGCGACGCCGCGAGCGACCCCGCAAGGATGATCCCGAAAGGCTCGCGAGGCCGTCGCGCGTGCCGCCGTCACACCGGCAGCGGCGCGCAGCGGGCCTTGGCGAGCGCCGCGCGCAGGGCTTTGGCCAGATCGAGCCGCTCCGGCGGCGTCAGGAACCTCCCGATCGCCAGGCTGTGCCCGTGGGAGCGCAGCATGAGCTCGCTGTCGGGGCGCGGCGGGTCGTCGATCAGCACCTGCAGCCAGTCGGGCTGGAAGCGCCAGACCGTCTTCTCGCCCCAGGGGTCGACCCGCTCGACCACGAGGTGGCTGCGGCTCAGGCGCAAGGTCTCGTACGTGCGGCCGTGCCGGTAGTTCATGCGGAAGGCGACATAGACGAGCGCGACGTCGAGCCCCATGAAGCCGATGACCGGCCATGCGCCCATCACGAAGAAGACCAGCGCGGCGCCGAAGCCGGCCGTCCCGATCACGCCCATGAGCACGAGAAAACCCCGCGGACCGAGGCTCCTGTGCGGGCTCAGGCGGGCGTCGAAGAGGAGCGCCGCGGGGGCGCCGGCTTGCCGTTGCGAATGCGAAGCGTTCATAATCGGCCCGATGATAGGGCCTGGATGGCGCTTGCGTAAAGGCGTCGCGCATCGCCGTTGGCGCGCCCGCGCGCGAGCGATTAGAGTACGCCGCCATGAAGAAGGCGCACGTCGCGAAGCTGTTCGACCGCCTGTGCGCGGTTCTGCCCGAGCCCGAGAGCGAGCTCGACTACTCCAACCCCTACACGCTCCTGGTCGCGGTCGTCCTGTCCGCGCAGGCGACCGACGCCGGGGTCAACAAGGTCACCGGGCCGCTGTTCAAGCGGGCCGACACGGCGCAGAAGATGCTCGACCTCGGCGAGGCGCGCCTCAAGGAGCACATCAAGTCGATCGGCCTGTTCAACAACAAGGCCAAGAACATCATCGCCCTGTCGCGGATGCTCGTGCAGCGCTACGGCGGCGAGGTGCCGCGCGAGCGCGCGAGCCTGCAGAGCCTGCCGGGGGTCGGTCGCAAGAGCGCCAACGTGGTGATGAACGCCGCCTTCGGCGCGCCGACCATCGCGGTCGACACCCACATCTTCCGGGTCTGCAACCGCACCGGGCTGGCGCCGGGCGAGACGCCGCATGCGGTGGAGCTGAAGCTCGACAAGGTCGTGCCGCCCGAGCGCAAGCTGCACGCCCATCACTGGCTGATCCTGCACGGGCGCTACGTCTGCAAGGCGCGCAAGCCCGAGTGCCCGAGCTGCGTGATCCGCGATCTGTGCCGCTACCGGGCGAAGACCACCTTGGAGGCGCCCGCGACGGCGGCCAAACACGCCCGCTCGGGCAAGGCGCCCGGCAAGGCCCCGGCGCGCTAGGGCGGATCGTCCCCGGCCGCTAGAGCGCTCCAGCCACTTGATATAGAATATAGAGCGGATTCACGTGTCGGGGCCGACCTGCGACACGGGTTCGAGCGAACACGATCGACTCCGGCGCGATGTCGCGGGAGCCGGCGCGGCCGGGCGTCAGCCGAACGGCTTGGCGAGGCGCGCGCGCAGAAGCTCGTTGAGGCAGCCCCGCTCGCCGACCCGCCGGGCCGCGCCGTCGCGCGCCTCCACGTAGATGACCTGCTGCCGGCCCGCCTCCTCGTAGAGGAAGACGTCGAAGACGCAGGACTCGCCGCGGTACTGCCAGACCTCGGCCGGCGGCTCGCGCCGGATCAGCTCCGGCGGGCCGAGCAGGCCGGACAGGCCGGCGGCGTCGAGGCCGATGAGGCGCGCCGGGTTGTCGTCGATCACCGGCTCCGGCGGCAGCGCCGCGCTCTCGCCCCGCTGCGGCGCCGAGGCCTCGGGTGCCGCCGTTTCCCGGGCCTGCGCCTCGGGCGCCCCGGCCTGGCCCGGGGGGCCGCCGTGCGGCCGGGCCTGACAGGCGCCCAGCGCCACCGCCAGGAGCGCCGCGACCGCCAGGGCGCGCTGTCGGCCGGCGTGTCGGTGCAGTCTCGCCATCCGCCGCTCGAACCGCCGCTCAGGCGCGGCGCGGCCCGCCCTCCGGACCGGCCTCGGCGGACTCGGGCTCCGCCTGCGCCGGACTGGGCACCTCGCGCACCGCTTGGTTGTCGACCTCGCCGGCTAGGCGGCCGCCGCGTTGGATCTCGATCTCGGCGTAGCGCACGGTGCCCTTGATCCGGCCCTTGGAGCGGATGGACAGCAGCCCGGCGACGTTCAGCTCGCCCTCGCAGGCGCCGGCCACGACGCACTCGAGCACCTCGGCGCGACCCTTGAACCGGCCGGTCTCGGCGATCTCGAGGCGCTGGGTGTCGGAGACCTCGCCCTCGACGCGGCCCTCGATGAGCAGCTTCTCGCAGGTCGCGATCTCGCCGCTCAGCGCGATGTCGCGGCCGACGATGAGCGTGCGCCCCGGCGAGCGGATGGTCTGCGGCTGGCCCAGCTTCGGACGCGCCGGCGCCACGATGTCCAGCGGGTTGCTGGGCAGGCTCGGCGTGCTGACGGGTTGCGCCGGCGGCTCCGCGGGCCGCGCCGGCGGCTCGGCGGAGCGCGCCGGCGGCTCCACGGGCTGCGCCGGCTTCGGGACCTCGCCGAGCGGCGGCGGCTCCGGCCTGGAGCGCGACCCCGGTGGAAACTTCTTGCGGAACATGCTGACCTTCCTCGTTCCGGACGGGCCCTGTCGCTCCTCGCTCACTGCATCGGCCTCATCCCGCAACCGCCGCCTCACGCCGGCGCAGGCGCTCGAAGACGTGCAGCATGAAGCCGGTGGCGACGACCGGCGTGACCAGGTTGACGATCGGCACCGTCAACAGGAACGCGATCACCGCGCCCGCCAGCAGCAGCCGTCCCCGATAGGCCCGGCGCAGGCGCCTCACCCCCGCCATGTCGAACCGGCGCGCGGCCACGAGCTCAAAGTATTCTCGGCCAAGAAGATAGCCGTTGAGCCCGTAGAAGACAAAGAGATTGAGAGGCGGCACGAAGAGCAGCAGCAGGTATAGCGGCAGCGCTACCACGTTGAGTGCGAGCGTGACCGCCACGAAGACGAGCCCGCTGACGAGCGCCTCGCCGATGGGCTGGGCGCGGGCCGGCTCGAGCTCCGGGTAGTGGCGTCGCTCGACCGCCGCGGCGATGTCGTCGAGCAGGATGGACATGAACATCGCGATCACCGTGGGGAACAGGAAGAAGCTGGCGACCAGCACGCCGACCATCCCCACGGCGCCGAAGACCCACTCCAGGACCCCGGTCCAGAAGCCGCCCGGCTCCTGCGCCGCGATCCAGCCGGACAGCGCCTCGCCGGCCCAGGAGAGGCCGAACCAGGCCGCGACCCAGAGCCCCGCGAAGGTGACGAGCGAGGCGCCGAGGGAGAGCCGAACGACGCGCCGGAAGGCGGGGTCGGGTAGTTGCCGGACGGCCTTGAGCAGCGCGGAGAGCATGGTGCCGCCTGTTTATCCGCTCGGCTCATGGCCCGACAAGGCGCCGGTTGCCCGAGCAACAGCCGCGCGACGGCCGCCGGCGCGCAGACTTGCCGCGCTCCGGCGCGCCGCTATACTCGGCGCCGCCCGAAAACCGGGCCCGCCCGCGAGTGTCGCGCCGTTTTCCGGGGCTCGCGCGGCGGCCGTCAGACCGGGACTATGCAGTCGGATGCCCGCACATGGCTGAGCAACACCTCGACGTCCTCGGCATCGGCAACGCCATCGTGGACGTGCTGGCCCACGCCGAGGAGGCGTTTTTGAAGGCCCAGGAGCTGGCCAAGGGCAGCATGACCCTGGTCGACGGCCAGCGCGCCGAGGAGCTCTACGCCGCCATGGGCCCGGGGGTCGAGGTGTCGGGCGGCTCGGTGGCCAACACGATGGCCGGCCTCGCCTCGCTCGGCGGCCGCGGCGCCTTCATCGGCAAGGTGCGCAACGACCAGCTGGGCGGCATCTTCCGGCACGACATCCGGGCGAGCGGCGTCGCCTTCGAGACGGCGGCGGCGACCGACGGGCCGCCGACCGCGCGCTGCCTCATCTTCGTCACCCCCGACGCGCAGCGCACCATGGGCACCTATCTGGGCGCCTCGGTGGAGCTGGGGCCCGACGACCTGGACCGGGGCGCCATCGGGCGCGCCAAGGTGACCTACCTGGAGGGCTACCTGTGGGACGCACCGGACGCCAAGGAGGCCTTCCTGGAGGCGGCGCGCGTCGCCCACCAGGCGGGTCGCAAGGTGGCCCTGTCGCTCTCCGACCCCTTCTGCGTCGACCGCCACCGCCGGTCCTTCATCGAGCTGATCGGGGGCCACGTCGACCTCCTGTTCGCCAACGAGACGGAGATCTGCTCGCTGTTCCAGGTCGGGACCTTCGACCAGGCGTTGCAGGAGATCCGCGACCACTGCGAGATCGCGGCGCTGACCCGCAGCGCCAAGGGCTCGGTGGTGCTGGCCGACAGCGAGGTCCACGTGGTCGACGCCGAGCCGATCGACAAGGTCGTGGACACGACCGGCGCCGGCGACCTGTACGCCGCCGGCTTCCTGTACGGCTACACGCAAGGCAAAGGGCTCTACGACTGCGGCCGGCTCGGGGCGATCGCGGCGGCCGAGGTCATCTCCCACTTCGGCGCCCGGCCCGAGACCCCGCTCAAGGAGGTGGTCGGCGAGCGGCTCGGCCCCGGGTGAGGCGGACGCGCGGCCCGGGCGCATGCGGCGCGGCGACCCGTCCCCGCAATGCCGGATGACCTAGCCCACCTCGGCGCGCCGGCCCGCTGGCGCGCGGCCGCGGCGGTCTATCTCGAGCGCCGCCTGCTCATCGTCTTCGCCATGGGCTTCGCGAGCGGCCTGCCGCTGGCGCTGAGCGCCGGCACGCTGGCCATCTGGCTGACCGAGGCGGGCGTCACCCTGACCGCCATCGGTCTGTTCGCCGCCGTGGGCACGCCCTACAGCGTCAAGTTCTTCTGGGCGCCCCTGATCGACCGGGTGCCGCTGCCGCTGCTCGGGCGGCTGCTCGGCCGGCGCCGCTCCTGGTTGGTCGTGATCGTGCTGCTTCTGATGGCCGGCATCGCCGGGCTCGGCCTGACGCGGCCCGCCGAGGCGCCGCTCGTCACCGCCGCCTTCGCGCTCCTGGTCGCCTTCCTCTCGGCCAGCCAGGACATCGTGATCGACGCCTACCGCATCGAGATCCTCGCGCCCGAGCAGCAGGGCGCGGGCGCGGCGGCGACCCAGGCCGGCTACCGCGTGGGCATGATCGCAAGCGGCGCGGGAGCGCTCTACCTGGCGGACAGCGGCCTCGACTGGTCGCTCGTCTACGTCGTCATGGCGGCGCTCCTGATCGGCGCCCTGATCGTGGCGCTTGCGGCGCCCGAGCCCACGGCCGAGCCGCGGCCGCCGGCGGGCGGCCTGGCGGCCCAGGTCAAAGACATGGTGGCCAGCCCCTTCGCCGAGTTCTTCCGGCGCAACGGGGCGCAGGCGGCGCTGCTCATCCTGGTGTTCATACTCCTGTACAAGCTGGGAGATGCCTTCGCCGGCGTCATGGCCAACCCGTTCTACGTCCAGATCGGTTTCTCCAAGAGCGAGATCGCCACCGTCAGCAAGGTGTTCGGGATCGCCGCCACGCTGGCCGGCGTGTTCGTCGGCGGCCTGATCGTGGCGCGCCTCGGCGTGCTGTGGAGCCTGTTCGGCTGCGGCGTCGTGCAGATGCTCTCCAACCTCATGTTTGCCGCGCAGGCGGCCATCGGGCCGGATGTCGGATTCCTGACCCTGACCATCGGCATCGAGAACCTCTCCGGCGGCATGGGCTCGGCGGCCTTCGTGGCCTACCTCTCGCTCCTGTGCAACACGACCCATACGGGGACGCAGTACGCGCTGTTTTCCTCGTTCATGGCGGTCGGGCGCACCTGGCTGTCGAGTTCGAGCGGCTGGGTCGCCGATCAGACCGACTGGGTCAGCTTCTTCGTGATCTCCACGGTCATCGCCCTGCCCGGCCTGGTGATGGCGGTGTGGATGGTCACACACCTGCCCATGACGACGCAGTCCGGCCGCGACCTCGGGCGCCGGTGAGGCAAGAGCGCCGCACCCTCGCAAGACCCGTTGCGCGGCATCGCGGAGAGTGCTTGCATGGGGGCGGCGCGCGAGCACAGGAACGGGGCAGGCGTGAGCGCTTGGGTGGAGATCTACAACGGCGACATCACCGGGCTCGATGTCGACGCCATCGTGAACGCGGCCAACGAGCAGCTCGCCCCGGGCGGCGGGGTGTGCGGCGCGATCCACCGGGCCGCCGGGCCGGAGCTTGCCGCGGCCTGCGCCAAGGCCGGCCGCTGCCCCACCGGCGGGGCGCGGATCACCGAGGGCTTCCGGTTGAAGGCGGGCCACGTCATCCACGCCGTCGGGCCGATCTGGCAGGGCGGCACCGAGAACGAGGACGACCTTCTCGCCAGCGCCTATCGCAGCAGCCTGGACCTGGCCAAGCGCCACGGCCTCGGGTCGATCGCCTTTCCGGCGCTTTCGACCGGCGTCTACGGCTACCCGCTCAAGCGCGCGACCGCGATCGCGGTCAACACCGTGTGCGACTGGCTGGACAAGGAGGAGGGCCTCGACAAGGTGGTGTTCTGCGTCTTCGGCAGCGCCGTCGAGGAGGCCTACCGCGAGGCGCTCGCCGATCGGGGCTGAACGGGCTCGCCCCACGCGCGCAAGTCACGGGCGCGGCTCAGGTGGCGATCCCTGTGAGCTAATCGGAAACGGGAACGCTCGCACGGGCGACGGGCGCGGCCAACGCTCGCGCGAGGGCACGCGCGCGGCAAGGCCGCGGCCTCGGTGCGCTCGGACATGAAGGGGCGTGGCCTCGGTCTCACGCAGGGCACCCCCCGCCGCGTGCCAAGGATGCCGGGATCGGCGAGATCCAGGCGGCGTCCTTGGCGCGAACCGGGCCGTGCGGCCACCGGCCCGGGAGCTCCCGGTCTCGAGCGGCCCTTGCCGGAAGCATGCGGCCTGCTCCGCCTCGCCCGGAGAAATTGAGCGTGGCCGGGGCATGCGGCGTTGCAGCCCGGGAGCGAATCGCTTACCTACGGACCCGAGGAGGCGGATACGACCCAGTGCTCTTAGCAGCCCTCAGGCCCCGCAGCGTCCGAGACAGGCAGGTCACGGACAGGGGCCCGTCGTCGCCGGCGTTCCGCCCCGGCCTCGGCCAGATGCTCGGGGAGACTTTCAACCACCTGGTCGCCTTGGACGGGCCGAACCGCGCCGCCCGGCAGGGCCTGCGCCTCGGCCTCGGCGGCGTCTTCCTCGTCCTCGTCCTGGGCTTCACGGCGCTCCAGCTCGGCGACGGCACGGCCGCCCTGTTCATCCTCGCGGCGGGCGTGGTCGGCGGTTACATGGCGCTCAACATCGGCGCCAACGATGTCGCCAACAACATGGGCCCCGCGGTCGGATCGCGCGCCCTCACCATGGCCGGCGCGCTTGCCGTCGCCGCGGTGTTCGAGGCCTTGGGCGCCGTGCTCGCCGGCGGCGACGTGGTGGCCACGGTGGCCAAGGGGATCATCGACCCCATGCGGATCCAGGGCACCGCGGTGTTCATGACCGCGATGCTCGCGGCCCTGCTGGCCTCGGCGATCTGGATCAACCTGGGCACCTATATCAGCGCGCCCGTCTCCACCACCCACGCCATCGTGGGCGGCGTCATGGGCGCGGGCGTCGCCGCGGCCGGCCTGGCCGTGGTCGACTGGGGGACCATGGCCAGCATCGCCGCCAGCTGGGTGCTCTCGCCGGTGCTCGGTGGGGTCATCGCGGCGCTGTTCCTGGCCTTCGTCAAGCTGGCGATCCTGTTTCAGGAGGACCGCGTCGCGGCGGCCAGGCGCTGGGTCCCGGTCCTGGTCGCACTCATGGCCGGCGTGTTCTCCGCCTACCTCATCCTGAAGGGTCTGAAGCGGGTCTGGCAGCCCGAGCCCTGGCTCGTCGGGCTGATCGCGACGGGCGTCTTCGCCGCGGCCTACGCGGTGGTCCGGCCCATACTCGCCCGGCGCGCCGAGGGCATGGACAACCGGGTCCAGTCGGTCTCCGGCCTGTTCATGATCCCGTTGATCTGCTCGGCGGCGCTGCTCTCCTTCGCGCACGGCTCCAACGACGTGGCCAACGCGGTGGGACCGCTCTCGGCGATCGTCGACGTGGCCGGCACCGGCGCGCTCGCCGGCGAGGTGGAGATCCCGCTTTGGGTCATGCTCGTCGGCGCGGCCGGCATTTCCGTCGGCCTCGTGCTGTTCGGCCCCAGGCTGGTGCGCCGGGTGGGTCAGGAGATCACCAAGCTGAACCCCATGCGCGCCTACTGCGTCGCGCTCTCGGCCGCGATCACCGTCCTCGTCGCCTCCGCGCTCGGCCTGCCGGTGAGCTCGACCCATATCGCGGTGGGGGCGGTCTTCGGCGTCGGCTTCTTCCGCGAGTATGTTGTCTCGCGATGGCAGCGGTCGCTGCGCGAGGCCGCGCGCGCGGACGGCACCGGCGTCGGCAAGGGCAACGCTCGCAACGGCAACGGCGAGGCCCTGCCTCGGCGCAAGCTGGTGCGGCGCGGCCATCTCGTCACCATCGTGGCGGCCTGGGTGATCACGGTGCCGGCGACCGCGCTCATGGCCGCCGGCTTCTTCGTCCTGCTGAACGCCGCCCAGCACTGGTAGCGGCTTTCACGGAAAAGCCGCTCCAGGCTCTTGGATCCAAGTGCCTGATTCACGCAGATAATTCGTGAGTCGGGCGACTCACGAATTTCCGCGATCAGGTACTAGGCGGCGAAGCCGCGCGCTTGGCTGCTGCGCCGGGCGCCGGGTCGTGCTAGCGTTGGCGCCATGATGTCCATACGCGGCTTTATAGCGGGTCTCGCGTTCACCGCGGCGACGGCGGGCGCGGCGACCTGGAGCTTGCCGGCCGCCGCGCAGGGCGAGGCCGCCGGCGGGGGCAAGCCGTTGCAGGCGCTCATCAAGGAGCTGAAGAGCGAGTTGGAGCGGGGGGAACGCGAGCGCCTCATCGACCCCTGGTACCTGCGCGACCTGCGCCAAGTGCTCAGCCGCTACGAGTGGCCCTGGGGCAAGCGTCTGTTCGGCGATGACTTCTCCGGCCGCGGGCCGCAGCCCGATCCGCCCTGGCGGGTCACGGCCGGCGAGGTTCTGATCGACTGGCGCTACGGCCTGCGATCGGTGGTCAAGCCGGCCCGGCGCGCGGCCGCGAAGGAGGAAACGAAGACCTCCGAGAAGGACGAGATGGCCAAGCTCTTCGGCCAGATCCTCAGGCAGACGCTGGAGGGCGAGGGGGGCCGACAGGCCGCTCGAGAACCCGCCGCGCCGCCGGCCGAGCCCGGCTTCGCCGCCGCCATCGCGCCGGTCAAGATCACCAACGCCTTCGCGCTGCGCCTGGAGATGACCTCGCGCGCGCTGCCGGAGGTGGCGCAGCCGCGCTTCGAGTTCGGGCCGTACCAGGGCGCCGACGCCTCGGCCGGCTACCGCCTGGCCTACAGGCCGGGCGCGGCGGCCGGCACGCCGTCGCTGGAGCTGCTGCGCCTGTCGCCGCGCGGCACGGTCTCGACCGTCGAGCTCTACGACAAGGCGCTCAAGCTGGAGGACGGCCAGGTCCACGTCGTCGAGTGGACCCGGGACGGCGACGGCCGGATGGTGGTGCGGGTCGATGGCGCCGAGGTCATGAGCGTGATCGACCGCAGCTTCCGCGACCCCTTCGACGGCGTGGCGCTGGTCAACAGCGGCGGCGACTTTGCCCTCAGGCGCATCACCGTCGACGGCACCGGCTAGTACCTGATCGCGGAAATTCGCGAGTCGCCCGGCTCACGAATGATCCGCGTGAATCAGGTACGTGAATCCAAGAGCCTGGAGCGGCTTTTCCGTGAAAGCCGCTACGAGCGCGGATCGTGTTCGCTCGGACCCACTTGGCAGGTCCGAGCGAACACGTGACTCCGCTCTCCATCAAATCGTTCGAGCCGATTCACCGGCTCGATGAATCGCCCGAAGCGAGTCCCGTCGACGAAGGATCTGCCCCAAGTCCGTGAGCGCGGACGCCGCGGGCGCCGTGCCGGCTAGAGCAGGATGCCTTCGATGGTGGATTCGTGCGCGGCGATCGCGGCGAGGGTCACGACGTCGCTGACCGTGGCGCCCTGCTGGACGATCTGGGCCGGCTTGGACAGGCCGAGCAGGATCGGGCCGATCACCGTTCCCACGCCCGCGTTCTGGACCAGCTTGGCCGAGATGTTGGCGGTGTGCAGCGCCGGCATGATGAGCACGTTGGCCGGCCCGGTCAGGCGGCAGAAGGGATAGAGCCGGCGCATCAGCTCGTAGTCGAGCGCCACGTTGGCCTGCATCTCGCCGTCGTACTCGAAGTCGACGTCGAGCGAGTCGAGGACCTTGACGGCATCGCGGATGCGCGCCGCCCTCGCGCGCATGGGGTTGCCGAAGTTGGAGAAGCTGAGCAGCGCCACGCGCGGCTCGTGGCCCATGGCGCGCGCTTGGGCGGCGGTCTGGACGGCGATGTCCGCCAGTTGCTCCGGCGTGGGCAGTTCGTGCACCGAGGTGTCGGCGACGAAGAGCGAGCGGCCCTCCAGCACCATGACCGACATGCCGAAGACCCGGCGCCCGGGCTTGGGGTCGATCACCCGGCTGATGTCGTCGAAAGCGACGCCGAAGCTCCGCGTCAACCCCGTGACCATGGCGTCGGCGTCGCCCTGGGCCACCATGGCGGCGGCGAAGACGTTGCGGTTCAGGTTGACCATGCGCTGGCAGTCCCGCAGCACCTTGCCCTTGCGTTGCAGTCGGCCGTAGAGATAGTCGATGTACCGGGCGGAGCTCTGCGAACGCTCGGCGTTCTGGATCTGCGCGAAGTTGTCCGGGATGCCGATCTGCTCCATGGTGCGGCGGATGGCATCCTCGCGGCCGACCAGTATGGGCGCACCGTAGCCCGCGTTGTGGAAGGCGTGCGCCGCGCGGATCGTCGTCTCTTCCTCGCCTTCGGCGAAGACCACGTGGCGCGGGGTCTCGCGCACCCGGTCCAAGATGCTCTGCAGGCTGGCCGCCGTCGGATCGAGGCGGGCGGCCAGCTCCCGTTCGTAGGCCTGGAGGTCATCGATCGGCTGGCGCGCCACGCCGGAGTCCATGGCCGCCTTGGCCACCGCCTTGGGCACCGCCACGATGAGGCGCGGATCGAACGGCGCCGGGATGATGTAGTCCGGCCCGTAGCACACCTGGCGCCCGGCATAGGCGCGGCCGACCTCGTCGGGCACGTCCTCGCGGGCGAGCGCCGCCAGGGCCTGGGCCGCGGCGATCTTCATCTCGATGTTGATGGAGGAGGCGCGCACGTCCAGCGCGCCGCGGAAGATGTAGGGGAAGCCGAGCACGTTGTTGACCTGGTTCGGGTAGTCCGAGCGCCCGGTGGCGATGATCGCGTCCTGGCGCACCTCGTTGACCTCCTCGGGCGTGATCTCCGGGTCCGGGTTGGCCATGGCGAAGATGATCGGCCTGTCGGCCATGGAGCGGACCATGTCTCGGGTGAGGGCGCCGGCGACCGACAGGCCCACGAACACGTCCGCGCCCTCGAGCGCCTCGGCGAGCGTGCGCGCCTCGGTGTCGACGGCGTGCGCCGCCTTCCACTGGTTCATGCCGTCCTCGCGGCCGGTGTAGATCACCCCGCGGGTGTCGCACAGGATGACCTTGTCGGGCGGCGCGCCCATGGCCTTGATCAATTCGGCGCAGGCGATGCCGGCGGCGCCTGCGCCGTTGATCACCGTCCCTACCGAGCCCATCTCGCGCCCGGTGAGTTGCAGCGCATTGATCACGCCGGCCGCCGTGATGATCGCGGTGCCGTGCTGGTCGTCGTGGAACACCGGCACGTCGAGCAGTTCGCGCAGCCGCTGTTCGATGACGAAGCACTCGGGCGCCTTGATGTCCTCGAGGTTGATGCCGCCGAAGGTCTTGCCCAGGAAGCGCACGCAGTTGACGAACTCGTCCACCTCGCGCGTGTCGATCTCGAGGTCGACCCCGTCCACGTCGGCGAAGCGCTTGAACAGCACCGCCTTGCCTTCCATGACCGGCTTGGCGCCGAGCGCGCCGAGGTCGCCCAGGCCGAGCACGGCCGTGCCGTTCGAGATGATCGCCACCAGGTTGCCCTTGGCCGTGTAGTCGTAGGCCCGGTTCGCATCCTCGTGGATCTTGAGGCACGGGGCGGCCACCCCGGGCGAGTAGGCGAGCGTCAGGTCGCGTTGGGTGGTGAGCGGCTTGGTGGCGCGAATCTCGATCTTGCCGGGGCGGCCGCGTGCGTGCATGTCGAGCGCTTCCTGCTCGATGAGGTGCGACTTGTCGTTCTCCATTGTCCCTCCGCCTGCTCACCGGCTCCCCCGCGACGACCCTTGTTTTGTCTAGGGTAACGCCTTTTGCGCAGAAGATGCTAGTGAGCCTCGGGCGGGGGGTCAAAGAAACCCTTTGCCGCGGGCTCGCCCCGTTCCGGCGGCTCGCCCGCCTCCTCCGGCTCAGTGCCGGGGCGGCCGCTCGTGCCGGTGCACGTCGGCTGCGCCGCGGCGCGAGAGGATCTCGCTGGCGCGGGCCTCCTGCTCCGGGTCGGCCACCCGGATCCAGAGCAGCAGCGCCCCCGCTTCCAGGGCGCGGGCGAAGCTCTCCGTGTGCGGCGTGGCGCGCACCGTCTCCAGCAGTTCGGCGAGCGCGGCGCCGGTCAGGCCCGCGGCGACGGCGGCCGAGACCGCGGCGCCCACCGGACCGGTGGCGATCCCGATCAGGCCCGCGGCGGTGAGCGGACCGACGTACTTGATCTCGCCGACCAGCCCGGCGAGCGCCTCGGTCCAGGCCTCGCCCGGCGATCCGGCCGCGCCCAGGGACTCATGGGTGTCGAGCACCGACAGATCGCTCGGCGCAAAGTCCGCGGCGAGCAGGTCCTCGACCGCGCGGGTGAAGTCCTCGCGGTGCGCGAAGCGCCCGACCACCTCGACGACCGTCTCGTCTTGAGTCGCTTTCCGGTTCCCCTGCATGCGCGCCACCCCCCGTCTGTCCTTCAGGCGAACCCCACCCGTCCCGCGTTGCGCGCCATTGTGCCCCGGCCCGGCCCGCTTGCCTAGGGCGCGCAGCAGGCCTGTGCTAGTCTTGGCCGAGGACAAGCGACGCGCCGGGCGCACAAGGTCCGGCCAGACTCGAGATCAGGGGCCGGCAGCCTTGCCCGAGCGCCGAGAGCACCAGCCCGCGACGGCCACCAGCGTGCGCCCCGGCGCGCCGCGCAGCCGGGTGCCGCAGCGCCGCGGCGACAGCACGCCCATGATGGCGCAGTTCCTGAAGGTCAAGAACACCCATCCCGACTGCCTGCTGTTCTACCGCATGGGGGACTTCTACGAGCTGTTCTTCGAGGACGCGCGTCAGGCCGCCGAGGCGCTCGACATCACGCTGACCAAGCGCGGCCAGCACGAGGGCGAGGACGTGCCCATGTGCGGGGTGCCCGTGCACGCCGCCGACGGCTATCTCGCGCGCCTCATCCGGCAGGGCTTCAAGGTGGCCATCTGCGAGCAGATGGAGGACCCGGCGGAGGCGCGCAAGCGCGGCGGCAAGGCGCTGGTCAAGCGCGAGGTCGTGCGTTTGGTGACCCCGGGCACGATCACCGAGGACGGGCTTCTCGATGCGCGCGCGCACAACTACCTGGCGGCGCTTGCCGAGGCCGGCGGGGCGCTCGGCCTGGCCTGGCTCGACATGTCGACCGGCGATTTCCTGGCCCAGCCCCTGGCCGCGGACGCCGGCGCCAACGGCAGCGCGGGGCTCGCCGCGGCGCTCGCCCGCCTGGCGCCGGGCGAGCTGATCCTGCCCGAGCGCCTGTTGCAAAGGACCGAGCTGTTCGAGGTCCTTGGCGAGTGGAAGGCGGCGCTCTCGCCGCTGCCGGGCGCCCGCTTCGATAGCGAGAACGCGCGCGCCCGGCTGCAGGCGCTCTACCGGGTCAAGGCGCTCGACGCCTTCGGCGCGTTCACCCGGCCCGAGCTGGCCGCCGCCGGCGCGCTCGTCGACTACGTCGAGCTGACCCAGAAGGGCCGCCTGCCGCGCCTGGCGCCGCCCCGGCGCGTCCTGGCCGGGGCGGTCATGGAGATCGACGCGGCGACGCGGCGCAACCTGGAGCTGGTCGGCGCCCTGTCCGGCGGCCGGCGTGGCAGCCTGTTGGGGACCATCGACCGCACCGTCACCGGCGCCGGCGCCCGGCTCCTCGCCGGGCGCATCGCCGCGCCGCTGACCGAGCCCGCGGCGATCTCGGCGCGCCACGACATGGTGGCGTACCTGGTCGAGGCAGAGGACCTGCGCGCGGGCTTGCGCGCGCGCCTGGCCCGCTGTCCCGACGTCGAGCGCGCGCTGTCGCGGCTCAGCCTCGCGCGCGGCGGCCCGCGCGACCTCGCCGCGGTGCGCGATGCGCTTACCGAGGCGGGCGCCATGCGCGGCCTGCTCGCCGCCGAGGGCCTAAGGGCGCCGCCCGCGGCCCTGGCCGCGGCGGCCCGGGACCTGGGCGCCCACGACACGCTGGTCGAGCGCCTGTGTCGCGCGCTCGGGCCCGAGCTGCCGCTGAACGCCCGCGACGGCGGCTTCATCGCGCCCGGCTACGCCCCCGAGCTCGACGAGCTCAAGACCCTGCGCGACGAAAGCCGGCGCCTGATCGCCGAGTTGCAGAGCAAGTACGTCCGCGAGACCGGCATCGAGTCGCTCAAGATCCGGCACAACAACGTGCTCGGCTACTTCATCGAGGTGACCGCCGCGCAGGCCGAGAAGATGCCGGCCGCCGCGCACGGGCCGTTCATCCACCGCCAGACCATGGCGAACGCCGTGCGCTACGTCACGGTGGAGCTCTCCGAGCTCGAGCACAAGATCTCGAGCGCCGCCGAGCGGGCGCTGGCGCTCGAGCTCAAGCTGTTCGACGACCTGGTGGGCGAGGTGAGCGCGCGGGCCGAGGCGATCGGCCTGGCCGCGCGCGCGCTGGCCGAGCTGGACGTCGGCGCCGCGCTCGCCGAGGTCGCGCTCGAGGGCCGCTGGTGCCGGCCGGCGGTCGACGACTCGGCCCGCTTCAAGGTGGTGGGCGGCCGCCACCCGGTGGTCGAGGCCGCGCTCGCCGCGACGCAGGAGGGCGGCTTCGTCGCCAACGACTGCGAGCTCGGCGAGGAGGCGCGGATCTGGCTGGTCACCGGCCCCAACATGGCGGGCAAGAGCACCTTCCTGCGCCAGAACGCGCTGATCGCCGTGCTGGCCCAGATGGGCTCCTTCGTGCCGGCCGAGGCCGCCGAGATCGGCGTGGTCGACCGCCTGTTCAGCCGCGTCGGCGCGGCCGACGACCTGGCGCGCGGGCGCTCCACCTTCATGGTGGAGATGGTCGAGACGGCGGCCATCCTCAACCAGGCGGGCCCGCGCGCGCTGGTCATCCTGGACGAGATCGGCCGCGGCACGGCGACCTTCGACGGCCTGTCCATCGCCTGGGCCTGCGTCGAGCACCTGCACGAGGTGAACCGCTGCCGGGCGCTCTTCGCCACGCACTACCACGAGCTGACCACGCTCGCCGGCAAGCTGCCGGCGCTGTCGTGCCACACCATGCGGGTCAAGGAGTGGCAGGGCGAGGTCGTCTTCCTGCACGAGGTCGCCCCCGGCGCCGCCGACCGCTCCTACGGCATCCACGTGGCCCGACTGGCCGGCCTGCCCGAGCCGGTCATCGCGCGCGCCGAAGAGGTGCTCTCGGTCCTCGAGCAGGGCGAGCAGGCCGGCGCCCTGGCGCGCCTCGCCGACGACCTGCCGCTGTTTTCGGCGACGCTGCCGGCGGCGCCGGCGCCGCCCGGCCCGTCGGAACTGGAGGCGCGCCTGGCCGAGGTCAACCCGGACGAGCTCGCCCCCAAGGCGGCGCTGGAGCTGCTGTATGAGCTGCGGCGGTTGCTCAAGGATTAGGGCTCGGCGCCCGCCAGAGACAGAACGAGACGGCGCCGCTCGCCCGTCACGTCGACATAGACGACCTCGACGCGCCAGCGCCACGCCTCGCCCTGCAAGGCGGCCGGATCGGCCAGCGGCACGCGGGCGATGACCCGGCGGCTGCGGTAGGTCTCCTCGCGCATCCCCGTGCCCAGGCCCAGGCTGAGCGAGGGGCGGATGCCGCTGGAGGAGCCGCCCGAGACGCCGAGGCCGATGCCGGCGCCGGGCGCCGCGACGCCGCCCTCGCGCAGGGCCGGAGCCAGGCGCTCGGCCGGATGGCGCACCCCGGCGGGATCGATGAGCGCGACCTCACGGACCTCGTGGCCGGCCGGGAGGTCGGCGACCACGATCTCGACCGCCTCCGCGCCCGGGCCCGGCACCGCGGCCTCGGCGCGCGGCAGGCCCGGGGGGTGCGGCACCGGCTCGGCACAGGCCGGGAGCACGAGGCAGAGCGCGACACCCGCGATCGACCGTCTCATGGCATCCTCGCTCGGCAAACGCCCGGGTCGGCCCGATCATGGACCCTCCGGGCCGCTTCGCCCAAGCCGCAAGCGGGCGGCGGCGCGGCCAGAAATCCCTTGCCAGGGGCCCGTCCAGCGGCAATGTGAAGAGCCATGGACGGATCGGCCATCGAGGCGCTCATCGAAGGCGCGGTCGGGGACCGTCGCGCCATCGTCTGGCGGCGCAAGCTGCAGGGCGAGGTCGACGCGCTCGCCGCCTCGGGCCTGCCGGCCCGCGAGCTCAGGCGGCGGGTCCTCGCCCGGCTCAGGGCGGCGGTCGCCGAGGGCCGCGCCGAGGTGCGGCGCCGCTTCGACGCCGGGGCGCCGGGCAGCGCCGTGGTGCGCGCCAACTGCTACCTGGTGGATCAGATCGTCCGCGTGGCCTACGACCACGTCACCCGGCACCTCCATCCGCTGGCCAACCCCTCGACCGGCGAGGTCCTCTCGCTGGTCGCGGTCGGCGGCTACGGCCGCGGCGAGCTGGCGCCGCACTCCGACGTCGACCTGCTGTTCCTGCTGCCCTACAAGATGACGCCGCGCAGCGAGCAGGTGGTCGAGGAGATCCTCTACTTCCTCTGGGACCTCGGCTTCAAGGTCGGCCACGCGACGCGCTCGGTCGACGACTGCATCCGCCTGGCCAAGGCGGACCTGACCATCTGCACCAGCCTGTTGGAGGCGCGCTGGCTATGGGGCGACCGGAACCTGTACCG
>JABAHQ010008171.1_pt2 | contig 17911 bp, 16 predicted proteins | sample 7062091 | NCBI WGS metagenome assembly JABAHQ01 (sample SAMN14534359, study PRJNA622989) | marine sediment metagenome | biome: marine biome [ENVO:00000428]; feature: marine pelagic biome [ENVO:01000023]; material: deep marine sediment [ENVO:00002113] | place: India: Gulf of Kutch | collected...
GTGGCCCTGGGTGGTGCCCCAGGTGCCGCAGATGAGGCCATCGACCTCGCCCTTGTGCAGCAGCATGGTGCCGATGAGCGTCAGGCGGCGGCGCATCTCGATCTTGGCGAGCTGCTGCGTGACGCCCTTGCGCTCGGTCATGCGGTGGTAGGTCTGCCAGAAGTCGCGGTAGCGGTGGTCCTGCTCGACGTTGACCACGTCGTAGTCGAGGCCCTCCTTCAGGCGCAGGCCGAACTTCTCGATGCGCTGGGCGATGATGGCCGGGCGGCCGATCAGCGTGGGCCGCGCCAGGCCTTCGTCCACCACGATCTGGCAGGCACGCAGCACACGCTCTTCCTCGCCCTCGGCGTACGCCACGCGCTTGCGCGTGGCCAGCTTGGCGGCCGAGAAGATGGGCCGCATGACGGTGCCGGACGCGAACACGAAGCCCTGCAGCTTCTCGCGGTAGGCGGCCATGTCCTGGATGGGTCGCAGCGCCACACCGCTGTCGGCCGCCGCCTGCGCCACGGCGGGTGCGATCTTCATCATCAGCCGCGGATCGAAAGGCTTGGGGATGAGGTACTCGGGGCCGAAGGCCAGCTTCTCACCCGCGTAGGCGGCGGCCACCACCTCGCTCTGCTCGGCCTGTGCGAGCTCGGCGATGGCGTGCACTGCGGCGATCTCCATCTCGTCGTTGATGGTGGTGGCGCCCGAGTCGAGCGCGCCGCGGAAGATGTACGGGAAGCAGAGGACGTTGTTGACCTGGTTCGGGTAGTCCGAGCGGCCGGTGGCCATGATCGCGTCGTCGCGCACGGCCTGCACGTCTTCCGGCAGAATTTCCGGGTTGGGGTTGGCCAGCGCCAGGATCAGCGGCTTGGCCGCCATGGACTTGACCATTTCCGGCTTGAGCACGCCGCCTGCCGACAGGCCCAGGAAGATGTCCGCACCCGCGACCACCTCGGCCAGGCTGCGCGCGCCGGTCGTCTGGGCGAACTGGATCTTGTCCTCGTCCATCAACTCGGTGCGGCCTTCGTAGACGACGCCTGCCAGGTCGGTCACCCAGATGTTCTCGCGCGGCAGTCCCAACTTGACCAGCAGGCCCAGGCAGGCGAGGGCAGCGGCACCGGCGCCAGAGGTCACGAGCTTGACCTTCTTGAGGTCCTTGCCGACCACCTTCAGGCCGTTGAGGATGGCCGCGCCGACCACGATGGCGGTGCCGTGCTGGTCGTCGTGGAAGACCGGGATCTTCATGCGCTCGCGCAGCTTGCGCTCGACGTAGAAGCACTCCGGCGCCTTGATGTCTTCCAGGTTGATGCCACCGAAGGTGGGTTCCAGCGCGGCGATGACCTCGACCAGCTTGTCGGGGTCCTTTTCGTTGATTTCGATGTCGAAGACGTCGATGCCGGCGAACTTCTTGAACAGCACCCCCTTGCCTTCCATCACCGGCTTGGCGGCCAGCGGGCCGATGTCGCCCAGACCCAGCACGGCGGTGCCGTTGGTGATGACCGCGACCAGGTTGCCGCGCGCGGTGTACTTGAAGGCATTGACCGGATCGGCGGCGATTTCCTCGCAAGGCGCCGCCACGCCGGGCGAGTAGGCCAGGGCCAGATCGCGCTGGTTCGACAGCGGCTTGGTGGCCGCAATGGCCACTTTTCCGGGCAGGGGCTGCTCGTGGTACTGCAGCGCGGCCTGCCTCAGGCTTGTCTTCGAGGTGTTGGACATCGATTAAACGTGTTGAAAAGGAGCAAGCCCGGCGTCAGAGACGCCGGGCTTGCAGAAACCACCCAGACTACGTCCTGGGTGGGCCGTTGGCACGCAGCCCCGCGTTAGTCAGCGTACTCGCCGGCCTCCGAAATCACCTTGGCCCAGCGAACCTTCTCCTGCTCGACGAATTTGCGATGTCCTCCTGGCGAAAGGCGGTCATCGCTGACGAGCGTGAGGCCTAGAGCCTCTTGGCGCAGGATGAGTTGTGGATCCTTGAGCGCCGAGCGCAGTGCGGTGTTGAGCTTGGTGAGCACTGCGGGCGGCGTTCCCTTGGGGGCGTACACGCCGTGCCAGACCTGCACGTCAAAGCCCTTGAGACCTGACTCGTCGAGCGTGGGCGTGTCCTTCAGCGCGGGGATAGCGAGGCGCTGCGCGCTGGTCACGCCATAGACCTTCACGCGTTTGCCTTCGACCTGGGGCACGGCGTTGGTGGCCTGCTCGCACATCAGGTCCACGTTGCCGCCCATGAGGTCGGTCATGGCTGGGCCCGTGCCCTTGTAGGCGATGGCGGTCAGTTTCAGGTTGAGCGCGCTCTGCAGCATGAGTCCGCACAAGTGCGAGGCCGAGCCCAGGCCCGCGTGCGCCAAGTTCACTTTGCTACCGTTGTCCTTGAGCCAGGCGCGCAGCTCGGCAAAGCTGTTGGGTGCCAGGCTGGACTTTCCAATCACCACCGAGGGGGCCTCGTTGATCAGGCCCAGCATCTCGAAATCATCGGGTACTTTGTAGCTGAGCTTTCGGTAGAGCGAGGGCGCGGTCGCCATGCCGATGTGGTGCACCAGCAGCGTGTAGCCGTCGGGCGCGGCACGCGCCACCTTGGCCGAGCCGATGGTGCCGCCCGCGCCACCCGCGTTCTCCACCACCACGGCCACGCCCATCGGGCCACGCAGCGCCTCGGCGAGATCCCGCGCAATCTTGTCGCTCGGGCCACCTGCCGCGAACGGCACCACGAGGGTGACCGGCTTGGTGGGGTAGTCCGCGAGCGCGGCAGAGCCAGTGGTCACCAGCACGGCGACCATCAGCGATTTGAGAACCATCTTCATGTTCGTCTCCTTTGCAGTGAATCAGTGACGCGTCGCGGGTCGCGCTGCGTCACGCGTCGCGGTAGCCAACGACTACCGTGTTGCCGCCCGTGCGGGCTCTCCGCGCGTATCCAGGTGCTCACGCCGAGAGCTCACGCATCACCTTGATAAGGTCGGCCTTGCCCTCGAAACCGATGCCAGGAAGTTCCGGCAGCGTGACGTGGCCGTTCTCCACTTTCACGCTGTCGGGGAAACCGCCGAAGGGCTGGAACAGGTCGGGGTAGGACTCGTTGCCGCCCAGGCCCAGGCCGGCGGCGATGTTGAGCGACATCTGGTGGCCGCCGTGCGGGATGCAGCGGCTCGCAGACCAGCCGTGTTCCTTGAGCATGTCCAGCGTGCGCAGGTACTCCACCAGACCGTAGCTGAGCGCGCAGTCGAACTGCAGCCAGTCGCGGTCGGGGCGCATGCCGCCGTAGCGGATCAGGTTGCGCGCGTCCTGCATGGAGAACAGGTTCTCGCCTGTGGCCATGGGGTTCTTGTAGAAGGCGCGCAGCGCCGCCTGCAGTTCGAAGTCCAGCGGGTCACCGGGCTCTTCGTACCAGAACAGGTCGTACTGCGAAAGCGCCTTGGCATAGGCAATGGCGGTCTCGAGATCGAAGCGTCCGTTGGCGTCTACGCAGAGCCTCTGGCCGTCCTGCAGGACCTCCATGATGGAGTCGATGCGCCGCAGGTCCTCGTCAAGCGAGGCACCGCCGATCTTCTTCTTCACCACGGTGTAACCGCGGTCGATGTAGCTGCGCATCTCGTCCTGCAGCTTCTTGTGATCCTGGCCCGGGTAGTAGTAGCCACCAGCGGCGTAGACAAAAATCTTCGGATTGGCCTGGCCGTTGCCATACCGGTCGGCGAGCAACTGAAACAATGGCTTTCCCTCGATCTTGGCCACCGCGTCCCAGACCGCCATGTCGATGGTGCCGATGGCGACCGAGCGTTCGCCGTGCCCACCCGGCTTCTCGTTCTTGAACATGGTGTTCCAGATCTTGTGCGGGTCGAGGTTGCGTCCGCTGTCGTCCTGCAGCGATTCGGGAGCGACTTCCAGCAGGCGCGGGACGAAGCGCTCGCGCATCAGCGTGCCCTGGCCGTAGCGACCGTTGGAATTGAAGCCGTAGCCCACAACTGGCCTGCCGTCGCGGATCACGTCGGTGATGACGGCGACGAGGCTTAGTGTCATCTTGCTAAAGTCGATATACGCATTGCGGATCGGCGAGCTGATGGGAAGGGTTTTTTCTCGGATGTCGACGATCTTCATGGAGGGCTTCCTGCTGTAAAGCGGCCGATGATCGGTGTGGCGGCGGCGTTTGACCAATGCCGCTTTTCTTGACTTTGATGCTTTGAAAGCACTGCCATGACGATGAACCTGTCCTGGATCGACGACTTCAATGCGCTGGCCGCGACGGGAAATTTCTCGCGGGCTGCAGACGAACGACACATGACCCAGCCGGCGTTCAGCCGGCGCATTCGGGCGCTGGAAGAATGGCTTGGCGCGGAGCTGTTTGACCGCCGCTCACAGCCGGCACGCGTGACCGAGGTGGGCGAGTGGTTCCGCGTGGTAGCGCAGGAGCTGCAGGTGCGGGTGGCGGCCATGCCCGGGGAGGCGCGCGCGGTAGCCGAGGCCAGTTCCACCACGCTGCGATTCGCAGCCACGCACGCGTTGTCCTTTACCTTCCTCCCACCGTGGCTGCGGGCGCTAGAGACGCGAGCCTCCATGGGCCCGATTCAGCTGGTGTCAGACGTGCAGCAAAAGTGCGAAGGCTTGCTCGCTCAGAGCGAGGTGCATTTCATGCTGGCGCATGCTCATACTAGCGTGCGCAGCGGGCTGGATGACGCCAGCTATCCAAGCCTCGTGGTTGGAAGCGATCAACTCGTCCCGGTATCGGCTCCTGACGACGACGGGCTTCCCTTGCACAGGCTGGAGGGAGGAACGACGGGTGCGATCGTTCACCTCCTGGGCTACAGCCAGGAGTCGGGCCTGGGGCGCATTCTGAGATCGCTCAAGGGACCCGCGATCGAGCGCCTTCATCACCAGTACGTCCTCACGGCACACCTGGCTTCCGTACTGCGAACCGTGGCCCTTGACGGGCGTGGCCTGGCCTGGTTGCCCAAGCTGCTGGTCGGCGATGATCTTGAACGCGGGCGGCTCGTCGTCGCGGCTTCCGCTGAATGGCAAGTCGATTTGGACATTCGACTCTATCGCCATCGATCGCGGGCGGGAGACGCCGCCGAAGGCTTCTGGGCGGCGGCGCAAACCAGCACGGCGCAGCGCCACCACCCATAGGCTCAGTGTTGATCCAAGCGAGACCCGTCGAACTTGGGTTACTTGGGCGGTCCTTCGAACGTCAAGTCAGAAGGACGGGGCACGTTGGCGGTTTGGGCTACGACTTCTATTGGCAACAGCGGTCAGTCGACATGCGCAGGTCGATCGACCGAGTTCAGTCTTGAGCCGCCTCTCACCGAGCGTCAATCGAACACTTCCGTCCGCCCCCGGATCACGCCACCACACCGACCTCGATCTTTCCCAAAACCCCGTACTCCGCCACAACCACATCCATCTCCAGAATCTGTAACGGCACCATGCAGGTTCCGCACGATGCCCAGTCGCCGGCCTTCAGGCCGATGCCCAAAACCGACAGCGTGGTGGCCAGCCAAGTGAGCGCAATGCGAGGGTCGCCCAGCAATGCCCTGCCTTCGCCGTCGCGCGTGTAGCGTGGGCGGCCGTCGGCACCGGTCACGGTGGCGTGCACCACGTGGGCGGCGAGGTCCATGCTGCGCCACGTGTCCGGCGCGGCAAGGCCGAAGAGGAAGCGGCCAGCGCAGGCGTCGTCGGCGATCAGGTGCGCCTTGCCGGCGCGGGTGAAATCGGCGTAGCGCGAATCGGGCAGTTCAAAGGCCGGGTGCAGGGTGGCGACGGCGGCGAGCACTTCGGGCTGGGTGTAGGGCGTCTCACGCGGCGGCAGGTCAGCGCCCATGCGGAACGCGAACTCTGGCTCGACCACGCGCATGCGGTTTCCCTGCAACGAGAGTGTGCTGCCCATGGGGAAGACAAAGCCGCCGAGGATGCGGCCGGCCAGCGGGCCGTCCACCTGGATGTGCGCTTGCCCGGCGGTACTGGTGGCAGCGATCTTCCACCCCACGACGGCGTCTTGCGCCACGGCGGGCAGTGCGGCCTGGATGGCGTGTCCTTGCGCTTCGGTGTGCGGGCGCAGCGGTTCCGGCAGCGCGTCGATGACGGCGCCTTGCTGGCGCGCGGTCCAAAGCAGGCGCGCGGCTTCGGCGGTGGCGTGCTCCATGGTTGCCGCCCTCAACTTGCGGCCCTCCCCAGCGCCTGCTCCACATCCCACAAGATGTCCTCAATGTGCTCCAGCCCCACGGATATGCGCACCATGTCCGGCAGCACCCCCGCCGCCCGTTGCTGAGCCTCATCCAGTTGCCGATGCGTCGTGCTCGCCGGGTGCGAGATCAGCGTCCGCGTGTCACCGATGTTCACCAGGTGGCTCATGAACTGCGCGCTCTCAATGAAGCGCACGCCGGCCTCCATGCCGCCCTTCACCCCAAACGCCAGCAGGCCCGATGCCCCGCGCATCTGCCGCTTCATCAGCGCGTGTTGCGGGTGGTCTTCCAGCCCCGGGTAGTTCACCCAGCTCACGCGTGGGTCGTCTTTCAGGAACTTCGCCAGCGCCAGCGCGTTGCTGCAGTGGCGTTCCATGCGCAGGGGCAGGCTTTCGACGCCCTGCAATATCTGCCAGGCGCTGGTGGGCGCGAGTGAGGCGCCGTAGACGCGCAGGCCTTCCATGCGGCAGCGCATGCTGAAGCCGAAGTTGCCAAAGGTCTCGTAGAACTTCACGCCGTGGTAGCCGGGCGATGGCTCGGTCATGCCGGGGAATTTGCCGTTGTCCCAGGGGAATTGGCCGCCCTCCACCACCACGCCGCCCAGGGTGGTGCCGTGGCCCGCCAGGTACTTGGTCGCGCTGTGGATGACGATGTCCGCGCCCAGGGCCACGGGGTTGCAGAGGAAGGGGCTGGGCACGGTGTTGTCGACGATGAGGGGCACGCCGTGGGCGTGGGCCACGTCGGCCACGGCCGCTATGTCCAGCACCACCATGCTGGGGTTGCCCAAGGTCTCGGCGTAGACCGCGCGGGTGTTGGGGCGCATGGCGGCGGCAAAGGCCTCGGGGTTCGTGGCGTCCACAAAGGTGGTCTCGATACCGAACTTGCGCAGGTTGACGGCGAGCATGGTGACGCTGCCGCCATACAGCGCGCCGGCGGCGACGACGTGGTCGCCGCTTTGCAGCAAGGTGGTCAGGGCCAGTGTTTCGGCGGCCATGCCGCTGGCGCAGGCCACGGCGGCGCGGGCGTTCTCCAGGGCGGCCACGCGCTCTTCCAGGGCGCACACGGTGGGGTTGCTGAGGCGGGAGTAGACGTTGCCGAAGGTCTGCAGGTTGAACAGGCTGGCGGCGTGGTCGGCGCTGTCGAAGACGAAGCTGGTGGTCTGGTAGATGGGCAGCGCGCGCGAGCCGGTGCTGCTGTCGGGGATCTGGCCCGCATGGATGGCCAGGGTTTCGGGGTGGAATTGGCGGTCGGCCATGTCAGACGGGCCTCTTTGCTGAGATGACTTTGGTGTTGACGCCGGCCCAGTTGAGGCCGCCGAACAGGCGCGCGTGTTCAATCTTCACGCAGCGGTCCCACACGCTGTCGAGGCCGGCGTCGGTGGCGATGCGGTCGGCTTCTTCGCTTTTCAGGCCAAGCTGTTGCCACAGGCATTTGGCGCCGATGGCGACGGCGCTCTTGGCGATGGGCGGGATGTCCTGTTCCTTGCGGAACACGTCCACCATGTCGACGGGGAACGGGATGTCTTCGAGACGCGGATAGCTGGTCTGGCCGAGGATCTCGGGGTACTTGGGGTTCACGGGGACGATGCGGTAGCCGTGGTCTTGCATGTACTTGGCCGCGAAGTAGCTGGGCCGGTGCCATTCGGCCGAGAGGCCGACCACGGCGATGGTGCGGCAGTCCTTGAGGATGCGCCGCAGGGTGGGGATGTCGTCTTGCATGTTCTTGAAGCGAATCAGGCGTCGGCACCGACGCGCAGGACCACGTTGCCGATGGCGCGCCCGCTCTCCACGAGCTGGTGCGCGTCGGCGACGCGCTCCAGCGGCAGGCGCTCGGCGATGAGGTGTTGCAGCGCGCCGCGTTCCAGCAGGCGCGTGAGCGTGGCCACGGCGCGCGCACGGTCGGCCGGGCTGAGGTGGTAGACCATGAAGAACTTGAGCTGCACGTTCTTCACGATCAGCGGGAAAAACGGCAAGGCCATGGGCGACGCGCCGCTGCCATACACCACCACCTCGCCACCGGGTTTGAGCATCGCGATGTCGGCCTCGGCGTTGGCGGCCAGGTCGAGTTCGATGATGCGGTCCACGCCCTGTCCTTGCGTGAGTTCGGCCACCCGCTCGGCCAGGGGCTCGGTCTTGTAGTTCAGCACCGCGTCGGCGCCGGCCTCGCGGGCGATGCGGGCTTTCTGATCGGAGCTGACGGTGCTGATGACACGTGCCGCGCCGAGTTGGCTGGCCATCTGCACCGCGTAGTGGCCCACGGCGCCCGCGCCGCCGGCCACCAGCACGGTCTTGCCGGCCACGCCGCCGTCCATCAGCACCGCATGCAGGGCCGTGAGCGCGGGGATGCCCAGGCAGGCACCGGCCTCGCCGCTGGTGCCGTCGGGCAGGCGCACGGCCTGCTGTTGCGGCAGGCACAGCCATTCGCAAGCGGTGCCGTGCGCGCGGCCCCAGGCGGCGTTCCACAGCCACACGCGTTCGCCCACTCGTGACGGGTCCACGCCCTCGCCCACCGCGTCGATGACGCCGCTGCCGTCGCTGTGCGGGATCACGCGCGGGAAGGCCGGGGTCTTGCTGCGCAGGCCGGCGCGGCTTTTGACGTCGGAGGGGTTCACGCCGGACCAGGCCACGCGCACGCGCACCTCGCCAGGGGCGGCTTGGGGTGGCGGGATGTCTTCGACACGCAGGACCTGATCGGCCGGGCCCACGGCCTCGTAGAAGGCGGCTTTCATGCGGCCGCTCACCAGTTGGGCTTGCGCTTGTCGATGAAGGCCTGCACGCCTTCCAGCGCGCTCGGGTCCATCATGTTGCAGGCCATGGTGCGGGCCGCGTCGTCGTAAGCCGCGCCGATGCCGGTTTCCAGTTGCCGGTAGAACAGGCCCTTGCCGGCGGCGATGGCCACGCGCGGCTTGGCGAGGATGCTGTCGACGAGCTTGCCCACCTCGGCCTGCAAATCGCCCGCGTCCACCACGCGGTTGATGAGGCCCTTGGCCTTGGCTTCGTCGGCGCTGATGAAGTCGCCGGTGACGAGCATTTCGAACGCGGCCTTGCGGCCCAGGTTGCGGCTGAGCGCCACGCTGGGCGTGCTGCAGAACAGGCCGACGTTGATGCCGCTGACGGCGAAGCGCGCCTCGCGCACGGCCACGGCCAGGTCGCACATGGCCACCAGTTGGCAGCCGGCCGCCGTGGCAATGCCCTGCACCTGCGCGATGACGGGCACGCCCAGTTGCTGCACGCTCATCATGAAGCGCCCGCACTGCGCGAACAGGCGCTGGTAGTAGTCGAGCGAGGGCTCGGCGCGCATTTCCTTCAGGTCGTGCCCGGCGCAGAAGGCCTTGCCCTCTGCGGCAATGACCACCACGCGCGCGCCCTCGTCGGCGGCCACGCGGTCCACGGCGGCCTGCAGGGCGGCCAGCATGCTTTCGCTCAGCGCGTTGAAGGCCTGCGGGCGGTTGAGCGTGACCGTGACCACGCCGCGCGCATCGCGCTCGTAGCGCAAGGGCTCGCTGGTGACGGAGGGATCGAGTCGGTCGTTCATCGGGTCTGTCTCGCTCGTTGTGTCATTCGATGGCGCTGGCGCTCCTGGCGCGCTCGCGCAGCTCGAACTTCTGGATCTTGCCGGTNNGCCTTGGGCACCTTGTAGCCAGCCAGCAGGCTGCGGCAGTGGGCGATGAGTTCGGCCTCGGTAGTCTGCGCGCCGGGGCGCAGTTCCACGAAGGCCAGGGGCGATTCCCCCCACTTCGGGTCGGGCTTGGCCACCACGGCGCAGGCCATCACGGCGGGGTGGCGGTACAGCGCGTCCTCCACCTCGATGGAGCTGATGTTCTCGCCGCCGCTGATGATGATGTCCTTGCTGCGGTCCTTGATCTTGACGTAGCGGTCGGGCTCCAGCACGGCCAGGTCGCCGGTGTGGAACCAGCCGCCGTCGAAGGCCTTGTCGGTGGCCTCGGGGTTCTTCAGGTAGCCCTTCATCACGATGTTGCCGCGGAACATGATCTCGCCCATGGTCTCGCCGTCGGCGGGCACCGCGGTCATGGTCTCGGGGTCCATCACGGTCATGCCTTCCTGCAGCGGGTAGCGCACACCCTGGCGGCCGTTCAGGCGCACCTGCTCGCCGAGTTCGGCCGTGGCCCACGCGGGCCGCGCCACGGCCACGGACGCGGGGCCGTAGACCTCGGTGAGGCCGTAGNNCCATGCCTTCGATCATCGACGCCGGCGGCGCGGCGCCCGCCACCATGCCGCGCACGGCGCCGATGCCGTCCTTGAGCGACGGGTCGGCCGCCACGGCGGAGAGAATGCCGTTGTGCACGATGGGCGCGGCGCAGTAGTGGTCCACGCCGTGCTCGCGCATGGCGGCCAGGATGGCGGCCGGCTCCACGCGGCGCAGGCACACGTGCACGCCGGCCTGCAGCGCCACCGTCCAGGGGAAGCACCAGCCGTTGCANNCGTTGCAATGGAACATGGGCAGCGTCCACAGGTAGCGCGGAAACTGCGGCATGGTCCAGGTGACGACGTTGCTCACGGCGTTGAGGTAGGCGCCCCGGTGGTGCGTGACCACGCCCTTGGGGTCGCCCGTGGTGCCGCTGGTGTAGCTCACGGCGATGGCGTCCCACTCGTCGGCGGGGCCGTCCAGGCGCGGCAGGGGTTCGTGCGCAGCGATGAGGGCCTCGTACTCGCGCGCGCCCAGGCGCTCGCCCGGGCCGGTGTACTCGCTGTCGCAGACGTCGATGACCACGATCTCGCGCCCAAGCCCGGACAGGGCCGCCAGCGCCTTGGCCACCACGGGCGCGAACTCGCGGTCGGTGATCAGCACCTTGGCCTCGCAGTGGTTCATCTGCCAGGCCAGCAGGGGCGCGTCCAGGCGGGTGTTGAGCGTGTTGATGACGGCGCCCAGCGCGGGGATGGCGTAGTGGGCCTCCACCATCTCGGGCGTGTTGGGCAGCAGGGTGCTCACCGTGTCGCCCGGGCCGATGCCCAGGGCGCGCAGCGCGGCGGCCAGCCGGGCGGAGCGCTCGCGCACCTGCGCCCAGGTGTGGCGCCGCGCGCCGTGGATGACGGCGGGCATGTCGCCGAACACCTCGGCCGTGCGCTCGACGAAGCTCAGGGGCGAGAGGGCCGCGAAGTTGGCGGGGTTGCGGTCCAGGTGCTGGTTGTAGAGGCTCATGCGGGCATCGTAGGCAGCAGCACCCACGCGTGACCAGCGGGGCTTACCCGATGGGCCGGCGGGCAAATGTCGTTGCGCCGACATCTTGAACCCTCAGGCTGCTGGTGCTACAAGCGAACGCAAATGACCGCGCCCGCCACCGACGCCCTCACCGAGTCCATCTACGACGCCGCGCTGGACGCCGCGCACTGGCCGTCGGTGCTGGGCCAGCTCAAGACCGCCTTCCGCACCGAGGCCGAAACCTTCTACGTGCTCGACTTCGCCACGCGCGAGGTGGGCGAGGCACACCTGGCTGGCGTGTCGCCCTACTGGCTGGGCCAGTTCAACCGCTTCTACTTCGCGCCCGACAACCCCTGGAACGTGCACTCGGCCGCGCTGCACCGCCAGGGCCTGGTACGGACCAACGAGCGCCTCGACGCCTTCACCCGCCAGCGCGGCGTGCTCTACCGCTCCAGCTATTACCACGAGTGGATGGTGCCGCAGGGCTTTCACTACAGCATCGGCAACACGCTCACCAGCGACCGCCGCGCGATCGCCAACGTCACGCTGCTGCGCGCGCCCGACCTGCCGCGCTTCAACGCGGGCGAGGTGCGCTTGTTCGAGCAACTCAGCGTGCACTTCGTGCGTGCGCTGCGGGTACGCCAGCACCTGGACACGCTGCGCACCAGCCGCGAAGGCCTGGCCGCCATGCTCGACGGCCTGACCGACGCCCTGCTGCTGCTGGACGACCAAGGCCGGCTGCTGCACGGCAACCAAGCCGCGCTGGACTGGCTGGCGCGCCGCGACGGCCTGCAAGTGCGCCAGGGCGTGGTGGAGCCCACCCAGCCCGCGCTGCGCGCGCGCTTCACCGCCTGGTTGACGGCGCACGCGGCGGACGCGCTGCACGCGGCCTCGGTGCCCGACACGCTCACCCTGGCTCGCGGAGCCAGCCACCTGCCGCTGGCGCTGCGGGCCTCGGGCTGGACGCTGCCCGTGTCGTCCTGGCACAGCGCGCGGCGCTGCGTGCTGGTGTCGCTGGGCCCCGCCGGTGCCCTGCACGTGGGACCGCCCGCCGAGGCATTGCGCGGCCTGTACCACCTGACGCCAGCCGAGGCGCGCCTGGCCCACGCGCTGTGCGAGGGCCTGAGCCTGCGCGAGGCGGCCGAGGCCCTGGGCATCACCTACGGCACGGCGCGCACGCGGCTCAAGGCGGTGTTCGGCAAGACGGGCACGCACCGCCAGTCGGCGCTGATCGAGCGCATCCGCCGCGATCTGCCGCGCCCAATCGGGCCGCGCTGAGAGCGGCCCTGGACACGCGGCCCCCATTTGGGAGGTGCCGCGCCGCGCCCGGCTGCCTATCGTCGCGCCCAGTTCCATCACACGGCACGCGACCATGTCCCTCACCACCCTCTCCGGCACCGTCAGCGGCATTCGCCACTCCTCCGAAACCTCGGGCCACATCGGCAAGAACGGCGGCAACGTGCACACCAAGCAGGTAATCGCCTTCCGCGTGGACGGCCAGCCCGCCGAGATCAAGCTCATGAACATGCCGGACGTGCAGGACGGCGAGCGCGTGACGCTGGCCGGGCGCATGAAGAACGGCAGCTTTCGCGCACTGGCCATGCGCAACGACCAGACGCGCGCCATCTACGGCATGCCCACCACCATGGCCTATGTGTTCGGCGCTCTGCTGGTGCTGGTGGGCCTGCCCTTGCTGCTGGTGCTGGTGGGTGTGCTGTTCATCGGCGCCGGCGCCTGGACGCTGTACGAGGCCTGGCTGCACACGCAGGCGGCGAATCTGCTGCGGGCCTGAGCCCGCTGGCCGCCCCGTGTCAGGTGGGCGCCTCGCCGCCCGCCGCCCGGATCATCTGGTTGAACGCCCCCAGCCCCGGCACCTTGGCCGCGTACCCAAAGCTCCCCGGCCCGTTCATTTCCTCGGCGGCCTGGAGCAGCGCCGCATAGGCCGCGCGCGCCAGGGACGAGCCCACGCTGATGCGCCGCACGCCCAGGCGCTCCAGCTCGGCGCGCGTGAGCGCGCCGCCGGCCAGGCCCATGACCACGTTCACCGGCCGCGGCGCCACGGCGCGCACCACGCGCTCCACCTGCTCGGCGGTTTTCAGGCCGGGGGCGTAGAGCACGTCGGCGCCCACCTCGGCGAAGGCCTGCAGGCGGCGGATGGTGTCGTCCAGGTCGTGGCGGCCCCAGAGCAGGTTCTCGGCCCGCGCGGTGAGCACGAAGGGGAACGGAAGCGCGCGCGCCGCCTGCACGGCCGCGCGCACGCGTTCCACGGCGGCGTCGAAGGGGTAGATGGGGTCGTCGGCGCGGCCGGTGGCGTCTTCGATGGAGCCGCCCACCACGCCGGCCTCGGCGGCCAGGCGGATGGTGTCGGCGCAGTCCTGCGGGCTGTCGCCGAAGCCGTTCTCCAGGTCGGCCGTCATGGGCAGCGCGGTGGCCTGGGTGATGTCGCGCAGGTGCGCCAGCGTGCGCTCGCGGCCCAGGCCACCATCGGGCAGGCCCAGGGCGAAGGCGTGGCCGGCGCTGCTGCTGGCCAGGGCCTGGAAGCCCTGCCCCGCCAGCAGCACGGCCGAGCCGCGATCCCAGGGGTTGGGCACGACGAAGCAACCCTGGCGGTGCAGCTCGACGAAGCGCTCGGCGCGTTCGGCCATGATGGTCATCGTGTCTCCTGGTGGCTCACTTCAGCGGCGCGCGCTCACCCAGCACCGCGCCTTTGGACAGCGGTTGTACCAGTTGCCCGTACAGGTGCAACCAGCCGAAGCGGCCCTGCGGCACCGGCGGCTTGAAGCCGCGCAGGCGCTCGGCGATCTCTTCGGCGGGCACCAGCAGTTCGATGCGGCGCGCGTTGAGGTCGATCTCCACGCGGTCACCGTCGCGCACGGCCGCCAGCGGGCCGCCCTCGGCCGCTTCGGGCATCACCTGGCCGATGGTGATGCCGCTGTTGAGGCCGGAGAGTTCGCCGTCGGTGACCACGGCCACGTCGGCGCCGCGCCCCGCGCCCACCAGGGCCGCCATGAAGCTGGCCGCGAACACGGTGCCCGGGCCGCCGCGCGGGCCCAGCATGCGCAGCACGATGACCTGGCCCGGCTGCACGGCGCCGGTGCGCAGGCCGTCGATGGCCACGGCCTCGTCCTCGAACACCCTGGCCTCGCCCGCGAAGCGGCGGATGCCGGCGGGCACGGCCGCCAGCTTCACCAGCGCGCCGTCGGGTGCGAGCGAGCCGCGAATCACCATCAGCCCCGGCTCGCGCGCGAAGGGCTCGTCCAGCGTGCGGATGACCTTGTCGTCGATGGTGAGCGGCTCGGCCAGCTCCTCGCCCATGCTGCGTCCGGACACGCTGCGGGCGCTGCCGTCCACCAGCGGTCCCAGGCGCTGCATCACCGCGCGCACGCCGCCGGCGGCGTCCAGGTCTTCGATGCGGTCGGGCCCGTTGGGGCGGATCTGCGTGAGCATGGGCACGGTGTCGGCGCAGGCCTCGAACTCGGCGATCACGTCGACGGGGCACTGCGCCTCGGTGGCGATGGCGATGAGGTGGCGCATGACGTTGACCGAGCAGCCCGTGGCCACCGCCGTGCGCACCGCATTGCGCAGCGCGGCGGGGGTGAGGATCTGGCGCGGCCGCAGGTCCTCGCGCACGATGTCGACGATGCGCGCGCCGGCCTGCGCGGCCAGGGCGTGCAGGCGCGGGCCGTCGGCGCGGATGGGCGAATTGCCCGGCAGCGCCATGCCCAGGGCCTCGGCCAGGCAGTGCATGGAGTTGGCCGTGGCCAAGCCAGCGCAAACGCCGGGGCCGTCGATGGCGGCGCGGCACATGCCGTGCAGGCCATCGAGCGAGAGCTGGCCCGCTTTCACGGTGCCCACGGCCTTGTAGACCTCCTCGATGTCGACGTGGTGCTCACCGCACTGGCGGCCCAGCTGGTAGCCGCAGGCCAGCACCAGGCTGGGCACGTCCAGGCGGCCGGCGGCCATCAGGTGGGCGGGCGTGGTCTTGTCGCAACTGGAGAGCAGGATCATCCCGTCGAGTTCGGCCCCCTCCACCTGCACCTCGATGTCGTTGACGATGAGGTCGCGCGTGGGCATGAGGTAGCGGCCCTGGCGCCCGGCGCTGGTGATGAAGTCGGACGGCGCGGCGGTGCGGATCTCGAAGGGCAGACCGCCCGCGGCGCGGATGGCGTCCTGCACCATCCCGGAGATGCGGTCCAGGTGCGAGAAGCAGACCGACAGGCCGCTGGAGGTGTTGACGACGGCGATCTTGGGTTTGTCGAAGTCGCTCTCGGGGATGCCCATGGCCGTCCATTGCGCGACGCGCACGGCCCAGCGGGTGGACCCGGGTTCGAAGTTGCTGCGGTAGGTCATGTCGTGAGGTGCTGTGTGAAGGCGGTCAGTCGTCCAGGCGCGCGCCCTGGCGGTTGAGTTCGGCGCGCACCTGGCGGCCGTCGATGGCGCGGGGTTGGCGCCGCTCGCGCACGGCCAGGGTGGCCGCCACGCCGAGCGCCTGCCCGTAGGAAAAACACTGCGCGGTGACGCGCGCCGAGGCCACGGCCTCGTGCTCGGCCGAGAGGCAGCGCCCGCCGAAGAGCAGGCCTTCGCCCACCTCGGGCACGAAGCAGCCGTAGGGCACCTCGTAGAAGTCGCCGATGAGCCATTCCACGCGCGGCTTGGCGCCGGCGTGCAGCTCGATCGGCCAGGGCGAGCGCGCCACGCCGTCGGCGAACTTGCTGCCGGCCACCACGTCGGTGTTGCGCAGCACGGCGGTGCCGGCGCCCTGGCGCGTCTGGCGCACGCCCACCTGCACGCCGGTGTCGTTGACCCAGGCGTTCTCGCAGCCCACCAGGTGCTCGCGGAAGAAGCGCTCGTACTGGCGCACCTGCGCGCGGCCCTGCGGCTCGGCCTCGCTCAGGTCCTCGGCGATGGCGGCGTTGAGCTCGCGCCCGTCGGCGCCGCGCACGCGCGTGCAGTTGCACAGCAGTTCGCCGGGGCGCGTGGTGGTGAAGAGCCAGATCTTGGCGCGCGGCAGGTCCATGCCGGCCTGCTGCGCGGCCAGGATGCGCTCGCTCACGGCCACCGGCATGATCGTGTCCTGCCCGTACTCGGCCAGGAAGCGCGCGGTGTCCACGCCCTGCAGACGGAAGATCATGGTGGGGTTCTGCACCACGCCGTCGGCCCCGCACCAGGTGCGAAACCCCGCCATGGCCAGCAGGTCGGCGTCGCCGCTGGCGTCGATGGTGATGGGCGCGCGCACGTCGAGCAGGCCGGACTTGGTCCACACCAGCGCGCCGCCCACCAGGTCACCGTCGCGGTGCACGCCGGTGGCCAACGCGTGGTACAGCACGCGCACGCCGGCCTGCGCCAGCAAGGCGTCGGCGCTTTCACGCCAGGCCAGGGGCTCGTGCACGCGGGTGAAGGTCTTGCCGTAGAGCACCGGCTCGGTCAGGCCGCCGCGCAACTCCATCTGCGCGATGAAGTCGTCCACGAAGCCGTGCACCAGTTTTCTCGGCGTCACGGGATGCTCGGCTGCTTCGTACAGGCCGCAGATGGTGCCGGACAAACCGGCCACCGCGCCGCCGCCGCAGAAGCCGTAGCGCTCCACCAGCAGCACCGAGAGGCCGGCGCGCGCCGCCGTGCAGGCCGCGGCCACGCCGGTGGCGCCGCCGCCGATGATGAGCACGTCGGTCTGGACGCGCTCGACAGGTCGTTGGTCCATGTCTCGTCTCCCTCAGCGCAGTTGCATCGCCCAGCCGGGCAGCCAGGTCACCATCTGCGGCCAGAGCATGGTCGCGGCCAGCACCACCACCTGCAGCAGGATGAAGGGCACCATGCCGGCGTACATGTGGCGCATGGTGATCTCGGGTGGCGCCACGGCGCGCAGGTAGAAGATCGCGGGCGCCAGCGGCGGCGTGAGGTAGCTGGTCTGGATCATGATCAGGAACAGGATGCAGAACCACACCGGATCGAAGCCCGCGGCCGTCACCAGTGGCGTGAAGATCGGCAGGAAGATCAGCACGATCGATATCCAGTCCAGGAAGAAGCCGGCGATGAACAGGATCGCGAGCAGCAGGAAGACCAGGCCCCAGGGCCCCATCTGCAACTGGTCGATGGCCGTGCTGGCCAGGCTGATGCCGCCACCGCCCACGAACACGCCGGTGAACAGCGTGCCGCCCAGCAGCACGGCCATGATCATGGCGGTGACGCGCACGGTCTTGAGCAGCGAGTCGTAGAGGCCGGACCAGGTGAAGCGGCGGTACAGCACGGTGAGCAGCACCGAGCACACGCAGCCGATGGCCGCCGCCTCCGTGGGCGTGGCCACGCCGCCCAGGATGGAGCCCAGCACGGCGACGATCAGCAGCAGCGGCGGCACCAGGTTGCGCGCCGAGATGCCCAGCTTCTGCATGAACGTCGGGTCGCCCGGCTCGGGCGGGATGCGCGGGCCGTGCCCGGGCTTCACGATGCACAGCACCAGGATGTAGACCAGGTACAGGCCGGCCATCATCAGGCCGGGGAACACCATGCCGTACATCAGGTCGCCCACCGACACGTCGGCCAGCGGGCCCATGACGATCACCACCACCGACGGCGGAATGATGGTGCCCAGCGAGCCCCCGGCGCAGATG
>JABAHQ010015683.1_pt2 | contig 17899 bp, 12 predicted proteins | sample 7062091 | NCBI WGS metagenome assembly JABAHQ01 (sample SAMN14534359, study PRJNA622989) | marine sediment metagenome | biome: marine biome [ENVO:00000428]; feature: marine pelagic biome [ENVO:01000023]; material: deep marine sediment [ENVO:00002113] | place: India: Gulf of Kutch | collected...
TTGCAAGCATATCAAGCCCTGCGCAATGCGGATGAACCAGTAGCCCAAAGTGCGTTTTACAATATCGGCAACGTCCAATTCAACACCCAAGACTATGAGGCGGCGATCGAATCTTATAAAGAAGCGCTGCGCATAAATCCGAACGATATTGACGCCAAGCATAATTTGGAGCTGGCCTTACGCCAATTACAGCAGCAGCAACAACAACAGGATCAGCAACAACAACAACAGCAACAGGATCAACAGCAACAGCATCAACAACAGCAGCAACAACAGCAACAACAGCATCAGCAACAGCAGCAACAGCAACAACAACAGAACCAACAACAGAACCAACAGCAGCAACAACAGAACCAGCAACAGAACCAACAGCAACAACAACAACCACAGCAACCGCAGGATCCACAACAACAGCAACAACAAGAAGACCAGCAGCAGCAACAACCTCAATCCTCGGAAGAAATGACTCGCGAGCAAGCGGAAAATTTGTTAGATGCTGTGGCCGATGAAAGCCAAACCTTGCAGGAGTATCTGCAACGAATTTTTGTCTCGCCTGATCCATTGCCAGCCCAAGATTGGTAGACTTCAAGATTGGCTATCAAAATCTTGACTGCTGGCTGTAACGATTGCTTATGAAAATGAATGATTTCTCTAAAGTCAGATATATAAGCCTTGTTTTAATCATCCTACTGCTTTTGTTCGTTCAGCCCGGTTATGCCCAATCGCCGGTGGCAGCGACAGTTGACCGGACCAGTTTAGCCAGTAACGAGTTGGTCACCCTGACAGTAACCGTTGATGTAGAGGCGGCGTCGCCCCGGGTTACCCTGCCTGTGATGGATAAATTCACCACCATTACCTCCAGTCGTAGCTCTCAAATGAGTATCGTCAATGGGAATATCAGCACCCGCTATGTCTATCGTTACTTGTTGCGCCCGCTTGAAACCGGTCAGTTGACTATTGACCCCATTGAGGTAGACATCGATGGTCAAATTTACAAGACCGACCCGATTGCCATTGAAGTCAGTGATATCACCGCTTCCGGTCAATCTCCATCTGGACCAAGCCAACAGGGTTCGGACGATCGTGACCTATCCGATCAAAGCTTCTTTGTCGAGGCTGAAGTCGATAACCCAAACCCCTACCTGGGCGAACAGGTGATCTATACGCACCGGCTTTACACCGCCTTTACCGGCTTTAGCGAGCCGAATTATGATTTGCCCCGCTTTACCGGTTTTTGGACCAACGATGAACCGATTGTGACCCAACGTCACCATCAAATTAGTGGCCGTAGATTCAGCGTACGCGAGGTCAAAATTGTTTTGTTTCCGACTCGGACCGGCAAATTGACCATTGATGAGACCGTTGTCACCTCCCGCAGTAGCTTGTTCAATGATGGATTTGTCTTACAAACCGATCCGATCGAGATTGAGGTGAAACCTCTGCCAGATGATGCCCCGCCAGATTTCGAGGGGGCCGTGGGTCTCTTTACCATTGATGCTGAAGTGAGTAAAGACCGGGCCGAAGTTGAAAAACTGATTACTCTGTTAGTTACTTTAACCGGTCAAGGGAATATCAGCACAGCACCGGACCCAGTTTGGCCTGATATGCCGGAGTGGCGCGTCTTCGACGCTCAAGCGACTACTCTGACCGATTTTCGGGACAGCCATCTAATAGGCCGTAGGGTTTATGAGCGGCTGATGGTCCCAGGGTCAGCAGGCACCTTTACAGTACCCCCTATTACCTACACCTATTTTGACCCAGATGCGGGTGAATATCGTACCATCGGCACCGACCCGATTGAGGTCACAGTTGAACCCGGGGCTGGGGAAGCCCCACCCCCGGTGGTGATTGGGGCCAATAAGGAAGAGATTGAACGTTTAGGGACCGACATCCGGCATATTAAACCGGTTCCGCCGGTCCTGACCTTGGCTGGAACCCCTTTGACTGCCCAGACTGAGTATTGGTTAATTTGGGGAGTACCTATTTTGCTGTTAGTCGCCAACTTTGCCTGGTCACGCCGGCAAACTTATCTCAAAAGAAATAGGGGCCTGGCCCGTAGTATGCGGGCCTACAAACGGGCTAAGAAGTTATTTGCCCAAGCCCGTAGCAGCACACAAGATCCCTATATCGCTGCTGGTCAAATCTTGAACACTTATCTGTCTGATAAGCTCAATCAGCCTGTGATGGGATTGACCCAAGATGCCTTGACTAAGCTCCTGAAATCGAAAAACATTAAGGCTGACTTGATTGAACGGGTGCATGACTGCTTGATGGGCAGTGATATGGGGCGCTTTGGCCCTGGTAGCAGTGCTCCCAACCATGGCCAGCGCTTGTTAGATCAAACTGAAACTTTGGTGGCTGATTTGGAAGAGACATTTAAATCATGAAACGCGTCTTAACGTTCAGCCTGGTTTGTTTGCTTATTATCATGGGTCAAGCTTTGGCCCTGGCCCAGTCGTCGGTCGTCACCGATTTGATGAAGGATGGCAATCAGCTTTACGAGGCCGGTCAATTTGACGAGGCGGCTGCTGTTTACCAATCTCTAGTTGATGCTGGCCTCGAAGATGGTGCCCTTTTCTTTAACTTAGGCAATGCCTACTTCAAGCAGGAGGATTGGGGCCAGGCCATTCTCAACTATCGCCGCGCCCAACGCCTGATGCCCCGGGATCCTGACGTTCGAGCCAATTTGGCTTTGGTTCGACTACAAACCATTGACCAAATCGATACTCAAGGTGAAGGGCTTCTGAGCCGGCTGACCAACCTTGCTCAGCAGTGGTTAACCCTCAATGAGATGGCCGTTGCCACATTAGCTTTATGGTTTGTTTTGATTATTTTGTTGATAATCTTTTGGCGACTGGGCCAAAGCAGCTTAAAGCAAGGAGTTTTTTATCTGTTAATTATTGTGGCGATATTGTTAGTTGGGGGACTTTTCTCCTTGGGGGGACGATTATACGTGGAGAATGTCCGGCCTGATGGGGTGATTGTGGCCGAAGAGATTGAGGTGATGAGCGGCCCTGGTTCACAATATATCGTCGAATTTAGCCTCCATAACGGTACGGAGGTTAGTATTTTGGAAGAGCGTAGCAATTGGACGCGTATGGCTTTGACCGGCGGCCAGTTACAAGGTTGGGTTCCAGCCTCCGTAGTCGAGGCGGTGGTTAAATAAGCAAGTGAGAGGTATTTGTGCAAAACGGATACTATGTTCCCCAGAAAGCCATGGTCATTGCGGCCCATCCTGACGATATCGAATTTACCTCGGCGGGGACAGTCGCTCGCTGGGTGCAGGACGGGGTGGAAGTGATCTATGTTCTTTGTACCAGTGGCGATGTTGGAATTGATGAACCTGGCATGACCAAGAAGAAGGCGGCTGAAATTCGGGAGGCGGAGCAACGGGCAGCGGCTGAGGCGGTTGGGGTCAAAGAAGTCGTCTTTTTACGTGAACCAGATGGCATGCTCGAAAATACCATCGCCTTGCGCAAACGCCTGGTTCGGGAAATTCGACGTTTTAAGCCGGAAGTGGTCATTACTGGCGATCCGACCGTCCTGTGGGCGGGCCCCACTTATATCAATCACCCCGACCACCGTGCGGCGGCCGGGGCGACTATAGATGCTATTTTCCCGGCCGCGGGCCAACCAAACTTGTTTGAGGAATTGGCCGAGGAGGGCTTAACAGCCCATAAAGTGCGCAAGATTTACGTCTTAAGTTGGGATAAATCCGATATTTATGTCAATATTACTGGGGCGATTGACTTGAAGATTGAGGCCCTCAAAAAGCACGCCAGCCAAATGAGGGATTGGGACCCCGGGCCTATGCTCAGGGAATGGTCGGCCGAATTAGCCCAGGGCAAAGAGATGCAGTACGCCGAAAGCTATCGGGTAATCACCCTCATTAGCGACGAAGATTTTGCCAAGATACAGCAGAATGGGCCAGGGGCGTAGACATTAGCAAATCCATCGAGCCAATAAAATTGGGAATCGAGGCTTTAGTCGGTCAGATGAGTTCAAACAAAACCGGCCGAAGCCTCGATTTATTTCTTGTCACCCAGTATAATCAGTACGTTCACAAACGAAGCTCATAATGATCAGACCGCGGAGCCAAGACGCCTTAACTTCGTGTAGATATTAATCCAAAAAATAACCAAACAACCTTCGCTAAATCCGAATGTTTGGTGAGGTGTGACCAATGAACCAGGTAAACGACCTATTAGCCAAAACCCTGTGGCGCATCTACCACCGACCTGAGCGCCCTACTCCCTGGACTCAGGGGGGCAACCTGCCCTGGGATGACCCCGCCTTCTCCGAGCGGATGTTACGCGAACATCTCGACCAATCCCACAGCGCGGCTTCCAGGACAGATGTAGAACGAGGGATGCAAATTGAATGGTTGTGGCAAAAGCTAAATCTCAAGGAGGGTAGCCAGATCCTCGATGTGACCTGTGGCCCTGGCCTCTATGCGGTTGAGATGGCCCGGCGGGGCTGTCTTGTCACCGGGGTCGATTTTAGCCCGGCTGCGATGGCCCACGCACGTGCCTTGGCGGCCAACGAGGGAGTGGCCGCGCAGTGTACCTTTATCCAGCAAGATGTGCGTCAGATGCGCTACCCCGAGGCCAGCTTTGAGGCAGCCCTCTTTCTGTACGGCCAGTTGGCTGTCTTTACTAAAGCGGAAGCCGAGACTTTGCTGGAGCGAATCGCCCAGGCCCTGAAACCGGGGGGGAAATTGTGTGTGGAGCTGCTGAACCAGGCCCGGGTTGATAAGAAAGATAGCACTTGGTGGTTCACCGATCATACCGGCTTGTGGGGCGATGTCCCTTTTTTACATTTAGGCGAGCGTTTTTGGGATGCTGAAACTGAAATATCCATCGAGCGATTTCAAATTATCCATCTGGAGACGGGCGAGTTGACTGAGGTTCATTTATGTGACCAGACGTACGCCGTCGAAACGATGGTGGCGTTGATGAAGGCCGCCGGATTCGAGACGGTTGAGGTCCATATGGATTGGGCTGGCTTGCCCCTGTATGATGCTGAGGAGTGGGTGGTGTATGTAGCGTATAAGGGCTGAAAATTAAAAATGACCAATTATATTCACTGATTCGACTCTCCGCGTTGTCTTGCCTTTATACTCAGGGAGATATTGACCAAATAAAAAGGACACGAAGGTGTTACCCTGTGTCCTTTTCTTGTCTGGTTGTATTCCCCCTAGGCCATCAGCGCCTCAAACTGCCGCCGGTCGACCGTCTCGACCTCGAGCAGGGCCTTGGTCAGGGCTTCGAGCTTGTGCTTCTGCCCGGTGAGGATGGCTTTGGCCCGCTGGTAAGCGGTATCCAGAATGTGCCGGATTTCGCCGTCGATATGTTGGGCGATTTCTTCGCTGTAGTCGCGGCTTTCGCCCAGGTTGCCCAGATAGGGGTTACCTTGATCATCGCCATAGGTGCGCAGCCCCAGCTTCTCACTGAAGCCGTAACGGGTGACCATCTCCCTGGCTAACTTGGTAGCCCGTTGGAGATCATTGGAAGCACCGGTAGTAATCCGATTGAAGATAATCTCCTCGGCGGCGCGTCCGCCCAACAAACCCACAATCTCATCCTCGAAGGCTTCTTTGCTGCGCAAATATTTTTCACTTTCGGGCAAGGGCATCGTATAACCCAGGGCCATGCCACGGGAGATGATGCTGACTTTATGCACGGGATCGCTGTTCTCTAAGTTGTGCATCACGACAGCGTGCCCGGCTTCGTGGAAAGCGACGACTTCCCGCTCCTGGTCGCTGATGATCTTGCCCTTGCGCTCCGGTCCGGCCACAATGCGCTCCATAGCGTCCTGGAACTCCGTCTGGCTGATATGACTCAGGTTGCGCCGGGCGGCCAGGATGGCCGCTTCGTTGACCAGGTTCTCCAGGTCTGCCCCAACGAAGCCGGGGGTCAGTCTGGCCAGGTCGGCCAGGCTGACGTCACCCGCCAGGGGTTTGCCCCGGCTGTGCACCCGCAAGATAGCTTTGCGGCTCTGAACGTCGGGCCGGTCCATGATGACTTTGCGGTCAAAGCGACCCGGACGGAGTAGAGCCGGATCGAGGACGTCAGGCCGGTTGGTGGCGGCGATAATAATGACGTTGGTATCGGTATCGAAGCCGTCCATCTCGACCAGGATTTGGTTCAGGGTTTGTTCCCGCTCGTCGTTGCCGCCCCCCAGGCCGATCCCCCGCTGGCGGCCAACGGCATCAATCTCATCCACGAAGATAACCGCCGGGGCCTGGTCACGGGCCCGTTTGAAGAGGTCGCGGACGCGGGAAGCGCCCACGCCGACAAACATTTCGACAAATTCGGAGCCGGAGATACTGAAGAAGGGAACCCCCGCTTCGCCGGCGACCGCCTTGGCCATCAAAGTTTTGCCCGTGCCAGGCAGGCCGGCCATCAAGACCCCCTTGGGGATGCGAGCCCCTAATTTAATAAACTTACCCGGCTCCTTCAAAAACTCGACCACCTCCGTCAGTTCCAGCTTGGCCTGTTCCGCGCCGGCCACATCGTTAAAGGTGACCAGCGGGCGTTCCATGGTTTCATCTTTTTCGGCCGCTGCCGACAGAACGCGCGGCCTGCTCCGCCCCATACGCCCCGGCAGATTGAAAATGCCGCCACCCCCTTGCATCTGTCGCGAGAGGCGAAAGAAGAGATAGCCGATTAATAAGAGAGGAGCGAAGGTCAGCAATAGGCCGAAGATCGTGGCTAAACCTGTACCGGGGTCTTTGACTACAATAGGTAAGGTTTTCAGGGCCTCCGGCGAGGCTCCCAACAAACTCAAGGCTTCGACAGTACTGATATTTGACTCCTTGCGCGCGCCCAGGTTAATCCCGTCGGTAGTCTCGGCGATGAGGAAATCGCCCCGCACAGTGAGGGTTTTCACCTGGCCGGTTTCAATGGCGCTGACAATTTCAGGCAGGGACGATTCTTGGACCGGGCCCCCGCCATTATTCAGAAAGAAAAAGAGGCTACCGATGACCAGAATGATCACTGCAATAATGATCGCTTGTCGCAACGGCGACGCGCTTTGTTCTTTTTCTTTCTGTTGAGGATCATTTTTGGGATTCACGCTACAATCTCCTTAAGATAAGATAACCAAGCTATTCGTGCCAAAATGGAATTACTGGCACACGCGTCACATAACTTGAGCTGTGCCAGTGAAACGTGAAGCGTAAAACGTAAGGTTTACCCATATGACAGCTTTTACCAATCAATTATTACGCTCTACTTATTACGTTTTAGATTTTTGGCTATCATCAAAGCCCCACTTGACTATGGAAAAGCTTTAGTGATAGGGCCAAATTTATAATAATTATAGTCAGCTTAGATTAGAGATAAATGAAGGGGGTGTTAGATTCGTGTTAACGTTTATCGGCTCGGTAAAGATGCAACCAAATGCGTACTACGTAATACGTACTGCGTAATGACACAACTTATGAAAATTGCCCTTACGCAGTACGCATAACGCAGTACGTCATTAGGTGATTATCGACAAAATATCGGCCAAAATCCCGGCGGCAGTCTCTTTGCCCCCAGCTCCGGGGCCGACGAGGGTGATTGGGCCGAGGAGATCGGTCTGATAAGTGATAGCATTTGTGGCGCCACTGACATTGGCCAAAGGATCGGCCAGGGGAAGCATTTCGGGGGCCACGCTGGCCCGCACCCGACCGTTCTCCCGGCTGACCCGTCCAATGAGCTTCCACCGTTTCCCCTGGCCTTGCGCGGCGGCGATGTCGGCGGGTGTCAACTGGCTGATGCCGGTTGTCGCTACCTGATCCAGGGTCAAATCAGCCTCCATCAAGACATTGGCTAAAATAACAACTTTGGCGGCGGCGTCGTGTCCCTCTACGTCGCCACTGGGATCCGCTTCGGCGTAACCAAGGCGTTGGGCTTCAGCCAGAGCGTCGGCAAAAGAGATTTGATCTGTCTCCATTTTGGTCAGGATAAAATTGGTAGTCCCGTTGAAAATCCCGCTGATTTCGGAAATGGTGCTGCCTTTCAGGATACGACCTCCTCGGATGGCCGGCGTCCCGGCCATGACCGTGCTTTCAAAGCCTAACCCGACCTCATAATGGTGGGCTAGCTCAGCCAATTCCCGGTAAGCTAAAGCCAGGGGGCCTTTATTGGCTGTGACCACGTGTTTGCCATTTCGTAGGGCCGCCCGACAATGGTCAATGGTTGGCTGGCCAGTTTGCAGATTGGTGTAGCTGACCTCGACGACTGTGTCAGCGTTGCTCTCGGCGGCGATACGCCCTCCATCCCAACCGCGAATCAGACCCGCTGAGTCGGGATAAGCAGCCATGTTCCCTGAGGTCTGAATCGCCGGTAATAGCTTCGCTATATGCAGGCCATCAGGGTGGTATAGGGATCCTTTGCTACGGGTGGCGACGGCGACGATTTGTATCTTCAGATCGTATTGCTGTTCAAATTCACTTCTTTTGCGCTGTATAATTTCGACCAGCGCCTGTCCGACCACGCCGAAGCCGATTAAGGCTAAACGATGAAGGGCGCTTGTGGGCATAACTTCCTCCGGTTAAGTTATAGCTCATCATTGGCGAATGAGACAATAATTTTGTAGTTTACCACCCTTCCCTGTGAGAGACAACATGCCGCTTCTTTGAAAATAACCATAAGTGACACAGAACTGTAAGCGCTTGTCACCGTGCCCTCAACCATGATATACTGAGCCGTAGCTATGTGCTCTGAGTGCCCAGCGCTTCCCCTGAGCAGAATAGGGAGCGACTTTTCGATCAGCTCCTGGCCGATGAACGCTTCAAACAGCAATGAGTGGGGATGCATGGCCAGAATCCACGATGTTACGATGAAGTTTAGTACGACAGAACAAAAACAATACGAGGCAATTGTTGCCGATGTTCAAGCCTATTTGCAGACCCTGGCACCTGACTTACGAACGGTCAGTCAAACTTATGTAACAGCCCTCATTGAGCGTGAATTTGTACAAATGATGTGTCTGCTCCCCTATTGGCTGACCGATTTGTTGCCGGTATCGGCTGAAGTCGCTTATCGTTTGGGTATAGCTCATTTTTATATATGTTGGTATTACCACGCCCAGGATGACTTATTGGATAATGAAACGCCAGCCACCACGATGCTGGGAGCGCACCTGGCCTTGCTGAAAGCGATTGAAGTATATGAAACGCTCGGTTTAACCAGAAGCCCTTGTTGGACAGACTTTCAGCGGTTGGCGCATCTGTCGGCTGAGACGTACGCCCTGGAGATGAAGACCCGCTTCGCCCACTTATCCGAGCTCAACTTGGACAACCTGGAGATTTTTACGCTTAGGTTTGCCGGTAATCGCGTCGCTGTTTTCTGTTTCAACGCGATTGCCCAGGCTTATTGGGCTGGCTATTTCGCTGATGATCCGCGACACCATGATTTAGAAGCGACCTTACACGATTTTATGACAGCCCGGCAGATTGGTGATGATGTCGGGGATTGGCTAACGGACTTGCAGGCCGGACAACTGAACTATGTTTCGGCCCAATTCATCCGTCGTCTTCATAACCGGGGAATAATCACAGCGCACCAACCGTTGAAGCTGGAACGGTTAGCCAGCTACCAGATACGTGACGAGGACTTTTGGGCCGAAATCGAGGGAACGGCCAACCAACTTCACACCCAAGCCCTGGCCCGTCTAACCCCTTATGGTGACTGTGCTCTGCGAACTCGTCTGATTGAATCTCAGATGAAAGATCAGGCCCAAGCCTGGGAGGTTGGGCGAACGAGCCGGACCTATTGGCGAAGATTATTCGGCTTGAGCCTCGAAACAGATGAAGCCTAAAACCACGGAGAAAAATTTTATGACTGACACACCACTTCTCCCTTTTGACGCATTGCGCCCTTTCAAAGGCAAGCCTGAAGACTTCACCCCCAGGGATACCCTCCCCTGGGAACGCCTGGCAGCCAATGTACTTCAATGTGGTCCCCCCGAGAAAGGCTTTGGCTGCCTCAGCCCGGCCGCCGTTGTTGAGGGAAACATAATGTGGTTAATGAACAATCTATCTTTGCCCTCAGGAGGGACGATTTTGGATATTGGCTGCGGACCCGGGCTGTACAGTAATGGGCTGGCCCAGCGTGGGTATCAAGTGACCGGTATCGATGTGGCCCAACCATTTTTGGATTACGCCCAAGCGCAGGCGGAAGCACAGGGCTGGTCTTGTACATATCTCAATCGTTCAATGTTTGCCTTGAATTTTGAGGGCGAGTTTGATCTCAGTTTATTGATTAATTCGGTCGCTAGACGCCTGACTGTAGATGAACTTCACCCGTTACTGAGGCAAATTAATCAGGCTTTGAAACCTGGCGGACATCTGATCGGTGAATTTAGCGTCCTTCCTTCAGGTTTTGAGACAAAGCAACCAACCGTTAATGAAACGGTCGCCTTTTATCAAAAGTCCCCCTGGAGCACCCAATTTCACGCCTGGATGATCCGCGAGTTAGCCTTCCCTGAAACCCGCGAGCGGGTGACCCACCATCTTATCTTAGAGCCAGACGGTCAACCCCAAGAATATTGGTCCCGTTTTGCCTTACACCCCCAGTCCGTTTTGCCCGCTGCTTTAGCAGCGGGCGGCTTCCGTATTAAGACTTATTTTGGCCCAATGTTGGGCCAGGCTTATCAACCGGATCAATATAGCTGTTTTGTTTGGGCGGTGTCTTCATGACGAATCGCATCAAAGAGATTGCCATTATTTACGCAACTCAAATAAGAACGATTGGTACACATCACAGACATTTTTGACAAGCTTCATTTTTTGGCTTATCCTTCATTATGAGGAAGATAAGTCTGGTTTAATAAATATCATATATGGGGAGGGATAAGATGAGTCCTGAATTTGAACAAATCGTAGGTCGAGCTGTACTTGATGAAGGTTTCCGCCGTAAACTGATTGCGGACCCTCAAAAGACGATCGAAGAGACAAACTTGAATCTGGACGCAGAGGAAAAGAAGAAACTAAAAGAATCTATTGAACAACTTAAAAATGAGGTGACGATCGACCAACTTGAGGAGCGAATGGGGCAAGCCCCCCTTTTTTGGTAGAAAATATAAGACCTATGTTTGGCTATGAAACAGCTTATAGTTGTTCAAACTTTTAAACTTACTGATAATATTTTCTGAAACACCTACATTACTGATATGTTGGAAAATAACAGGCCTCTTGAGCTTTTCAGGAGGCTCGTTTTAATATAAAGGGCAATGGCACACCCTATCANNAGGGCGATGGCACACCCTATCAAATTTTGGAGATCCCGCTATGATAACAGCCAGTTCATTCCAAACTAAACAAGATATCGTTCAAATGGAAATTGAAAATGAACAGGAGCGCCGGGCGAGGTTTCTTAAGATCCTGTCTGTCGGCTTAATAGCACTTCATAGCCTTGCATTGATTATCGTGCTTCTTTTAGGGGAAGCTTGGCTTAATTATCTTCTGGTCGGGATACCTTTATTAATATATGTAACTGGTTTTTATTTGAATAAAAAGAGCGAGACTCGATTATTAGCTGTCTATTGTGTTGGCCTCGCTTTTAATACTGAATTTTTTATTCTTTTTGTCTTAAATTTATTTGTTGAGGACTCGGCTAATGCGCTTGTCAGCGCAGTTTCAATGGGATTTATCATGACTTTGAGTGTTTTATTGGCGGGAATGTTGTCAACCTCTCGGGCTATTATAGGTTTTACGATTTTGAATACATGTTTTGTCTTTATTCCTCTGTTGATATCCCACGGTTTAGAAGGTGCGCTAGTCAATGGATTTCCTATTATTTTCTTTTGCTATCTCTTGGCAATTATCTCCTGGCTGCACCAAAAAACGCTCGATGAAGCCAACCGAGACATAAGCCAGGCCCGCCAAGAAGTGGTCCAGCACCTGGAAAGCAGAAATCAAGCCCTCCAACGGCTGGATAAACTAAAAGATGATTTTCTGGCCAACACCTCTCACGAGTTGCGCACCCCCCTCAATGGCATTATTGGTCTCGCTCAATCGCTCATCGATGGTGCGGCAGGGCAACTTTCGGGCCAGGCGCGGGCCAATCTGGCGATGATTGTCTCCGGCGGAAAGCGGTTATCAAACCTGGTCAACGATCTCCTTGATTTTTCAAAATTGAAGAACAAGGATATCACCTTAGACCGCAAACCAATTCATATATATACCCTGACCGACGTGGTCTTAACCCTTTCCCAGCCCTTAATTGGCAGGAAGCAGCTTGAGTTGGTCAACCAAATCAGCCCTGAGGTAAACTTGATCTACGCGGATGAAAACCGGGTTGAACAAATTATGTACAATTTGGTGGGGAATGCGATAAAATTCACGACCTCAGGACAGGTAACAATTTCGGCTGATGTTGTCGATACACCATCAGGACAAAAGTTGACCAGAGAACAGACGACGACAGATGCGTCAAAGGGACGATTTTTGGCTATTAGTGTGGCTGACACCGGCATTGGTATCCCGGCTGAGAAATATGACCAAATATTTGAGTCGTTTGAGCAAGTTGATAGTTCAGTTGTGCGGCCGTATGGGGGGACAGGGCTTGGTTTGGCCATCACGAAACAACTTGTTGAATTACACGGAGGGCAGATCTGGGTCGACTCTGAGCCCTCTCAAGGATCACGATTTACTTTCACCTTGCCGCTCGCCACAACGTCAGATACATCAGGTGAACTGGCCCCCGAGCGCGACCCGGTCATCGGCGAAGTGGAAAAGCAGGCGACCATTCAATCGACCGCATTGCTAAAGTCACCCCTGGAGAGGCCAATTGTCTCTCCAATATCCGCGAATAGGCAGTTTAATATTCTCGTTGTTGATGACGAAGCGATCAACTTGCAAGTGTTGAATAACCACCTGTCCTTACAGAATTATCGTGTCACGCCGGTCATCAACGGGGTGGAGGCGCTGACGGCGCTTGAGAGCGGAGGGCCCTTTGATTTGGTGCTCCTCGATATAATGATGCCCCAAATGTCTGGCTACGAAGTCTGTCAATCCTTACGTCGAAATTATTCGCTTTCTGAGCTACCTGTTCTGATGCTGACGGCAAGAGATCAGAATAGCGATGTGATTGCTGGTTTGGAGGCTGGTGCGAATGATTATCTGACGAAACCGTTTGACAGAGATGTGCTTTTAGCCCGGGTAAATACCCTTCTAACACTGAAACAGGCCGTTCAAGAGCGCGAACGGTTAGCGACCTTACAGCAGGAGTTGGATATTGCCTATCAACTTCAACGGGACTTGCTTCCTCCTGCCCGACCTGAGTGGTCGGAGCTTGATGTGATTTGTTATAACCAACCCGCGCGTCAGGTCTCCGGTGATTTTTATGCCTATCAGGCTTTAACCACGCCTAACGGCACGAATGACCTGGAACGACGATATGCCGTGGCGGTCGGTGATGTATCGGGGAAAGGGGTTTCAGCCGCATTATTAATGGCGACGAGTTTATCCCAGTTTGATGCGACCCATTTGCTTGATCTCACGCCGGCTGAACGTTTAGCCTACCTGGACAAAACGATCCTGCCATATACAAAGCCTCGGGGACAAAACTGCGCCATGTGTTATATTGAGTTAGAACGAACAACATCTGGCTCAATAACATTACAGGCGGTAAATGCTGGCTGTATTCCCCCTTACATCAAGCGTACGACGGGCGAAGTCGAAGAATTAGATATCGGTGGTTTTGCACTTGGACAAGGATTTGGGGGACAGTTAGGCTATCAGTCCGTCAGACGGACCGTTTCAAAAGACGATTTGATTATTCTAACCACTGATGGCATGATCGAAACTTACGATTCTGATAGAAATTTGTTTGGTTTCGATCGATTGGAACAGGCAATTCGGTCTGGCCCCCAATCAAGTGCAGAAGCGATGTTGGATCATTTAAAGCAAGAAGTTATCACATTCGCACAGGATACAGAACCACATGATGATTTAACGGTTGTAGTTGTGCGCATATAAAGTGACAAACCGATTTTGCCTTATCCCTTTTTATTATTACAGTATTGTCCATTCTATTTCCTCATGGTAACATGCCGTCTGCCATGAGGAAAAGGCCCTCTTTTCTTTTAATCAGCATCATCTGGTTGGCGCTGGCCCTGCGCCTTTTTTGGCTGGGCAAACAATCGCTTTGGTATGACGAAGGCGTAACCTGGTATCTAACCCGGTTTAACCTGTCGGACTTGCTTCGCTGGACCGCGGCCGATATTCAGCCCCCCTTCTACTATCTCCTGGTCTGGCTAACCACCCCCCTCTTTGGCCAGTCGGAATGGGCCTTGCGCTTTCCCTCCGTCCTTTTTGGGGTAGCGAGTGTGCCGCTGATTTGGCTACTCGGTCGCCAGTTGTTTAGGCGCGCTGGGGACCTTTGGAGACAGCATGCCAGTTATCTGGCGGCCTTTTTTCTGGCTGTCTCGCCGTTAATGGTTTACTATAGCCAGGAAGCCCGCATGTATACCTTGCTGGTCTTTCAGGCCAGTCTGGCCAGTTATTTGATTTTGCGGTTTGTGGCCGGTGCAGCCAATCGCTGGGTAGGTTTCAGCTACATTTTGGTCATGACCACTGCCTTGTATACCCATTACTTCGCCCTTTTTTTACTCCTGGCCCACCTCATTTACGTGCTGTTGTTCCTGGTACGTTATCGTGCTGGCGGAAAAATTAGCGATCAGCAGTCGTCAGTCAGCGCCCCACCTCCCTATCCGCTCCGCTCCCAGGATCTTCGACAGTTTGGGCAGAGCCTGGTCATGTTCCTGGGCGTCGGCCTGCTGTTCACGCCCTGGATACCGATTTTACTGGCGCGGTTAGGGGATGATCCCAGCTACTGGCCCGGTCTCCTCAAACTAAACGAAGTTGTGCAAGATGTTTTCATCAGTTTTGCCGTTGGTGGCAAACGGGAAATGATTTTTGAGGCGGCCGGTTTACTCCTGGCGGCCGGGTTCGGCTTGATATTGCTCCTCAGCCTCACTTTGCTTCTCTGGCGACGGCCCCAAGCCCGCCTGGCAGTCTTATTTTTGCTCCTCTGGCTGGTGTTGCCCATCAGCCTGATTTTGCTCCTCTCCTACCAGACCCCTAAATTCAATCCGCGTTACACTATGCTGTCCTGGCCTGCCTTTGCTTTGATCCTCGCCGGAGGGTTAAGCGGGGTGCTAGACTGTAGACGGCAGACGGTAGACGGTAGACGGGGAGAAAGTATCGACGGTCGACGGTCAGCGGTCGGCCGTCAGGTCTTATCTTACTCCGTATTAACAACCGTGCTCTTATTTGTTATCTTCAGTTGGGGTTTTAGTTTGCGCAATTGGTTTTTTGTACCGGAATTTTCCCGCGACGATTTCAAGCATGTGGCCCAATTCATTCGTGAGCGCTCTTTCTTGAATGAACCTGTCCTGCTCAGTTCAGGCCATTTTTTTCCGGTCTGGCTGTATTACTTCGGCCCGGATAATTGGATCCCCTTGCCAGCCATGGAGACATTGGACGTTAATCAGGTCACTAACTTCGACATTGGGCCACAATTGGCCGCTGCCTTGCGGGGCCAACCGGGGGTATGGTTGGTCACCTGGCAAGACGAAGTGGTTGATCCCAATAAGGTCGTGCCGCTCCTGTTGGATGTAGTGGGGCAACGCACCACCGATCCGTTGCTTATCGGTCAATTTTGGGGCGTGGATCTACAATACTGGCACTTGCGCGACCCGCTCAACTTCCCACCTGATTTTCCCACCACCATTCCCGCCGACGTTAATTTTGGCAATTTGGTTCGCTTGCGGGGCTTGTGGCAAGATGAAGGGGACGATACGGAGGTGGTCCTTTTTTGGGAGGCGCTGCAACCGCTGAACGAAGACTATGTGATTTCATTACGGTTGGTTGATGAGGCCGGTTTGCCCTGGAGCGAGAGGGCCCAGGTCGTCCGCCCAGCGGCCTACCTTTATCCCACCTTACGCTGGCCTCTTCATGTGATCGTGCCCGGACGGCAAACCCTCCCCTGGCTGCCCGGCACCCCACCCGGCGAATATTGGCTTGAAGTCGGCTGGCTTGCCCCCGATGGTCAAGGAATTGATGTGTTGGATGAAAACGGCAACCCGCAACGGCGCACCGTCCGGCTCGGCCCGATTCGGCTGGCCGAACCGATACCTGGCTTGGATTTAGCCTCATATCCAGAGGGCGGGCGGCCTTTTGGCGCTCTCAAGCTCCTGGCTGAACAATTCGAGCTAACCGAAGTCGAGGCGGGGAGCAAGATCATGCTGGAGACAATCTGGCAGATGGCCGATCAATCTGAATCAGAGCACCTAACCTTTGTCGGTTGGCAGGATGGGGAGGGGAATTTTTGGCCCCTGGCGGAGTCGGTTTCAATTCCGCTCCGGGCTATTCCGCCCGGAACCATTTTTCGCGCTCGTGACAGGCTAACCACCCCCTATCAGGCCCCGTCTGGTGAGGTCACCTTGCAAGCTCAAGTTACATCAGTCGAGGGAAGGCAAACGATCAAGCCTGTGGCGGGCCTCACTTTGCGATCCACAGAGCGGACCTTCGTCCCGCCGACTGATCTCGATATTGAGGTGGGGGCCAATTTCGCCAACCTGGCGACCTTGCTGGGGGCCACCCTCAGCCAGACTGCGCTATCCCCTGAGCAATCGGCGACCTTGACTCTCTACTGGCGAGCTGAGGGGGTATTTGAGGCCGATTATACTACTTTTGTTCATTTGCTCAGCCCGGATGGGACTCCGGTCCTCAATTTCGATCACCCCCCGCCCCGTCCAACCACCAATTGGCTGGAGGGGGAGATTGTGGCCGACCCCATCACCCTGGCCATCCCGGCCGATTTTCCAACGGGACGCTATTCGCTGGAAGTAGGGCTCTACAATACAGCCGATCCTCACCTGGCCCGCCTGGCCCGCGTCGATGAGTCGACTGCAGATTATGTTATTCTGACAGAAATCGAGGTAGTTAAGCCTTGAAGCAGGGTGGAGAACAGAAGGCAGACCGTAGACGGAGGATCGGCTTTTGGGCTTACCTTAACGCAATACGCGATACACAATACGCAATGCGCGATACGTCTCAGGTCGCCTATTGCGTATTGCGTATTTTCATTCTGCTCATTATCTTACTCGGCACTTTCCTCCGCGTCACCAACCTGACCTACCACAGCTTTTGGTTCGACGAGGCGGTTTCTGTGCGCTGGGCGCGGTCAAGCCTACCCCGCATCATCGAGGTGGGCATGAATCTAGTGGAAGATCGCCTGCCGCCCCTCTACTATCTGCTCCTGAAAGGCTGGGGCCACTGGGCCGGCTGGTCGGAGTTTAGCTTGCGCTATTTGTCGGTGATGTTTGGGGTATTGTTGATTCCCATTGTTTATGTATTGGGACGACACCTTTTCAGCCGATCCGTCGGGCTTTTGGCCGCCCTCCTGGTGGCCTTGAACCCCTTCCTCATCTGGTACAGCCAGGAAGCGCGGATGTACGCCCTGGCTGCCTTACTCGGCAGTTTTGGTGTGCTGTGTTTTGTTTTAGCTATAACCTCCCCCACCCCCCTGTCTCCCCGTTCCCCTGCCCCCCTGCTCTTTTGGCTCGGTCTCGGCCTCTCTGCCCTGGCGGGCCTCTACACCCATCTCTACACCGGCTTCCTCTGGCCGGCTTTAGCCATCTGGTTACTCCTCAACCCAAAATATCTTAAGCGTGCCTGGTTCCCCTTCGGCCTGACTATGGTCACCGTCACCCTCCTTTTTTTGCCCCTGGCCCAGGCCATTTGGCGTTTCTCCGGCGAGTCCCAACCCGGCGACCCCTTGGCCGGCTCTGGCGGACGGCTGTTTGATCTCTTTCGTGCTTTCGTCATCTGGCAGGCCCCCCTCTCACCGCAGTTGGCCGGCTGGGTGATGATCATTTTGGGTGTATTTCTTGTGTCAGG
>JABAHQ010000824.1_pt3 | contig 17898 bp, 15 predicted proteins | sample 7062091 | NCBI WGS metagenome assembly JABAHQ01 (sample SAMN14534359, study PRJNA622989) | marine sediment metagenome | biome: marine biome [ENVO:00000428]; feature: marine pelagic biome [ENVO:01000023]; material: deep marine sediment [ENVO:00002113] | place: India: Gulf of Kutch | collected...
TTTAGTCGTCTGCCCTAACAACGCCGTGAAACGTCGGGCTTTTCGGCGTAAAATCTTCACGTTTCACGCTTCACGCTTCACTCCCATGGCTGGCGAAGGGGGGTAAATTGTAAACCTATTTCGTCAGCCAATGAACCATGTCAAATATTACTTTAGTTTGTCCGTATAAAGATTGGGATGAGGCGACGGCTTGGGGTACTTTAGCGGCAATTCATATCCGCTTGCTCAGGCTCGGTCGCCTCGGCCCAGCGCCGGTCAAATTCTTGCAGATACTGGGCGGCCATATCGGCGTTGGTGATAATGATCACATTCTCGTCGTTGCTTTCATTGGCGTTATCCGAAAAGTTGAGCGAGCCGGTGATAAGGATGTTATCATCGATCACAAAAACCTTATGGTGGAAAGTGCGAGGATTGCCATCCTGGCGTACCGTCACCCCGGCACAATAAAGCGGGGATAGCTGGCTAAATTCGGTTTCACTGCCCCGCGTCTCAAAGATACCCTTTACCTCAACCCCGGCCTTGGCCCGATCCAGCAGGGCATTGCCCAACTCATCGTGGGTGAAGGAAAAAGCCATGAAGCGAATGCTACCTTGGGCGTTTTGAATCAGCGGGATTAGCTTATCGATTACCTCATCTTCGGCGGCAAATAAAACCTGTACTGGGATCCCATTAATGGTTGTCTGCTGCGAATCGACGGTAGAGGGGGAACTTGTGCCAAATTCACCGGTCCACATTTCGTCAAACTCGCGCTCATACATGGCAGCCAGACGGGATGAGTTGATAACCAGCACATTATTATTATTCTGAAATATACCATTGGCGGTGACATTGGTGGAGCCAGTCCAGACTTTCTGATCATCAAAGATCCAGAATTTGTTGTGCATCAAGGCCGAACGACTATCGTCTTTCACCGCAATGCCGGCTTCTTCGAGCATGGCAAATTGGCCGTGGTCTTCTTCTTCATCCGCCTCGATACCGTACTCATCATCAGTGACCCATAATACTTCAACCCCACGCTGATGGGCGTCAATAAGCGCTTCGGCCACCGGAGTCAGGTTAAACTCAAAAGAAGCGATATGGATGGAGCGTTGGGCGCTATCAATATTGTCGATCAGTTTTTCAGCCACTGTCCCGCTCAGGTCGTCAGGGTTGTTATAGTTCACCGGGTCGGTGAAGTAAACCTGCCACCAATCGCCCTCGCCCTCTCCTATATCCGCTGGAACTGTTGGAGTTTCCTCGATTGGATTGAATAGCCCCAATGGATCAGAACCGGTTATTAAGAAATATCCAACTGCAAACAAGAGCACGATGGCTATTGCAATTGTAGAGAAACTTCTGCCGGAACCAGTTTGTCCTTTTCGTGAAGTTTTTCTACGGCTTTTTGACCTTGACTTCTTAGCGGCCATTAGCTTCTCCTGTATCTGGTATAATTTGATCGTTAAGATCTTCGATTAAAACGCGTAAACTTTCGATCAATTGCTGAGGCTCTTTAACAGAATCGACTTCTTGTTCCCAAAAAGTATTGAGCCTGTTAGAATCAAAGGTTGTAAAATCTTGGCCATAGATGATGGTTGCCTGTTCGAGAATCTTGTCCAATTGATCCTGGTTAGCTACAAGCTCGGCCGGTGGTCCTTGAGAAATCCAATTATTCACCAGGCGCATTAGCCGGCGTATAGCCCGCAATCGCGACGACATGGCTTCCTCTGCCGCCTGTTCATCCAAGGTGGCCGTACTTTGGGCCACCATTTTGGCACAATCAATCATCCAATCGAGCAAGGCTTCGGCCGCTTCATCATTTAAATCGGCTGTCAGGCTCTCATTTTCCAGAATACTTTCGGTTACGCGCCTGATCCGTCGGGACAACTCATCCATATTGGCCTCCCTCAGGAAACAAAAAATCCCTACGACTCTTTATGGCTTTGTAGTAGGGATGCAGGTCGATCAATCAGTCAAATCATAGACGCCGAAGCTTTAGTCAGTTGTGGTTCAAACTGAAACCGGCCAAAGCTTCGACGCCCCTCGCACATCGTAAATATGTTCGACTACTGGCTTAGATTACATCTTTGAGGGTAAGACCCTGTTTTTTCAAATAAGCCATAAATCCAATTTTGTCTATTGTGCGCAGCGCCCGAGCCGATACGTGGATCCGTACCCAGCGATCCTCCTCCGGGATATAAATGCGTCTACTTTGCACGTTTGGCTTCCATTGACGCTTGGTTTTCTTTTGAGAGTGGGACACGTTGTGTCCAAACATTGGTTTTTTACCCGACAGTTTACATTTACCAGCCATCTTAGCCTCCCTTCAAAAGTTTGCGGGGTATTTTTATGCCCCTTTTATAATTTCACACCGGATAATTTTAGAAATACCATAATTAAAAATGACACCAAAAATTAATTATAAGTCAAGATAGTATTTTGAACAAAATCACTTGAAAGTATTAATTGCATCCCGACCTAAGGGAACTTGACAGACCGATCATTTGATATATCATACCAAAATATGCCGGCAATGAGCAGAAATTATCTCAACATTGTCCTTTTCTTTTTACGCTTCCACCTTTAAAATCGTCTCAAAAATAATAAACACAATTAAGAAACCAACCTTGAGGTTGTCAAAGTCTGTTTTTTTTGCTAAACTTGACAATCATAGGGAAAAATGTGGCACAATTTAAACCTCCCGATACTGCACTCCTCATCGGGAATAACTTCAAAAAAAATCTAAAAAATCCCTCTTAATGAGCATTATTGTATTAGCCCACAAGATAGTGTACAATACATGTGGTGTTATGTTAATAGATTACCATCAAAATTGGTAATACCTAATTCATCCTGATCCTGTCACTTTTTAGTTTTACACCAGTGTTTAGATTAATACAGTAAATGAGCATTATTTACCTACAGCCTCAAAATCAAGGAGCAGTAATATAATGAGCGAAAAAAGTGGACTATACTACCCCAACTTGATGGCTCGTATTTACTTGCAAGCATTGGAAGAAGTTATGGGTAAGAGTGGGGTTAACGCCCTCCTGAATCTGGCTGGATTGCCGGAACTGATTGGCAATTATCCACCGGCCAATCTGGACCGTGCATTCGATTTTGCTGATTTCAGCGCAATTGGACGGGCACTGGAAGAGATGTATGGGCCACGAGGAGGACGCGGGTTAGGTGTACGAGCTGGACGGGCTGCGTTCGCCGAAGGATTATCTAAATTTGGGGCGACGGCAGGGGTAGCAGATCTGGCCTTTAAAGTCTTACCTATGGGGACTAAACTCAAAGTCGGCTTGAAAGCAATGGCTGAGACTTTCAACAAGTTTAGTGACCAACGCAGTGAAGTGACAGAAGAAGAAGATCACTTTGTTTATTATTTGCATCAATGCCCCATTTGTTGGGGTCGCCAGAACGACCGGCCTGTCTGTTTTGCGGCCATCGGCATTTTACAGGAAGGGCTGCATTGGGTCAGCGGGGGTAAAAACTTCCGAGTTGAAGCTGTCAAATGCAAAGCTCAAGGGGACGAAAGCGGTATCCTTCATATTTATAAAGATCCGCTCAATTGGTAAGCGTAATCTCCAACCGTTCAACACAGAGGATTGTCAATGAACCAAGAGCGGAATTGGATTGTTGTTCTTAAACGGCCAGCGGTTTGGATGGTACTACTTGGTATAGCCGTCGTTGTCGTTGTCCTTTTTACCATTAGGCCGAATGAACCTGCAGCTCCAGCGGCACCCGTTGTGACGCCAACAGATACTTCAATATCCTCTCCCTCACCAACTCTAGGGCCGACTCCCACCCCAATACCCTCAGTCACATCTCCCCCAATCCCAACCAATTTACCAACCTTTACAAGTCCGGTAAATTCCCCTGATTCCCCTATAACTATTCCTTCAGCCCCGTCAGGGTCTACGACAGACCAGGGATTAAATCCTGTTATCTATGGTTATAAAATTGTCAATATCTATCCGCATGACCGCAGTGCTTTTACCCAAGGGCTAGTTTTTACAGACGGCATCTTCTATGAGGGAACCGGGTTAAAAGGGCAATCTACCTTACGCAAAGTGGACCCAGAAACCGGTGAGGTTTTAGAACTATATCGTCTACCCGATCAGTTTTTCGGCGAGGGAATCACTATTTACAATGATAAACTGTTCCAGTTGACTTTTAGATCTCGAACCGGTTTTATCTATGATAAAGATAGCTTTGCCTTACTGGAGGAGTTTGAGTATCCGACCGAGGGTTGGGGCCTCACCCATGATGGCCGGCAGCTTATTATGAGTGATGGCACAGCCAACCTCTATTTTCGGGACCCTGAAACCTTCGAGGAAATCAGGCGAGTTGAGGTCCATGATGCGAACGGTCCTGTGATCAATCTCAACGAATTAGAGTACATCCAGGGTCAGGTCTATGCTAATATCTGGAAAACAGACCGCATCGCCATCATTGACCCACGGAGCGGACAAGTAACCGCTTGGATTGAACTCGCAGGGCTTTTGAGCCAAGAGGACCGCAGCCAACAGGTTGATGTACTTAATGGTATTGCCTACGATGCGGCAAACGATCGTTTATTTGTCACCGGGAAATGGTGGCCGAAGCTTTTTGAGGTCGAGCTACTTCCTAAAGAATAAAAAAACTAACTTAACACCTGACGTACTGCCTCCACCAATAACCGGTGTTCCGTAGCATGGATGCGTCTCTCCAAATCAGCCAGGCTGTCTGTTTGATAGATAGGTACTTCGGCAGTGGTGATGACCGGCCCAGCATCGACTTCAGGGATGACCCAATGGACCATGACGCCGGTGTGGTTAATCTCACCTGCTTGGAAGACCTCATAGGCGCGTTGGATGGCCTGGGTACCGGCAAATTGTTCGGGCAGAGCGGGGTGTAAGTTAAGGACACGCCGGGGAAAGTGATCGAGGAAGGCCGGACTGAAGATGTGCATCCAACCAGCCAACACAATCAGGTCTGGTTTATAGGCCGCCACTTTCTGCGCCAGATCCGCATCGTACTCAGTTCGAGAGCGACCTGCCTCACGATATGGCTTCAGGGGAAAGTAAAGGGTGGGAATACCCGCCTGTTCGGCCCGGACTAATCCGTGGGCCGCCCGACGATTCGAAACCACCACGACAATCTGGGCCTCTAACTGACCCTCAACAATGGCGTCGATCAAGGCTTGTAAATTAGAGCCACTACCAGAAACAAAAACAGCCAACCGTTTCAAGGTATTTTTCCTCCTCAAACAACTTGTACTAACACCTCATCGCGACGCGAAACAATTTCGCCGACTGCCCAGGCCTGACCTGCCAATAACCTCAGGGCCTCATCCACCTGCGCCGGTGGAATCACCAGTATCATCCCCAAGCCTAAATTAAAGGTCCGGGCCATCTCCTCGTCACTAATTTGGCCAGCCTGTTGGATAAGCTGAAAAATAGACGGGGTGGGCCAAAGCTCTCGCTGCAGACGGGCCGCTACACCCTCAGGGAAAATGCGGGGCAGATTATCTATAAGTCCTCCGCCGGTGATATGGGCCATCCCTTTGATGGTGATCCCATGCGCCCATAACTGCTGTATTTCGGCCAAATATGAGCGATGCGGTATCAGTAACGCTTCGCCCAAGCTCTGGTTCAGTTCAGGGACGATGGCCTGTAAGTCATGATTTTGGAAGACGTGGCGAGCCAGGGAGTAACCATTGGTGTGCAGGCCAGACGAGGCCAGGCCGATGATGCTATCGCCGGGTTCAATGGTCCGACCATCGATAATTTGCCGGCGGTCTACCAGGCCAATGACAGTCCCTACCAAATCAAATTCGCCTGGTATGTAGACTCCCGGCAGCTCGGCCGTTTCCCCGCCCAAAAGGGCGCAGCCAACAGCCTTGCAGGCGACCGCACAACCTCGTACGACCGTGGACACCATCTCCGGATCCAGTTGACTGACGGCGATGTAGTCCAGGAAAAACAGGGGATGGGCCCCCTGGACCAAAATATCATTGACACAGTGGTTGACGATATCGTGGCCGATGGTATCGAATTGGCCTAAAGCAACAGCGATTTTGGTTTTAGTCCCTACGCTATCGGTGGAGGCGACCAGGACAGGTGCCTCCATCTCTTTCAAGGCTGAAACATCAAACAATCCACCAAAGGCACCCAACCCTGATAGCACCTCTGGGCCGTAAGTTCTCAGCACCGCTTCCTTCATTAAATCGACGGCTCGCCCGCCGGCCTCAATATCTACGCCTGCTTGACGGTATGTAACCATATCGCTTACCTTCGCTCATGAGTTGAAACAAACGCTTTGGTGCCAATATCGCGGCGAAAATACATGCCCTGGAAGTTAATCTGGGCAATCCCTTCATAGGCACGGCTAATTGCCTGTCGCAAATCATCGCCGATGCCGGTGACGGCCAGAACGCGTCCCCCATTGGTGACCAAACTGCCGTCTGTCAAGCGCTTGGTGCCAGCATGAAAAACCGCTACCCCGTCCAGGACAGATGCTTCGTTCAGGCCGCTGATTTGTTGACCTTTGAGGTAACTTCCTGGATACCCTTCTGAGGCGGCCACAACTGTCGTCGCTGCGCCCGATCGCCAGCGTACGTCAACCTGATCTAGGGCTTCATCAAGCGTCGCTTCCAAGATGTCTACCAGGTCATTTTCCAACAGCGGCAGAATGACCTGCGTCTCGGGATCACCAAAGCGACAATTGAATTCCAGGAGCCGGGGGCCAGCCTTGGTAATCATCAAGCCAGCGTAAAGGATGCCCACAAAGGGAGCGCCTTCAGCCTGCAAGCCATCCACGGCCGGTTGCAAAATAGTCCGCACGATCTCATTATACAAGGCTGGTGTAACCAGGGGCGCAGGTGCATAAGCGCCCATACCGCCCGTGTTTGGCCCCTGGTCTCCGTCAAAAATCGGCTTATAATCTTGCGCCGCAGGCATAGGGACGACCGTTTGCCCATCGCAAAAGGCCAACACTGAGGCCTCCTGGCCGTACAGCCGCTCTTCGATGACGACCTCATCCCCGGCTGCACCAAAAGCGCGTTCAGACATGGTTTGACGCAAGGCCGTTTCGGCCTCCTCGAGGGAATTGGGCACAATCACGCCCTTTCCGGCGGCCAGACCCGAAGCTTTGACGACCATCTCGTAATCAGTCTGGTGTAAATAGTCTAAGGCTTGCTCATAGTCGGTAAAAACAGCATAATGGGCGGTTGGGATGTGGTGGCGAGCCATGAAAGCTTTGGCAAACGCTTTCGATGCCTCTACTTGAGCTGCCGCTGCTGTAGGGCCGAAACAACGCAGTCCAGCCGATTGAAAGGCGTCAACAATACCGGCCGCCAGCGGCACTTCTGGCCCCACTATCGTCAGTCCAATCTCCTCTCGCTGAGCAAAATCAATCAAGGCGGTAAAATCGTTCTCAGAGAGAGAAACGTTGCTGATTTTATCGCCCTCGGCCGCCGTGCCGCCATTTCCCGGCGCAACCCATACCCGGGCTACGCGCGGTGACAGGACCAGCTTCCAGGCCAGGGCATGTTCACGCGCCCCCTGGCCAACAACGAGGATATTCATTTGTTTTATCATTTCAATCCCCCCAGATGCCATCAAAAACCTGCTTCTTATGGGTTTTGTAATCCCACCATTCTTCCAGGCGGATGGGGTAGTTGCCGGTGAAACAGGCGCTACAATGGCCTCGATCCTGGCCAATTTCAGCCATCACCGCCCGCATCATGCCTTGGTGAGACAAAAAAGCCAGGCTGTCAGCACTAATGTGCGCCTGGATCTCTTCGACGGATTTATGGTGGGCAATCAGTTCTTCGTGGGTGGCCATATCAACGCCCATAAAACAAGGATGTCGCACCGGCGGCGAGGAGATACGCATATGCACTTCAGCAGCACCGCCCTCTTGCAACAATTTCACCAGCGGCCCAGCCGTATTACCGCGTACGATGGAATCATCTACCAACACGACGCGCTTCCCCGCCAGATTACAGGTTAAGGGGTTATACTTCAACCGCACCCCCGACCGCCGTAAACGATCATCGGGCTGAATAAAGGTGCGACCGATGTAACGATTTTTGGTCAGTCCCTCACTGTAGGGAATGCCCGAAGCTATAGCATAGCCAATGGCGGCCGGGGTGGCCGAGTCGGGAACACCGACTACGAGATCCGCCTCTGCCGGAGCTTCTCGGGCCAATTCCTCGCCCAAGTGTTGGCGCACCCGATGGATAACCTGATCTTCCAACATCGAATCGGGTCGGGCGAAATAAACATATTCAAAGACGCATAGGGCCGGGCGTGGCTCAGTTCGCCCCTGGACGCTATGCATCCCATTGGCATCCAGCCGCACGATTTCACCTGGGCGTACTTCCCGAAGGTATCGCGCTCCGATGGTCCCCAGGGCACACGATTCTGAAGCGACTACATAGCCCTGGGGGCCATCATCGCCCAGGAGTTCGCCCAGACAAAGGGGACGTAGACCCAGCGGATCACGCACAGCAAAAATGGCCTCCCGCGTTAAAATGACCAATGAGTAAGCCCCCTCAGCCTCAGCCATAAAGGCCATCAGGCGGGCCTCCCAATTAGGTCCCTGGGAGTTTCCGCCCGGAGGAGGCGCAGCTAACATTTGGGTAATGACTTCGCTATCGCTGGAAGAGGTTAACCCGACCCCGCGTTCCAGCAATTTATAGCGTAAGGTAGCCGCGTTGGTCAGGTTACCATTATGTCCCACCCCCAACGGGCCATAAATCGTTTCAATCAAATAGGGCTGCGCATTCCGAATATGCGATGACCCTGTGGTTGAGTAGCGGTTTTGTCCAACGGCCAGATGGCCTTTCAACGGTCTCAAATTATCCTCATTGAAGACCTGGGAGACCAATCCCATCCCTTTATGGGTATAAGCGGCGTGACCGTCGCTGGTGGCGATACCGGCGCTCTCCTGACCCCGATGTTGGAGCGAGTATAAAGCAAAGAAGGTAGCCCGAGCCACGTCAATGTCAGGAGCATAGATACCGAATATGCCACAGGCCTCCCGCGGCCGGTCTAAGCTATCATCATGCCAATACCCCGGATACCCCCCCTGAGCGGGGCACACGGGGTCCGTGAAATCTAAATCTAAATCCGCCATTTGTCATCCCTTTCATCAATCGACAATCTCATTTATTCCAAATAGTTTTTATTGGCCAGGTCTACCCCACTAAATAGTTACGCCTGTCTTAGCGCTTCGTCGTCGGTGATGATTTGCTGGGTGGCTGCTTGTTGTGCTTGTTGAATTCGCTCTGCCAAGCTTTTGTCGGCCAAGGACAAAATCTTGGCGGCTAGTAAGGCCGCTCCTTTTGGCTCCAACACGACCGCCGGCGCCACCCCGGAGGGCATACGAAGTGATGAAAACAAATCGGCCCCACTAAAGCGATCCGAATAGGGAGGGCATGCGATGACCGGCGCGCTGACGTGGGCGTCAACCATACCACTCAGGGCGTTAGAACGCCCGGCCACGGTGATGTAGACCTTGGGCCGTGGGTCGTCCTCATAAGCGGCCAACAGGTCTAACAGGTAGCGGGCCGCCTTATGGGCTGAGGCTACTCGAATCTCGCCGGGGATGCCAAACGACTCTAACCCGGCAACGATGGTTTGGGCGTGGTCCAAGTCAGAACGGGAGCCCATAATGATGGGAACAAAAGCCATTTTGGATATCTCTCCTAATACGTACTGCGTACTACGTAATGCGTAAGGAACGTTTCACGCTTCACGTTTCATGATGGCTCTGATAGCTTCAGCCATTCGGCTAAAGCAGCTTGAATTCGTTCAGCGGCGGGTTGGGCACCTGGGACAAACATTTCCCCCGTCAGTTGTTCATAGGCGGCAATGTAACGCTTCGCCACCTGAGCGACAAATTCTGGTGGCATGGACGGCGGTTCCCCCTCGCCCCGATAACCCTGCCCCACAAACCACAATCGCAAGAACTCTTTGTCGAAGTTCTCCGGTTCCTGGTCCGTCCCCCGGATTGTTTCATAACTTTCGGCAATCCAATAGCGACTGGAGTCAGGGGTGTGGACTTCGTCAATCAGAACCGGCCGGCCGTCAACCAGGCCGAACTCATACTTGGTATCCACTAAAATTAATCCGCCTCGCCGCGCCACTTCCTGGCCCCGTTTGAAAATTGTCAGCGATGTCTGCTGAATATCGGCCCATAAATCGGGAGCTACTAAGCCGCGCTCGACGACTTCGGCCGAGGTAAGTCGCTCGTCGTGAGCCCCGCCGGTGGCCTTGGTGGTTGGGGTAATCACCGGCTCCGGAAGCGGATCATTTTTGCGCAGACCAGCCGGCAGATCGAGGCCATAGGGTCGTTCGACCCCTTGACGGTAAAGGGTCCATAAAGAGGTAGAGGTGACGCCCGTGATATAGCCCCGGACAATCACCTCCACCGGCAACGACTCTGCTTCGTGAGCGATGGTTACGTTCGGGTCAGGGATAGCGATGACGTGATTGGCGACGACGTCCTTGAGTTGCTCAAACCACCAGGCACTGAGTTGGTTAAGCACCTGGCCTTTGAAGGGAATTGCCCCCAGCACCCGGTCAAAGGCTGAGACGCGATCGGTGGTAATCAGGACACGTTTCCCTTTGACGATGTAAATATCACGCACTTTACCTTCAAGTCGCGGCCCCAAATCAGGCAGGTCAGCCCGAAGCAGCGCGTGTGGGATCGCGGCCAAAATTTGATCGGTTGATATGGTCATGGGGTGTGCTCCAGCTTGTTATCGTTCTTGAGTATGATTTCTAGGGTGGCACCAGATTACTGCGTACTACGTAATGCGTAATGCGTAAGGGTCGATTTCTAAATTAGTCAGTAGAGTCATAAATCAGCGGCGTAACGAATCCCATTTTGAAACAATGGCAAGCCGGCCAACCCCCGCTCCCCCCGGTGGAATCGTGGATGGTGTTGGGGGATGAGGTGATCTTCGGGGTGAGGCATCAACCCCAAAATGGTTCCCTGAGGATTACAGATCCCGGCGATATTGGCCTGTGATCCATTCGGATTCCAGGGATAAGGGGAGGCTTGACCATCCCCACTGGCATACCTCAGGGCCACCAACCCTTGGGACTCGATGGCAGCCAGGGTCTCCTCATCGCGGGCGACGAATTTGCCTTCGCCATGGGCAACCGGACAGTAGATGGGTCCAGCCAGTTCGCGGGTGAAGATGCAGTGGCTGGCGGATTGAGGTTGTAGATAGACCCAGCGACATTCGAAACAGGCCGAATCGTTACGGGTAAGGGTAACTACCTGCTCGCCGAGACCTTTTGCTTCGTCCAGGCCGGGCAATAAGCCGGATTTGACTAAAGCTTGAAAACCATTACAGATACCCAAAACAGGCCGTTGGGTGGCCACGAAGGCATTCAAGTCGTCGGCCAGCCGATGGCGCAAGGCCACCGCCCACAACTTGCCGGCCCCTAAATCATCGCCATAAGAGAAGCCGCCCGGCAGGACCAACATTTGGTAATCGAGCAGCCGTCGCTCACCGGCAACAACCTGGTTGATATGTACGATTTCTGGGTTTCCACCGGCCAGCTCGCAAGCCCAGGCCACGTCGCGGTCTCGGTTTGTGCCGGTGGCATGCAGGATAAGGATTCGCGGTTTCATGAGTATCTAAAACGTAATGCGTACTGCGTAATGCGTAATGGTTTGCTGTCTGAAACGGTTTCATTCATTATTTTGGGGTTTTTATAACGTGCTCTAAGTGCCCGCGCCAGGCTTTTGTCACGGAGTTTAAGTCGGTCGTGATGACAGATTGACCGGCGAGACCCTTGATTTCAATGCGGTCGTCGTCCCGGACGTAGCCGACGCGAGCTATGGGAAGATCAGCCCAAGTAGCCTCGAAGGCGGGGGCATCTTCGGGATCGACTTCGACGATGAAACGCCCCAAGGATTCGCTGAAGGCAAGCACATCGTCTCGATCCGGGCCAGTCGTTCGGGGCACATCGGCCAGATTTAAGACCAGCCCCAGTCCTCCGCCCAAGGCCATTTCGGCTGCGGCTACGGCCAGCCCCCCTTCTGAGCAATCATGGCAAGCCCGGACCAGGCCGCCAGTGATTGCGCGATGCAAAGCGCGATATAGGGCCAAGCCTTGAGGGGGAGGTTGGGGCACAGTTGCCCCCAGGAGGTTATAGTGGCGATAGAAGGTGGAGCCCCCCAGTTCGTGGGCCGTCAGACCAACCATGTAGAGCCAATTCCCAGCCGCCTTCAAATCAGAGGTGGCAGTGTAGCTTAGATCAGGGACGATCCCCAGGGCCGAAATGAGCAGCGTGCCGGGAATAGCGTGTTTTTGACCGTCGGGGCCGATATATTCGTTGTTCAGGCTATCCTTGCCCGAAATGAAGGGGGCCTGATAGGCCACTGCCGCGTCGTAACATCCCTGAGCACAGCGAACCAGTCCCCCCAACCGATCTGGCAGGTTGGGGTTGCCCCAACAGAAGTTGTCTAACAGGGAAATCTGATCCGGGTCGGCACCGACGGCGACGCAGTTACGCATGGCTTCATCCACTGCCGCCCAGGCCATAGCATAAGGATCGATGGCCCCATAAGCCGGGTTAATGCCCGCCGCCAGAGCTACCCCTCTCGGCGTTGCCTTAGGGGGCACCTCGTTTCGTAACACATCGAGCGGGGCTAATATGGCCGCATCACTGGGACCAAGCCCGGCCGGACCGACGAAGGGTTTGACCACCGTCCCGCCCTGTATTTCGTGGTCGTATTGACGAACTACATCCTCCTTGCTGCGGGTATCCGGAGTAGCCAAAAGGGCCAGTAATTCGGCGGTTAGATCAGCAGGCGGGGATAAATCGGGTTCGACGCTGTCGGGAGGATTCCAAAGGGCCTGGAGTTGGCGACGCGGCAGGCCACCATGCAAAAAGGCGTTGGCAAACTGCCCAACCAGGCGGTTGCCATAATATAGGTTCAGGCGTCCGGTAGCCGTGAAGTTGCCAAGGGCGGTGGCTTCAATATCTAAAGAGCGGCAAATAGCCTGTAAGTGGGGCCAGTTAGCCGGCGGGACAGCCAGGACCATCCGCTCCTGGGCTTCGCTCAACCAAATTTCCCAAGGGCGCAGACCGGGGTACTTCAAAGGAACCCGTTCCAGATGGACATCCGCCCCTAAGTCTGCGCTCATCTCGCCGATGGCCGAAGAGAGGCCCCCTGCGCCACAATCGGTGATAGCGTTGTAGAGGCCCTCATCACGGGCCAACAATATCGCTTCCATGGTCTGCTTTTCGTGGATAGGATGGCCGATTTGCACGGCACTGCCGGCCACGGCGCTGGTTTCGTGAGTCATCTCCATGGAGGAGAAGGTAGCCCCGCGCAGCCCATCGCGGCCGGTTCGTCCCCCAATGACGACGACTAAATCGCCCACTTGCGGTCTGGTCGGATGCGTATCACGCGGCAACAAGCCCAAACAACCGCAAAATACCAGGGGATTGGCGATATAGCCGGAGTCATAGAGGATGGCCCCATTGACGGTGGGAATGCCCATTTTGTTGCCGTAATCCTCGATACCGGCTGTCACCCCGTCGGCAATCCGGCGGGGGTGCAAAACATTATCGGGCAGGTCGGCGAAGGCTATATCCTGTGGGCCAAAGCAAAGGACATCGGTATTAGCGATGGGCCGGGCGCTGACGCCAATCACATCCCGGATCACCCCACCGATCCCAGTGTTGGCCCCGCCAAAGGGTTCTAAAGCGGAGGGATGGTTATGCGTCTCCACTTTGAAAGCCAGGTCAAACCGGTCATCAAAGGCGACGATACCGGCGTTATCCACAAAAGCGGAGCGCACCCAGGGTTTGTTCACCTGCTCTGTAGCGCCGCGAATGTAGGTCTTGAGGAGGGAGTCAATTTGCTCCTGTTGGACCGAGCTATCCGGCCCCGGCCCCTCATAAGTGATCAGTGCTTTGAAGGTTTTGTGCACGCAATGCTCTGACCAGGTTTGGGCCAGAGTCTCCAACTCGACGTCGGTCGGCTCGCGCCCTTCGCGACGGTAATAGGTCTGAATGGTCAGCATCTCGCTTAAGTCTAGTGAAAGTCGCCGCTCCTGGCTGAGGGCGATCAATTCATCTTCATCGGCCTCAGTCAGGGGGATCGTGTCTACACGATCAGCCTCCTGAACAACTACCTTATCCACCGTATACGCTACGCCCCTAGGATCTTCGACTGCGCTGGATAACGAAGCGGGGACAAAGGGGGGCGTGATGGGCCGGTTAACGGTATAGGTCTGGATAACCTCGTTGACCAGCAGGCGCTCGACGATGCGCTGCACCTTGGCCTGGTCAAGGTCACCATCCAGGGCATAGCGCTGCCCGGTGGCAGCAGCAGTTAAGCCGGTCAGGCCGAGGAAGTCCGCCCCCTGGAGCAAGCTTTCGGCCACACTATCGGTCACGCCGGGGAGAAGGGTGACCTCGATCTGCCAGGATTGAGGGGCGGCAGCGTTTTTGTCGGAGATGCCCTCCGGGGTAGGGACAGCCTGAGGCTGGTACCAAACTGCCTCTTCGACAATCGGATCAACTAGAAGCTCGCCAACCAGGCGGACGGCAGCAGCTTGATCCAAGTCGCCTTCTAAAAAATAAAGATCGGTCACGGAGACCGCCCGGATACCGCTGACGCCCAGCGCCTCGATCTGGGGCAAAATCGTTTCACTCCGAACATCTCGGAACCCTTTTTTGGTGGAAACTTCGACGCGGTAGATCATGATTTAGTATCCCGTACCCCCCCGAGAGGGCATCTCCGACAAAACTTAACGGGGGTTAGCGTGGTAGTTTGGCGCCTCTTTGGTGATGAAGACACTATGGGGATGGCTTTCGATCAAACCGGCGTTGGTAAGGCGCACGAAGCGGGCTCTCTTATGCAGTTCGGCCAGATTGGCCGCGCCGACGTAGCCCATGCCGGATCGTAAGCCGCCCATTAATTGATAGATGTAATCGGCCAGGTAGCCTTTATAAGGAACCTGACCCTCAATTCCTTCAGGAACCAATTTGTTGACTACCCCAGCATCATAACCGTCAACCCCCTGGGCCGAGGCGTAGCGATCTCGGGCACGGCCTTTCATGGCCCCGATTGAACCCATGCCCCGGTATTCTTTAAAGTGCCGCCCTTCGTAAATGACCATCTCGCCGGGGGACTCATCGAGCCCAGCCAAGAGAGAGCCCAACATGACGGCGCTAGCCCCGGCAGCTAAGGCTTTGACGATGTCGCCAGAATATTTGATGCCGCCGTCGGCGATGACTGGCACGCCGCGCCGACAGGCGACGGCGGCACATTCGGCCACGGCGGTGATCTGTGGTACCCCGACCCCGGCGACAATGCGGGTAGTACAGATCGAGCCCGCGCCTACACCCACCTTGACCACATCGGCCCCGGCGTCAATCAGAGCCTCGATCCCTTCGCCGGTGACGACATTTCCGGCCAGAACCGGCAAGTCGGGCGCAATCATTTTAATGCGGTGGATGGCCCGCAACACGCCGGCCGAGTGGCCATGGGCGGTATCAACGGCCACAGCATCTACATCCGCGTCCAGTAACATTTCCAGGCGGGTATCGAGGTCTGCGCCTACACCTATAGCCGCAGCAACTAACAAGCGTCCCTGGCTGTCGATAGCCTGATTGGGGAAGTCCTGTTTCTTGAGGATGTCTTTGTAGGTGATGAGGCCCCGCAAATTGAACTGTTCGTCAACCAGGGGCAGCTTCTCAATGCGGTGTTGGTGGAGGATGCGCTTGGCTTCTTCTAGGGAGGTGCCGACCGGAGCTGTAACCAGCTTCTCATGGGTCATATATTCGCGCACCAGCGCCGAGGGATTGGCAGAAAAGCGAACGTCCCGATTGGTGAGGATACCCACCAGCCGACCTTGGTCGGTAATCGGGACGCCGGAAATGTGGTAGCGGGACATGATCGTTTCGGCTTCGGCGAGGGTGGCCTGCGGCCCCAGGGTGATGGGGTCCACGATCATGCCTGATTCGGAGCGTTTGACCTTGTCCACCTCGGCCGCCTGCTCCTCCGGGCCGAGGTTGCGGTGGACCACCCCCAGACCTCCCTGCCTGGCCAGGCCGATGGCCAACCGTGCTTCAGTGACCGTATCCATAGCGGCCGATAAGACCGGGATGTTGAGGGGTAATTTTTCGTGTAATTGCGTTTGCAGATTCACCTCGGCCGGCAAAATTTCTGCGTAGTCGGGGACCAAAACCACATCATCAAAGGTCAGGGCCTGGTCCCCATAGAGATTGGCAAATTGCATCATCACCTCCCAAAAAGACAAAACCCTACCCGCCGACCTATTGTATCAAGTGGGTAGGGATAACTCATCACTGAGCGTGCTTTTAGGCCCGCGCCTACATTCTACACGCCCGCTTAGGGAGAAGCAAATTCCCGGGGGGATTTTGTCAGGGATGAGGGAACAGCCCCCCCTAACCCCCCAGAGGGGGGAACTTGGCTCTTTTCGGCAAAACACATCTCCCCCCTTTTGGGGGTCGGGGGGGCCGGGAGCCGCTGTAGGCGCTCAAACTTCGGGAGGCGAGATGTTGAGTTCGTCGGCCACAGCCAGGAGGGTCTCCCAGGTGGTCTCTTCGACGAAGATGCCCTCGGCCTCGCGCTGACGGCGGCGGTCTTCTTCGATTTCGCCAGGGAGGTAGATATGATCCACGCCGGGCAGGGTGGGGGAGGATTTGACCCAGTCAATCAGGATCTGGACCTCCTTTTTGTATTCGTCGAGGTCAATGAAGCTTTCGATTTTGATGGCCAAGGCCAGGTAGCCGCTGCCGCCACGGGTGGGCTGACGGGCGCTACAACCGGCCCAGGAGAGCCCGCCGGCGATGGCGTCGATCATCATGGCCAGGCCGAAGCCTTTGTGGCCGGCCGGACCGCCGAGGGGAAGCATGGCCACTTCGCCGGACATGAAGCGGTCCGGGTCGGTGACCGGCTGGCCGGCCTCGTCAACCAGCCAGCCCTCGGGGACAGGCTGTTCGCGGACGCGATGGACTTCCACCTTGCCCCCGGCGGCCATGCTGGTGGTGATGTCGAGCATCATAGGCGGGCCGTGTAAGGTAGGGACGCTGATGGCGATGGGGTTGGGGGGGAGACGGCGACCCGTGCCGCCGAAGGGGGCAGTGAAGCGACCACCGCCGTTGAGCATAAGCACCCCAATGCAGTCTTGTTCAGCCGCCAGTGGGGGAAAGGCCCCCAACCGGCCAATATGGGTAGAACGATGGACGGCCACAGCTCCGAGGGTATGTTCTTTGGCCCGATCAACAGCCATTTGCATGGCCTGGTAGGCCAGGACGATACCGATGCTGCGGTTGGCGTCGATGACCAAAGAGGCGGGGGTTTCGCGAACGATTTTGTGCTCTCCGAGAGGACGCATGTTGCCAGCCAACAAAGCACGAACGTAGCCGGGGATGCGGATAATGCCGTGGGAGTCGTGGCCGACCAGGTTGGACTCAACCAGATGGTCGGTCAGGATACGGGCCTGGTCGGGGGGGACGTCGGCGGCCTCGAAGAGGGCGTAGCCGAATGAGCGGATGGTGGTATGGGGGATGGTGGGCATGGGTGACCTCCTGAGACAAGGATGTTGAGCGCCCCTAATGCTGGGGTACACCTGGGGCTGATTAAAGCACCACCGGGCTTTTTTGGCAATTCAAGCCCACAAAAGCGGGGGTAGGGCAAAAATGTAGCACAAATGGCGCTCTCCCTGGCTGGGGTGGTAGTTGAGCGTGGGCGAGAGGCGAGGAGAGGGGAAGGGTTAGCTTATGATTAACAATCATGCCAGGTCTCCATATGTTGGCCAATCCGTCGGAAGCAGGACAACAAGGTGACGGCGGGGTTGGCTAAGGGTATTATAGCACAGATGTTCGAGACAGGCAAGAAAGCGAGATCGGTAACTAGGGCTAGAGC
>JABAHQ010001272.1_pt1 | contig 17898 bp, 8 predicted proteins | sample 7062091 | NCBI WGS metagenome assembly JABAHQ01 (sample SAMN14534359, study PRJNA622989) | marine sediment metagenome | biome: marine biome [ENVO:00000428]; feature: marine pelagic biome [ENVO:01000023]; material: deep marine sediment [ENVO:00002113] | place: India: Gulf of Kutch | collected...
GCAGGCCGGGGCGCAGCGCCGCGAGCGCCAGCCGCGCCGCCTGCCCGGCCGCGCCGCGACGGCCCCGTGCGAGGTCGCCGCCCTCGAACCGCGCGCGGGTGGCGGCGCGGCGAATCTTCCCGCTCGAGGTCTTGGGCACGGTGTTCGGCGGGGCCAGGATCACCTCGTCGGCCGGTGTGCCCGTGAGGTCGGCCGCCAGCGCGTTGATCGCCGAGCGCAGCGCCTGCTGGGCCTCGGCGCCGCGGCGCCGGGTCTCGGCGAGGACGATCAGCCGCTCGGTGCCCGACACCGGATCGGGGCTGGCGAACACGGCGACATTGCCTTTGCGGATGCCGTCCAGGTCGCCTACGGTGTCCTCGAGCTCCTGCGGGTAGATGTTGCGCCCGGCGCGGATGACGATGTCCTTGTCCCGGCCCGTGACATAGAGCTCACCGCTGGCGATATAGCCGCGGTCGCCGGTGTTCAGCCAGCCGTCGTCGAACAGCGCCCGGGTCGCCTCCGGATTGCGGTAGTAGCCGCTGGTCGCCGACGGCCCGCGGAACTCGATGCGCCCCTCCTGGCGCTCGGGCAGCTCGAGTCCGGTGGGGTCGGTGATGCGGACCTCGTGACCGGGGAGCGGGCGGCCGCAGCCGACGAACGTCAGGGCGCTGGGGTCGTCCTCGGCGGTCGGCGCCGCGTGGCCGGTGCGCATCAGCGTCTCGCGCTGCACGCGGTCGATCACCGGCCCGCGGCCCAGCGGCGGGAAGGTGAGCCCGACCGAGCCCTCGGCGAGCCCGTACACGGGCGCGACGACCTCGCGGCGGAAGCCGTAGGGCGCGAACCGCTCGCAGAAGCGCTCCAGGGTCGCCGGGCTGACGGGCTCTGCGCCGTTGAATGCCACGCGCCAGCGCGAGAGATCGAGGCCCTCCAGGTCTTCGTCGGTGAGCCGGCGCAGGCACAGCTCGTAGCCGAAGTTGGGCGCCGCCGACAGCGTGCCCCCGTGGCGGTGCAGGGCCCACAGCCAGCGCTGCGGGCGCGCGACGAACGCGAGCGGGGACATCACCATCAGCGGGGCGGCGTAGTAGAGGCTGCCGAGCCAGGCGCCGATGAGGCCCATGTCGTGATAGAGGGGCAGCCAGCTCACGAACACGTCGTGCGAGCCCGCGTCGATGGCGCGGCCCATGGCCCGGATATTGGCGAGCAGATTGGCGTGGCTGAGCACCACGCCCTTGGGGTCGCCCGTGCTCCCCGAGGTGTACTGCAGGAAGGCCGTATCGGCGGGGCCGATGCCGGGCGCGCGGTAGGCGCCGGGATCGGCGGCCAGCGCCGCCGGCGTGAGCGTCTCGCGCAGCGTCTCGACGTGGGCCTTGACCAGGTGCGCGTATCTCAGCACCTCCTCGTCGGTGACGAGCAGGGCGGTGCGGCAGTTGGCGAGCACCGCGTGCTGGCGGCGCAGATGATCCTCGATGTGACTGAGCCGGGCGGGCGGATAGAGGGGCACCGGGACGGCGCCGGCCAGCAGCACGCCGAAGAAGCTGTAGAAGTACTCCGCGCCGGTCGGCAGCATCAGCGCCACGGGCTCGCCGGCGGCGATGCCCCGCGCCTGCAGGCCGGCCGCCATCGCCCGGGCACGCTCGGCGAGCCGCCCGTAGCTGATCACCTCGCCCTCGCCGGTGTCGCCGTAGATCCGCACGTGCGGGCGCTCGGCATGCGCGCGTGTGTGCCAGGCGAGCACCTCCACCAGGGTCCCGGCCTGTTCAGGCGGCCCCTCCGCGGCCTCCGGCGTGGGCTCGGCCGCCGGCGCGGTCGCCTCGGCGGGGCGGCGCGCGGCGCTCGCCTGGCCGAGCGCCCGCAGCAGATCGCGCGGCGTGCCGGCGTCGGTGAAGGCGCGCTCGGCCAGGGTGACCCCGAAGCGGCGCTCGACGCGGGCGGCGAGCTCCACCCGCCCGAGGCTGTCCAGACCGAGATCGCGGTCGAGCCTGCTGTCGAGCGTCACCGCGGGGCGGCCTCGGCCGGGGTGCAGCTCGGCCACGACCTCTTCGACGGTGTGGCACAGCGCCGCGGCGGTATCCTCGGTGCGCGCGCCGGAAGAAGCGTGCTGATCGGACATATCGTCGTGGTCGTGGATGCGTCGGGGGCTTGCACCTCGGCCCGCCTACGCCGGATAAACTCGGGTCACCGCTCGGCCCCTGCAGAGACGTCCCATGTCGCTCCCATCCTTCAATGAGCGCCTCCCCGACCGCGCCGGGCCCGCGCTCGACGACCGCGCGGGTCGGGCGGCCGCCGCCCGGTCCGGCGTCGACCTTCGGGTATTATCCCGCGTTCATGGACCCGCCCGGAAGTCGCCGCTCGACGCGTCGTGGCCTCGATGCCGGGACCCCCGCCCGGATCCGGCGCGGTGGATCGGGTGCGCACCTCCACGCGCGTGATGTCGAGCGCGTGGATGCGGCGTGCCATCCTCGTCTTCGTCGAACGCATCCTCCCCGCCGGAACAGCGCAGGCGTTGTCCGGCACAGTGATGGGTCGTGACGGACCGGGCCTGGGGACCCTTGCCACGGCGGGCTTTCCGGGTATCCAATGTTGTAACCCCTCGTTATCGACCCGCCGGATCAGCGGCTTACCTCAATGGCGGGTCCGAGCGGTCCTTGCGGACCCGGCCCGTCGTTGCCCGAGCGCCCGCAGAATCCTGGTTCACGCTCCCTCCGGCCCCGCGTAGGGGCCTCGGGGACTCCTGCGGCTCTCGGCGAGCGTCCAGGGGGTTGTCCCTGCACACGCCCATGCGTCCCTCCAGCCGCCCTGGGGCGTCTTCGACCCCGGCCAGCAGGTAGGTCCGGTATAGGACGCCACGCCGGGCTCCACCAACGCGAAGCCCCGGCGTCCTCCGCGCACCTTCCTCATCGGCCGGATCGACCCCCTCCGGCCATACGTAGCCCCGCCCGGCAGCAGCTGGCCGCGGGAGCTCGCAATTTGCATCCTGTTCCGACAAGACTCCGTGCCGCAGGCGCCTTCGACGCAGCCCGGCCGCGACGCCGACGAGTCACGAATAGCACGCGGCATTATGCCGGCGTAACGTTTTGGTGGAAAAGGTGCGCGCGGGTCCGGGCGCCAATATATGACTGCTTGCCAGAGAGTCAAAAGCTTCTCCAACGCAACCGGTTCGCCCCTTGGTATACGTAGTGCATATTCAGCCACAGCACACGCACCTATTCGCAGGGAAACCCTTGCTAATAAGTTCATAAGTCATCCGACATTGCGTTTGGGCCCGATCTGACGAGCGGATCTTCCGGTTTATTAAGATCCGCGGCCGCGGGCCGCTCAAGAATGCCCATCGGCTGCTCGTGGCCTGCGTTCCTGCCGACCGCTTCATGGCGCGGAGCAGGTTGTTGCGGCTGCAAGGGGCGTGGTCCATCCGACATCGGGGCCCTTAGCCGAAAAAAAACGGTTCGAGATCCGGGGGACAGACACAAAACCGAGCATAGCGGCCAACATTGCGCTTGATCTCCAGTCGGCGCCGTTTAAACGGGATGGATCAGAGCTCCATGGAACGATCGTTTGCATGAACGAGGACCAACGGGTCTAAAAAATGAATAAATATGCGAAATTACTCTTGATATGCTTTTCAAGCATTTCGGCGCTGCTTTTCGCCAATTGCTCCCTGGCCGGCGGTCAACATGAGATTCCGGCGGTGATTGCGGATTTCGACTACTACGACACTTCCGGTGAGGCGCGCGATCAAGTGGGGCAGCATGCCGCTCGTATGCAAGCCTTCGTCGGCATCCTGCGGGACAGCCTCGCCGCCGAGGGCACATATAAAATCCTTAGCATGAATTGCCCGGAATCGCCGTGCTCCGCGGGGAGCATGGATCCGAACGATTTTATTCAGACTGCGCAGCAGTCCGGCGCGCGGCTGCTGATTTATGGCGGGGTTCACAAAATGAGCACGCTCGTCCAGTGGTGCAAGGTTCACGTCGTCGATCTGGAGAGCGAGAAGCTGCTGCTGGATCGGACGTTCTCATTCCGAGGCGACACGGATATGGCGTTTCGCAGGGCGGCAAAGTTCATCGTTCAGACCTTGGAAGACGTTATGCCGAGGACATGACCGCGGTAATGCGCGGGCCCTCTTCCCGGCCTGGGTCGGTCGGCCGACACGGAACGCGGACGTTTAGACCCGGGGATAGCAACCTCATCAAGACGCTCGGTCTCGAGCCGGGCGAGCGAAGCGCGGCGAGATACTCGGCACGGCTATCGGACGGGAGGACGAACGCGGCCCGTTCCCCGGGCACGCTATCCAACAACTCCTGCGTCAAGCCCGACAGCGGGAACGCCCGCGGTCGGTCACGAGGATGAGCCGCGGCGCGAGGGTGGTCGATCGTCGAGGAAGCGCCCAAAGAACCCGTATCGCGTCGTCGCTCGGCTCACGCTCGCGCGGAGCCTCGACCCCCGCTGGCGGACGCGTCGTTCCCGCGACGGCCCTCGGCGCCGGGCCGTGCTCGCGCGCCAGGCCGAAGGGAGCCCGCGAGCGTCTCGCGGACAAGCCCGTGCTGCTCACCCGGGGTATGCGGGACTTCACCTTCGTGCCGTGACATTTCATTCCCCGGTGGCAGGCGATGTCCCGCCGGGTCGACCTCGTGCCGCTCGTCCGCGCGCGCCATTTCATCGAGCAGGACGCCCCGAGGCCATGGCGGAGGCGATCGCCGCGCGGTACGCGCCGCCGGGGTGAGACGGGGAGCGCGCTCGAGCGTCCGGCGCACGGCCGTGCACGGGCGGCCCGTCCGCCCCGCCGCGGGAACCGTCTCAGCTATGTGCGCCGGAGGCGCCGACCAGTCGCGCCCGCGCGTCCTTGGGCCGGCGCAGGCGTCGGATCAGCCGCGTGAGCTCGCCGGCCTCGGCCTGGAGCAGCGCCTCGGTCCTGGCGGTGAGGCGGCGCAGGTTGTCCGCGCTCGCATCGTCGGGGTCGTCGTTCGCGGCCTCCGGATCGTCGGGGTCCACGCCCAGGGCGGTCTGGAATCGGAAGTAGTCCTTGGGGAATTCCCGGCGCAGCTGATAGTCCACCGTGTCGGACACGCCGTCGCGGGTCACGGCGAGCAGCGGGCGCGCCCAGCCCAGCAACCCCCAGTCACGCGCCGTCTCGTGGGGGATGGCCCGCTGGGTCCGGCCGGTGCCCAGGGAGACGACGAGAAAGCGCGTCGCCCGTGGATAGAGAGCGCGCGCGGCGGCCAGGGCGCACATCGCCGGGTTGCTCGCGAACACGCCGCCGTCGACGAAGGCGCGGGGCTCGCCGCGGGCGTCGTCGATGCGGGCGGGCTCGAAGTAGGTCGGAGCGGCGCAGGCCGCGCGGCCCACGTCGTGCAGGCGGAAGTCCCGTTGAGCCGCCGCCTCGCCCTCGCGCAGACGCTCCCCGCGGGCCTTCCAGCTCTTGAAGAAGTACGGCCACCGCCGCTCGATGTCGTAGGCGGTGATCAGCAGGTCCACCAGCGCCTGGGACAGCCGGGTGTCGCCCAGACGCATGCGCAGCACGTGGGCGAGATGGCGAGCCGGGTAGCGGGCATCGGCCGTGGCGCCCAGCGAGGCCACGCCGTCCCACAAGGACCGCGCGAAGATGGTGCGGGCCTCCTCCCGATACATCGCCGCCGCCTGCGCCGCGGTGAGCCGCGGCGTGCCGTCGGCCTTGGGGGCGGCGAGAGCGGCGGCGATGACGCCGCCGGTGGAGGTGCCCGCCATCAGATGAAAGAGCTCGGCTACGGGCTTGCGGGTGCGCTCCTCGATCCGTTGCAGCACGAGCGCGGCGACGAGCGCGCGCACGCCGCCGCCGTCGATCGACAGGATCCTGGCCGTGCCGGCCATAAGCCACCCCCAGGTCCGATCGCGGACCTGCGCTTGCTTGAACTATAGACTACGCGCGGTCGCCCGCGCCGCGGCGCTCCGTTAAGATTGATTAAGATTGGTGACGACGGCGCGCGCCGCCGAGCCCCTCGAGGCGGGACCGAGATCTCCGGCCGGGCCGCCGGGGGTCGGGTTGCCGCCGCGGCGGTCGGGGCACGTCGGATTCGCCTGCGCGCGCGGCGTCGCCGACGCCGGGTCCACCGGCACGGTCGAGGTCGTCTCATGCCGTCGCTCGCTTCCGACCACCACGGCGTCGTGACCGTTTTTCTATGCGGTGACGTGATGATCGGCCGCGGGGTCGACCAGGTGCTGCCGCATCCCAGCGACCCGCGCATTCACGAGCCCTACGTCCGTGACGCCCGGGACTACGTCGAGCTCGCGGAACATGCGCACGGCCCGATCGGGCGTGGCGTCGATTACGCCTATCCGTGGGGCGATGGGCTCGCGCTCCTCGATGAGATCGACCCCGACGTGCGCCTCATCAACCTCGAGACCGCCGTGACCCTGAGTGACGACTGCTGGCGCGGCAAGGGCATCAACTACCGGATGCACCCTGGCAACGTGCCCTGTCTCACCGCCGCCGGGATCGATGCCTGCGCGCTTGCCAACAATCACGTGCTCGACTGGGGATACTCGGGTCTGCGTGAGACATTAGCGACGCTGCAAGGGGCCGGCATCCTCGCGGCGGGCGCCGGGGCGGATCTCGACGGGGCCGCCGCGCCGGCGGTCCTGCCGACCGCGAGCGGTGCGCGTGTCCTCGTCTTCTCGCTGGGATCCGAGAGCAGCGGGATTCCCGGCGCGTGGGCGGCGACGGCGCGGCGTCCGGGCGTGTGGCTGCTCGATGAGGCAGCCGGCGACTCCGGGACGCTGGCCGAGCGCGTACGCGCCCACAAGCGCCCCGGGGACGTAGCCGTGGCGTCGCTGCACTGGGGGCCCAACTGGGGCTACGAGATCGATCCCGCCCAACGCGCGCTCGCTCATGCGCTGATAGAGGAGGGCGGCGTGGATGTGGTGCACGGTCATTCGTCCCACCATGCCAAGGGGATCGAGGTCCATCGCGGGCGCCTGATCCTCTACGGCTGCGGGGATCTCATCAATGACTACGAGGGTATCGCCGGTCACGAGTCGTTCCGGAGCGATCTGGGCCTGATGTACTTCGCGCGCCTGGATGCTCGCACCGGCGCGCTGGCGGCGCTGCGCATGGTGCCGATGCGGATGAGACGCCTTCGCCTCGAGCGCGCGGGGCCGGCCGACGCGGCGTGGTTGCGCGATCGGCTCGATGGGGAAGGGCGCCGGCTTGGCACGCGGCTCGAGCACCGGGCGAACGCGACCCTGGTGCTCGCGTGGCCGTGAGGCCGGACGGGGCTCGGATCGCGTCGAGACGGTGGTTTGACACGGTGACGCAATGGTCTGTTAAGGTGCTTCTTTTGGGGTTCGCCCCCTCCACCGACAACCCAGCGCCAGGAAAAGGACACGTCTACCATGGGTATGCACCGCCGCATCGTCGAAGCGACGTCGCTCAGCGCCGCGCTCCTCGCGCTGGGGATCGCGCTCCCCGGCGCCGGGCTCGCCGAGGAGGCCACGGGCGGCCCGGACGCCGACGCCAAGCCGCAGGGCTCGATGCCCGCGCAGTCGCCGGAGATGGCCGGGCAGCGTCAGCAGCTGCAGCAGCTCCAGCAGAAGATGGGGCGCCTGCAGAAGCGTTTGACCGAGATTCAGAAGCAGGCCCTGGACAGCAACCCCGAGCTCGCCCAGGAGCGCGAGGCGTTTCGCACGCTGCTGGCCGATAAGATGCGCGAGCAGGGGCACGATCCGCAGGCCAGCGTGCAGCGCATGAAGGACCTCAAGGGCCGGCTCAACAACGACGAGGTCGAGGGCCAAGAGCGCCGGCAGGTCGTGCGCGAGCTGCGCCAGGAGGGTCAGGCGATGCGCCAGGCGCAACATCAGGCGCTCCAGGATCAGGAGGTGCGCGCCGCCCGTAGCGACCTCAACGAGTCGGTGGTCTCGGCGATGAACGAGCAGGACCCCGAGACCCAGGAGCTGATCGCCGAGTACAAGAAGACTCGCCAGGAGCTGCGCCAGCTGCTGCAATCGGCGATGCCCAAAGCGGGCCCCGGAGGCCCGCGCGGCGGGTCGCCCCAATAGCCCGATCTCCCGGCGACATCGCCTCGGGCGCGGCGGGGGGCGCCGCTGCGCGATCGCGGCTGAGGCCCTGCGGTGCCCGGCCGAACTGCGTTTCCAGCGAGTCTTGCGCGGCCGCCCGTCGCGTCGCACCCTTCACGATCGCGAGCCGCACCGGCGAGGCCTGGGCCGCACTGCGGCGGCTCGTGGCCTCGCTGCCCCGCGTGCGGATCGTCGAGCAGACCCCACGGTACCTGCACGCCGAGGCGCGGAGCCGCGTTTTCGGCTTCGTCGACGACCTCGAATTCGAGCTGCACCCCGACGCGCGACGCATCGGGGTGCGATCTGCCGCGCGCGCCGGTTACTGGGACTTCGGCGTGAACCGCCGTCGCGTCGAGCGCCTGCGCCGCCGGCTCGCCCGAGCGGGGATGGTCACGCCGTGATCGCCCGCGTCCGAGGGCACGCCCCGGGCCGCCTCTCATTGTTGTAACATGCTCTGCCTGCCGCGGCCGCCACCGGCGTTCGCCAACCGGACATCCGTCGTCGTATGTGCGCACAAGTCATCCGGGTCGAGGGGGCCCGCCAGAACAACCTGAAGGACCTCGACCTGAGGCTGCCGCTCAACGAGCTGCTCGTCGTCACCGGCGTGAGCGGCTCGGGAAAGTCGTCGCTCGCCTTCGACACGATCTATGCCGAGGGTCAGCGACGCTACGTCGAAACGTTCTCGCCTTACGCGCGGCAGTTCCTCGAGCGCATGGACAAGCCGCAGGTCGATCGCATCGAGGGGATCCCGCCGGCCATCGCGATCGACCAGACGAATCCGGTGCGCACCTCACGCTCGACGGTCGGCACCATGACCGAGCTCAACGACCACCTCAAGCTGCTTTTCGCGCGCTCGGCGCAGCTTCACTGTCGTGGCTGCGGCCAGCCCGTGCGCCAGGACACGCCGGACGGCATCTATGGGCAGCTGAGCGGGGAGATGCAGGAGAACACCACGCTCGAGGTGACGTTTCCGGTGCGGGTGCCGGAGAGCTTCACCGCAGCGGAGATCCGCGGCCTGCTCGAGCGTCAGGGCTACACGCGGGTGCGGCCCGCAGGCGATGCCGTGCTCGAGGTCGTTCAGGACCGGTTGCGGCTCAGCGCGCGCAACCGCGGGCGGCTGGTGGAAGCGCTCGAGGCGGCGTTGAAGCACGGCCGCGGCAGGGTCGACGTTCATCCCCTCGACGCGGAGCGACGGGCCGGCAGCCCGCGGCGTTTCTCGTCCGAGCTGCACTGCGCCCGCTGCGACATCGATTATCAGGAGCCCGTCCCGAACCTGTTCTCCTTCAACTCGCCGATGGGGGCGTGCGAGGCCTGCCGCGGCTTCGGGCGCACCATGGGGATCGATTATGACCTCGCCGTGCCCGACGGCACCAAGACCCTCGCCGCCGGCGCCGTCAAGCCGTGGCAGACCGAGAGCTACGCGGAATGCCAGGCGGACCTCCTGCGATTCGCGCGCCGGCGGGGCGTGCCGACCGACGTGCCGTGGAAGCGTCTCACGCGCGCCCAACGCGAATGGGTGCTCGAGGGCGAGGGCGACTGGGACGAGGGCGTGTGGTACGGGGTGCGACGCTTTTTCGAGTGGCTCGAGTCCAAGAGCTACAAGATGCACATCCGCGTGCTGCTCTCGCGCTACCGCTCCTATGACCTGTGCCCGGCATGCCGGGGCGCGCGGCTCAAGCCCGAGGCGTTGTCCTGGCGACTCGGCACGCGCGCCGACGCCGAGCGGGTCATGGCGCCGGCGGCGCGGTTCAGGCCGCAGGGCCTCGAGGTGCCCGACCGGACGTTCCGCGACCTCCCGGGGTTGACGGTCCACGACGTCATGCTGCTGTCGCTGGAGCGATGTCACGCTTTTTTCCGGGCGCTGGAGCTTCCCGCCCCGCTCGACGAGGCCACGGCGCTGCTGCTCGCCGAGATCCGGACGCGGCTCGGCTACCTGGTGGAGGTCGGGCTCGGTTATCTGTCCCTCGACCGCCAGTCGCGCACCCTCTCCGGGGGCGAGGTCCAGCGGATCAATCTGACCACCGCGCTGGGCACCTCCCTGGTCAATACGCTGTTCGTGCTCGACGAGCCGAGCATCGGCCTGCATGCGCGCGACATGCAGCGGGTGATCGGCGTGCTGCACCGCCTGCGGGACGCGGGCAACTCCTTGATCGTCGTCGAGCATGATCCGCAGGTGATGCTGGCCGCCGATCGGATCCTCGATCTCGGTCCCGGGCCGGGCGAGCGCGGCGGGCGCAAGGTCTTTCTCGGCGCGCCGGACGAGCTGCTGCGCTCCAGGCGGTCGCTGACCGCGAAGTACCTCAGGGGTGAGCGACGCGTGGTCGCCGACGATGTCCGGACGGCCGCCGCGCCGTCTCCGGACGCCCCCCACCTCGAGATCCGGGGGGCCTCGGCGCACAACCTCAAGCACGTCGACGTGCGCGTGCCCCTCGAGCGGCTGGTGTGTCTCACCGGCGTCAGCGGCTCGGGGAAATCCACCCTGATGCGCGACGTGCTTTACAACGCCGTGCGCAAGCTCAAGGGCCGGCCCGTCACGGCGCCCGGGCCCCATAGCGCGCTGAAGGGTCACGAGCTCGTCGACGACGCGGTGCTCGTCGATCAGTCGCCGATCGGGCGCACGGCGCGGTCCAATCCCGCCAGCTACGTGGGCGCCCTCGGCGCCGTCCGCAAGCTGTTCGCGGCCGAGCCGCTCGCGCGCGAGCGCGGTTACACGGCCGGCACCTTCAGCTTCAACTCCGGCGCCGGCCGGTGCCCGACCTGCGGCGGCAGCGGCTTCGAGCACGTCGAGATGCAGTTCCTCAGCGACGTGTATCTGCGCTGCCCCGACTGCGACGGGCGCCGCTACCGCCCCGAGGTGCTCGACGTCAAGCTGATCCCGCGGCCCGGCCAGGCGGCAAAGTCCATCGCCGACGTGCTGGAGATGACGGTCGCCGAGGCGCTCGCGTTCTTCGCCGACGAGCCGGCGGTCCTGCAAGCGCTGGAGCCGCTGCGTGCGGTGGGTCTGGAGTATCTGACGCTCGGGCAACCCGTGCCGACGCTGTCGGGCGGCGAGGCGCAGCGCTTGAAGCTCGCGGGCCATCTGACGAAGGCGCGGGCCGGCGGCCCGACGCGGCGGGGCACGCTGTTCCTGTTCGACGAGCCGACCACGGGACTCCATTTCGACGACGTGGCCAGGCTCCTGCGGGCCTTTCGCGAGCTCCAGGCCGGGGGACACTCTCTGATCGTGATCGAGCACAACCTGGACGTGATAGGCGCGGCCGATTGGATCGTCGATCTCGGTCCCGAAGGCGGCGACGCGGGGGGCGCGGTCGTGTGCGCGGGCACACCGGCGCAGGTCGCGCGCTGCGACGCGAGCCACACCGGCTCGGCGTTGCGCGCGTATGCGCGCGCGTCGGGCGCGGGGGTGAAGCCGCGACGGCGCAAGGCCGGGCGCGTCAAGCGGCGCAAGAAGGGGCGCAACGCGATCGAGATCGTCCATGCGCGCGAGCACAACCTCAAGAACGTCAATATAAGGATACCGCGAGATCGGTTCACCGTGATCACGGGCATCAGCGGCAGCGGCAAGAGCACCGTCGCCTTCGACATCCTGTTCGCCGAAGGGCAGCGCCGGTATCTGGAGTCGCTGAACGCCTATGCCCGGCAGTTCGTGCAGCCGGCTTCGCGGCCCGAGCTCGACGCCGTGTTCGGCATCCCCCCGACGGTGGCCATCGAGCAGCGCACGAGCCGCGGCGGTCGCAAGAGCACCGTGGCCACGATGACCGAGATCTATCATTTCCTGCGGCTGCTGTTCGTCAAGCTCGGCACCCAGTACTGCCCGGACTGCGACCTGCCGATCGAGCCCCAGACGCTCGAGGCGATCCACGCGCGCATCCTGCGCGACTATCGCGGCGGGACGGTTCGGCTCCTGGCGCCCTTGGTCGTCGCGCGCAAGGGGTACTACACCGATCTGGCGAAGTGGGCGCACGCCAAGGGCTTCGACCACCTGCGGGTCGACGGCCGTATGGTCCCCACCACGGCCTGGCCGCGGATCGATCGCTTCAAGGAGCACGATATCGAGCTTCCGGTGGCCGAGCTCACCGTCACGCCCGCCAACGAGCGGCCCCTGCGCGCGGCCCTCGAGCAGGTGCTCGACTACGGTAAGGGCGTGGCCTACGTCGTGCCCGCCGCGGAGCGCGGCGCACGCGCGCGCCGGGCCGCGAACCCCGGGGAGACGATCGTCTCGATCGAGCGCGCATGCCCGGGCTGCGGCCGGAGCTTCGACGAGCTCGATCCGCGGTTGTTCTCCTACAATTCCAAGCACGGTTGGTGCCCCCGGTGCTTCGGCACGGGGCTGGAGCTCGAAGGATTCGACGAGGCGCAGACGGGCGAGGAGCTCTGGTGGAACCAGTGGTGGGAGGGAGGCGAGCGCGCCTGCGCGGCCTGCGGGGGCCGGCGCCTGCGCCCCGAGGCCCTGGCGGTGCGCTTCAAGGATCGGTCGATCGCCGAGCTCACGGAGCAGCCCGTAGGATCCGCGGAGCGGTTTTTCCGAACGGTGCGCCTGCGGGGGCGCGAGGGGGAGATCGCGCGCGACATCCTGAGCGAGCTCGCCGCGCGCCTGGCTTTCCTAAAGGAAGTGGGGCTCGGCTACCTCACCCTGGATCGCGCCGCCCCCACGCTCTCGGGCGGTGAGGCTCAGCGCATCAGGCTCGCCGCGCAGCTCGGCTCCAACCTGCAGGGTGTGTGCTACATCCTCGATGAGCCCACCATCGGCCTGCACCCGCGCGACAATCGGATGCTGCTGGATACGCTGGCCAGGCTCGAGGGCAAGGGCAACACCGTGGTGGTCGTCGAGCACGACGAGGAGACGATCCGGCGCGCCGAGCACGTGGTGGATCTCGGGCCCGGCGCGGGCGTCGATGGCGGACGGGTCGTCGCGCAAGGCCCGGTCGAGAAGATCATGCGCACGCGGCGCTCGATCACCGGTCGATGTCTCGTCCGGCCGCTGCGCCATCCCCTGGTCGCCCCGCGCGGCGCACCGTCGGTCGCCGCGGCCGGCGGCGGGCGCGCGGAGCTCGAGATCAGCGGCGCGCGTCTTCACAATCTCAAGGACCTGGACCTGCGGGTGCCGCTGGGGCGACTGGTGTGCGTCACCGGCGTGAGCGGCAGCGGCAAGAGCACCCTCGTGCGCGAGGTCATCTATCAGAATCTCCGTCGTCTGGTGGGCAGGCAGGGGCGGCGCGGGCGGCGCCCCGAGCCGCGCGGTTGCCGGGGGCTCGAGGGTTGGACACCCATCCGACGGACGCTGGAAGTGGATCAGACGCCGATCGGCAAGACGCCGCGGTCGTGCCCGGCGACCTACGTCGGCTTCTGGGACGACGTGAGGCGGTTGTTCGCCGAGACGCCCGAGGCGCGCCTGCGCGGGTACACGCCCAGCCGCTTTTCCTTCAACGTGCACGGGGGCCGGTGCGAGGTCTGCGAGGGTCAGGGCGTGAAACGCATCGAGATGAGTTTCCTGCCCGACGTCCAGGTCACCTGCGAGGCGTGCGGCGGGGCGCGCTTCAACGTCGAGACCCTCGATGTGCTCTACAAGGGCAGGCACGTCGGCGACGTGCTTCGCATGAGCGTCGACGAGGCGGTGGAGTTCTTCCGGGTGCACGCGCGCATCCATCACGCGCTCAAGCTGCTGCAGGACGTAGGGCTCGGGTATCTGACGCTCGGTCAACCCAGCCCGACCCTCTCGGGCGGCGAGGCGCAGCGCATCAAGCTGGTCACCGAGCTCGCCAAGGCACGTTCCGCCGACGACGGCCGCCGCGCCCCGTACTCCACATTGTACGTTCTGGACGAGCCCACCGTCGGCCTGCACATGGCCGACGTCGAGAAGCTCGTGCGCGTGCTGCACCGGTTGGTGGCGGCGGGCAACAGCGTGATCGTCATCGAGCACAATCTCGACGTCATCGCCGAGGCCGACTGGATCTTCGATCTGGGGCCCGAGGGCGGCGAGCGCGGCGGTCGCCTCGTCGCGCAGGGCCCGCCCGCCCGCGTGACGACCTACCGCCGCTCCCACACCGGCCGCATCCTGAAGGGGTTCCTCGCGGAACGCGCCGACGCATGACCCCGCGGGCGCCCGTGCCGCGGTGTCGGCACGGCGCCCCGCCGCATGCCCGGCGCCGGGGGGGCCCGCCCGCCGCGAGGCTTCAGGCGATGCTCTCGGCCAGGGCCTCGCCCATTCGCTCGACGCTGCGCCGGCCTTCATCGATGGCCTCGCCGGCGCGCGAGAACTCCAGCAGACCGATGTGGGCCAGCCGCGGGGCGATCACGATATCCGGCGGGTCGCCCGCCATGCGGCTGCGCGTGATGCGATCCTGCATGATGTTAATGGAGCCCGTGAGCACATCGAACAGGCCGGGCCGCTCCTCGCGCTCGGCCGCCGGCTCGACGTCGTCGCCCCCGCGCTCCCGGAAGGCGCGCGCGAGCTGCACCGACAGGCGGGACAGCAGGTCGGACTCGGCGCGCGGCGCTCCGGTCTGTTGTGGGCTCCCCATGCGCTTGCCCACGATGTCGCCGTTGAGGTTGACGGCGATGACGCGGTCGGCACCGAGGGCCCGGCAGACCGAGACGGGCACGGGGTTCACGAGGCCGCCGTCGACCAGCCAGCGGCCGTCGCGGCGGATCGGCGCGAACAGCCCGGGGAGCGCGAGCGAGGCGCGCACGGCGTCGACCAGCGGGCCGTGCTGGAGCCAGACCTCGTGACCGGTCTCGAGGTTCGTGGCGACGGCGGCGAACGGCATCGGCAGCTCGTCGATCTGCATCTCGCGCACGGCGGGGCGCACGGCGTCCATGAACCGATCGCCCTCGATGAAGCCGCCCCCGGTGAGCTGCAGGTCGAACAGCCGCAGGAAACGGCCCCACGTGAGCCTGCGGATCCACTGCTCGAGCGCATCGAGCTCCCCGCCCGCGTAGGCCCCGCCCACCAGCGCGCCGATCGAGCTCCCGCACACGATGTCGGGCTCGATCCCCGCCTCGGTCAGCCCGTGCAGCACGCCGATGTGGCCCCAGCCGCGGGCCGCGCCGCTGCCGAGCGCCAGCCCCACGCGGGGTCGGCGGGGAGATGAGTCGGATGGGCACAAAGGTCACCTCCTTGGTGAGCGCGCCGGTTGCAGCCGCTTGCCATTGTAGAATGCCGCGCCCGCCGGCGGTGCTTTTTCCCGGTCGCCGCAGGGCCTATGATCGAGCCCGGAACGCTTGAGGTCCCGGCATGATCCTGCCCTATCAGCCGCGTCCGCTGCCCGACGCGCTTGCCGCGCTCACCGAGCTCGTCCTCGACCTGCGCTGGACCTGGAGCCATGCCGGCGACGCCCTCTGGCGGCGGCTCGACCCCGAGGCCTGGACGCAGCTGCGCAATCCCTGGGTGACCCTGCAGGAGTTGCCGGAGGGGCGTCTCGACCGGCTGGCCGGGGACCCCGGATTCCTTCATGACCTGGAACGGCTGCGCGAGGCCCGGGCGGCGTACGTGGCCGACCCCGGCTGGTACGGCACGCGGCACGCCGACGCCGCGCTGCACGGTGTGGCGTACTTCTCGATGGAATTCGGTCTCAGCGAGGCGCTGCCGCTGTACGCGGGCGGACTGGGCGTGCTCGCGGGCGATTACCTGAAGACGGCCAGCGACCTGAACGTCCCCGTCGTCGGCGTCGGGCTGCTCTACCAGGAGGGCTATTTTCGGCAGGTGCTCGACGCGGATGGGCGCCAGCAGGAGTTCTTCCCGTACAACAACCCGAACGGGCTGCCGGTGCAGCCGGTGCGCGCGAACGGGGGTGGCTGGCTGCACGTGCCGGTGGAGCTGCCGGGGCGCACCTTGCTGCTGCGCGTTTGGGAGGCTCGGGTGGGTCGAGTGATGCTCTATCTGCTCGACAGCAACGACCCGATCAACGGCCCGGCCGATCGCGGCATCACGAGCAAGCTCTATCCCGGCGAGAGAGAGATACGGCTGCTGCAGTCCTTCGTGCTCGGCGTCGGCGGCTGGCGCGCGCTCGAGGCGCTCGGGATCGATGTCGACGTATGCCACATCAACGAGGGTCACGGGGCATTCGCGTTCGTAGAGCGCGCGCGGCGATACGTGCAGCGCACGGGCGTGGGCTTTCGGGAGGCGTTGTGGGCGACGCGCCCCGGGAACGTGTTCACGACGCACACCCCGGTGCCGGCGGGCTTCGACACGTTCAGCCCGGAGCTGATCGGCAAGTATTTCCACGGCCTCGAGGCGCATTACGGTGATGTCGGTCTCAAGCTCGGCGACCTCCTCGCGCTCGGCCGGCACCGCCCCGGCGACGCCTCGGAGCCGCTCAACATGGCCTATCTCGCGGTCCGGCTGAGCAGGGCGGTCAACGGCGTGAGCCGGTTGCACGCCTCGGTGAGCCGACGCCTCTTCGCGCCGCTGTTTCCCGGTTGGCCGGCGCACGAGGTGCCGGTCTCGCACGTCACCAACGGGGTGCACGTCCCGTCCTGGGACTCGGCCTGGGCGGACGAGATCTGGACCAAGGCCTGCGGCAAGGAGCGCTGGCGCGGGAGCCCCGCCGTCTTGTCGGAGGCGATCGCGACGATCCCCGACGAGGAGCTGTGGGAGGTGAGCGCGCGCGAGCGCGCGGACCTGGTCCATTACGCGCGCGCCCGGCTCGCCCGCCAGCTCGGGCAACGCGGGTCGCCGCCGCAGGCCATCGCCGCGGCCGCGCACGTGCTGGACCCCAACGTCCTCACGTTGGGGTTCGCGCGGCGCTTCACCGAGTACAAGCGGCCCAACCTGCTGCTGCACGATCCCGAGCGGCTGGCGCGGCTGCTCACCGATCCGGACCGGCCCGTCCAGCTGGTCGTCGCCGGCAAGGCCCATCCGGAGGACGGGGTCGGCAAGCGCCTCGTGCAGGCCTGGGCGCGCTTCGCCCAGCGTGCGGACGTGCGCGAGCGCGTGGTGTTCCTCGAGGACTACGACATGCACCTCGCGCAGGAGCTGGTGCAGGGCGTGGACCTGTGGATCAACACCCCGCGCCGCCCGTGGGAGGCGTGCGGGACGAGCGGGATGAAACTGCTCGCCAACGGCGGGCTCAATCTCTCGGTGCTCGACGGCTGGTGGGCGGAGGGGTTCGAGCCCGGCGTCGGCTGGGCGATCGGCGGCGGGCGCGAGCCGCACGGCGAGGCCGACGACGCCACCGACGCCCGCGAGCTCTACGCGTGCCTCGAGCAGGAGGTGACCGCCGCGTTCTACGAGCGCGACACGCGGGGCGTGCCCCAGGCCTGGGTGCAGCGGGTGCGGCGCAGCATGGCCGAGCTGGCGCCGGACTTCAGCAGCAATCGGATGGTGATGCAGTACGTCGAGGAGACCTACCTCTCGTGCGGCGAGGCCCTGCGTCGCCGCCAGGCCGACGGCGGGCGAGCGGCCGGCGAGCTCGCGCGCTGGGAGCGGCGCCTGCTCGAGCATTGGGGCGAGGTGCGTTTCGGACGCTGGCACGTCGAGCCCGAGGCCTCCGGCCTGAGCTTCAGCGTGCAGGTCTATCTCGGCGATCTCGACGCCGAGGCGGTGCGTGTCGAGCTCTACGCCGAGCCGGGCCCGGACGGCCCCGGGGTCGCCGAGCCCATGACGCGGGGTGAGGCGGTGGCCGGGGCGGTGCACGGCTACGTCTATCACCGGCGCCTCGATACGCAGCGCCCGCCCGAGCATTTCACCCCGCGCGTGGTGGCCTGGCATCCCGAGGCCTGCCTGCCCGGCGAGGCGATCCATATCCACTGGCAGCGCTGAGGTCGGCCGGCGTCCGGCGCGCTCGCTCGCGACGCGCCGCGTCACGCCTGTCCCCGGCGCGGCGGTCAGGCCCGGTCGGGGCGGAGCGGCAGCCGGCGCCGGCGCCCGCCGCC
>JABAHQ010021484.1_pt2 | contig 17893 bp, 16 predicted proteins | sample 7062091 | NCBI WGS metagenome assembly JABAHQ01 (sample SAMN14534359, study PRJNA622989) | marine sediment metagenome | biome: marine biome [ENVO:00000428]; feature: marine pelagic biome [ENVO:01000023]; material: deep marine sediment [ENVO:00002113] | place: India: Gulf of Kutch | collected...
AAAACGCTCGAGAAAAAACTCGGGTCGCCGGTTAAGGTGATCGGCGACGGCGAGGTGCGAAACGTGGGCCTGGTCACAGGCGGCGCCGCGGGGATCGTGCGGGAGGCGATGCGGGACGGGCTCGATTGCTACATCACCGGGGAGGGGTCCAACCACCATTTCCACGAGGCCATCGAGGGCGGCTGCGTGCTCATCCTGGCGGGGCACTACGCGACGGAAACCGGCGGGGTGAAAGCGGTGGGCCGGCACCTGGAGCAAAAGTTCGAAATGGAAACCGTTTTCCTCGACTATCCCACCGGGATGTGAGAGCCGGATAAAAAAAAGGCCGGGAAAACCCCGGCCCGGGGGTTCAAAACATCTCGAACGCGGGTCGGCCCTCCGGCCGGGACTACCGTCGCCGGGGGTTCCGGTGGCGTACCGGCACCTTCTTCAACCGTCGGTTCAAGATCCAGAAAATCGAGCCCAGGAGGCCCAATCCCACGGGCACCACCCATTCCGCGTGCAGGGTCATAAATCACCTCTGAGTTAAAAGGTAAACCGGTACTTTTCAAACAAGTCCAAAGTCACGACCTGTTGGCCTTCTTTCCGAACTTCTCCCTCGATCCGCTTGACGGCCATGTTGCGAATGAAAGGAATGGGGATGCGCATGACTTTTTTCAAAGCCTCGTCGTCCCACTGAAGTTCCATCTCGGGCTTTTCTTCCTTCTGATTTTCATAATCCACGTCCCGCTTTTTGTCCTCTTCGGTGACCTCCATGCCCATGGCCTCCTTGGCGGAAGCGGGCATGATGTTGGTGAAGACCTCGTCGATGATTCCGGGCGTCACCATCTTGTCTCCGCGCTCGCGGGCGCGCGCCTCGATCGTCTGTTTGGCCATGCCGCGCACAAAGGCAGGCACTTTTTCCATTTTTTCGAGCGCCGGCTTGCTCCAGGGCATGCCCATCTTGGGCGCGACTTCCATGTAGCTCTGAAACTTCTCGATGATGTCTTCCTTCTTTTCCGTCCGCAGGGCGAGAAAATCCTCGATCTCTTCGATCACTTCCACCTTGCGGGGGCTTTCTTTCATCTTCTTTTTGGCTTCTTCGAACGCGCCCATGGACAACTCTTCGAAGCCGAACTGCTTGACGCGTTTGGAGACCAACATCATCGATTCGTTGCGGATTTCCGTAAGAAAATCGGAGGTGATGTATTTGTACCCCCGCTTGAGGGCCCGCTGGACCATGAGCTTGCGGATGCCGGGGCGGACGAATTCCGGCGCGTGTTTGACGCGCTCCCATGCCTCCATCGTCCATTCCACCCCGTTTTCGCGGGCGTAAGGATGATCGATCTTTTCCGCCTGGGATTCTTTGTCGCTCATAGCAACCCTCCGGCTCGGAGGATGAGGTTTTGAGGAAGCATTTTCAGGGATTTTCTCTTCATTCACAGTACTGGAAGCGATTTCGGATGTCAATTTTTTTGGGGTGGTTTTCAAACCGCCCTCCAATGAGGTATAACAAAAACTATGAAGCGTTCCCCCATGGTTTATATCCTTTTCTTTTTCTCCGGGATCACCGCGCTGATCTACGAGATCGTCTGGACCCGGATGCTCACCTTGGTGTTCGGGCACACGGTGTTTTCGGTGTCGGTGGTGCTGGCCGCGTTCATGGCCGGGCTGGGGTTCGGCAGCTACCTGTTCGGTTATGCCATCGACCGGCTCACCGCCCGCGAAACCGGGGGCCCTTCGGCCTCTTCCAGGGAGGGGAAAAACAAGGTTTTGGGCGAAGACGACTTTCCGCCCACGCCGCTTCTGGTCTACGGCTGGATCGAAATCCTGGTGTTCGCCACCGGCGCCCTGCTTTCCCTGTTTCTGGCGAATTTTTCCACCGTCTACGCCTGGATCCACGTCTTCCTGCCCGATTCGGTCCTGCTGCAGAACGGGTTGAAGGCGCTTCTGGCGTTCGGCCTGATCCTCGTCCCCACGACGCTGATGGGCGCCACCTTACCGATCATCAGCAAGTATTACGTCACCGATCACACAAAACTGGGCACCCAGGTGGGATTTTTGTACGGCATCAACACCCTGGGCGCCGCGTTCGGCTGCCTTCTGACGGGGTTCCTGCTGATCAGCGTCCTGGGGGTGCTGGAAACCGTGCTGGCCACCTCTTTGGTCAACCTGTTCATCGGCATCAGCTCCATCCGCATCTACCAGGACACCACGGGAAGTTCGCGGTTCACGTTCCGGCTCCCCGAAATCCGGCGGCCGCCGCTGCAGTTCCACGGCGATCAGAAGCTCTGGATGGGCGTGAGTTTCATTTGCGGGTTCACGGCGCTGGCCTACGAAGTGCTCTGGACCCGGCTTTTGGTGTTCAGCATCTCCAGCACGGTGTATTCCTTCAGCATGATGCTGGCGGTGTTCCTGCTGGGCATCGTGCTGGGCAGCCTGCTGGTGGTCCCGATCCTTTCCCGGGGAACGACCAACCTGCGTTCCGTGCTCCTCGCCCTGCAGGCGGGGGTGGGGTTGTACGTGATCTTTTCCATTTACGGCATCGAGACCATCCTGTCGCCGCCGTGGAACAGCTACAACCTGGAAAACCCGGCCGCCACGTTTTTCCGGTATTTCATGGATTCGGTCAGTCTCATGCTGGTGCCCACGCTGCTTTTGGGCATGAGCTTTCCCATCCTGATCAAAATCGTTTCGGGCGGCCCGGAGCACGTCGGCCGGGGCACGGGACAGATTTACGCCTCCAACACGCTGGGAGCCATCTGCGGGTCGCTGATGACGGGGTTTTTCATCCTGCCGAGCCTGGGCAGCCAGACCAGCCTGTTGCTCATCGCCACTCTGAACTTTTTGACCATGCTGTTCCTCTTCCGCACCGGCGAGTACTTGATCCTTCCCGTGCGGAAGGGATTGACGGTGGTCCTCGCGGCCCTGGTGCTGTTCGTCCACGTGGCGATTCCCGACGATTTGCTCGACCGGTTTTTCATGCGCGACAGCGCCGGCAAGCGGGACATCAGCAAACTCATGTTCTTCGAGGAAGGCCTCACCGACACCGTGGCGGTGTTCGAGGACACCTACGGCTTGCTGGACCCCGACGCCAAGCGGCTGATCACCAACGGCATTTCCATGTCCGCCTCGAACATGATCGCCTCCCGGTACATGAAACTGTTCGCGCACGTCCCGATCCTGCTTCTGGACCGGCCCGACCACGTGCTGGTCGTCTGTTTCGGCACGGGTCAGACCACGGGGGCGGCCGGCCTTCACCCCCGGGTGCAATCCGTCGACAGCCTCGAGCTGTCCCCCAGCGTGGTGCGCGCCGGCCGGGTCTTTTCCTCCCAGAACCACGACGTGCTCGACAACCCCAAGGTCCGCATCATCCTCCAGGACGGCCGCAACCACCTGCTCACCACGGACAAGCGGTACGACGTGATCACCTCCGAGCCGCCGCCGCCGCGGACGGCGTTCACGGTGAACCTTTATACGAAAGAATATTATGAACTGGCCAAGCGCCGGTTGCGGCCCGGCGGCCTCGTGGCGCAGTGGATTCCCCTCCACAGCCAGGGCGAAAAGGAAGTGGGGATGCACCTCAAAACGTTTCTGTCCGTGTTCCCCCACGCCATCGCCTGGATCTCGGTGGCCAACGAAATCCTGATCGTGGGATCGGACCAGCCGATCGAAATCGATATCGATAAACTGAGGCGGCGCTTTCAGGAACCGGCGGTTCAAAAAGCCCTGGCCGACATCGAAATCCACAACGTGTACGCCTTTCTCAGCAACCTCTGGTTCCTGGAAGAGGAATTGGAACAACTGGCGGAAGGCCACCGGGTGATCACCGACAATCATCCGGTGATCGAGTTCTACCTGGACCTGGGTTCGACGATCGGCGTGGCGGGACGGGAGAAATACGTGTTCAACCGCACCCCCTTCGCCCCCATCGCCCGCCGCATCCAAAACCTCACGCCCGAGGACCGGAAGATCCTCAAGCGGCATTACCGGATGATGGATTTGTACCAGCGGGGGATCATGTACAACAATAGGGGCCAGCTTTTGCAAGCCATGTCGCTGGTCCCCAACGACAACCTGATCCGCTACCACCTGCAGGCCGGGCGCGACCAGGTCGCCCGCCTCAAACAGAGCATCCGGGACAACCCGGACGCCCTCGAACCGCGGCTCAACCTGGGCCACATGTACTACCAGATCGGGCAATACCAAAAAAGCGTGCAGACGCTGAAAACCGTTCTCGAAAAAGACCCGAAGAACAGCTACGCCAACCTGTACCTGGGCTACAACCTGCTCGAACTCGACCGGCCCCGGAAGGCCAAAAAATATTTTCAATCGGCGGTCAAATCCGATCCCCGCCAGCTCCGGACCATCATGCAGGAAATGGCCCTGATCGAACTCCTGAACAAGCTGGAGAAAGACCCGGACAACGCCGGCCTGTTGACCGCGGCGGCCCAGTTTTACAACATCAAGAGCCAGTATCTCAAAGCCCTGGACTATTCCTTCAAAGCCCTGGACCAGGATCCCACCAACGAGAAAGTGCTGCAGAGCATCATTTTCAGCTATCGCGGGCTGGGCGAGCCGGGCAACGTGCTGGATTACGCCAACCGGTACAACCTGCTGACCGACAACGACATTCACGCCTTATATCTCATGGGAGAAATTTTCAGCAAAACGCTTCGCTGTAAAAAAGCGGTTCCCTACCTCGAGCGGGTGTTGAAACAGGACGATACCTACCGCGACGCGCAAAACCTGCTCAACCAATGCAAAAGACAACGCCCCGTGTAAGCCCCGCCGAAGCCGGGACCGAATTGTCACGCCCGGGGCCTCGCCGCGAGGCTTCCTTCCTCTTGGCCGAAATCCGGAAAGAGCAGCAAAGCCGGGAACGATCCCCGCTTTTGGGGGGACGCTTGACTTGTTTTCGGCATGGTGATATGTATGGCCCTTATTGTCGTGTTTAAGGAGGAGAAGAGTGTCATGTCCAGGGGATTGGTGAAGTGGTTTAGCGATCAAAAGGGATACGGGTTTATCGAGTCGGAAGAGGGGGAGGATGTCTTCGTCCATTTTTCCTCGATCCTGATCGAGGGGTACAAGACTTTGACCCAGGGCCAGGCGGTCGAATACGAAAAAACCATGGGTCCCAAGGGACCCCTGGCGTCCAACGTGAAACCCATTTGAGATCGCGCTCTTCCGAACCCGGTGGGGAACGCTTCCTGCCGGGTTTTTTTGTTCCCCGCCACTCTCTTGCCGGAACAAAAATGCTATGATTTTCCAAACCCTCTTTTTCCCTGCGGGACCCGGCCTCTCTTTCCCGGCGACCCGGTATCAGGAAGTTTTATTTTCAGGAGCGTTCGTGTATGGCATCCAATCCCTCGTTCGACATCGTATCGGAGGTCAACCTGTCCGAAGTCCAGAACGCCCTCAACCAGGCGACGATGGAAATCCGGCAACGGTTCGACTTCAAAGGCAGCAAAAGCGAGATATCCCTGGACAAAAAAGACAACCAACTCGTCCTGACCTCGGACGATGAAGCCAAGATGAAGGTGGTCGTCGATATCCTGCAGGGCAAGCTGGTGAAACGGAAGGTCTCGCTCAAGGCCCTGACCTACGGAAAAGTCGAACCGGCCGCGGGGGGCACCGTCCGCCAGGTCATCGGTCTCCAGCAGGGCATCCCCCCGGAGAAAGCGCGGGAATTGGCCAAGTTCATCAAGGGCTTGAAATTGAAAGTGCAAAGCCAGATCATGGACGACCAGCTTCGCGTTTCCGGCAAAAACAAGGATGATCTGCAAACGGTGATCGCCCACCTGAAAGACAAGGATTTCGGCATCGACATGACCTTCACCAACTACCGGTGAGGGCCGCTCCCGGCGATCCTCCCCTGCCCCTCAATCCCTTACCGGCCGTCCTCGAGTTCCTGCACCTCGAGCGTCACCACGATGCCCCCCATCACATCATCCAGTTGAAAATCGTGCTTGGGGCTGTCCGGATGCTGGTTGTGGCAGAGGACGCAGGATTCGGCCACGGCGATATCGGGATAAATCGCCTGGAAGTAGCGCTTCTGGCCCACCCGCGTCTGGCCGATATAGGGGCGAACGGGATGAATGGCCACCGACTCCAGGCCCAGCCGTTCGAATTCGTTGGCCGGACCGTTGAGGGGGTTGATGGGCCACTGGCTGATCAGCCGGAAGTCCAGCCCCATCTGTTTTTTGCGGACCAGCCGGGAGGCGTTCAGCAAAAACTGGGCGGGCAGCGGCAGGCCGTTCTCCATCCACCAGAATTCCGACGCCTGGATGACCCCTTCTTTCTGCAGCCGGTCGACCACGTGCTTCGAGTACACCGTCCGGTCCGATTCCAGGACGGAATGAACGTAATCGGTCACCACCTCCGGCGGAATGAGAAAATCCTGATCCTCGGTTTTCTGGACCCGCCGGCCCAAAGGCAGGTTGATGAGAATGCCGCCCATCACATCGCCAAGCTTGAAATCATGGCGGGGACTATCGGGATGCCCATTATGGCAATGGATGCAGGATTCCGTCGAGGCGATATCGGGGTATACGGCCTGAAAATACCAGATCCCGGCCATCTGCACGAGCCAGGTGAACGGTTGGTCGGGCCGGTTCACCACTTCCTGAAAGCCGGTTTTTTCGATTTTAGTTTTGGGAGAGTTTTCCGGGTTGATCGGCCACAGGCTCATCAACCGGTAACGCATGCCCACCCCCCGCTCGTTGGACATTTTGGCGGACATGGAAAGAAACTGGGCCGGCAGCGGCAGGCTTCCCTCGTCTTTCCAGTTTTCCGTGGCTTGCAAGGTCTCGGTCTTTTCCAGCCGGTCGACAATGGTTTCGGCGTAAATCCTCCGGTTGGCCTGGATGACGGCATGGATGTAATCGGCGGCCACGTCGGGGGACACGCCCACCTTTTGGCCCGGCGGTTGGGCCTCTACGACGGCCATCCCATTCATCCCGAACCCCATCATCCCCAACCCCAGCACCATCCCGAATATCCATCGTCTCATGACCCGGCCCTCCCTGAAGGAGCATGCTCCAATGCCACATGCCATTGAGAAAAGAGGTCGGCAGGGAGCTCCGACCGACCTCGTCACTCCTGCGTAAACTCTAAATATAGGCCCCGCCTTCCGAATCGTGCAAACTTTCCGGGGAAAAAAGAGGGATTCCTCCTCCATGATTTATAGAGGACAGAGGATACACGGGTTCCAAGGAAGGAGAGAGAAACCCGAAAGAATCGGGAGGGGGCTTAGGGAATGGCCGACCGGAGGGCCCGGTACGTCGATGTCCGGTCGTGATCGGCAAATTCCTCGCGGATTTCCAGGATCTGGGGCAGAATGCGTTGGAACGCCTCCACCAGCTCGGGATCGAAGTCGATTCCCTTGGCGTCTTCGATCATCCGCATCGCTTCCTCGGGGGTGAAGGCGGCTTTGTAATGGCGCTGGGTGGTGAGGGCGTCGAACACGTCGCAAAGGGCCACGATTCGGCCCACCAGGGGAATTTCCTCCCCCTCCAGCCCCAGCGGATACCCCGACCCGTTCCACCGCTCCTGGTGCGTCATGCAGATCGTTTCCGCCATTTGAAGGAGTTGGGACTTGGAACCGGAAAGAATTTCCGCCCCGATGATGGGGTGCAGCTTCATGATCTCCCATTCTTCCTCCGTCAACTCTCCGGTCTTCATGAGGATCTGATCGGGCACCCCGATCTTGCCCACATCGTGCATGGGGCTGGCCTGGAGAAGGAGGTGGCTCTCCTCCTCGCTCATCCCGGCTTCCCGAGCCAGGTGGTAACAGTAATGACTCATCCGGATGACGTGCATGCCGGTGTTGTTGTCCCGGTATTCCGCCGCCCGCCCCAGGCGGTGGATGATTTCCATCCGGGTTTCCTCCAGTTCCTGCGTGCGTTCCTGCACTTTCGTCTCGAGGGATTTGTTGTGCTCGCGAACCTGGTTATGAAGCAGGCGCACCTCCAGCATGTTGCGGACCCGGGTCAGGGCCTCCATCATCTCAAAGGGCTTGGTGAGAAAATCCTTGGCCCCGGATTCCAGGGCGCGCAGGCGGGTGGGATGCTCCCGTTGGGCCGTCAGCACCAGAATCGGCAGGTAGGTTCCCCGTTCCGTCGCCTTCAACTGGTCCATCACCTCAAACCCGTCATAATGCGGCATCTTCAGGTCGAGGATGATCACATCGGGCCGGAACTGGACGTAGGTATCCACGGCCTTTCGCGAGTCGGTCACGCTTTCAATATTTCTAAAATTTCCACCTTTCAACAATCGTTCCAGAACACGGACATTGCCGATCTCATCATCGATGATCAAAATCTTGCCGTCTTCTACGGGCAATTGGGTCATGGAATTTACCTGAAAAACTGGGGGTTATGGGAACCCAACCGGCACACCACCCCGCCGGGAGGCCATTTTATTACATTAACAAAGAACTTAAATCTATGATAAATCAGAACCTCCTCCGGGTCAACGCAATTGCGACCGCCCGCCCCCGCCCGGGTTTCTCCACCCTTTCGGCGGGGTTCCCTAGGCAGGGAAATTCAATCACTCGGAACCGGCGAGCAGGTTTTTCAGGGGGGCAAAAAATTTTTGCAGGCCGCGGGAGAGTTTGGTGCTCCAGTATCGGCGGCGGTCGAACGCTTTCCGGTGGGTTTCCCGCAACAGGCGGGGGATGTCCAAATGCTCGGGGCAGCGGGGCAGACAGTCGCCGCACTCGGTGCAGTGAAAGGCGAAGGTTCCCGGAAACCAGTGCCCCTTCCCTTCCAGCATGTTGTAGCGGTACCGGGCGTAATCGATCAGGTCGTACCCTTCGATCAGGTTGCGGAAGCGAAGAATCTCGGGGATGTTGATGTCCTCCGGGCAGGGCAGGCATTCGCTGCACAGGGTGCACCGGTCCGAAACCGAGTCCATCGCCTGGTCCATTCGGGCTTGGATGGGAAGATCGGAGTCTGACCAATACCGGCCCCCGTTCAGGATCGCCAGGTTCTGGTCGAAGTGGGCCGCTTCGTGCATGCCCATGCTCAGGGTGGTGACCGCGGGATGGCTCAGGCAAAACCGGCCGTTGAATTGAATCGCCGTCAGAGGGTGAGTCAGGGTCCGGACTTTTTCGGAAGGCTTCCAGAGGAGCCCGCCNNGCCTTTCTCGTTGGGGGAGATGATGAACACGCCGATGTCTTTTTCCCCCGCCCGTTCCACCGCCGGCCGGTTGCGCTGAAAGAAATAATAATAATGCAGGTTCACAAAACTGAAGAGATCCGTGTCCAGAGCGCGAAGGATGATGTCCAGGGGACCGTGAGTGGAAAAACCGACGTGGCCGATCACCCCTTCTTCCCGCAGCCGGTGGAGCGTCTCCACGGGGCCGCCCGGTTTCACCGCCGCTTGCAGGCGTTCCTCATTGTTGATGCCGTGCCAGCCGTAAAAATCCAGGGAATCCAGTTGCAGCGCCCGCAACTGTTCGTCCACCAGGCGGCGGGTTTCGTCGGCGGTCATGGGAGCGCCCTTGGTCATCATCTTGAACCGGTGGCGGGGCACGTTCAGTTCTCGCAACGCCACGCCGTACAGGGATTCGCTTTTCACGTACCCGTGCGCCGTTTCGATGTGGTTGATCCCCGACTCGAGCGCCCGGCGGGTGGTCTCGACGCAGGTCCGGATCGAGTCCGCGGGGAGGGCGTCGCGCGGCGGATCCCACCCGTGCGGGAAGCGCATGCCGCCCAGGGTGATCACCGAGATCGTTTCATTGGTTCGCCCAAACCGCCGGTACTCCATGCCCCTCCCTTCCTCGCCGAACCCTAAAAACCCGGCCCCAAGCTCGCCGCTTCGCGCCGAACCGGACCGCGGGTCCGCCGGCCGGTCCGATACCTAGGATGAGTTTTCCCGCCGCCCGATTCAAAGCTTCGCCCGGGACCCGGACCGATCCTTCTAAGCATTGATTTTGCAAGGGTTTTCGTGGTGTTTTCGGATCCGGTTTAAGGCTTGACAGAACCCCCGGGGGCGAGTAGGATGCGAATCGAATCTGCGCCATTTTTCCGAATCGTTCCAACTCCCCCAACCTCGATTTCCTGAACCCGAATGACGTCATTCCGATTCCTTCATTGTTCGGATCTCCATATCGACAGCCCGTTCCGGGGCATTTCCTCGGACCAGCCGAAGCTGGCCGAAAAACTGAGACGATCGACCCTGCGGGCCTACCAGAATATCATCCAGCTCGCCCTGCGGGAACGGGTCGATGCGGTGGTGATCGCCGGAGACATCTACGACAGTGAAGACAAAAGCCTGCAGGCCCAGCTCAAATTTCGCCAGGGGCTTCAAGAGCTGGCCGAGGCCGGCATTCCGGCCTTCGTGGCGCATGGCAACCACGACCCGCTGAACGGTTGGTCCGCCACCCTCGACCTGCCCGAAACCGTCCGGATTTTTCCCGGCGGCGAAGTGACGCGCCTGCCCGTGAAACGGGGCGGAAAACCGGTGGCCCATGTTTACGGGATCAGCTATGCCCAGAAGGAGGTCACCGACAACCTGGCCCGGAAGTTTCAACGGGACCCCGGGGATGAATTCGCCATCGGCGTGTTGCATGCCAATGTGGGCAACAACCCGGATCACTTGAACTACGCCCCCTGTTCTCTCGCCGACCTGGTGGAGGCGGGGATGGATTACTGGGCTCTCGGCCACATCCATGCGCACAAGGTGCTGCGCGAAAACCAGCCGGCGATCGTGTTCAGCGGCAATCCCCAGGCCCGGTTCCACCGGGAAGCCGGGGAGAAAGGCTGTTGCCTGGTCACCCTGCACTCCCATTCCCCCCCGGAGGTGCAGTTTGTGCCGGTGGACGAAGTGCGGTTCGTCACCGAGACCCTCGACCTGTCGACCGTGGAACGGGTGGAAGAAGTGATCGAACGGTTGAGCACCGGCTGCGAAGATCAATTGGCCGCCGCCTCGGGCCGCAGCGTGGTGATCCGCTGGACCCTGACCGGGCGGAGCCCGGTCCACCGGGAACTTCAGAATCCCGGTCTCCTGGACGATCTGAAAGAAGAGATTCTGAGCCCCTACGAGGACCGGGATCCATGGATCTGGGGCGATCTGGTCCTGGACACCCGCGGCCCCTACGACCTCGAAACCCTGCGCCAGGGCAACGATTTCATCGCCGATGTCCTGCACCTTTACGAAAACCTGGATCACGCCGACCCCCTCCCGACCCCGGAACTCGAGGAGGCGGTCAAACCGCTTTTCGTCAGCTGGCAGGGTCGGGCCAGCCTGGATGCCATTTCCCCGGAGGAATGGAAGACCCTGCTCCGGCAGGCGCGTAACCTGACGCTCGACCAATTGATGGAGTAACCGCCTTTGCCCCGGAAGATTTGCCACCATGCAGATTCGTGAAATCCATATCGATGGATTCGGGATTTTTTCCGAAAAGCACGTAACCGGCCTCGGGCCCGGCATCAACGTGATTTACGGCAGCAACGAAGCCGGAAAAACCACCTTCATGGAATTCATCCGCAGGATCCTGTTCGGATTCCCCACCCGCCGGGAAAGAACCAATCCGTACACCCCGCTTGGGGGCGGTTCCGCCGGCGGCCGGCTGCTTTGCGAAACGCGCCGGGGCGAGCGGCTCACCATCGCCCGGTTTCAGAAACCCCGGGACGCGGTGATCGTCTCCACCGATGCGGGCGAACACCGGGGTCAAGCCGCCTTGGAATCGTTCCTCGATTACGCCTCCAAGGAAATCTTCCACAACATTTACGCCTTCAGCCTGGACGAGCTCCAGGATTTCGATTCCCTGAAAGAAGAAGAGATCCAGAACCGGATCTACGGGGCCGGGTTGGGTCTGGGCCGGGTGTCGCTGGCGCAGGTGGAAAAACAATTGAGAGACCGGTGCGAAGCCCTGTTCAAACCCCGCGGCTCCAACCAGGAAATGAGCCGCCGGTTCCAGGACATCAAGCGGCTGGACCAGGAAATCCGCGCCATCCAGAAAGAAATGGGGCAATTCGACACGTCCATCCAGGAATTGCAGAAGATGGAATCCGACCAGAAAGCCCTGCAGGACCGCCTCGACGAACTCAACATCGACTGGGAATCCCTCAATACGCAAAAAGACCTGTACGAACACGTCATCGCCCTGCTGGAGGGCCAGGCGGAACTGGAGGGACTGGAAACGGTTCCCGGTTTCCCCGAAAACGGGAGGGAAACCCTGACCCGGCTGAAACAAAAAACAGACGATCTGAAAGAACGGATCGAGGAGGAAAAACACCGGCTGGAACGCCTGGAAGCCGATCGGGACGCTCTGGAAATCAACACCGACCTGTTGGACCGGGAGCCGGACGTGATCTGGTTGCAGCAATCCACCCAGGCCGTCCACGCCGCCCTGCAGGACCAGGTGGCGGTGCAGCAGGAAAAAGATCTCCTGGAAGAGCAGGTTCAGGTCGACGTCCAGGAGATCGGTCCGGGATGGAACGAAGACCGGGCCCGGAATTTCGAGCTCGGGGAAACCCGGCGCGGCCGGATCCAGGAATTCCAGAACACCCTGGAATCCTTCCGCCAGTACGAAAACCGCACCCGGGATCAACTCGAGTACCATCGGCTCAAAAAAGCCGAGGAACAGTCCCGGGGCTGGAACATCCCCGAATGGCTCCGCTATTTTCAGTATCTCCTCTACGGCCTGGGCCTGGGCGGGGTGGGCGCCGGCGGCTTCCTCGGCAACATTCCCCTCGTCCTCGGCGCGGTGGCGGTGCTGGGCCTGGGCGTGGTCCTGTACCGGTTCATCAAAAAGGACCCGCACACGTTCGAAAAGGAAGACGCGGTCGAAAAACGCCTGGCCCAGCAACACGAGCGGGCGAAACAGGACCTGGACATGAAGTTCGGAGAATGGCGGACGTGGCTCGAGGACCTCGGCCTGGATCCCACCCTGACCCCCGGCGAGGTGGACCGGATCGGCACCGCGGTGGACCAGGTGCGGTTTCGGCTGGGACAGATCCGCCAACTCGACCGGCGCCTGGACCAGATGAAAGCCACCATTCAGGAAGCGGTCCAAGGGGTTGAGCGGATCGCCCCCTCTCTCCCGGACACCGCCGCCCTGCATTCGGACGTGAAGGCCAATATCGAAATCATCGCCCGGTATTTCGAGGACGCCCGGACCCACCGGGAGAGAAAAACCCATCTGGAGAACCAGTGCCGCGAACAGGCCGCCCGCCTGGAAGGGTTAAACCAACACTACCAGGAAAGCCTCGAAGAGCTGCACCGGTTCATCCGGGAATCGGGTGCCCGGGACGAAGATAATTTCATCACCCTCCACCAAACCCTGGAACGCCGGAAAACGCTCCAGAACCAGGGGGACGAAAAACGCGCCTTCATCCAGTCCCGGGTCGGCCTGGGCGACGCGTATCACCGTTTCCTGAACCGAATTCAGTCCACCCATCCCCCCGAAATTCGACACAACCTGGACCGGGTCAACCGCGAACGCGACGAGTTGAGCAAGAGGCGCGATCATCTCCTGCGGGCGATCGGGGAACTGCGGAGCCGGATCGATCACCTGTCCACCAATGACGATCTACTGACCCGGCAAACCCAACTCGAACTCTGCAAGCAACAACTGAACGATCACGCCCGCCAGTGGGTGGTCTATAAAACCTCGCTGAGCCTTCTGCAAACCGCCAAACGGGAATACGAAAAGACCCGCCAGCCCGCCGTGATCCAGGCGGCGGAACATTTTTTCACCCAGATCACGCAAAACCGGTACCGGCGCATCATCCGGCCGCTGGAAAGCGATGAAATCCGGGTCGAGGACGCCAGGGGCCGGTCGAAAACCCTGGCTGAGATGTCCCGGGGCACCCGGGAACAGTTGTACCTGAGCATGCGGCTGGGGCTCATCGAAGAATACGAATCCCGCTCGGAACCCCTTCCAGTGATCATGGACGACGTTTTGGTCAATTTCGATGACGCCCGCAAATCCCGGGTGATCGAATTGTTGTCCGGGTTCGCCTCCCGCCGCCAGGTCATCGTGCTCACCTGCCACCGCGAATCGCTCCAGGCTTACTTGAAGCAGAAGGCGACCCCGGTCACGATCTGACCCCCTCCATTCGATAACCCTTTAAATATCAAAGAAAAAAAACGATAAAAAAAAGTATTGACAAATATTAAATAATAAATATATTTGTAAATATTCAGAACGAACGGGGGGTCTGCCATGAAAACCGCGGAATTCACCACCGACCAAATCCAGAACCTGATCCTGGACAAAGCCGTGGATCGATTCGGCCAATACGGATTCGGGAAAACCACCATGGCGGAGATCGCCCTGGACTGCGGCATGTCCGCCGGCAACCTGTACCGCTACTTCGAAAACAAACGCGAGATCGGGATCGGTTGCGCCCAGCGGTTCATCGGCCGGGCGGAAACCCTCCTGCGAACCATCCTGAAGCGGACCGACCTCACTCCCGCCCAGCGGCTGGAGACGTTTTTTCTGGAAAAACTGCGCTTCACCTACAACCAGATTTTCGATCAGCCCAAAATTCATGAACTGGTCCTCTACATTTATGACGAGCGTTGGGACCTGGTGATCCACCACGTGGAAGTGCAGTATTCCTTTTTGTCGGAAATCCTGGCGGAGGGGAAACAGAAGGGGGAATTCGATCTGGCCGAGGTTCTGGAAACGGCCAAAATCCTTCACGCCGCCACCACCAAGTTTCATGACCCCAATTGCATGAAAGGGTATTCCCTGAACCAACTGGAGGAGGAAGCCCGGGGGGTGATCCGCCTGCTCATTCAAGGCCTGGCCCATCGATAATTGCGGGAGGAGAACCGCCGCCGACCAACCACCACCTGCCGACCCCGAGATAAGGCTCTCTTGGAAATTTAAACTGGAGGGGGGACACCATGACCACCAGGAGCGCACTTATTTACCGAAACCCGGAGGATCTTCCGGATTTCTCCGGCCTTCCCGAAAACCTTTCGACCCGGAATTCCGCCGGGGCGGTGACGGAACGACCCCGTTCCCGGTCCCCCGGTCGATTTTCCCTGGTCTTCCTGTGGTTCAAAGGACTCACGCTGCCCGCCGCCGGGATCATGAAACTCGCCCGCTCGAGTTACCGGTTGTGGCGGATCCTGGCCCGGGGGTACCTCACTCCCCTGGCGGTCCTGGCGCGGTTCAATGCCTGGGCGGTGGCGCATATCGCCCAAAGGACCGTTCCCGCCTACCGTGAATTTTTGAAAAAGCAGGAACCTGCCGCGTGGCGGTTGTCGCTGACTTCCTTTCCCGAAACGGACAAGGAAAACTACGCCAAAGCCTCCCCCTGGGCCCTCCGGTGCCGGAGAGGCCGGATCCAGGTTCGCGGCACGACCATCGACGAATCGTCCGGCGCCTCCGACAAGCCGTTCAACTGGCTCCGCTCCCAGCAGGAAATGAAAGACATCGACGTCAAGATCGCGAACTACGTGCGGTTCGAGTTCCCGTCCCAAAAACTGCTCACCCTGAACGCCTTTTCCCTGGGCGCCTGGTCGGCGGGCATCAACGTGTCCCGGGCGCTCACCCGGGTGGGGATGGTGAAATCCACGGGACCCGACCTGGACTGCCTCGTGTCCACCTTGCAGCTCTTCGGTCCGGGGTTCGATTACCTGATCACCGCCTACCCGCCGTTTCTTAAAAAACTGTGTGACGAGCTGGACCGGCGGGGCTTCCCCTGGAAGGACTACACCCTGTACGGGCTGGTCGCGGGGGAACCGATCACCGAGGCGCTGCGCGATTACCTGGAACGCCGGTTTAAAAAAATCCGCTCCGCCTATGGCGCCTCGGACCTGCAAATCGCCATCGCCGGGGAGAGCGATTTCACGGTGTGGCTGCGCCGGCAGCTCAGGGACCATTCCGAACTTCGCCACGCGCTTCTCGGCGCCCGCGAAGACCGCATCCCCATGATCTTCCAGTACAACCCTTTTGAACACTTCATCGAAATCAACGACTCCTCCGACGTCGTGATCACCGTCAACAACCTTTCCCCCCTGTGCCCCAAAATCCGGTACAACATCGGCGATGAGGGGCGCGTTCATTCCTTCAAGGAGGTGATGCGCATTCTGCAAACTCAGATCCCCGGTTGGAAAGAAAAAGCCCCCCGGTTCAAACCCCACATCCTGAAACTGCCGCTCCTGTTTTTGTTCGGCCGCAATGATTCCTCGCTGTCCTATATGGGAGCCAACATCAATCCCCAGGACGTGGAATACGGGCTGTACCGCGACGAAAAATTCGCCTGGAGGATCGAGAGTTTCTGCCTCAGCCTGGATGAAAGCCCCGAATTGACCCCCTCGCCCACGGTCAACATCCAACTGCGGCAGGGGATCCGGTTGCCCGGGGAGGAACTCCATCGAATGAAAGATTTCCTGGAATCGGCCATTTTGGATCACCTGTGCCGGGTCAGCCGGGATTTCAACCAGGCCTTCCGGGAAGATCCCGAAGGATCCCGGATCCAGGTCCGCATTTTTTCCTTCGGCACGGGAATCTTCACCCTTCCCACTCCGGGGATCAAAAACCGGTACCTGATCAGGGGGTTCCGGCCGCAAGAGAACACCCCCGAATCCTCTTGATCCTTGGCCGGAACGAGCGATCTTTGGGGAACGCCCCGGGACCGTTTCTCGAGGGGATGGGATTCCAAAGCAGGGGAGGTTCCGGCCCCCCAGGATGTATTGGGAACGAGAGCAACCCTTAGGGGCTGCTGGGGGAGAGTTTTTTGCCTTTTCAGTAAATATTATACAAATTATTTATTATTTACAAAGGAGACCGGCCATGAGTCCGCAAGCCAAAACCGCAAAAAAGTTTTCCTTCCGGGAATTCATCTCCGGCATCCGGATCGCCGCCGCGATCGGGTTGCTCCTTGTCCCGGCCGGGTGTTCGGTGGGAATGGCCATGAGTGGCCAATCCGATTTTGATCCCGCCGTCATCCGCCAGGGAGACACGAAGCCGCACGTCCGCACCCTCCTCGGCCAACCCGTGCGCACGGAAAACGGGGAGAACGGCGGCACCGTGGAAACCTACGAAACGGTGTTCGGCGACCCGCCCAGTAAGGCCCGAGCGTTCATGCACGGAACCTTCGACATCCTGACTTTGGGGTTGTGGGAAGTCGTGGGCACTCCGATCGAAGCGGTGCAGGGCGACACCTACGAAATTTCCGTGACCTTTGACGACCTGGACCGGGTGGTGGCCGTCCATTCGCCGGTAAAAAAAGAGGAACCCACCCAACCGCAACAGGAGGAGGTGCTTTGCGATTTTTGTTGACTTGGCAAAAAACCGCTGGGCTCCGGATATCTTGGCCCTCCTCCCGCTTTTCCCCGGGATTTCCGGAAGGCTTTTTTTTAGGGCTCGGGATAAATATTTAACAAAATATTTAATATTTTTAAAGGAGGCTTATCATGAATCCGCATATCCGCCCGCCGGCTCCGTTCCCTTCCCCGCGTCGGAGGGGGGTGCCGGTAAAGAAGCGGGTGTTGATCGTCAACACCTTTATGGACGACCGCCGCCGGTATACTCCCTACCCCTACAAGGTTCCCCAGGCGATGGGCCCGGCGATGCTGGCGGGGGGATTTTCTCCCACGGCCTGCGACGTGCGGATCTACAGCGAACACCACAGCGGACCGCTGCAAGATCCCGCCCGGCTGGGCTGGCCGGACCTGTTGGTGCTGACCGGGTTGACGTCGAGTTTCGACCGCATGCGGCACCTGACCGCTTATGCCCGGACCCTCAATCCACGGGTCATCGTCGCCGCGGGGGGACCGCCCATTCGAGCCCTGCCCCGGTACGCCCGGCGGTTTTTCGATTACGTGTGCGAGGGCGACGTGGAACAGATCCGGGACGTCGTCCGGGACGCCTGGGGGGCCGGCTACACGGCCGACCCCGGGGTGCCCCGCTACGACCTGATCTCCCAGCATTACCGCTTTCTCGG
>JABAHQ010008999.1_pt1 | contig 17892 bp, 12 predicted proteins | sample 7062091 | NCBI WGS metagenome assembly JABAHQ01 (sample SAMN14534359, study PRJNA622989) | marine sediment metagenome | biome: marine biome [ENVO:00000428]; feature: marine pelagic biome [ENVO:01000023]; material: deep marine sediment [ENVO:00002113] | place: India: Gulf of Kutch | collected...
GCCCCCGGTGATCACCACCCGTTTCAATCCTTCGCGTTCGCAGGCAGCCAACACCTTGCTCACCAGGACCTCTACCACGGCGGCCTGAAAGCTGGCGGCAATGTCTTCATCGGAAAGGAAGGCGATTTTTCCCTGCCTTCTTTTTTCCAGAACGTTGCGCACCGCCGTTTTCAATCCGCTGAAACTGAAGTCCAGGGATCCCTTCTCCAGAACGGCTCGGGGAAAGGCCCAGGCCTTGGGATTTCCCAACCGAGCCTTTTGTTCGATGATGGGGCCGCCGGGATAGCCCAGGCGCATCATTTTCGCCACCTTGTCGAACGATTCGCCGGCGGCGTCGTCGCGGGTTCGGCCCAGCAGGTGATATTGGCCGACCCCGTTCACCCGGTAAAGATCGGTATGACCGCCGGAGACCCCCAGCGCCAGGTAAGGAAACTCCACCGGCTCCTGAAGCAGGATCGCCAAAAGATGTCCTTCCAGATGATTGACCCCCACCAGGGGAATTCCGGCGCCGTAGGCGATCCCTTTTGCGGTATTGAGCCCCACCAGCAGGGAAGGAATGAGTCCCGGCCCGACCGTGACCCCGATCAAGTCGATCTGGGACAGAGCCACCTGGGCCTTCTCCAGGGCCATTTGGATCACGCGGTGGATTTTGTCGATGTGAGCCCGGCCCGCCAGTTCGGGCACCACACCCCCGAACCGGTTGTGAACCGGGATCTGATCGAAGATTACATTCGACAAGAGACCGGTGCCATCCTCGAGGACGGCTGCGGCCGTTTCATCGCAGGACGTTTCGATACCTAAAACCAGCACGGGAAAGGATTCACCGATTCATGGTGACCTGGTTGGAAGACTGGGATAACTCCTTGAATTTCCTAAGAGATTTATGCATGATTTCCCATCCTGTCAACAGGCTCACGGCTTGCTGGAGTTGCGGGTCTTTTTTCAAATCCTCGTGCAGGGCCTGAACGTCTTCGGATTCTTCTTCCTCGCCTGCGGGCTCCTCCTTTTGGGTTCCTTCAGGATCTTCGATCACCTTTTTCCCTTTAAGGTGTTTTTTGAGATCCTTTTCCCGGAGAAATTGCCGGATCTTTTCCTTTTCCGAGTTTTCCTTGTCCAATTCCTCTTCTTCTTTCTCCGAGGGAAGCGGCATGTCCACAATGATATCTGGAGCGATCCCTTTTTCCTGGATCACCCGCCCGCTCGGGGTGTAATAACGCGCGGTGGTCAAGCGAAGCGCGGAACCATCGCTGAGAGGGATGATGGTTTGCACGGATCCTTTCCCGAAGGTCGGGGTGCCGAGGACGATCGCCCGTCCCAAGTCCTGAAGAGCGCCGGCCACGATTTCCGAAGCACTGGCCGAACCGCCGTTGACCAGGATGACCAAGGGATAGGTCACCGGTTTGACCTTGTCGTGGGTGGTGAACCGCATATTTTGTTCCTCGGTGCGCCCCTGGGTGTAGACGATCAGGTTTTCTTTATTCAGAAACCGGTCGGTGACTTCCACGGCCTGGTTGAGAAGGCCCCCCGGGTTGTTGCGAAGGTCCAAAACCAAACCTTCAATATTCTTTTTCATCAAGCTCTCCAGGGCCGCATCCAGATCGCTGCTGGTGTTCTTGGAAAAATTCCGGATCTTAATGTAGCCGATCTTGTCGTTATAAACTTTTTGAATAACGCTGCGGACCTTGATGATGTCCCGGACGATGGTGAAGACCTTAGGGGTTTCCAGGGATTCCCGGAAAACCGTGATGTTCACCGGAGATCCCCGTTCGCCTCGCAGGCGGTTGACCGCTTCCGAAAGGGTCATGTCGAGCGTGGATTCCTCCTCAATCCGGATGATCTTGTCTCCCGACTGGATTCCGGCTTTGTGAGCCGGGGTTCCTTCGATCGGAGAAACCACGGTCAGGACCCCGTTGCGGATGCTGATTTCGATCCCCAATCCCCCGAATTTGCCGCTGGTATCCACCAACATATCCTTGTAGGATTCCGGCGGCAGGTAGGTGGTGTGCGGATCCAGGGATTTCACCATGCCGCGAATCGCTCCATTGACCAAATCGTCGGGATTCACATCTTCTACGTAGTTGGATTCCAACAAAGAAAGGATTTCCGAAAAGATCTTGAGCTTTTCATAGGTGTCCACCTGAGGGGTTTCCGAGGAATCGTTCGGTTCCTCCTCTGCGGAAAAGGCGGGGGCGCCCCAAACGAGCCAAACCGACAAAAAAACGGTCAATCCTCCCACCAGAAATCGGGCCCACCGGGGGTGTTCCCCGGGAAATTTGGAATGTTTAATGGAAGTCAAAGCCATGTCTCCCCAAAAGGGTTATTAAATCTACTGTCCTGATTATATCGCAATTCGAGGCCTCCCGCACGGAAGACTGTCATCCCTGGCGTTGAGCCAAGGCGAACCAGCTCGTCGGCTCGATGGGTTGTCCTTCATGGCGCAACTCGAAATACAAGGTTTCTCCCATCAGGGAACCGGTATCCCCGGACCGGCCGATGATCTGCCCCGTCCGCACCACCCGTCCCACCTTGGTGATGATTTCGTCCAAATGGCCGTACAGGGAATGGTATTCCTTCCCGTGACCCAGGATGATCAGGTTGCCGTATCCCTCCAACCAGCCCGTATAAAGAACTTTTCCCTGGAAAATGGCCCGGACCGGGGTGCCTCGGGAGGCCTCGATGTTGACCCCGTTGTAAATGACGTACGTATGATATCGTTTCCCTCTTTTTTTCCCGAACTTGTTCAGGAAGGGTCCCTGGACTGGCAGTTTCAGCCGTCCCTTTTTATCGATGATATCCAGTCCTTCTCCCTGAACCAGTTTTTCCTGCAAGCGCGCGATCAGTTGATTCAGGTTTTTTGAAGCGGCCACCAGTTCCTTCCGGACCTGGATGCTCAGGGCCTTTTCTTCCTTGAGTTTTTTAAGAAACTGGGCTTTCCCCTTTTTGTCTTCCTGAATTTCTTTCTGTTTGGTCCGGGCGGCCTTTTCCAGTCGAATCAGTTTCCTGCGGGCGCCCAACAGAGCCTCTTTTTCCGTTTCCAGCCGATTCAAGTCATCTTCGTATTTTCGGAAAAGAGAGGAATCGTACTCGGTCACGATTTCCATGTATTTGATCCGTTGGAGCAGATCATTGAAGTCCACGGCCGAAAACAGAACCTTGATGGGAAACATTTCCCCTTCTTTGTAAATGGTTCGCAGGCGTTGGCCCAGCACTTCCTTCTGTCGGTCCAATTTGTTTTCCGTGGCCTGGATCGAGTCTTCCAGTTGAGCGATTTTTTTGCGGTTCACTTTCTNNTCTCTTTCCTTGAGTTTCAGGCGATCTTCGATCCGCCGCAGGGTTTTTAAAACCGAGGTTTCCTTGGATCCGGCCACCTGGATGGTGCGTTCCTGCTTTTCGATACGGGACTTCAGTTGTTGCAGTTCTTTTTTTTCCTGCTCCAGTTGATGGGAGACGTTTTCCAGGGAATCCCCTCCCCCGGCGTTCACACTCCATCCCCAAAATACGGCCAGGAAAATCCAGACCCTCGCTTGTTTTCCGTTCCAGGGTTTCATTTTTACCGGTCGGAATACAAAAATTGGCGGATCGATAGATAACTGCCGATCCAGCCAATCAACATGCTGGCACCGATCAGACCCAGTATAAGGGGTTGGGAAATAAATTGAAATTCCATGCCGCGGGTGATGGATTCCAGGGATCCCTGGAACTGGAGCTGCATGTACCAATGCACCGATTTCACCAGGCCCAGGGCGAGGATGGCGCCGACCAACCCCTGAATCATTCCCTCAAAGAGAAACGGCACCTTGATGAAGCGGTACGTGGCGCCGATGAGCAGCATCAGCTCGATTTCCTCTTGCCGCGAATAATAGGAGAGCTTGATGGTGTTGGATATGATTAAAATCAATCCCAAACTCAACAGGGCGCCGATGGCTAAAAGAAAAATCCGGGTGAATATCATGAATTTCTCGAACCCGGAAATCCACTTTTCGCCGAATTCCAGGGATTCTACACCCGGCTTGTCTTTGAGGAGGTTCACCAATCGGCGGATCTTCTCCAACCGCTGCGAGGAGGGCTGGAAGCGGATGTTATAAGATCCCGGCAACGGATTGAACTCCAGATCCTCCAGCACTTTGTTTTTCCCCGAGAGAGTGTTTTTGAATTTTTCCCAGGCGGCTTGTTTGGATACGTATTCGGTGGACTCCACATCCGGTTCTTGGCGGATCAATTGTTCCAGAGCCTGTCGCTGGTCCGAAGAAATCCCGTCTTCCAAATAGACAATGAGTTGAACCTGGTTGCTCCAGGTGACCAGAAAAGAATTGAGATTCACAAAAATGACCAAAAACAACCCCAGAATAAAGAGCGCAATGCTGATGGTGACGATCGAAACCCCGAACACCTGGCGATTGGACCGAATGTTGGACAGGGTGCGCCTCAAAGCCTGGATGAAAAACCGGACCAAAGGAGTCACGCGGACACAATCCTCCCGCGTTGGAGCTGAATCACCCGGTGGTGGCCGCTCCGCAGCATTTCCTGGCTGTGGGTGGCAAACACCACGGTCACCCCCTTTTGTTGGGCCTGTTCGAACAGTTTAAGAATTTCCCGGGAGATGTCGGGATCGAGGTTGCCGGTGGGCTCGTCGGCCAGAAGAATTTTGGGAGCGTTCACCAAGGCGCGGGCGATGGCTACTCGTTGTTGTTCCCCGCCGGAAAGTTGTGGCGGGTAGGCGTCTTTTTTATGGGTGAGGCCGACATTTTTGAGGGCTTCCCAGGTTTTGAATCGCATCGTCTTGCGGTCGGCCCCCACCACTTCCTGGGCGAACGCGACGTTTTCGAACACCGTCTTGCGCGCCAGCAATTTGTAATCCTGGAACACCACGCCGATGTTGCGCCGGAGGACATAGAGGTTTCGGTTTTTCAATTTACCGACATTGATGCCGTGGACGAGGACCTGTCCGCGGTCGAACGTTTCCCACCGAAACAAGATTTTGAGGAGGGTGGTTTTGCCCGCCCCGCTGGGTCCCGTCAAATAGACGAATTCCCCGGGTTGGACAAAAAAAGACACATCGACCAGCGCGGGACTCACCCCCCCATAGGTCTTGGAAACATTATAAACCCGGATCATTCTTCAGGGGTTGGTCAAAACGTGGCGATTAAAAAGGGTTCATTCGGGGTCCGGGAGCCTCCCGGACGGACACAGGCGCGTTCCGGTTTTAGCCGTTTCAGGATTTGGGGGTGAGGTGCGAGAACTCGTCGGCCAGAATAAAATCACTGTCCTTAATATTCTGAGCGAGAAAGTCCTCGGGAAGCGTGGCGATCATTCCCGGACCGTAAAACTTCTTGATTTGTTCCGGGGAAAGCATTTCAAAATTAATATAGGTTTTCACCACGAGCCGATCGTTTTCCAGGCTGTAAGCGAAGACCCCCGCCGGACAAGTCAAGTACCCCTGATGTTCTCCGAACGAGAGCAAAGCGTCTTCCATATACGCGTCCAGAGTCAGGATGCAATTTTCGGTGGTTTCCGTGCGTTGGCTGAACCGTTCGATGCAGTGGGAGGTGTAAAACACCTGGGAATGGGAAAAGGATTGGTACAGCTTTCCCTTTTCCGTGGATTCCGTCCGCGCCGGAGAAATCAGGGTCACGAACCCTCCTTTGGAAAAATCCACCAGGCACAAGATGTCTTTCCCGAATTTTTTGCTGATCTTTCGGGTCACATCATCGATAAACCGCTGCCGTTTGCGGACAGAGATCCGGGCATTGGTCCGGAATTTGCGCCGATATTCCGCTTTCAGGAATTTTTCAATCTGCGCTTTTTTGAACTGAAATTCCCGGTCTTTGGGCATCGTTCCTCGAAACGGGATTCCAAATTTTCAAAACACATTCTATCCCTTAACTTTATTAATTTAACACACCTGGACCCAAATGTGGAAATTTTATAAAACCTTCGGAGAGGAGAAAACCTTTTACAAACCGGTTGGGTTTGGATAAATTCGGCCAGCCTCTTATTTTTTGGTGATTTTCGTAAGCGTTTGGCCGGTCGTCCGGTCCCCCGGCGGGGGCGTTTATTTGTCTCGGAAACCTGTGTTAGAATTCATTCCATGAGCAAGACCCTTCAAGTATTTGGAATTTTACTGGTGGCGACCCTCCTCTTTCATACCGCCTTGAATTTCATGGTGGACAATATCGAGGATTTCGAGACGGTGGCGCTGCCTCCCAAAAAAGTGGAGAAAATCACCACTGCGTTCCCGACTTTGAAAGTGGATGCCACGTCGCGGGAGTCCTGGACCCTGGTCGATTTTTCTACCGGGAAACAATACCCCATGGCCAATCTTTACAAAAACAGGGCCCGGCTCCAGGAAATTCCCTGGGACCTGGGATTTCAGAGAACCAAGGTGGTCACCAACAGCGGGGAAACGAATCCGAAGGGAACGGTGGCCGCCGCCAACCTGGGTCCCATTCCTTTCGATCAACTCCAAGAGGTTCCCCAACCCGCCGAGCTGGTTCAGGATACCCGGTCGTTCGGCAACCTGATCAACCCGGCCATATCCGACTGGTACAATTACCGGACCCGCACACACAATGTGGAATCCAAAAAGAATGTGTACCTGATCCGGACCCACGAAGGCCGGTATTTAAAATTGCGTTTTCTCAACTATTACTGTTCAAGAGAGGATGAAGAGTGCCGGACGGTCATGTGTTCTCGCGATGAAGCGGCCTGCATCACGCTGGAATACCAGTTGACCGAACCGGGAAGCGTCCGGTTCCCCAAAGCTCCGCCCCCCCAAATGGTGCAAAAAACAAAACCCGATCCCCCTTGAAACGCGCGATCCTTTTTTCAAGTCTCCTGTTTTTGCCCCTGCTCGCGGGTTGTCCTTCGGAGCCCGCGAACATGGTTTTCATTCCTCCGGGAGAATTCCACCTGGGGATTTCCAAGAAGGAAGGGCATCTTCAATTCCTTTCGGACCGGACGGCGGGATTGAACGCTCAACCTCTTCAAACGGTTTACCTGGACGGGTTTTACCTCGACAAGTACGAAGTGACCTATGAAGACTTCAGGAAATTCAAACCCAAGGTGACCTACGACGTGGACAACCCCCGGGAACCCATTCGGGGCATCAGCTGGTATGAGGCGGACGCGTATTGTCTCTGGCTGGGAAAGCGGCTCCCCACCGAATTCGAATGGGAAAAAGCAGCCCGGGGGACCGACACGCGGCTGTTCGTTTGGGGAAACGAGTTCGATTCCCACAAAGCGAATTTCGGAAAACGCATCTTGCCGGTGGATGGACTGGAAGAGGACCTCAGTCCCTACGGGGTTTACGGGATGAACGGAAACGTGGCGGAATGGACCGCCAGCTGGTACCAGCCTTATCCCGAAACTTCTTTTGAAGATGAAAACTTCGGGAAAAAGTTCAAGGTCATTCGGGGCGGAACCATCCAGAAACAGGAACACGGGTCCCTAAATCAGTTTCTCACCATCACTTACCGGAATTATGTTTCCCCTTCCGCCCGGTTCTGGGACACCGGATTCCGGTGCGCCCGATCGGGTTGACCCCTGCCGTCCTTTCGGGCGGCCAGGACGTTTCCTTTGGCTCAAGCAAAGAACTCCTCCGACAACGTAGAAGGAGAAGGCGGTCCCTCTTTCCGGTCCCTTTCAGAAGAGTTTTCCTCCGGGGTTTTGCCCACAGAAGAAGTGGAATTCGTTTTTGTTTCCGCCCCGTCCGACCCCGGATCCCGGGGTGGGGGGTTGGAGGCCGGCGGGGTCGTTTCCTGCTCCACAGCCACGGAAGAGGATTCCCCCTCGTCCGGACCCCTTCCAGAACCGGATTTTGCTGTGGGGAACCTGCGGGACGCGTTGGAGCGGGAACCCGGCCGGGAAGGACGACGGCGACTTTTGCCGGTCCCCGGTCGCCGGGTTCCGGTCTTTCGCCGGGTATACCGTTTGCGGGGAGACCGGGTGCGTTTTTCCTGACTTTTGCTGCGAGAAGGGGCAGGAGCCGTACCTTCTTCCTTCTTCTCTGCCGGGGGAACGTCTTCGGCCTTCCGGGGTTCTTCCCGGAGGCGGGGTTCTTCCGGGAGCCCCTCTTCCTCTTTTTTCCGTTCCAGAATGTTGTACGTGAATTCCTCAAATTTGAGCCCGGGCCGGCTGGAAAACCGCAAAGTGAAATTGTGTTTTTCCTGAAGGCCCACCAGGAATTTCGTCTTGTGGTTCAAGATATAATCCGCCACTTCCGGGGAGACCACCGCCTCCAGCTCTTTAACCCTTCCCTGCGCCAGTCTTTCCTGAATGTTCCGAAGAGCTCCCAGAGCCATGGCGCCATGGGATTTGACATACCCGGTGCCGCTGCACCGCTGACACAGCTCAAAGACGCCTTCACGAACAGGCGGAGACATCCTTTGGCGGGACATTTCAAGCAGCCCGAACTTGGAAATCCGGGAAATATTGATCCGGGCTTTGTCTTTCTTGCAAGCTTGCTTGAGCTGGCGCTCCACGGCGGTTTTGTTCTTTTTCTGAAACATGTCGATGAAGTCGATCACGACCAACCCGCCGAGATCCCGCAACCTCAATTGCCGGGCCACCTCATCGGCCGCCTCCAGGTTGGTCCGGATGGCGGTTTCCTCCAGTTGGCTGGCGCTGGTGGAGCGTCCGGAGTTGACATCGATGCACACCATGCCTTCAGCAATGTCAAACACCAGCGAACCGCCCGAGGGCAACGGCACCTTCTTTTCGTAGATGGATTCAATCTGCTGCTCGACGTTGTGCTTGGAAAAGAGGGGTTTGGTTTCCTGGTACAGCTTGATCCGGTTTTGGAACCGGGGCATGACCATTCTCATGAAATCCTTGAGCGCCCGGTGGGAAGATACGTTGTCGACGAGGATTTCCGACATTTCGGTGGTGAAATGGTCTCGAACCGTCCGAACCACCATATCCGGCTCCCGGTAGACCAGAACCGGAGGCGGCTGTTTTTCGCTTTGGACCATTTCATTGATGTTGTCCCAGATCTTGATCAGCATCTGGAGGTCTTTGTTGAGTTCGGTTTTGGTTCGTCCCACTCCGGCGGTGCGAATGATCACCCCCATGTTGTCGGGCAAATTGAAATCGGCAATGATTTCTTTCAGTTTTTTGCGTTCCGATTCGTCCTCGATTTTGCGGGAAATGGCGTTGGCTTCCTGGCCCACCATCAAAACCAGAAACCGCCCGGGAATGCTGATGTTGTTGCTGAGCGAGGGCCCTTTGGCGTCGCGTCCCTCCTTCACCACCTGGACCAGGATTTTCTGTCCCCGCACCAGGACGTCCTGAATGCGCATTCTCGCTTTTCTTTCCCCCGTGGGCAGGTACGATTCTCTCCGGACATCCTTAAAAGGTAAAAATCCGTATTTCTTTCCTCCGTAATCCACAAAAGCCGCCTCGATGGCGGGTTCCACCCGGTTGATGACCCCCAGGTATACATTGCCTTTGATCTGTTCGTGAGAAGCGTGCTCCACAATCAAATCTTCCACAATTCCATTTTCCAGGAGTACGGCCCTGCATTCTTCCGGATGGTCGGCGTTAATCAGCATCAATTTTTTGGACATATTCGACCTTTTCGCCTCCGAATTCTTTTGGCTCTCATTTGCCTGGTATACGTCTGGTATACGTTCTGATTAATCATTCGGTACCCCCTGGAAGCGGGTTCGCCTTCTTCCGCCAACCCGGAAAGGGACATCCTTGAAATCCCGGATCCGGCCGCCGTTTCAAATGCGGCCGCGCCTTTTTTTGACCGTTTGCAATTCTTTTTATTGGGTCACTGTCCAGCTTGCAGGAGGTTTACCATTTTGCTTGGTTTGAAAGGGGATGAACCGCCACCGCCCGGGCAGTGGAGAAAAATCTGGTGTTCTGATAGGCCAAACGTTTTCAACCGAACGCGGTGTTTTGAAAGGAAGGGTTGGGCCGGAAAACTGCCGGGTGCGGTGATCTTGATTTCACAGGTCCCGCCGAGGGTCTGTTCTCGGGAGATCCAAATTTTTAAAGGGTTTCAGGGGCCACCCCCCTTGACCTACCTTTATTTAACCACAAAAACCTAAGTCTGTCCCGTTTTTTATCAAAAATTTAGAAGTTTTCAACCGCATTTCCACCCGCCGCCGCTTTTCCCGGGAAAATAGGTTGCCAAAGCGACCGGTTTCTGTAAATAATATAAAGCGTTCCTTTTCAACCCTTCCGCTGGGCTTGAGGACCTGTCATGAAAGACCAAATTGGAATTGTTTCCCTAGATTCCCTCCAACCGTCTGATTTAATTGGAAAAACCGTATTTATTCGGGTGGATTTCAACGTCCCCCTGGTTCCCGCCCATAACGGGATGTACCGGGTGGCGGACGATACCCGGATCCGCCGGTTTCTCGACTTGACCTTCCGGAAACTTCATGAACTCACCGAAGGGGATTGCCGCATCATCATCGGCTCCCACCTGGGACGGCCCCACAAGCAAAAGGACCACATGGGATGGGACGGCATTTTCAATATTCAGTTCGTGAGTTCCCATTTCGATACGTTGATCCGCAGAATATACGGGGATACGTACACCATCTTTCCGCCGGAAATCATCGATTCTCACATGAAACATTCGCTGGAGATCGTCTCCCATCATCGTCTCCCCATGGGGGGAATCAAATTTCTTCCCAACCTTCGCTATCTCCTGGACCCGAGCAAGCCGGATTCCTATCGGGAAGAATTCATCCTGGGATTGGCCAAATTGTGCGACGTGTATATCAATTGCGCGTTCGGATGCAGTCACCGCGTCACCAAAAGCATCAAGATGCTTCCCCATCTGATGCGGAAGGAAGGGAAAAGGGTGGTGTCGGGAAATCTGCTCTATGAAGAAGTCAAGCGCCTGGGAAATTTTGCCAGTGCCATTTTAAACCAACCCAAAAATTCGGTTGTGGTGGCCGGCGGCGCCAAAATTTCAGACAAAATCAACATGCTGACCCAGTTCGTCCATTCCCGGGTCCGGCTCATTTTTATCGGCGGCAAGATGGTCAACGCCTTTCTCCTGGCGCAAAAACAAAAAGGGAAAATGAGCCCCCTCGAAATCGATAATATCCCGCAGAAGCTGCGGAGCCAGAAAAATGAGGACAACGAAAACCTCCTGAAAGAAATCAAGCTGGCGGAGGGAATCCTGGACCTGGCGGAGGAAAAGAAGGTGCAAATTGTCTTTCCCGATGATTTCAAGGTGGTGAAAGATTATCAGCAGACCACCTACGAGGTGAAGGATCACCCGGATTTTTCCAAAGAACTGCAACTCGACCTGGGCCCCAAAACCATCGAGAACTTCACCAAAACCATTTTAGCCCCTGACGTCCACCAAGTGTTCTGGAACGGTCCTTTGGGGGCCTACGACCATCCCGGGTCCAACGCTTATACCGAGGGTTCCCTGGAATTGGCCAAGTTGTTGTTTGGCGCAACGCTATTGGACCAAAATTTTTCCGTCGTCATCGGCGGCGGCGATTCCGCCGCTATCCTCAACAAGATCAGCATCAACGAACTCAAAAACCTGATCAAAAAGCAGATCGAAAAGCAACTGCTTCCGCCCATCAACCGAAGTCTCTTGACGATCGGGTTCAACGAAGACGACAGTTACGTGTTGTGGAATTATTTCACTTCCAATTTTTTTGTGTCCACCGGCGGGGGCGCGGCCCTGGAATTCCTGGAAAAATTTCTCAAGGACGAGGGGCAAGGAAAAACCGCATCCTACCTGCCGGGAACGGCGGCTTTGATGGACCTCGTTTCCGCCTGACCTTCCCCGTCCGCCCCCGCCTCGAACTCCCGGATCACCCGTTCGAGGATTTTCCTCAGGAAGGAACTTTCCCGGTCCAACTTCGCGTAACATTCCTGGGAACCTTGCGCCAGGGCCCGCACATCCTCCCCCTGGAGGTTTTCTTTCCGTTTGGCAAACAAATCCGCCAGGGGCCGGATTTCGGGATGGGTGCAGGCGATCCGCCCGATCTCTTCATCCACCCGACTGACGGTGTCGCCGAGTTGCTTCAAAGGCGAGATCCCCCTGCCCGTCCCGGGTTCGATCTGGAGGATCTGTTCCGCGGTTCGGATTCCCTGTTCCGCCCATTCCCGGAGCTTCTGGAGGACGCCGATTTTTTCCTGAATTTTCGGCAGAAGCAGGGTCAACAAACGGCAGTCGTAATCGTTCCGAAGCTGGGACACCAGGGAAGTCAACCGCTGCTCATCCAGGTCCCCCGGAATATCCGAAAGAACGTGCGGCCAGAGCCGGGCATAGCCCGTCCGGAATACATCGTCCAGAGTCACGGGATGGCGAAGCAGGGGCCTTAGAACCAGGAGATCCTCCGGATCGGTTCCGGTCTCAAAAATATGGACTTCCGGCAGAGATCCCAGGCCGGGGGGCACTTCCCATTTTCCCGCCCGGGCATGGGTTTCCACCATGGAACACACCTGCTCGGGAGTCACCTTGTGGATGCAGACGATATGGTTGCAATGGACCCCGTAACTGCAGGGCGCGCAGGGAATCCGGGCTTGAAAGATGAGATTTCCGGGAACGTAGGGAGCGGTTTCGTAAGGGTGGGCATGGGCGAAAAACAATCCCACGATCTTGACCCCCAAAGCCGCCGCCAGGTGCATGGGGCCCGTGTCGTTGGAGACCAGGTACCGGCACCGCTTGAGCCAGGCGACCAACTGGGCCAGGCGGGTTTGCCCGGTCAAATTCAGAACCCGGTCCTTCCGCTGCATCCGCTGCATGATTTCTTCCGCCAGAGCGGATTCCGACCGGACTCCAAACAAAAGGATCCGGGCATTCCATCGATCGGCCAGCCGGTCGGCGAGGTCCGCGAACGACGCGGCGGGCCAACGGCGGTCTTCCAAGCTGGCTCCCGCGTGGATACCGACCACCCATTCTTCCTCTCGAAGGCCTTCCCGTTCCACCGTTTCCCGGATGGAATCTTCCGCTCCCACCTCCTCGCGGATCCGGATCCTTCGGCCCGCGGGATCGACGTCCCCGCTCCGGATGAATATTTCGGCGAGGTTGAAGGGATTATAGACCCGGTTGAACGGTTCCGTGGCGAAAAACTGCATCCAGGGATTCAGGCTCATCCGATCCCCGGTGGCATTGCAGGCGAACCCGGTGACGGATGGATGGGATTCCCAGGTACAAAATCATCAGCGCGCTCAGCTTGGAATGGCTCAGGTTCACCACGTGATCAAAGCGGCGGGCTCTTAAATCCTCCATGAACCGTTCCAGGTACCGGAGCACGGTAATCCAGGACACCTGGTGGTCGAATTGTTGGCCGCTGAATTGACGCAGGTCGAATACGAGGGCCTCGTCCACTCCGGGAACGAGGGGAACACAGGCTTCAAAATCGCTGGAGACCAGGAGGGTGATGCGGGCCCCGGGATGCCGCTCCCGGACCCCCTCGAGGACCGGGGTGGCCTGAACCAAGTCGCCCATTCGCGTCAGGCTCATGATCAAAATATTTCGGGCCACGGCGCCTCCTTTTGCTTGATCACCTGGTTGAGCATCAGCATGAGAATTTCGTTCCGGCTCAAATCGCCCTCCCCCTGGCCGATGCGATCGACGACGGTTTGCAGGGAAAAATCGGAAACCCCGCGGAAATCTTTCAGAAACCGTCCCAGTTCGGTCGTCTCCCCCGCCTCCTCGATCATGAGTTCCAGGGGATCGGCCCGGTTTTCGATCCTCCGAACCAAATCGTCCCGCCGGTCGAGGAAGACCGCCACGAGCAATTCCTTCATTCGATGTTCCATGGTGTGTTCCCGGACGACCCGCCGGTGGCTTCGGCGGCTGATTTCCAGCCGGGCCTCTGGATGGTCCAGGTAATAGCGGGTCTTGTCCCTCAAATCCTCAATGTCTTGGAAGGGAACGATTTCCCGCCCCGGGTGGAATAAGTCCCCCAGTTCTGAGCGTGCGTCCACCAGCTGGAACGCCGAGCAGGCGGCGATTTCAAAGGTGCGGGGATTGACAAAATCGCCGTCGGGATTCACCCCTTCATGGTAAGTGGAGGAATGCAGGTTCAGGTTGATCCGGCTGGCATTGAAAATTCGGACGGCTTCGTCGGGAGAAACCCATTCTCCCTTGTTGGCGACCCGCGCCCCCACCGAGGATTGAGGATCCCATCCCGGCCCCCAAACCTTGAAGTCAAAATCCAGAAGGCGGGGAAACGATTGCCGGCGGTTGTAATAAGGTGCCCCCATGAAGGACAGGTCCGCGGCGTAGCGGCCATGCTCTTCCGGGGTCAGTTCCAGAGGCCGGTGGATCTCCAGGCACGCCCCCTGGGGAAGGTAGTAGCTTCGGGAAACCCCGATCGACTTCAATCGGTCCAGAAACTCCCCGCGTTGCAGGGTGAACACGCAATCGTAAGCGGGGGCGATGTCTTTCCAATAGGGAAGGGACCGAAAATCTTCCACGAACCAGAACGCGAGGGGAACCTGCAAGGCTTTCAAACGCTGGAGGACTTCCTTCTGAAGAGGGGCCTGGGCCAGGGCCAATACCAGGTCGGGACGAAACTCCGCCGCCTGGGCGGCGGTGACCTCCCCCATCAGGTTCATGAACCGTTCGGAAAGAATTTTGCAGTGCTGCGGCTCCTGCGCCGCATTTTTGAGATAAAAAAATCCCTGGGCGAACCGGTCGCATTCCACGGAGACCACCTCGTGGCCCAAGTTTTTCAAGGCCCGGGCGGCGTATTCCGCGGTGGGCAGCGATCCCCCGTAAATGGGATGCACCACCAGCACCCGGAGTCGATGTTTTTCAAGATCCTCCACCAGCTTCCTGCCCTGATTCAGACGCTCGAAATAGGGAGCCTCCAGGCGAACCGTGGGCCGGTGGCTCAGCACCTCCCAACCCTCCGGGGAACACCGGGCCATCAACTTGGGAACCGGTTCCGCCACCCAGAACCGGGTGCGAGGCAAAAAGGGAGACAAATCCATGACCTCCAGAAAAGCCCGAAACATCGGCATCCAAGGCTCGATGACGGCCAACTCCCCCGATGTTTTTCGGAGCAGCTGCCGGATGTGGTAACCGAACCCGAGTCCGTACACGACAGGGATTTTCCCCGCGCACTCGCGAAAACCGGACACCCACCGGGCTCCCTCTTCCAGGGGCCGGTAGGTGCTGTGCAAAGATACAGAACCGATCCGGGGAATAGGATGCCCGTCCTTAGACGCGGTGACGGCGACGGAATCCGGGAACGGTTCCGTTTCCACCCGCCGGGCCAGGGAGGGGTCGTGTTGATGCAGCAGGGTCAGGTTTTTTTGGAAAAGGTTCATGCCAGCGCTTTCTTCCAGGGACCCTTCAGGCCGTTCCGATGTCGGCCGCTTCCAGTTGTTCCAGGAGTTTCCGGGCATCCGGGGATTCGGGATCGAACAGGAGCATCCGCTCCAGGATGTCCCGACACTCCCCGAACCGGCCTTTTTTGAACAGAAGGCCCGCCAGGCCGAACAGGATGTTCAGGTTGGCAGGATGCCGGTCGAGATAACGGCGGAGGGCGCGCTCCCCTTCCCCGAGCCTGCCGGTCTCGTAGGCCAACCCGAGAAGCTGGGTGAGCGCGATGGAATTTTCCAAATCCTTGTCCAGGGCGCGATGGAAAAAACGGAACGCTTCTTCGGGCCGCCCCCCTCGGCGGGAAAGCATCCCCAGGGCGCATAAAATTTTGCTGTTTTCGGGGTCCAGGCTCCGGGCTTGCTGCAGGTGTATTTCGGCGGCTTCGGCCGAGTCCCGCTGAAGCTCGAGCAGTCCCAGCCCCAGGTGGGCGGGGGCATGCCGCGGGTTCTCTTGAACCGCGCGACGATACGCGCGCTCGGCCGGGACCGGATTTCCGAGGTTGAGGCGGCAATTTCCGACCCCCACCCACGCTTCTGCGCAATCCGGATGCCGGTCCAGGAGAGCTTGATACGCATCCAGGGCCGCCTGGAATTGTTTTTGAATCTCCTTGGCCTTGGCTTGTCGGAAGGCCGTTTCCCTGGAGGTGGAAATCTCTTCCCGGTCCGGCGCATCGGAATCCGGGAAATTCACTCTCGAGATCAATCGGGCCGCGAGCTTGTATTGAAACACAAAAAACCGCCGCATCTCCTCCGGCGTGAGGTCCCGGAGGATCAACCGGCCCACCCTTAAATCGCGGTTTCCCGAGGTGCGGTCCGTTTCGAATTGCGGATCCAGAGTTTCCTCCACCCCGGTGATTTCGAACCCCGCCCGGGAAAACAGTTTCTCGATTTCCCGGAAGGTGAAAAAGCGCAAATGGGTTTCATCCAGGATGCCTTCTTTTTCGTAGGTCCAGCGCCCCTCGGCGAGCTGGTGAAGGACGCCGAAGTACTGCACGTTGGGGAGGCTCGCCACCACCGTTCCCCCCGGTTTCAGGACGCGGCGGACTTTTTCAAGAACCGCCAGGGGATTCACCAGGTGCTCGAGGACATCCGCAAAGATCACGCAATCGAAACTGTGGTCCTCGTAAGGGAGGTCGAGCTGTTCGATATCCCCTTCGACCACATCGTCCAGGATCTGGCGGGCCCGGTGCGCCGCATCGGGATGGTTTTCGATCCCGGCCACAAAGACCCGGCGTGTTTTTTTCAATTCCCGGGCCATCCCTCCCGCGGCGCAGCCGACGTCCAGAATGCAGGCGGCGTCGTCCGGAACCAGAGGCAAAAGGTCCTCCCGGGCGTGGTGGTAATACGAATCCGGTTTGCCCGCGGCGGGTTCCGGGTCCCCTTCGTCCCCCAGGCAGGAATCGAGGACGCGCATCAGGTCCCGCACCCGGTGGGTGTAAGTATGCCGGGCCAGCACTTCCCGCCGGCCTTCCTCGGCGATGCGATGGCGTTCGTCCGGGTGGTCCAGGTAATAGCGGATCGTCGGGATCAGAGACGCCTCGTCCGGGTAAATCACCAAATGTTCCCGGTCCCGGAAGAATTCGTCCAACCCGCTTCCGGGGGCCGGGTCGGTGACCAGCAGGCTGCCGCTGCATAAGGCTTCGAACACGCGCATGTTGAGGTCGCCGGCGACGGCGTGGTTGAAGATGATTTTTGATTCCGAATACATGCGGGCCATCGCCTCGAGGAAACAGCGGTCCCGGGCCAGGTGGAAATGATCTTCGATGCGTTGGAGCAGCCGGTGCCGCCGCCCGTGCGCCGGACCCACGGTGCCCGCGAACGCCACGTCGTAGCGGGATTCCGTTTCCAATTTGCCGTGGATTTCCGGGTCGCACCCCAGGGGCAGCCAGAACACATGCGCCAGACCCTCCGATTTCATCCGGTCCACGTAGGCCTTCTGAGCCAGAAATACCACGTCGAATCGGCGGGCCCATTCCAGGTGTTGGTTCCAATGGAGGTGGGTGTCGATCAGATAACACGCCTTGGGGAGGGAATGGCGCTCCAGGTCGGGCGGTGGAGAATCCAAACCCGATTCCACCCAAAGGTAGACGTCCGGTTTCCACCCGGCCGGAACCTGCGTCAGAACGCCGGAGAGAGAGTTGCCGGGGTCGCGGGCGATCTCCTGGGGGTGCAACCGTCCGGCCAGGGATTCCAGGTTCCAGCGCCGGATTATTTCCCCAGAGAGGAGGCCGCCGCAGGTGATGACGTTATGTTCTTTTCGCAAGGCGCGTTCGAGATAAGCGGCCGTGGTGGCGGGATACGAAACATAGTCCAGCAGGACGTTTTTGCGGGCTTTCTCATGAAACGGCCGCGCCGGAGAGGACAGCTGAATTCCGGAAGACTCCAGAAACTCGACCGCCGCACGGTGCACCGCCCGGGTCCAGGAATTCACAAAGTCCTGGAGACCGAACTCGCGGCGGACGGTGTCGCGGGCCCGGTTACCCCATTCCCGGGCCCGGGCGGGGTCCTGGAGAAGTTCTTTCAATCGGCCCTGAAGAATGCGGGGATCCTCCGAGAGAAACCCGTCGATCC
>JABAHQ010000316.1_pt1 | contig 17887 bp, 26 predicted proteins | sample 7062091 | NCBI WGS metagenome assembly JABAHQ01 (sample SAMN14534359, study PRJNA622989) | marine sediment metagenome | biome: marine biome [ENVO:00000428]; feature: marine pelagic biome [ENVO:01000023]; material: deep marine sediment [ENVO:00002113] | place: India: Gulf of Kutch | collected...
GTCTCCAGCACCGTGAGCTTGCCCGACGACACCTGCACGGGTCCGGCGTCCTCGGCCTCGAACTCGATGGGCACCTGCACCTGCCCACCGGTGCTGTTTTCCATCACCTCGGTGTTCACGAACCGCCGCTCGGGAAAGTCCTCATGGCTGGCGATGGCCGCCCCGATCGCGATGTCCGCGCCGTCGTCGAGCGTCACCGTCCCCGTAACCGTGCTCTTCGTGGCAGGCCGCCGAAGCGACCCGCTCATGGCGGCCGCGGCGTCCAGCTGCGCACCAGCAGCGCGGTCCGGGTCCTGCGCGGCGTCTGCGGCCTCGGCTATTTCCCACAGCTCGCTGAGCTTGCTGGTGAGCACCCGGATGGCTTGAGCAAACGGGTCGTCGGCTTCGAGCGTGATGTCGTCGCTGATGCCGGCGCGCAGGGCGGTCTCGACCTCGTCATCAATGGCGCTCTGGGGCTTACGAACGAATCGGCCAGGGGTAACTCCATAAGGCGGTGGCATCGTCTAGTCCTTTCGGGGCAAGTGCCCTTGAGCACCGCCGGCCGGCAAGGCTCGAACCGGTCGGCGGCCGCCGCGGGGTCTGTCGCGGCGAGGGGATGACCGCCCCTGCTCACCCGGACGCGCTGGCGGAGTCCAGCAATCGCCCGGGCGTAGACTATCTGCGCCATGCGTTTGTGTTCCGGTCGATCATGGCGGCCCGCGCAGCCGCGGGATTCGGCTCGTCGCCGTCGTGTCGTTGCGCCGGGGGCTTGTCGTCGGCGTCTTGGCGCGGGGCGGGCTCGCCCTTCCAGGCGGCGTCCTGCCGCGCGCGCATCGCAGCGTGCGCCGCCTTGGGGTCGGGCTCGTCGCCCGCGTCCTGGCGCTGCTTGGGGGGCGCAGCTGGCGGCTCCTCAGCGGGGGGGAAGTGCCGCGCGATGGCGCGGTCGGTGAGCTGCCGCAGTCGCTTGGGGTCGGTGGATAGCATGGTCGATCTCCTTTGGCGCGGCGCGCGCCGGGTAGCTGGTAGTGGGTCAGGCGGCGGGCGGAAGGTCCTCGCCGTCGTCGTCGGTCAATGCCTGCTGCAAGTCGGTGGCGGGCACGTCGCGCACGACTTCAATCCAGCGCTTGCGAAACCAGGTCTGCGCCTGCGCGTTGTTGGCCAAGGCCTCGAGCTGGGCGGGGTCGGTGATGACGTTGTCGCCCGGGCGCAGTAGCACCGTGACCTCGGTCGCGGGCTGCTCGTCGGTCTTTGGCGAACGGACCGTGAGTGGTCCAAGCGCGCCGCCTCGTTTGTTTCGGATCGTCGGCATGGTGGGGGCTCCTGTTCAGGCTGCGGGGTGCTGATCGGACAGGCCCAGCGCGTCGGCCAGGCTCTCCTGCTGCTCGTCGTCGTCGCCAGCACCGGCCAGCGCCTCGGACAGCGTCGTGCTCGGCCGCTCCTGCGGGGGCAGCGGCTGGCCGTACGCCTCGGGCTCCGGCGCGCCCAGCGCGGCCTGCTGCGCGGCCAGCACTACCTGCTCGGCGTCGGTGCCGTTGGCCAGCGCCAGCACGGTCTCGGGCTGCAGCTCGGCGGCCCGGGCGATGCGCTTCCGCCGGCGCTCGCGTTCTGCGGCCACCAGCTCGCTCACGCGCTGCACGAGGGCCTGCTCGGCGCGCACCAGGGCGGTCCGGGCGCTGTCCAGCGCGCCCTGCAAGCTGGTCAGCCGGCGGCCGTGGCGCTCGCTCTTCATGGCGGCGCGCCGGCTGCGATGCCGGGCGTCCGCAAGGTCATCGGTCAGCTGGCCCCGGGCGGCCTTCGTAGCGGCTGTCAGCTCCGCCTGCGCGGCCTGCTGCAGGCGAACCACCTCGGCCGTCCCCCGCTCGTGCGCCTCGAGTTGCTGCTCGGCGTGCTCGAGGGCGGCGCGCGCTCTCTCCACTGCGGCGCGCTCAGGGTGGTAGCGCTCGGCGAGCGGGGACGCTTCCTTCCCGGCAATCAGGAGGATGCTCGCGGCCTCCCGCACGGCGCGCTCCGCGGCCTCTGCCACCAGCTGGTCGGTGTCGGCTGTGATGTCGATGTCGTCGGTCATTGCTCTTGGTCCCTTTGGCTAGTAGTGGCCCCCTCCGAACCGGAAACGCTCGAACTGCGCGAGCGGGCTGTCCTCGAATGCACCCAGCTCCCGCATGGTCTGCGTCATGCGCCGCAGCCGCTCCGGGGAGAACCCCTCCAGGTCCGCTGAGGCCCACAGCGCCAGCACGAAGGCGGAGGCCAGGTCGCCGTGCGCCCCGCCCCTGCGCGGGATGGTGATCTGCAGCTGCCCGCCACTCGTCGGCCGCTGCACCACCTGCCGCAGCTGGGCGAGTAGGCGACGCTGCCCCGCAGGGATGCGCACCTTGCCCTCGTGAATGAGCCTGCGCGCCTTCGTGAAGGCTTCGAGCTTGCCGGTGATGCCGCCGGGCGCCTCGCGCACCGAGAAGCCGATCGCGTGCTCGCGCACGGTGTCGACGTAGTGCTGGTCACACGCCAGGGTGCTCGCCCTGTGGTGCTTGCCCCGTTCAAGCAACGCCTCGATCGTCACGCTCGGCACCAGCCGGCCACCCGCTGGCGGGCGAATCTCGACGCATTCCGCGACCTGGTAGAGCTCGCCCTCGTGCCGCACCACCACGCCCGCGCTGGGGTCCTTGCGGAAGCCGGTGTCCAGGCCCAGCACGGCGCTCGCGTGCTCCGGCATCTGCGGGTTGAGCACCAGCGGCAGGTCCTCGTCGGTGCACAGCGCGATGGCCTGCGGGTCGAAGAAGTCCGAGGCGCCGGCGCTCATTGGCTGAGCATCAAACTCCCTCAGCGCATTGTCCGGATCGCGCTCGCGCTCACGCTCAACGAGCGACCGCGTGTGCGCGTCGTCGCGCAACAGCAACGTCGGCGCGTGCGCCGCCAGCGCGTCGACAGGCGAACCGTGGTTGCGCCGGAACATCTCGAACAGCAGGCCGCTCTCGGCCCAGGGCGTGCTGTCGATGATGACCTGGCCGCTGCGCACAACGCGCGGAGCACCCCCCTTGAACATCTCATCATCGTTGACGGCGTAGTTGCTGTCGCGGAAGAAGCACGCCTCATCGAGCAAATAGCCGACGAGCGTGCGACCTCGGACAGCGCTTCCGCCTCGCGTCGCGGGTAGACACTCGATCGTTACCGTTGCGCCATCCGGTCTACACAGCGTCACGCTGTCCTCGCTACGACGTTTGACGAGGCGGCGGATGGATGGCGTGGCGTCGACGGCGCCAGTGACGTAGCGCAGCGTCTGGCGGGCCAGCCGCAGGTCGGGCGCCGCAATCACTCCGTACGCTTGCTCGCCCGCTGCGAGCGGGCTCAGGTCGACCGTCAACGCGAGGTGCAGCAGCCGCAGCGCCCCCAGGATGTAGCTCTTGCCGGCGCGCGCGCCGCACAGCGCCGCCAGCACGTGGCGCGCCTCGGCGGGCACCACGTCCACGTCGCCGAAGATCTCGTGCGCCAGCTCCCGGTCGCGGCCCTCGAGCTGCTCGGGCTGCACCCCGTCGAAGGCGACCAGCGCCAGCACGCGCTGGCCGGGGGTGAGCGTCACGCGCAAGGTGCGCTCGGCGAAGGGCACGAAGCCCTGCGGCTGGCGGCGGCGGGTCATGCGGGGTCGCCTCCCTCGCCGTCGTCGAGCCACGGCACGTCGGCCTCGGCGCCGGGGTCAGGTGCTCGGCCGCGTAGCAGACCAGCGGCGGCAACAGCGGCGGTCCAGCTGCGCTCAGCGCGCCCGGCGGCAACCTGCGCTTCGCGGGTGAGCTCGCGCCCGTCGCGCGTCGACATGCCCGCCTCGGCGGCAAGCACACCCAGGTGCGCAGCGGTCACGTGCTGCCACGCCCACGCGGCCAGGTGCGCTGTCACGCTGGGCCCTCGAGCTGCACCAGCGGCGCCGAGCTCGCGCTCACCGGCGAGCAGCAGGCTCCGAGCTCGGCGGGCGAGGGTCCGCGCCTCTGGCCCACGTCGGCCGCTGAGGGCTTCTGAGAGCGGCGCCTGGATAGCCCGGATCGCTGGCCGATAACGCCGCGTGCGCGGACTGAGTCGCCGCTGTGGCTCCGCAGCGGGCACGGGATCGAGGTCCCGCCGGCGCGTCGGCTCAAGCCTCGGGCGGTCGTGGCTGACCGCGATCGGCGTCGGTGGCGTGCGCTTCACTCGACGGCCTCCCGAAGTCCACTGCCAGGTCCAATCAGCGACGCGATCGGCGAAAAGCCGCAGAAAAGCGGGGCATGCGTCGGGCTAACAGAGCGAAGGTCTGCCTCGCGCGCGTACATCGAGCCGCTGACGCCCGAGGTCAGTGCTCGGATCGGGCCGGCCATCAAGACGTGGCCCAGCTGGGCTGCCGCGCCGTCGCCGGCTTCCGGGGCGGGCGCGGCGTTGGCGGCGCGGTGCACACCACCTTGGTTGTGATGGTGGGCATGGTGGGGATGTTTCCTGCTGCATACCCCGGATCTGTCACTGACAGTTTCCGCGCGGGGTACCGGAAACATGCCCACCATCACAACCATCACCACCATCCCGATCACCGGCCCACCTCCCTCACCAGCCATGAGATGACCCCCCCGCGCTCACCCTCGCCGCCCTTGTCGAGCTGTCGGCCACCGAGCACTCGGCCTCGAGCTCGTCGCAGGACGTACCCGAGCTTCCGCGGCTCGGGCCGGTTGCCCAGCTTCGCTGGCGGAGCCAGCGCCTCGATCGCGCCGCGCAAATCGTCGAAGCCGTCGGGCGCAGCCTCGCCGCGCATGTACTGCGGCGTGTACAGCGTCTCGATGGCATCGCGGGCGCTGATCCCGTTCGGCGCAAGGCGGGGCCAGTGGCGCAGCAGCGAGCGCAGGGCGGCTGTGGTTTCGTCTTCGTCCGCGGCGGCCGTGGCGCGCGCCTCGAGCACGTTCGGCCCGCCGGCCCACACGATGGCGCTGGCGATGAGATCGCTCCACGGCTGGAAGCTGCCCCACGCGGGCAGTCCCTGTGTCGGCCGCCCGGCCACGACGTAGGCGCGCAGGAGGGTCAGCGCAGCGACTGCGAGCCGCGGGTGGTGCTCTGCGCACCATCGCTCGAGTTGCGGGATTCGGAACTCGGTCAGCTCGCGTTCTTCAGGGCGCTCAAGCTGCGGCTCCAACCTGCTGATCAACGTTCGGCGTGCGGTGTCGGCCGCGATGTCCGCATTGTTGCCGGTCGCCAGGATGACTCCGCGCCACTGCATGCTGGGCATCTCGGACTTGCCGAGCACGCGGAGGTCCACGCGGTTGGTGGCGGTGAGCACCTTGTCGAGCGGGCCGCCACTGAACGAGCCGGTGACGTTGTCGAACAGCACGACGCTGGCGCCGCGCAGCGCGTAGGCGCCGAGTATCTTCTCGAGCTCTTCGGCGTTGCCTTCGGGCCAGGTGACGACGGCAGCCTCGCGGCCGTGAGCGATGACTGTGATGCAACGGGTGGTGAGCGTCTTGCCGGAGCCGCGAGCCGCGGCGTCCACGAAGAACGCCGGTGTGGCTCCACGGATCGCTGGACGGCCGACAAGGGTGCAGGTTGCGGCGATGGGCACGGTACGCCCGGCTTCCGACGTGATGGGGAAATCCTCAAACGGCTCCTGTAGCTGCCGCAGCGCGCTGCGCGCATCATCGATCGTCGGGCGCGCAGGTACCGGCGGATACTCGCGCTGCGGCATGTACACGTAGCCGGTGGCGGCGTCGTAGCCAGGCGCCGCGATGACGCTGCCGTCCGGGCGCATGCTCGGGGTCTCGATGGCGCCGGTGATCGGCGGGATGCCTGCCCATTCGCCGCGCGCCGCGACCGCACCGACCACATCACCCGTCGGCAGCTTGCGCAGCCACTTCTTCTTCCGGGCGTCGTAGACGAAGAACTTGGCGACGGCCGACAAACGCTCCTTTAGCGTCGAAGGCTCCATCGGTCGGAGCTGCGGAGTGCCTGGCGTCATGCGCTCGATCTCCGCCTCGGCTTCCGCGACGCGCACGATCCGCGTGAGCCGCGCGTCGCGCTGGTACACCGCGGGGTCGGCGGTGAGCGCTTCGACGGCCTCTGTGACGATGCGGTGCAACTCGGCGTCCATGTAGATGCTCGGTCGCGCCGCCGCGCGCTCGCCATCGGGTGGCGCATCTGCGTCGCCCGGCGGCGGCGGAAGAACCTGCACGTCCCCCCTGCTCATGCGGCGGCCCTTCGTTTGGCGCGCCGCACCCGGTCGCGCTCTCGCAGCACGCATGCGATGGCCGCCTCGATCTCGTCGTCGCGCCACTCGGGCCGGGCCTCGACTAGGGCATCGCGCAGCCGATAGCCCGCGATGACCAGCTCGGCGCGCGTGAGCCCTTGTGCTCGCCGAGCCCAGCGTTCGAGCGCTTCGTTGATCATGTCGTCGCTGGCCCAGTAGGCGATCACGATGCCTCCCGCCGCTCTGCCGGCCGGGCCCGTAGCCGTACGGCGAGCCGATCCAGCTCCGCCTGCGCGGCGTCGAAGTCGCGGGCCGCGAGCAGCTCGCCGATGCGCTCCCATGACGCGCGCGCGGCCCAGTCGGTCGACCGTGGCATGGTGGCGGCCACTACCCCGCCCTCCTCAGCTGGCGCCCGAGCCCGGCGCGCAACTCGCGCAGCACCTGCTCGTCGGACTGCTCTGCCGGCTCGGGCGCCGCCTCGGCCGCGACGGCCCCGAGCACCTCGACCACCAGGTCCGCCTCGTAGAGCCGCGTCGCACCGATGGCGATCGGCTCGGCGCCGTGCAGCCGCATCAGCTCATCGAGCCTGCGCCACATCAGTCCCGTGGCGGCCTCGCAGTTCCGTCGCCCAACGAACAGCGGGCCGGCCTCGTAGGGGCGCGGGATCACGCAGCCTCGCGCTCCTTCGGCGGCGGGGGCGGAGGGAGATCGAGATCTCGCGCCGCACGTTCGATGCGCGCGCGTGTCGTGTCATACGTCCGCTCTCCGCGATATGCGCGGAGCACAGTCCGGGGCGCCACATCGGCGCGCGCGGCGATCTGCACTTGTTCTCGTGGCGTCGGCGTCTGCATGCTGCCTCCTGTCGGACAGCTTGCCGCCGATGCCGTCGGCTGCCGCGGGACGATACGCGTCCCTCCCCAAACAGCTACATCTGTTTGAGCGCCTTTGCTGCCGCTTGGCGCGCGCCCTCCCGATCGTCCGGCCGCAAGCCGATCGCGATCGCCATGTCAGCAACCCTTCGTGTTTTCGAGGGCATCGTGAGCGCCAGTCCGACTGCGGCCGGGTCGATATGTTTGACGCGCCTGCGCGCCTCCGGCGGCCTCCATTGGTCGAGTGCAGGGCACAGCCGCTGTATCTGCTCGTACGCTCCGTCCGTCCCCCGAGCCTCCGCATGCAGCGCGACGCGCACTCGCTCCACTTCGATCAGCCCCGACAGCTCGCGTAGCCGCACCGACGTGTCGTCCAGCGACTTGAGCCGCGCACCGCGACCCACGGCGGCCACTCGCTCAGCGAGCGCGACTCTCGGCGCGTAGTCAGCGCACTCGGCGAGTTCCACACCCAGCAGCCGCTCTATGCCCGCCGTGACAGCAAGGGAGAGCCCGCGCGGGGTGTCCGGCGCTTCGCGCTCAGCGAGCGCCATGACGACCGCCGTGACCAGGTCCTCGCTATCGAGCCCTTGCAGCGCTCCAACCGCAGCCTCGACGCGTTCCCAGTTGCTTGCCGCCTTGTCGCTGGTGTCGTCGGACACTCGCTGTCCTCCCGCCCGGGCGCCACAGCGTGCCGGGCTCTTGTTAGCGCCTGATCGCGCCCCCTGTTCGCGTGTCAGGCACTCTACTGGTGAGCTGTCTCACTTCCAAAGCGTCGTACGCCAGCCATTTCGGGTCACTTACAGGGCTCCGAAGGTCCTGTAGCCTGTTTGCGTGCAGCGTTGTAGGCATAGTAGGAGTGCAGAGCATCAGTATACGCGTCCACGGCAGGACTGGACAAGTGCGCAGTTACCATCTAGGGTTGATGCTTGGGAGGCGCGATGCCTGATCCAGATTTCGAGAGCCTGCTCAAGACAGCAAACGCCGCAATCGATCAAATCGGAACCGGTGCGGTCAAGGCGTCGATATTGCGCCGCCAGGGCGCTAGTGCCTACGCAGAGCGCCGCGAACAGGGGGCCGATGCCGAAAGAGGGGACAGCGTCGACACCCGCGACACGGGCGAGCGCACGGCCGCCACAGGGTGAGCGAGAGATAGGGAGGGGCTGACGCACCGTGGCCGGCAAGCGGAGCACGGAGCGTGCACCTAGAGAGCGCAGGTCCCTGCGGGCTGCGGTCCAGGGGGGCATTACATGGGTGAGCCGATTCGCCACTCCGGCGCTAGCTCACCCAGCGATTGCCTCGGTGATCGCCATCCTCACAGTCATTACTGGGCTGATTGGGTCCGTCTACGTCGAGGAACTCAAGGCCAACGTCGCCTACCTGTCCGGAGTCCTGCCATGGGCTGCGGGGCCGCTGCTTTTTCTTGGGTGTCTGGCGTGCATCGGATTCCTCCTCGCAGCTCGCACCACGGCGCAGGAGAACCTGCGCGACGAAGCCCAGACCCGCCTTGAAAAGACGGTGAACATCATCCCCGCGCTCGTCGCCACGAATCCAGTTGGCAACTACCCGAAGGAAGTGGCGCTGGCATTCGAGAAGTGCTTCGTCATCTCCGGACGAGCTGCGGACGCGGACAGCGTCCGCCAGGCGGTGCAGCTCATCCTTCGCAGCATCGCGAGGCTGGCCGGTGTCTTCGACAACAGTCCGCGGACGAAGCCAACCTTTTGCGCCAACATCATGTGGTTCATCCCGAGCGATAGCGCCCAAGCATGGGACGAACTTGTGGCATTCCGCAGCGAAGGCGTGACCCTCGGAGGAGTCCGCGGCGTTGTCGCTCTCGCCCGGGCTTACTCCGCCAACGCTTCCGAGTCTCCTGATCCAGAGGCTCAAGACTTCGCGCTCGACATCCCCAGGTCTGTTGAGGGGTCTGACGGGTGGACGGTCCTGCCGGGAGCACCGTTCGCGTACGTGAGGCGATCCTTCGCATACTTCCATCCTGTGCGTGAGATTGACGACTGGTTCGAAGAGCATGCAGACTTTCCCGGGGCCGTTCGGCGCCAGGTGTCGCAGTACTTCGCGGACCACCCTGAGATCGCAGGCTTTCTGTCCGCCCCGTTGTACCGACCTACAGCGAACTTCGTGGACAACGCCAGGCGCGACATAGTCGGCGTGCTCAACGTCCATTGGTCCAGCGCAACGGTGCTAGGCTCTGCAGACGGGGCTGACAGGTTCAATCAGTCGATTGCGCCACTGAGAGTCCTTTTGAGTCAACACATGGCGTTTCTGATTGATCATGATCTGCTCCCAACGAGACCGTCATGACGCGGCGGCTAGTCATCTTTGATATTGACGACACGCTCTTCGACTGGCTGACGATGTGGCACACCTCGTTTGCTCACTTCTTGGAGCAGCTCACGGGCGGCACCGGCCTATCCGTGGACGAAACCAAGCAGCGCCTTAGAGGGTTCCACGTACTCGTGGGCACCAGCGAGTACCCCTATGGATCGGACGATCTGGAGCACGTGTTCCCGGAGCTCGCCCCACGCACAGCGCAAGAGATAGCTCAGGGGCTACAAACCGAAAGGCGGCAGGCGCACGTGCTCTTCGATGGGCTCCGCCACGTCCTCGGCAAACTCAAGGCATCCGGTGAGACGGTCGTTCTCCATACCGACGCTCCGCCTTCCTTGGCGGCCCAGAGGCTAGAGAACATGAGGATCGAAGCGTTCGTGCATGCTTTGTTCTCGACAGTGACAACCACCACTCATTCGAGTCTGCGCTCGCCCCTCGCGGGACAGGCGGTTCAACATCAGTTGTCGGTCGCTCCGAAGCCTGACCGAAGGGCTCTCCTGGCCATTCTCGATTCCTTCGGCTGCCAGCCCAGCAACGCTATCTACGTGGGCGATAGCCTTCTCCGGGACATCAGCATGGCGCAGGAATGTGGCGTCATGGATGTACATGCGGCGTATGGCTGCAGGCGCACCAGCGACGAGTACGAACTGCTGCGGGATGTGACCCACTGGACGAAGGCAGACGTCGAACGTGAGCGACAGCTACAAGCAAGGGGTGACGTTGAACCGACGATCTCGCTGATGAGTCCAGAAGACCTGCTTGATGTTTTGTAGCGACGCTCCGGGCCACCTCCACACACTGGCTACTGCTGCCCAGGGGCTACATCTCCCGCTCGCGCTTCGCGCCCTCGAAGTCGATCACTTTGCGCTCGGCCTCGGCGCGCTCGGCGGCCTCCCGCGCCTCCCGTCGCTGTCGCAGGTGCGCGCGCAGCGTCGTGGTGATCGCGTCCGCCGTCGCGTCGTCGCCGCACTCCTCAGCCTCCCGCCGGAGCTGGCGCAGGTGCGCGGCCAACGGGTCGCCGGCCTCCGTTGAACCGGGTTCAGGTCCATTCGATTGGACCTCCATTGGACGTCGGGCAGAAAAAAGGCGCCCTCCGGATTCCCGAAAAGCGCCATGATTCTCAGTGGTTGCGGGGGCCGGATTTGAACCGACGACCTTCGGGTTATGAGCGCCTGAACTTCGATCCGTAAGGTCTTGAGATTGCTGTTTTTCCCGGGAAGCATGCCGAGCCCGAACGCGCATCGCACGGGATCGCACGCGCTGACGTCCATTGGAGGTCCAATCAGCGCCCATTGGACCTGCATTGGACGTCGGCTCCGAAGGCGGCTTGACCGCAGGCGCCCGCTCGCCGGTGAGCTCCCGGGGCAGCGGGGGGAACGGCTGGCCCACGTTCACGCCCACGGCCTCGGCGGTCTTGATGTAGCCCTGAGTCGTCGCGAAGCCCTCGTGCCCGGCGCGCTGCATGATCTTCAGCGGGTCGGTGCCCGCGAGCGCTGACCAGGTGATGCCGCTCGAGCGCAAGTCGTAAAAGCCGATCGGCTTGCTGCCCTCCATCCGCTCGTGCAAGTCCTTGCGCTTGACGCCGGCGTCCTTCAGGTGCTGCCGTAGATGCGCGTACAGCCGCTCTGGCACCCCGTGCACGTAGCTACGCGACGGCAGCGCCGAGGCGTCGACCACCGCGCCCTCCCCTCCGCTCTGCTCGTGCATGCGCCGCAGCAGCGGCACCAGGGGCGCAGGGATCGGCATGCGGCGCGGCCGCTTGGTCTTCGTGGGGCCGAGCTCGCCCGACTCGAGGTCCATGGACACCCGCACGTCAACGTAGCCCTCGGCCAGCTGCACAGCGTCCCAGGACAGGCCGAACAGCTCACCGGGCCGGAGGTAGAGGTACAGGCCGATCGCGTACGCCTCGCGCCAAGCAAGCGGCACCTCAGCGCACGACAAGAGCGAAAGGGCCTCCGAGGGGAACAGCCACTGCTTCGCCTTGCGCGAGCCGCTGTCGGGCCCGCGGACGCTGGCGGCGGGGTTGTCGTCGCGCACGCGCAGCGCGGCGGTCTTGCTCTCGCATGCGTCGCTCATCATTTTGCGGAAGCACAGCCACGTCTTGCGCGCGGTCAGCCAGCTGTAGCGGCCCTCGGCCGCGCCCCGGTCCAGCGACTCGCCCGACTCGACCACTGCCCGCATCTCGTCGCGCGTGAGCAACGCGATCGCTCGGCCCTTGAGCACCGGGAAGACGTGCTTGCGCAGGCGGGACAGGTCGTTGTGGCGCGCGTCGCGGATGCCCCGACGCTGGCGGTCGGCCACCCAGCGCTCGGCGTATTCTTCGATCGTCTCGGTCGGCGCGCCGATCGGCTCGAGCACACCGGCGCCGAGCTCCTCGGCCACCTGCACGGCGAGCGGTAGCCGGCGGGCATCGGACCTCGCGATCTCGTCCAACGCATACCGGATGTCCGCCTCGCTCACCCCGGGCGCGCGCCGAAGCCGGCTCGCCACGTCGGACAGGAGCTGCGCCCGCTGGGCGGCCTGCTCCGGCGTCTTGCAGTGCGGCATGCGGAAGTTGGGGCGCGTCCTGCCGACGCGCGGCCGCGCGATCGCGATGCCGTCCTTGAAGTGGAAGCTACCTGTTGCTTTGCGTGCCACTTTGCATGCCCTCCCTTTCGTTCGACTCGTACCGTTTCCAGGCTCCCGCTAGCCGGTTGCTCGGGCTGCAGCACCATATATCGACCGGTGGCCGGCTCTCACCCCCAAGCAGGACAGCGACGCGTTCCGCTACCGGTCCTGGTGCAATGTCGACGATCACAACTTCCTTCAGCGGGGACCCAAGGGTCCCCGCCTCAAACAACCACGCAAGTTCAGCATCCAGCGGCGCCAGGGACAGGCCATAGAGAACGACTTTCTCGCACACTCCGGCTGCGTTAATGAAGGACGCGTTGGCTGTTTCAAACTCAGTTCGTTCTTCTTCAGTCCGGTAGGGCTCGTCGGCAACCTCCGCCGGCAGGTACAGGCGAGGGGCGGTATGAATGGACCCGTGCAGGTAGGCGACGTCAAAATCATTGCGGATTGCGAGCAAGGCGTGTTCCACGGTGCGATCCCAGTTGGTTGTCGCGAACCCCACGCGCTGGCAATCCCGCACGGCGTAGTCCTCGATCGCGCCTTCAAACTCCGGACGAGTCCTAAGCTGTCCGAGTCTCTCAGCCTCGGACAGTTCCTCGCTGATCCTGCTGCAGACGGTCTTCAGCACGCTGATGCAATTGTCTCGCGCGCTCCGCCAGTGGTCGTCAGTCCTTGCCAACCGGGAACTACAGAACCAGCGCGCCTGGGAGACCAGCCTGGCCATCGCGAAGTTGGCCTGCTCTGCGTTACGAACGGAAGCGAATGCCCCAATCGATGCGACGGCCCTGATCACAGGGCTCCAGGCCCCCTCTACGACGCCACTGCCAAGCACACACAGGACGTTGCCGCTCGTGTCCTCATTGTGGCTATCGCGCTCGGTCACGTCGCCTCCAGCCCTTTGCGCCGAAGCAGCACGAGATACCCCCCGATGCCGGGATCGTCCTTGACTTTCAGACGGTACTTCTGCCCGGCTTCCTCGACAAGGACGTACTCCCAACCATCGATGTCAATCAGCTCGTTCTCCCGCATCGCCTGCTGCCACACAACCCGATAGCCGTCACGACGTAGCTGCTCAGTAACTCCCAATCGTCCGGGATAGTTTACGCTCACCCATTTGTCTTCGACCTCCAGTTGCATGGGCGCGGGAGCGCCGTGCCCAAGCTTGGAATGGGCTTCGTCCTCTGCAGCTGCCTTCCATGTTTTGAGAATCGAAACGGTGTAGCGCTCGGGGTCGTTGTCCACTCGTGTGGCGCACGTTTGGCACAGCCAAATCCCGTTTCTCGCCGACATGCGTTCCGCGGAACCTAGGCCTGCGTCGTAGCGTGGACCGCCTGGTCGCGCTGCGGTAATGTGGGCGGCCACGCCTACGTTTACAGCCTCCTCCGCGTCGAACCCTGGGCCGCTCGTCGTAGCCCTGCAGTCGGGATTCGAGCAAGTGTATGCAGCACGGGCTGCGAGCGCTCGCTTCACACGGGCGGGAAAATCGTCACCGCTTGTCGTTGCCACTCTGTCGCCTCCCGTCGCTTCGCCGCCCCGACCACGCCGAGCCGGCGGAGCCACGGCCCGGGCGAACCCGGGCGCGGCGTCTACGTGCGTCGCCTTCTCGCTCGTTTCCTGAGCTCCAGGTCCAGATCGATCACCACGCCGGGCTCGCGCCCGACCAGCTCGTTCAGGTGCGATTGCATCAGCTCTTCGGGGTAGTCGCCACTGCTGATGGCGCCCAGAATGCTGCACAGGACGCGTACGCGATGCGGGTCGTTCTCCCTGTCTTGCATGAAGCCGAAGAATCCCCGAGCAGTACCCAGGCAGTCCGCGACGGCCGCAGCTGTCGTCCCACTACGCATGGGCCAGCTCCCGACCGAGCAGGCGCTTGTGCAATACCTCGGCGCAACGCGTAATCGCCGCGTCGGCTCGCTCGAGCGACTCGATGTACTGCCGGTCGTTGTCGGCCTCGGAGTAGACGGCATGCAGCAGCTCGCTGGCATCGTACCAGCGCATGTAAGCCAGCCTCGCCCTCGTGTCGGGCACGGGAACGGTGAGGAGCTGCCATGCGTAGCCGGCCAGCAGGGCGCCGATCCTGCCCGCGCGCGAGCGGAAGGCCGCGCTGTTTTCGATCTCCCTCGCTTCGGCGATCAGCTCGGCGCGCGCGTCGTCGGTGGCGCTCAGCGCATCAAGCACGCGCCTGAGCAGCAACGCCCCCCGGGCCAGGTGCTCGCGCCCCTCAGCATCGGCCGGCGCGACGTCGTCCAGCACGCGCGCCCAGCGCTCGAAGATGTCAGCTATGAGCGCCAGCGGCGCTCCGGCCAGCGCCAGCTCGTACATCATGAGCGCCAGGCGCCGCGCCCGGGGGCTGTCGGCGATCTCGTAGTGCCGCGGGGGCCCGTTGTTGAACGCCTCGCTGTCGAGGCATTGGTAGGGGTGGGTGTCGATCATCGCGCACCCCCGGTCTGGTATCGTTGCGTGGTCATGTCGGGTTTCCTCCGATGTGGCCAGGGGTCCGGGTGTTTGCCCACCGCGGGCCCCACCTCGATCCGGGCACCATGCCCGGGGTCATCGTTTGCGCTTGCGCGCCATCCGCGGCTTCGCACTCGGCCCGTTGAGGGCACCGAAGACGGCTTCGTGCTCCTTCCGCAAGAACTGCCGCACAAAGTCGGATGCCGTAAGACCAGCCCGCTCGGCGAGCTCCTGCAACATCTTGTGCTCGGCGTCCGAGATCAGCAGACTGAGCCTTCGTCCTCGTTCTGGCATGAACCGAGCATGAACCAATGAAGATCAATTGTCCAGGGGGGTAGCGGTGTCGGATGCTATGGCCGTGGCTCTGGTTGGTGCGGGGGTACACCTCGCGGTCGCGTTCTTCCAAACGTTCCGGCAGGATCAACGGCTCAGGGCGGAAGCCGCCCTGCGGTATCAAGGCGACGCTGCACGACAGATCCTGTCCAAGTCGTTGGACTCGCTGGCCGAGATGCGAGCAGCGATAAGCGCTGCCAAGCGTGCAATGGAACCTTGGCACGCATTCGCGGATCGAGTTGTGGGTCGCAATTTCGCCGACGTCGCACCTGACCGCCAGCCTGTCTTTCGTGAGATGCAGCTTCGGATGCAGCGCGCCAAGGACGACATGGCGGGAGTCGTGTCGGAGATCGATAAGGCGTCTCTCCTCGTCAGCCCTGAGCTGCACTCCGAGACCGAGTCTGTGGTGGATTGCGTGCGCCGCGCCTTCCAATCGATGAGATTCAGTCCGCTCGAAGGGGACGACGCGCCCGTGGACTGGGAAGCAGAGGCTACCCATTTGGACAAGGCCGAGGAAGCGTGGATGCGGGCGCTGGTCAAGTGGAAGGAGGACCACGCGCTGCCCGCCGGTGAGCACTAGGCTGTTCGCGCTCATCGCGCCGCTCGCTCCGAACTGCCCGCCTTCACGCACAGCACCAGCTCTCGCGTGATGCAGCCCTCCGTGTGCGCCAGCCGCTGGAGCTCGTCGCGCTGCTCGGCGGTCACCGGGATGCCGTGGAAGACGTCGNNGTTTGGTGGATCCACCACACCCCTTTCCTTGTGGGGCGCGGGCCTGCGGAAGGCGCTCCGAACGGCGCCCCGCACGTTCAGGTCGGCCAGGTCGGGCCCGGCCATCGGCCCACTGGCCACGTGGTCGCCCTGCAACACGCGCGGCTTGCCATCGGTGGCAGCCTGCAGGCGCCGCAGCCGCTCATAGAGCACAAAGCCCCACCCGGCGAGGTCAAGCGCCTCTTGCTCGAGCTCGGCGAGCAGCTCCGGCACGGGCGCGTCAAAGCTGCGATCGCCGTAGGCCTCGCGCCCGGCCTCGAGGCGCTGGCGCACGGCCGCCACGAAGTCGGGGAAGCGCTCGAAGGGGTCGGAACCGGACATGCTACGCTCCCTCGCCGGCATGTACATCTTCTACGCAGACGAAAGCGGTGATGTCGGTCTGGAACGGAGCCCAAGCCGCTACTTCGTCCTGAGCGGGATGGTCGTTCACGAGCTGCGCTGGCACGACACCCTCCAAGCGATTATCGACCTTCGCCGGAGGGTAAGGCAGACCTACGGTCTCAAGCTGCGCGAGGAGATCCACGCGGGACACTTCATGCAGCGCCCCGGGGACGCAAGGCGCGTCCCAAAGTCCTTGCGGCTCCGCTTGCTCCGCGACGTGGTCGACTTCGAGGCTACGCTGCAGGACGTGTCCGTCATCAACGTGGTGATCGACAAGCACGGCAGAACGCCACCCTATGATGTCTTCCACTGGGCGTGGATGACGCTGGTGCAGCGGTTCCACAACACGATCTCGCACAGAAACTTCCCAGGGCCTCAAAACCCTCAGGACCACGGCTTGCTTGTTGTTGACAGGACTGAGGAGTCGAAGCTGCGGGCGGTCGTGCGACGAATGCGTCGCTACAACCCAGTGCCGAGCCTCTACGGTCTGCCGACAAGGCAGTTGCTGCTGGACACGCTGATCGAGGACCCGGTCCACCGGGACTCGCTGCATTCGTATTTCGTCCAGCTGGCTGACGTGAACGCGTACTTCCTGTACCAGAAGCTTCAGCCCTGCTCGTATATCCGGCGCAAGGGAGCTCGCAACTACTTCGATCGTCTGGACCCGATCCTCTGCAAGGTCGCGTCCCGAACTGATCCCCAGGGCATTGTCAGGCTCTGAATAGGCAAGGGCCCAGCCGAAGCCGGGCCCGGTGAGTCCTACTGCCGAGTCGAGCTCGGGGTCAGACCCATTTTCAGCCTCCCACGGGGGATCTGCCCGGTCAATGGCGGCCCCGAGGACTGCCCCAAAAACGGGTTGGCTTTCCCGGCGAATGTAGCTGCAAACTGCCCGTCCGAAGCCTCCAGCCGCGATCGAGGAACCTCGCCTCGCGCCCGCTAGCCCCCGGCTGCTGCCCGGCTGCTGCCCGGCTCCTGATTCTCGAACGTGAACATATGCGTCTCTCCTCACAATGGGGTCTGATCGGGGCCGTCCCCGAACTCGCCGCCGCCGGCTGGCTGGCTGTAGGTCTCGTCGGGCGCCTCGCGCCGCCGGCTGCGCCCGCTCGGGCGTTCGCCACCTGTACCTGCTCCGAGCAGCAGCACGGTGTTGGCCACCACCTCGGTCACGTACCGCTTGCCGCCCTGTCGATCCTCCCAGTTGCGCGTCTGCAGCCGGCCCTCGATCAGCAGGTGCGCGCCCTTCTTTGCGTCGCGTGCCAGCGCTTCCGCGCGTGGTCCCCAGCGGATCACGGTGTGCCACTCGGTGCGCTCCCGGCGCTCGCCCTCCCGGTCGGTCCAGTTCTCGTTGGTGGCAAGGCGCATGCTGACAACGGCGTGGCCGCTCTGTGTGTGGCGCAGCTCGGGGTCCTGGCCCAAGTGGCCGACGAGTAGAACGCGGTTCAGCCCCTGCATTCCTTCTCCCTTCTGCGAGCCTCGAGCTCGCGATCGATGTCCTCGGTTGCCAGCCGGAGCAGAAGCGCTCGCGGCTCGTCGGCCAGCTCGACGCGGTCCAGCGCGCGCCGCACCAGCGCCACCAACTCGCCCCTGGTGAACAGCCGGGCGCCGCGACGGCGGGAGGCGAAGGCAGGCTTGTAGCGTGTCTGGGTCATGCTGCTAGCGGGTCGTCTAAGAGATGGGCCAGGTCGTCGTGCTCGCCGCGCAGCTCGCGGGCAAGCCGCGCACGAAAGCGGGCAAGCGCCCTCGCCTCGAGCTTGCCGACGTTTGGCACACTGAAGACGTCGGCAACCTGAGGCAGCGCCAGCGCCCCGCGCTCAGCGACCACGTCCAGCACGCACGTCGGTCGATCGTCGTCGCCGTCAAGGTCGCGCAACAAGCGCACGCGCCCGTCTGGTAGCACATCGGCGAGCAAGCTGTGACGGCAGCTCGCCCACGGGCACGGCCGCGGACCGCGCTCGCAGTCGGCGCGGGTGCG
>JABAHQ010000001.1_pt3 | contig 17885 bp, 15 predicted proteins | sample 7062091 | NCBI WGS metagenome assembly JABAHQ01 (sample SAMN14534359, study PRJNA622989) | marine sediment metagenome | biome: marine biome [ENVO:00000428]; feature: marine pelagic biome [ENVO:01000023]; material: deep marine sediment [ENVO:00002113] | place: India: Gulf of Kutch | collected...
GCGAGCGTCAGGCCTGGCGTGTAGCCGTAGATGCCCGGCGACCAGACGTTCCCACGCACGGTCACGGTGTTGCGCCGGTCTTCCGTCACAGCGAAAACGTAGACGCGATCGCCGGGCTCCAGCGGCACGAACTCGCCTTCGGAGTCCAACAGGTCCGCCACATTCACGTCCAGCACGCTACGACTGATGCCGGGCCGACGTTGGTCGGGGGGCAGCACGCGATCGATTTGCACACGGCGCAGATCGGCCTCGGGCTCGATACCGCCGGCCAGCTCGAGGAGCGACCGCAAACCTTCACTCCCCTTCAGCTCGTACAGGCCCGGGCGCATTACGTTTCCCTCGAGCTGCACGCGACGGCCACGAACGGGCACGTGGATGACATCTCCCTGTTCAAGCGCCAGATCTCCAGTGGCGGCACCGCGGGTCAGGTACTCGTAGACATCGAGGTTCGCAACGACGCGGTCCCCACGCCGGATCTGGATGTTGCGGAAGCTGCCGCTCTCGGTGGGGCCACCGGCCTGGTACAGTGCATCGAGGGCGGTGGAGACGGAGGTGACCTCGTACTGACCGGGACGCTCCACTTCGCCAATCACGTAAACCTGACTGCGCCGCAGGGTGCTGATCGACACCTCGAAAAACGTCGTCGCCTCGGGCCCGCGCCTCACGCCTGAGTAAACACGGCCCAGATACGTATAGAGCGCGTTACGCAGCTGATCGAGCGTCAGTCCGTTTACGGATACGCGCCCGACATCCGGAATGACGACGAACCCTTCGCGCGTCACCGGCAATGTGTAGATGTCCTGAACATCGCCCGTGAGGATCAGGATCAGCTCGTCACCGGGGCCGAGGCGATAGGTGGCCGGAACTGGCCCCATCGTAACCGGCATGAACTGTGTCGTCGCGCGCTCGAACAGGCTGCGTCCGAATACCGGGGGCTCCAATTCCACCGGAACGGCCAGGGTGTCGAGAAGAAGCGAATCCGTCGGGACCGTGTCCGGACGAAACAGGCTGTCGGTGGCGGCGTCCAGACTGGGGATCGAGAGCCGCTCCAGGACGCGCTCGACCTGTGCCGGGCTGAGCGTCGGCACTCCGGCGACCTCCGCGCCCGGTCGCAGATACCGATCGAGCAGGTTCTCCGGGTACCCGCGTTCGCGCAGCAGCTGCCGCAGCGAATCGGTCGTGATCCCGGCCGCCTCGAGACGCGCCCGCAACTGCTCCGGGCTGAGCTGCCCGCTTTCGACCTGCCGTTGTATCTCGCGGACCGCAGCGGCCGTATCCCTGACCTGGGCGAGGGACGGACCCGCCAGGGTGCACAAAAAGCTCAGCGCGAAGATGACCCTGAGAGACATGACCGATCTGTTCCGGGTGAGCGGACCGACCAATGCTATCCAATCCGAAGACGAGAACCGGGGGAGCTGCCACTCTATGACAGCGTAACTCTAGGGCACATGGTCGGATGAGGCAAGAGTGGGCGAATCCGCCGAAGACGCCGCTTGTCAGCGCTGGGCCGCACCAACAGATTCCGGTCGGTTTCGATGCACAAGCAAACGCTACCAGGTGGTAAGGATGAGCACAGGCGGCATGGACTACCGCAGCGCCGGCGTCGACGATGTCGCGACAGCGCTCGGGATTCTGGCCGGGCGGGTCCGGGAGACTTTCCGGCTGGCGGGGAGCCCCGGGCAGCCCGGCGCGGTGCGACTCGATCTCGGGTACTTCGCCAACGTGATCGAGCTCAGCGCGGACCTCGGTTTGGCCATCTCCACCGACGGCGTGGGCACGAAGCTGCTGGTCGCCGAGATGGCGAAAAAGTACGACACGGTGGGAGTCGACTGCATCGCGATGAACGTCAACGACGTCCTGTGCGTCGGCGCGCGTCCCATCGCGATGGTGGACTACATCGCGGTGGAGCGGGCGGATGACGAGGTGCTGGCAGCGGTTGCCGATGGCCTCCTGGAGGGAGCCCGACAGGCCGGCATTTCGATTCCCGGCGGCGAGCTGGCACAGGTGGAGGAGATGGTCCGCGGCGTACGGCCCGGCTCCGGGTTCGACATCGTAGGCACGGCCGTCGGGCTGGTGCCCCTAGATCGCGTCATCGTCGGCGGCGACCTGTCCGACGGCGATGTGGTCATCGGCCTCACCTCCAGCGGAATCCACTCGAACGGGTTCACGCTCGCCCGCAAAGCGTTGCTCCAGCGAGCCGGCTATTCAATCAATGATCGAGTGGATGATCTGAGACGAACGATCGGAGAGGAGCTGCTAGTGCCGACGCGGATCTACGTTCGGCCCATCCTGGCACTGCTGGACGTCGTCGACCGGGTGAAGGCGCTTGCCCACATCACCGGCGACGGCCTGCTCAACCTGCTGCGCGTCGACTCTCGAGTCGGATTCGATCTGGACCAACTTCCCGAGCCACAACCGATCTTCCAGCTCATTCAGGCGGCCGGCAACGTCGAGGCGGGAGAGATGTACCGGGTCTTCAACATGGGGGTCGGTTTCTGCGCCGTCGTGAGCCAGGACGACGCCGACGATGCTCTCGTAGCGCTGCGCGCGGCTGGCGCGCCGGACGCAGAGGTTATCGGCCGGGTTCGGGCTTCGATCCCGAACTCTATCGTGTTGCCGCAACGGGGCCTGACCGGAACGAGGGAGGGCGGTTTCGTCGGGCTAGAGTAGACGTCGGAGCCAGGCTGGATGCGCTGAACCGCGGGCTCTTCCGGCCCGCGTCACAGGGCCGAGCCCGACAGGCCGTGATCGTCATGCTGAATCCATCGATTCAATACTTCCGCGAACGGGCGCGCAGGGCACGGGGAGAGATCTTTCGTCGGCGTTTTAGTCTGACTCCGGAGACGGTCATTCTCGACCTTGGCTCTGGAACCGGCGCCCACATCGCGAGTGTGCTGGCGGGTACCCCTGTCTCGTCCAGTAACGTCTACATAGCCGATATTGCGAGAAGCCAACTCCGCGAAGGGGAGTCGCGGTTCGGATTCAAGCCGGTGGAGCTGCTCGAGGTAGACCATCTGCCATTTTCCGATGGGTTCTTCGATATCGTGTTCTGCTCATCTGTGATCGAGCACGTGACGATACCCAAGGCCGAAATCTGGAACCTGAGATCCGGCAGCGAGTTCGCTCGCAGGGCCGTTCGGCGGCAGGAAGAATTCGCGGCCGAGATCAGGAGGGTGGGACGAGGCTACTTCGTTCAAACGCCGAACAAGTGGTTCCCCATAGAAAGCCACACCTGGCTGCCGTTCGTCGGCTATCTGCCCCGACGTCTTCAACTGCCTCTGCTCCGGGCCACCAATCGGCTCTGGATCCAGGGGACAGCTCCCGATTGGCACCTCCTGGACGCCACGGACATGGCGCGCCTCTTCCCCGATGCCGAGCTGGAAGTCGAGAGGTTCATGGGCTTGCCCAAGTCGATAATGGCGATAAAGGAAATAGATGCGCATCGGGCTCCGCTCCGATCGCCCTCGTCGGCGCAGAGGAACGCGAAGGGCGGTTTGTAGGGAATCGGGCGTCCCCGGCTGGTTCTCGGCGCGCCTGGCGGAAACGCCGACGAATGATCAGTAACGACGAGGGCGTGCAACGGCAGGATGCCGGCCTTTTTGGCCCTTGCCAGCCACACGGCTGGATGCTACTCTACAGATGTTTCCCCAAAATCTGTTTTCCCTGAGGACGGGGTCTTTATCGTGGCGACGGCGAACTCGACGCAACGGAACGGAGCGCCTTCTCCAACTCGCGTGACGGGGGCAACGAGCCGCGCGGTGATGCGGATCCTCTCGGACCGCGGCGTCCCGGCCAACGAGCTCGTGGTAACGGGCGCGGAGCGGCGCGGCGAAGGCGAGCGCGCCTCCTGGGTGGTCACCGTGTTGCGCGGTCGCCAGCAGGCGGCCCATTCGTTCCCCATGGAGCTGGTCGACAAAGTGCTGGCCCGGGGTCCGTGCAAGGAATGGTACGTGGAGGTCGCTCGGCTTGTGGAAGCCGCCGGAATGGCTTTCCCGGCTTGATGTAAGCCAGCTCTTCAAGTCTATTGACCTAACGGGCCTACCCCCTTTATCTTAGGGCGGCTGCCCCCCTCCCCCATCCGCCTAACCCCTTCGACGGAGATAGGTCAGGAGGAAACTCATGCGCCGAGCACCCGGCCTGACGGCCTTTGCGTTCTTCGCTCTGGTCCTCGCCTCTCAGCCGGCCTGGGCCCAGCGTCCAGAGCCCGAGCTCCCGCTCTACGGTCACACGTTGATGCAGGGCTCAGGTTATATCGTCACCCCCCACGCATTGGTCGCCCGCAGCTCGCTGTTCGTCACGGGTACGGCGATCGCGCCGGAGGGCTTCCAGGCGTTTACTACCTCGCCCAAGGCTTCGTACACCGTCACGCGGGCGGCGGGAGGCATCACGCTGGCCCGCTTCCTCGAGGTCGGGGCCTACGCCGGCTCCCTGGAAGGGCCGGGGCTCTTCGGGAAGCTCCAGCTGGTGAAGCAGAGCGGAATCTTCCCGGCCATCGCCGCGGGGGTCCAGAACCTGACCTATGGCGACAACGGCCGCTACGGGATCGAGGATCCGGTCTACGACGACCTGACGGACAGGGCGACGATCTACGGGGTCTTCACGTACGTCGCGGGGCCGGGCCGGGGCGTCATCCCGAGCTGGATCACGATCTCGCTGGGCTGGGGGACGGGGCTGTTCTTCGAGGACAACCCGCAGATCGACGACGAGACGAACTCCAGCGGCCTGTTCGGCGCGATCTCTGCCGACTTCCAGGCGGCGGACCGGGCCTTCATCCGCGTGATGGGCGAGTTCGACGGGTTTGACGTGAATCTGGGCGTGCTGGCTTACCTGGAAGGGATCGAGTTCTCGGTCGGCCTGCTGTCCGCCGGCAAGGGCGAGGCCGACGACCCGCAGGACCCGACGCAGCCCTTCGATCCGACCAAGACGTTCGCCGGGAGTTTCTACAACCAGGTCAAGCCCTACGTTTCGCTGACCATCGACTTCCGGGCACTGGGTGCCATACCCTGGGTCTGGACCGGCGAAGAGGAATGAGGCGGCGCCGGGCGGCGCGGCAGCCGGCCATCACGCCGACTCGCTGCGCGCCCTGTCCGGCACGGCCCGATAGGACGATGTGGCCGGACGGTACTCGGGGACCAGATCGGCGAGGGCCCTGATCGTATCGTCCACTTCCCCGCTCCGGGCGGCCTGAACGAGGCGATCGAGGCCGCCCCGAAGCTGAGCCCAATCCAGATCGGATCGGTACCCTTCCACGAGGATGCTGTCGAAGCCGGTGGGCCGCTCGGCCACCGGCTGGATCACCAGCTCCTCCTCCAGCTTCTCGCCCGGGCGAAGGCCCGTGTACTCGAACTCCACCTCACCGTCACGTCCGGCGCCCATCAGATAGGCCAGGTCACGCGCCAGCTCCTGGATCGACACCGGCTCGCCCATGTCCAGCACGAAGATGTCCCCGCTCCGCTCCAAGCTGGCTGCCTGCATGACCAGCTGCACCGCCTCGCTCGTCAGCATGAAGTAGCGCGTCACCCGTGGGTCCGTGATCGGGACCGGCAGGCCGCGGCTGATCAGGTCGGTGAACTTCGGGATCACGCTGCCCGAGCTGCCCAGCACGTTGCCGAAGCGGACGACGTTGAAGTTCGTCCGGCTGCGGTCGGCCATGAGCTGGACTTTGATCTCGCCCACCCGCTTGGCGGCGCCCATCACGCTCACCGGTCGGACCGCCTTGTCGGTCGAGACGAAGATGAAGTGTTCCACCCCGGCCCCATCCGCCGCTTCCGCCGTGTTGAGGACGCCCAGCACGTTGTTCGCCACGCCCTCACAGGGGTTCTCCTCCAACAGCGGGACATGCTTGTAGGCCGCCGCGTGGAAGAGTATGTGTGGACGTTCCTCCCGCACGACCGGCTCCACCGACGAGCGGTGGCTCACGTCACCCAGCACGGCGCGCCTTGGCAAGTGCGGGAATCCCTCGGCCAGCTCCCGATCGATGGCGTACAGGTTGTATTCGCTCTGCTCGAACAGGATCAGTCGCGCCGGCCCGCAGGCGGCGACCTGGCGGCAGAGCTCCGATCCGATCGAACCGCCGGCGCCGGTGACCAGTACGTCTTTATCGGCGACGAACTCCCGGACGCGCCCGGGGTCGAGATCACGGGGCGACCGCTTCAACAGATCCTCGATCCGCACCCGGTGGAACTCTGTTACGCTCACCCGACCCTCGATCAGGTCCGCCAGCGCCGGCAGCGTCTTGACCGCGGCGCCCGGCAGCTGCTCCTTGCAGCGATCGACGATCCGGCGTAGCTGCGCCCCACTCGCCGATGGGATCGCCACCAGCACCTCCTCCACGTCGCCCTCCCGAGCCACGCGCGCCAGGTCCTTTCCCGTTCCCAGCACCGGTTTGCCGTGCACCGTGCGACCCCGCTTCCGCTCATCGTCGTCGATGAAACCCACCGGCCAGTAATTCATGTCGGGTCGCGTCAGGATCTCCCGAACCACGAGGGCCCCGGCGTCCCCCGCGCCGTAGATCAGGACCGGGACCCGCTCGGCACGACGGATGCCCAGCGGCAGCAGCGTCTGATAGGACCGCAGGCGGGGCAGGATGCGAACGCCGCTGAGAGCGAGGAACATGAGCATCCAGTGGATGACCGGCACGCTGCGTGGGAAGCTGGCGCCGCGCCAGACGAGGAAGATCACCAGGGCCGCCAGGGCCACCGCCATGGTGCACGAGCGAGCGACCGCGATCAGCGTGTCGAGGCTGGCGTAGCGCGGCAGGGATCTGTAGAGGTCCGTGACCAGGAAGGCGACCGCGGCGATCACCATGACCAGGGGCGTCGTCCGGGCGATGACCGGCCAGTAGAGGTCGTAGAAGACCGAGTCGAGGCGAATCAGGTAGGCGCCCACGTAGGTCAGCCCGGCGAGCAGGACGTCGAGGCTCAGGAGCCAGGGGTGGGACAATCGTCTCATGACGACCCGAGCACTTCCTGGAGGGCGGCCACCACCTGGTCGACGTCCGCCTCGCTCAACCCGGCATGTAACGGCAACGCGATGGTCCGCGCGGCGGCCGCCTCGGCCACCGGGAAATCACCGATGTCATGGCCCAAGCGCTCGCGGTAGAACGGCTGGAGGTGGATGGGCGGGAAATAGTTGCGGCAGCCGATGCCGCGACCTCGCAGCCCGTCGATGATTCGATCCCGATCTTCGCGGGAATGCTCGTCGCTCAAGCGGACGACATACACGAACCAGCTGAGCTCGACCTCCGGCCGTACCGCCGGTCGAGCTATGTCGGAAAGCTCTCGCAGCCGCTCGTCGTACCAGCCAGCGACGCGCTCACGACGCGCCATCAGGTCGTCGAGGCGCGCGAGCTGGACGAGCCCGAGGGCACAGGCGATCTCGGAAAGGCGATAGTTGTAGCCCAGACGTTCGTGCTGGAGCCACTCGTCGTCGGTCCGGTCGGCCTCGCGCCCGTGATTGCGCAGACTGGCGGCCAGCCGCGCCACCTCCGGGTCGTTCGTCGTCAGAGCGCCGCCTTCACCCGTCGTGATCTGCTTGTTGGGGTAGAAGCCGAAGATCCCCACGTCGGCCAGGCCGCCGGCGGCCCGGCCCCCATATCGGCTCCCCAGCGCCTCCGCGGAGTCCTCGATGGTCCGCAGGCCGTGGTCGTCCGCCAGCGATCTCAGCGCCGACCAGTCGGCCGGGTGGCCGAAAACATCCACCGCAAGTATGGCACGGGTCCGCTCACCGACCGCGGCAGCGACTCGAGCCGGGTCGAGGTTCAGCGTGTCGGGCTCCACATCGACGAAGACCGGGCGCACGCCCTCGAACAGCAGGCAGTTGGACGAGGCGATGAAGCTGAAGGGAGTGGTGATCACCTCGTCTCCAGGGCCGAGGCCCAGGGCCCGGACCGCCAGGTGTAGCGCCGCGGTGCCGCTGGAGGTGGTGACGGCGCGCTCGACCTCGCAGCGCCGGGCCAGCGCCGCTTCGAACTCGGCCGTCCGCGGGCCCAGGCTCAAGCGGCCGCTCTCCAGCACCTCCACCACCGCGCGGCACTCCGCGTCGGTGATGTCAGGCCGGGAGAGCGGTACTCGCACCGTTCGACTCACGGCCGACGACGCTGAAGTAGGTGAATCGCTCACGTCACCCCCCTCAAGACGACCTCCCGCTCGGCCGGGCCGGCACCCCCGTGACCGTCGCTCCGGCCTCCACGTCGGCGACCACCACAGCGCCGGCGCCGACCGTGGCTCCCGCGCCCACCTCGACCCCGGGAACCAGAGTGGCGCCCGCGCCGATCAGCGCCGCCGTCCCGACCTTAACGCCTCCCGCCAGGCAGGCGCCCGGTGCGATGTGCGCGAAGTCCTCGATCGTGCAGTCGTGATCGACCACTGCGCCCGTGTTGACGATGACGGACTGCCCCAGGCGCGCCCCGGGGTTCACCGCCGTCTGCGCCAGAACCATCGTGCCGTCGCCCATCTCCACGTCCCGGCCGATAGTGGCCGACGGGTGAATCGCCGTGGCGAGTGGGAGCCCCCATTCCAGCACGCGGGAGACGACCTCGCGTCGGCGCGCCGCGTCCCCCAACGCCACCACGACCGCCAGATCGTCGCCCAATCGATCCCGCTCCGTCGCCGAAACGATCGGGTATCCGCAATACTCGGTTCCGTCGCGGCCCGGGTCATCGTCGATGAAGCCGGCCACCGGGTGCCCGCTCCGCTCCAACGCGTCGACCACCACCTTCCCGTGGCCGCCGGCCCCGTAGACCGCCACCGCTCGCGTCAACTCTGCCATACCTATCGGAAGTCCGGGTTCACACCCTCTTTCCCGTACACACCGCCCCGAACCACGAAAACCTGCCAGATCGTACGAGCAAGTATCTTGAGATCGAGCCGGAGCGACCGGTTGTCCACATACCAGACATCGAGTTGGATCCGCTCGGGCCACGAGATCGCGTTGCGTCCATTGACCTGCGCCCAGCCCGTTATCCCCGGCCGAACCTCGAGTCGCCGACGCTGCCGCTCGTCGTAACGCTCGACCTGATAGGCAAAGGTCGGTCGCGGGCCCACCAGGCTCATCTCACCCTTCAGCACGTTCCACAGCTGCGGCAGCTCATCCAGCGCCCAACGCCGCAGGAAGGCGCCCACCCCGGTCAGCCGTTCGTCGTCCTCCCTCACCGTGCGCCCCAAGCCACGCTCCATCGCGCCCGCCACCATCGTGCGAAACTTGACGGGCACGAAGGTCGCACCATCCTTGCCGACGCGCGGATGACGGAAGAACACCGGACCTCGCGAGTCCAGCTTGATCGCCGCGGCGATGACCGCGAACGGCGCTGCGAGCAGCGTCAGGCCCAGGGCGCTGAAAACGATGTCGAGGGCTCTCTTCACGGTCCTCTGCCAACCAGGAGACACATGTCGGACGCAGGGGGCGGCGATGCGGGGGACGGGCGTAAGTTACACGTTCACACCCTTTTCCGCGAGCAGCCCCTCGTACAGCACCGCGGTCCGCCGCACCATCCGCTCCGCCGTGTACTCGCGCTCGATCTTGCGCCGTGCGTTGCGACCCAGCCGGGTGGCGGCCTCCCGATCCCGAACCAGAGCGCCGATCGCCTCGACCAGCGCCGGGATGTCGCCCGCGGCAACCAGGCGGCCGTCCACCCCTTCGGTGATCGTGTCGTCCACGCCCGGGATATCGGTGGCGACCACGGGCAGGGCCATGGCCATCGCCTCCAGCAGCACCATCGGGTGGCCTTCCCGATGCGACGACAGAACGAACAGATCGAGATCGGCCAGCAGGCCTGGCACATCCTCCACGAAGCCCGGGAACACGACCCGCCCCGACAGGTTCAGGCCGCCGGCCAGCGTTCGCAGGTCCCCCCACTCGGGCCCGTCGCCCGCCAGCACCAGCCAGGCGCGCGGATCGTCCAGCGCCGCTATCGCCTTGATCAGGTCCGGAAACCCCTTCTGCCAGGTCAGCCGTCCCAAGCCTCCGATCAGAACCGCGTCCTCCGGCACCCCCAGTCGACGACGCCACTCCCCGCTGAATCGACGGGTGGGATCGTAGCGGTCCAGTTCGATGCCGTTGGGAATAACCGCGACCCGGGAGGTAGGGATATGGTGCCGATCGGTAAGGGTCGTGACCGAGGCGCGGTTGACCACGACGTACCGATCGACCATGCGGTCGGTCGTCAGGTCGATGATCCGGTAGAGTGTCTTGCGCCAGCGATCGTCCACCTCGTATCGGCTCGAGATCATCGCCGTCGTGGAGACGATCGCGGGCACTCGCGCCAGCCATCCCGCCAGGCGACCGAACGGGTCGCCCCGGCCCTGAGTATGGACGATGTGAGGCCGCCGCCGCCGCAGCTCCTGCGTCAGGCTCCACAGCGTGTCCAAACGCCTCCGCTGCCGCATCTGCGCCGCGATGACCGGCACGCCCAGGTCGTGCAGCCGCTCGACGAGCACACCGCCCGGCGAACACGCCACCGCGATGTCGTAACGACCTCGCGGCAGCCCGCTCGCCAGCTGCAGGAACGTTCGCTCGCCCCCGCGAAAGCTCACGTTATCGACGACATAGACGATCCGAGTCTTGTCGGTCATCCCCCGCTGGCCTCCCGCGTCGCCTCCCCGGACCCCGTCTTCAGGACCGATTCGTATTCGGTCATATAGCCTCGAATCACGGCGTCACGTCTGAAGTTCTCCGCGGCCCGCTCCCGCGCCGCCACGCTCATCCGTTTGGCCAGCTCCCGGTCACGCATCACGCGCAACGCGGCACTGGCCAGCGCGTCGGGATCGTTCAGCGGCACGATCAGACCCGTGACCCCATGCTCGATGACCGCGCGTCCCCCCCGCGTGTCGGTGGCGACGCCTGGCCGACCCATGGCCGCCGCCTCGGCGACGGTCATGCCGAACCCCTCCCGCTGCGACGGCAACACCGCCAGGTCGGCCGCCGCCAGGTAAGGCGCCACGTCATCGCGAAAGCCCATCCAGAGCATGCGCTCCGCCATGTCCTCGCCCAGCTCGCGGCGAAACCGCTCCTCCGTGTACCCGTCCCGCTCGCCCTCCAGCGGGCCGCCCACCACCAGCAGGCGACAGGTCGGCTCGCGAACGGCGATGGAGCGGAACGCCCGGGCCAGCAGCCCCATCCCTTTGGCCGCGGCCGTCCGCCCGACGTAGGCGATCAGCGGCGCGCCGGGCTCAATCCGCAGAGCTTCCCGGGTCGTCCGTGCCAGCCGTGCGACCTGATCGGGGGGGCGGAACAGGTCGGGATCGACGCCAGCGCCGCCGGCCGGCAGGGTCCGCACTCGGTCCGGTGGAATCTCCGCCCGCCGCACGCAGTCGGCGGCGTCCTCCGGGTTCACCGTGAAGACCACATCGGTGCAGCGGCCCAACCGACGCTCGATCCGGGTGAACATCCGCTGTGCGAAGGGGGCGACACCGTCGCCCCACAACGACCCGTGCATCGTGTAGAAAAGCGGCGGTCGCCGCGAACCCACGGCCCAGCGTGTCAGCGCCGCGGCCGCCGGCGTATGCACGTGCACCAGATCGAACCGCCCGGAACGCACGAGACCGCGAAGGGCACCCAGCGCGTGCAGGTTGCGCCAGCTGAACGGGCGACGTGAGATGGGCACGCGTGTGATCTCGACGCCGGCGCCTTCCAGCTCTTCCAGCCCCCGGCCGGGGCCGGTGGCCAGCTCGACCCGCACTTCGGCACGCTCGAGCGCGCGGATGAGCGGCAGCACGAACCGCGCCGCGGTCAGAGGGACCGCCGTCACCTGCAGCACGCGCGCCGCGCCGTCATCCGCCACCCGCGACCTCCTTCAACATGTCCCGCAAGCGCTCGGCCTGGCGCCGCCAGTCGAAGCCCACCGCGTGCTGGCGGGCCGCCGCCGCCATCCGCCCGTGCACCTCGTCGTCCGTCAGGAGCTCGAGGGCGGCATCGGCCACCGCGCCGGGATCACGCGGATCCACCCGGTAACCGGTCACACCCTCGACGATCGACTCGTCCGTTCCCCCGCCCGATCCCCCGATCGCCGGCACGCCGCAGGCGGCCGCTTCCAGATAGACGATCCCGAATCCTTCCACCGGCCGTCCCTCGCGAAACTCCCGGCTGGGGACCACCATCGCACGAGANNAGCTGCGGCCGGTACGGGCCGTCGCCAACGATCAGGTAGACCAGGTCCGGGACGCGTTCGAGCAAGCGCGGGAGCCCTCGCAGCACCATATCCTGGCCCTTCCACTCCACCAGACGGGCCACCGAGGAGAGCACCGGCTTCTCCCCCAGATCGAATCGTTCCCGGACCGCCGCCGGATCCCCGGCATCGGGCGCGAACCGCTCGATGTCCACGCCCGGGTTGAGCTTCAGGAACCGCTGGTCGCGCCGCACACCGCGTTCCAGATACTGGCGTCGTGTAAACTCGCTGTTCACCAACAGGAAGTCCGCGGCATCGAGCGCCCGCAGGGCACGGCGCTCCACCGCCGAGATCCCGGCATAGCGATGCAGCTCGGACCCGTGCAGCACGATGCCGAACGGCACGCGACCGGCGCGGCGCAGTCGCGGCCCCAACGGTCCGAGGTAGAGATGGCCGACCAGGAGCACGTCGGTCGAGCCCTGCTCGAGGAGCCGCCGGGCGTGGCGATAGAAGAGCGACCACTGAGCGACGGCGATACAGGCGAGCCTCGGCCACTTGAGCGGGCTCAAGCGACCGCTCGTCGTGTACGACGGCGGCACCAGCGGGATCTTGCGCCGCTCGACGTCCATCGGCTGGACAGCGTCGAACTCGGCGGCGCCGGTGCCGTCGGGCGCCAGCACCGATAGCTCCGCCGGCAAGCACCGACTCAGGTGAAAATAGTACGTGGCGATGCCGCCCGAGAGAACGGGCGGAAAGTCCTGGGTGAGGAGCAGGGCCCTCAAGGCTCGACCCCTGCGGCGACCTCGGCTACCGCCCCGGAGCGGCCGTGTCCCAGCTTGAGGGCGGCCACCGCCAGCGCCGCCAGGAACCAGTAGATCTGCCGCACGCGCACCGCGACGAACGGGCTGCCGGCCAACCCGGCCAGCGCCAGGCCCAGCGTCGCGGCCATCCAGGCCAGCGCCAGCCCCCGGCCCGTTCCGGTGGTCGCGGCGTACGCCCGGTAGGCCGTGAGCCCGGCGGCGACCAGGAGCCAAAGGAAAGCGGCCAGCCCGATCAGCCCCGTGTAGTACAGCACCAGCAGGTACTGGTTGTCCAGAAAGCCCGGCGGCAGGGCGGCGGGTCCGAAGCCCAGCAGCGGCCGCTGCTCGAGAACCTCGGGCAGCCGCGCACGCAGAGCGCGCATCCGCGTCCCGTATGGCCGACTGCCCGTCGCGGGATCCGGGGCGTTGGTGACGATCGAGGTGGCTCGCTCCTCCACCGCCTGCGGCACCACGAAGGGGAGCGCCAGCATGGCCAGCATGGCCGGCACCAGCAGGACCCGGCGCCGGAACCAGAGGAGCGCGGCCAAGGCCGCCGCGGCGCCCACGTAACTCTGCCGTGAGAACGTGTACAGGAGCGAATAGAACACGGGCAGCGCGGCGGCCACCATCATCGCCTTTACGCGACCTTCGCGCCGCGTCAGCGACAGGCTGACCAGCACGGCCAGCAGGACCACATAGGTCAGACCGAGGAGGCTGTAGCCGCCGTGCCCGGCGGGTCCCGTGATCGCCACGTCGCCCCCTCGCGATCCGCTCTCGATGACTCCCCACACCCCGAGCGCGGTGGCGGAAGCGACGAACACGGCGGTGAATATTCGAAGATCACGGGCCGTGCGTACGGTGTCGACTGTAATGAAATAGAGGAAAGCGACCTCGATCGTCTTCAGCAAGAAGAACGCGGCGCTGTAGAGCTCGAAGCTGAGACCCGCCGTGCCCCGATAGGCGCCCCAGAGCAACGCCGCGAGCTCGACGACGACCACCGCCAGGATGGGCCAATCGAGTGGCGTCCGCGGCCAGGGCGACCGGGTGATGGCCAGTCGCGCCAGCCAGGCCGCGGTCAGCGGCGCCATCAGCAGATCCTCGACACGCAGCGGCACCGCCAGCGGCAACTCTGGCAGAAGCACCATCGCCGGCAGGATGGCGAGAAGCGTGATTCGCAGCTCGACGAACGCGCCCGCGGCGATGCCCAGCCCGATCAGCAGCGCCACGGCCACCGGTCCCGCCAGGGCGACGGAGGCGCCGCCGGCGATAGCCAGTCCGGCGACGATGACGGCCACGATGACGGTGGTTCGTCTCACTCGCTGCACCTGTTCGAGATCGATCAGCCGGGCAGGGGCATTGCGGCGGAGCGGGTAAGTCTAAGATCTATAGGCAGCTAGCCCGAGTCAACGGGATCGCCGTGGTTGCGGCGGCGCGATACTCGGGTTCTCTTTAGGGCGATCCCCTGCTCCGATCCCACCCAGGCCTCGATGAAGATCGCCGTACTGACGGAGTACTACCCGGACGAGCGCGCTCCGGCCAGCGGAGTCTACGTTCACCAGCGTGTGCGGGGCTATCGGGCCGCTGGTCACGAGCCCCGCGTCTTTCGGGTCCGGGAGGGCGACACGGAATCCGCAGCTTACGACCATGTAAAGGTCACGAGCGGTCGGGCGTCCGAATTGGGGGAGTCGCTCGCGGATTTCGCCCCCGACGTACTGGCCGTTCACACGCCGCACCCGGATGCCGGCCACACCCGGCTGGCGGCCACCGTGCCGATCCCCCGGGCCGTGTGGATCCACGGCTACGAGGCGATGATGACCGCCGTCCACGGCTACCACCGCGGCGTCTTCAAGCTGCTGTCGCTGTTCCACGATGTTCGCAAGCTGCGACGGTTGCGGCGCTTTCTGACGGACTCCGCCGCCGTGGTGTACGTCTCCGATTGGCTCAGACGGACGGCGGAACGCGGAACGCGATACCGTCACCCGTCGACCGAGATCATACCGAACGGGGTCGACACCGACGTATTCCGGCCGCGGGCGGCCCCGGCGAGCGGTGGCGCCCGGCTTCGCGGCATCGCGTTGCGCAACCTGGGGCCGAAATACGGGCTCGACCTGGCCGTCACGGCATACGGTGGCGTCGTCGAGAGCGAGCTCACGATCGTGGGCACCGGGCCCGAGGCCAACCGCCTCCGTCACCTCATCGCACGGAACGCGGCCCCCGTGACTCTGGAGGCGCGTGCGGTGCCACATTCTGAGGTTCCGGCGCTCCTCAACGACTTCGACTATTTCGTCGCTCCGGCCCGCACCGAAGCCCAGGGCGTGGCGATGTGCGAAGCCATGGCTTGCGGGCTACCCGTCGTCGCGACGCGGGTGGGCGGGATCCCCGAGTTCGTCCGCGACGGGATCGACGGCCTGCTCACCCGGCCCGGCAGCGCCAGCGACCTGAGACGCGCGGTCCGACAGCTCGTTGGAGACCGGGACCGGGCTCGAGAGATGGGGGTCAACGCCCGAAAGTACATCCAGGCGCGGTGCGCCAGCGCCGTGGTCATCCCGAGGGAGCTCGAGCTGCTGGCCGGAGTGGCCCGATGAGCCGGCTGCTCCGTGGCTTGTCGATCACCCTGCTGACCCGGGGCCTGCTGCTGATCATCGGCCTCGCCAGCTCGATCATCCTGGCCCGCTGGCTGGGACCCCAGGGCCGCGGCGTGTACGCTCTCATCATCCTGATCCCCGCCCTTTTCCAGTTCCTCGGTGGGCTCGGGCTGGAGGCGGCCGCCACCTACCTGGTGGCACGGCACCGGGCGGAGGCGCGGGCGATCGCCCTCACCCTGATCGTCGCCTCGCTGCTCCTGGGCGCCGTGCTGATCGCCGCCTACGCGGCGCTGCAGACGCTTCCCGCGTTCGCCGGGTACCTCGCCGCCACCTCCCTCGACCCGGACCTGGTCTGGATCCTGGTGGCGCTGCTGCCGGCCACCATCGCGTCTTCGTGCGCCAGCGCCGCGCTCCTGGGTTTGGAGCGTTATCGACTGTACAACCTGGCGACCCTGATCATGCCCACCGTGACCCTCGCGCTCCTCATCGGGCTCGTCGTGGCCGCCGGGCTCGGTCTTCCGGGTGCGGTGGCGTCGGCCGCGCTCGGCCAGCTGGCCGGGTTCGCCGGCGGCGGCGCGATCGTCCTGACCGTCGCCCCCGGTCGCCCTCGCTGGGCCCCACTGGTCATAGGCGACGCGCTCCGCTACGGTTGGAAGGTCTACGTCGCCCAGGTCGCGTGGTTTCTCCACAATCGGTCGGACATGTTCCTGGTCGGCTACCTGGCCGGGCCGGTCGCCCTCGGCTACTACGCCACCGCCGTCGGTCTGGCGGAGAAGCTCAACATGCCGCCGTCCGCCGTGGGGACCGTGCTCTTCCCCCGTGTGGCGGCGGGGCCGGGCACGGCGCGCGATCTCACCGCCGGTGCCAGCCGCCACACCCTCTGGCTGACCCTGATCCTGGCCGTCCTCCTCGCCGCGGTCGCCTGGCCGCTCATCGATCTGCTGTACGGCGTCGACTTCCTGCCGGCCGTCGGTCCTTTCTGGCTCCTGCTGCCTGGCATCGTCAGCATCTCGGTGGGCCGTGTGCTCAGCTCGGACCTCAACGGGCGCGGCCTGCCGGGGGCGGTGGCCCGAGCCAACGGGCTGGCTCTGGCTCTGAACGTGGGGCTGAATCTCTGGTGGATCCCGATCTGGGGGGCGAGCGGCGCCGCGGCGGCTACCACGGTATCGTACGGCGTCGCCGTGCTCTTCCTGGCGCGCCGCTACCTGCGCGAGTCGCGAGCGCGCTGGGCCGACCTGTTGGTTCTCAGCCGGACCGACATGGATCAGCTGACGCGTCGCATTCGATCCCTGCTCGGCCGGCGCCCGTCGAGCCCGGCCCAGGAGTCCGGGTCGTGAGTCGGCAGCTGGCTTTCTACGCCTTCGAGCCGGGCGCTCCCGGCGTGCCCGCGGCTTCGGCCACCGGCGTGTTCGTTCGCAGCCTGGCGAACCTACTCGCGTCGGCGACCCCTGGCATCGACCTTCAGGTGAGGTGGCTGCGGCCGGCGGGCCGCGGGACCGGGCGCCGCCTGGCGCGCTGGGGGGCCGCCGCCGAGTGGATGGCCGGCGAGCTGGTGCGGCTCCTCGGGGACCCGGCGGATGACCTGCTCTTCATCTATCCGAAGCTGCCGATCATGGCACACGTCGGCCAGCCGGTGATGCTGGGACTGGCGATCTGGGCGTATCGGGCGCTGGCCATGAAGGCACGACTGCGCCGCCGACGGATCCTGGTCATCGTGGAGGACCTGCCGGTGGAAATGGCCGAGGGCCGAGCCACTGCTGGGGGTCCGCCGGTCGAGCTGGACGTAAAGCGGCTTCGCGCCATCGAGACCGTCATCTTTCGAGCGGCCGACCGTCTGATCGTACCGGAGGGGTTCGTCGTGCCGATCCGTGACCGGCACCCCGTGGACCCCGACCGCATTCGGACGTTCCGGCGCAACATCTACCTTCCCGCCGAGCCCGAGGGGGCGCCGGCGATCGACTTCGATGACGGTGCGGTGAACTTCTTCTATTCCGGCTCGGTCGACGCCCACGTGGCCGCCAATTTCCGGGAGATCCTGCGCTCGATACGAAACGCGCCACAGACCCGGCTACACGTCTGCGGCCCCGGCCGCGAAGCGGTCGAGGAATGGCTCCACGAACTGGCCGTACCCAACGTGACGCACTACGGGCAGGTCGCAATCGACGTGCACGACTGGCTCGCCCGACGCTGCGATGTCGGCCTGATTCTCTACCCCACCGACAACCCTTACAACCACCTGACGCCGACCATGAAGTACTCGGCTTATCTGGCCAACGGGCTCGCGGTTCTCAGCACCGACCTGCGCTGCGTGGCCGAGAACGTGCGCAAAGACGGCGTCGGCCAGACGATGCCCATCGCCGAGCTCGCCCTCGAACTGATGCGCTGGGCCACCCGCCC
>JABAHQ010004652.1_pt3 | contig 17849 bp, 18 predicted proteins | sample 7062091 | NCBI WGS metagenome assembly JABAHQ01 (sample SAMN14534359, study PRJNA622989) | marine sediment metagenome | biome: marine biome [ENVO:00000428]; feature: marine pelagic biome [ENVO:01000023]; material: deep marine sediment [ENVO:00002113] | place: India: Gulf of Kutch | collected...
CTGGTTTAATGCAGGTTGATTCGTTCATCCAGCGTATAGCCTTTTTCTGTCCTCTTAACCGTGCCGCAGTGGAGATAGGGATCGTGCTCAAAGAAAATTATCCAGCCTTCCGTCGCCGCCAATTTAAGGTAGTGCTTCTTCTCTTCAATTGTTGTGAGCGGATACAGATCAAATGCCATTACCCAGGGGATAGAGACATGGCTGGCTAAGGGAATTAAATCTGCCGCATAAAGAAGGCATTTATCTTTTCCCCCAACCCTGACCATCTGTTGACCAATAGTATGTCCCTCCACGGGTATCACCTCTATTCCGGGGAAAAGTTCTTGCCTGTCTTCCAACAATACTAATTGATCGTGTTTCTGAAGGGGAACATAATTTTCGTGAAAATAACTGGCCTGATCTTTTTCGGAAGGCTGCATGGCCCAGTCGAATTGCCCCTTGTGAAGATAATACCTGGCGTTAGGAAAAGTGGGACGAACCTCACCGTTGCTGTCCCGAAAAGTGGCGCCGCCAGCGTGATCGAAATGGAGATGGGTGAGAATGACATCAGTAATGTCCCGGGTTGAGAGATTTAATTGCTTTAGCGATTGATACAAATGATGTTCCGAGTGATCCACTGCGTATATTTTGGCAAGCTTTTCATCCAATTTATCGCCGACGCCGGTATCGACCAGAATGGATCGGCCTTTGCCCTGAATCAGTAATAAGTTTGCGGACATTAGAATACGATTTTTTTCGTCAGCCGGATTTTGCTTTTCCCAGAGCACTTTGGGCACCACCCCAAACATTGAACCGCCGTCCAGTCGGAAGCGTCCGGCGTCAACCCGGTGCACTTCGTAATTTCCGATTTTCATTATTTCCTCCGTTTTTGAACGAATTTCAATACTCTATCAACCGATGACGTATTGAGCACATTTTCTTTGCTCACCCAACCTTTTCGGGCAATGCCGATCCCATACTCCATGTCTGCAATGCCGTCAATCTTATGCGCATCGGGATTGATAGAGAGCATAACACCTTTCTCGATGGCGTATTTACAGAAACGCCAATCCAGATCCAGGCGCTGAGGATTGGCATTGATCTCAATGGCAACACCCAACTCAGCGGCGGCATCAATCACGTCATGCTGATTCAACGGATATCCATCCCGGGAAAGTAACAACCGACCGGTGGGATGTCCCAAGATGGCTACCACCGGGTTTTCCATAGCCTTAATGATTCTTTTGGTTGCTTCTGCCTCGCTCATGTTAAACCGGCTGTGAATACTAACAATGACCACCTCAAAGGTTGACAAAACTTCATCGGAATAATCCAATTGGCCATCGCCAAGAATATCACACTCAATACCTTTCAACACCCGAAATTTTTTCAACTTATCATTGACCTCGTCAATTTCTTCATGTTGTTGTTTGACTCTTTCCTCGCTCAAGCCATTGGCATAGGCCGCCGCTTTGGAATGATCGGAAATGACCAGGTATTCGTAACCCATCTTTTGACAGGCTTGTGCCATCTCCTCCACCGAATGCACCCCATCGCTCCAACGGGTGTGAGTGTGTATAATGCCCCGAATATCCTTGGACTCAACAAGTTTTGGCAATGAGTCTTCCAATGCAGCCTCCAGCTCCCCATAATTTTCCCGAAGTTCAGGGGGAATATAGGCCATCCCCAATTTTTTAAAGATATCCGCTTCTTCTTTGCAGGCGATTAACTTTTCTCCTTTGAACAATCCATATTCACTGACTTTCAATCCTTTTTTGATGGCGTGTTGCCGCATAGCGACGTTGTGCTCTTTGGAACCGGTAAAATGATGGAGCGTGTAGGGAAATTCCGAGTCGGTGACAATACGTAAATCCGCATTGATGCCACTCTTCAGGACCACACTTGATTTGGTTTCTCCCTTACCGATCAGATTCTCAACCGCAGGCAATGAAGTGAAATGATTCATAATTGGCATTCGGTTTTTGTCCTCTGCGCTAACCACGAGATCGATATCCTTCACCGTTTCTTTCCAGCGGCGCAGACTTCCCGCGATTTCGAGACGAATAACGCCTGAAAAATCTTTAAGGGCATCCCTCAGTACCTCTGCTTCCAGTTTGGCTTCAGAGAGCAGATAGCGGTCTTTAAACTTTTTCATCATTTCAATATTTTCCAGGATCTTTTCCTGAGTGCGCGCACCAAATCCTTTCATTCCCGAAAGACGATCCGCTTTGCAAGCTTCTTCTAATTCCTCAACAGTGGTAATTCCCAACTCGTCCCACACTGCCTTCACTTTTTTGGGACCCACGCCCGGGATTTTAGCCATTTCAATCAATCCGGGCGGAACGGAAGACTTTAGCTCTTCATATTCCGGTAGCTGCCCTTCATTGAGCAGCATGGAAATTTTATCAGCGATTCCCTTACCAATCCCCCTGATGTTGGTAATTTCGCCGGATTCGACCAGGTCTTTCAAATCATCTGATAATCCTTCCAAGCTACGCGCCGCATTTTCATGGGCCCGTACTTTGAACGGATTTACCCCTTTGATTTCCAGCAAAATTGCCATCTCTTTGAGAATTTTTGCGATTTGCTTTTTGTCCATCATCTTGAAAGCTCGTTGTTTAGTCTTGTCTGATAATCAAATTAACCAGAATTTGGTATTAATTCAAATGCTTTAGCGGAAGGCTCGATGGGGTAACACTTAACAGTTGGGCGGATTGCTTCAAAATCGCTTTAAGTGTTCCTTCTTAAAAGTCCATTCCGGGGTGACTAACATAACGCCATATTGGACACTATACCAGGGACTTAAGCTCTGGCTATTGGGATTGACCAGGATGTGCATGTCCTGGGCAGGCATAAAGCTCTGTGCTAGCAAGAACAGCTTCTCGCTGGTTTGTTGGTGAATCGCCATATCCACAACCAGAACCGCATGTCCGGGAAAATCGCCTTGAATGAAAACGTCCCCGATCTGCATATCCTCAACAGCTGTTACAGGACGAAGTTCTTGGCTTAGTGAAAAAGTCCCGGCATAGGTGAATATGCTTATCAAATATGCTTTAAAATTTTGATAAGAATTCCCCTGCCGGTTGGTCTGTTTCCACATAACTTGATTATTCTCAACAAATGGCCGTTCACCTTTGGTCCAGCGGGTAAAGTCGATCCGATCCCCGCTGGTAAAATTGAAATGCAGGGCTTCAAATTTTTGGGCAGAGTATAGATATTCGGCCCGAAGTCTGATGACCGCATCAGCACACTGTTGAAGATCGCGATCACCTGTATCGATATCGATGACTGCATAATGGGCATTTTGATTGGGCTTCTTCTTTCCGTTAAACAAATACACCGGGAGATTTCCCTCTTTTAAAGGCAGATATTGCAGCCACTCGCCAAAACTCTCAGAAGGGGTTTCTACTCTCTCATAGCCTTCCGGAGGCAGGATGCGTTGACGCAACGAATTAGAGAGATCATACTCCTGTAACCACGGATAAGTTTGTCCCCACAATATTCCCGGAACCAAGACAAAAATGACGGCGTATTGATGCAACAGCTTGTAAACAGCATTTAATTTATTTTTGATGAAATTTAATCCAAAAGATGTAAATTGCATGTCTGTAACCCTGTAGTTTTTATGTTAAACTTTGCCTTGTATCATCACATCTCTGCCAGTGGAGAGAAATGGCACCAGCTTCTCTGATCGCAAACTGCCTGCCGCAGGCAGTTATGCGATGGGTTAAAGATAATTTAAATAACACTGTTTATAAACATGATTTATATATTGGCTAATTACTGTGTCGGCTAACACGGCAGAAAAGAACAAATTCGTCATTGGAGGAACCCATGAGCTTGGAATGGCAATTTGGTATTTCTATAATAATCTGGTTTTTGTTGATCGGCTTTTTTAAGGCGTTGCGTGACATCATCGATAACCGCTTCAAGTGGTCGATTTTTGATAGTGATAAACTCCCCAAATGGCTTCGCGATTATCTTACCGATTCAAATCCGAATGCGCCCTCCGCGGTCGATGGGTGGCATCAAAGCGATGGCATTATTGTGCTTTTGCCGATGGCAATGCTGATGTATTGGGGAAATCGACTGGTCTTTCAAATTAGCTGGTGGTGGGCGATTTTAGCCTTCGTGATAATCTCGGTTGTATTTTATGTAGTCTGGTTTAATGGGCTGTATCATTATATCCTGATGAAAGATGAATATAAAGGACAGTCGCTATCCCCCGATAGGGAGGATGTTCTGACTTCGTCTGAAAAGAACAAGAAGGTAAACTGAGTTCGAGTCATGGCATTGGATGACAATTGTGGTCAGGTCCCGAGAAGATTGGCTAAGATTACCATTCTTTGGGTTTGAAATCAGGGGTGTTTTTAATCTCCAATTTCAATTCAAAAGTTATTTTTTGACTGATCCTCAACAATGATAGGCTCGTTTATAGTCCTGTTTCCATTGTTACCACAAAATGTCTTAAGGGAGCCATAGCGCCAACTAAATCCACATAATGGTAGTTTAGCAGGTTGTTGACCTGGAAGGAGACATTCAACGGATTGCCTGCCAAGTGAATATCTGCTGAAAGTCGCAAGTCCACTACATGCACCGGAACCCGCTCTTCCGCATCATTGACGATCAAACTAAAGCGATTATCAATTCGGTCGTATCTGCTGATAAACCGATAGTCCACACCAACCTGGAACATATTAAACTGATAGGTAGCATTGCTGGTTAATACATGACGCGGTCGGAAATTTAAAAACTGTTCTTCTTCCAGATCCCAGGGATCTACATAGGTATACCCAATACCGGCATTCAACTGTTGGTTGAAAAATCGTCCGTTTAATTTGATCTCAGCTCCCTGAACACGTGCTTCAGTAATATTCTGAAATTGAATCTGACCGGTATTCAGGATTACACCTTCAATCAAATCTTCAAACCGACTGTAGAAGCCAGCGACATCGAGCATTAGCCATCTTCCGATCAATTGGTTGGCGCCGATTTCTCCATAAATACTTTTTTCGGGTTTTAGCTCATTATTGGGGATCACTTGTAGTCCGCCGGCATTGGTTGAAGTGAACACTTCTGCCATAGAAGGTGCTCGAAAACCTAGTCCGGAAGATGCCCGAATGGCAGTGCCTTTCATGGGTTTATAGACAACCCCTAATTTAGGATTGACCCGGGCGTCGGCGTCTACCGAGTCAATATCAAAATAGTCTAAACGAGTACCAAGCGTGGTTTTTAACTTTCGAGACAGAGATATTTCACTCTGAATGTAGGCGGCACTCCCAATGCCGGTACGATCACCAAAAAGATCCGAGTCAGCGGTATTATAGGTAGCTTCAATGCCTGCGGTGAGAAACAGTTGTCCGAGTTGGGTGTTAAACTGCACCTCTCCATTCATGTTTTTGGAAGTTGATATACTTCCATTCTCACCGGTTACCGTATCTTCAAAGCGATTCCAAAACCAGATGCCCCGAGCGGTTAAAAAACGGGTAGGGCTGAAAACATGCCTGTACTGGCCGGTCAGATAATAACGGTTGGAAATAACCACATCATCTACTTGATTAATCGGTGGTTGCAAAGCGTTGTTCAGGTCTCGCCAATAGAGGAAATTCCCTCGCTTCTGTCGCATGTAATTGCCGGTGAGGGTGAGCTGCTGAAAAGGTGAGATTTCCCACTCAAGTTTGCTACTTCCCGACCAGCGTTTTAACCAATCATTCTGTCGATAGCTGTCATCCTCATCGCGTGTAACACCGATTTGAAATCCGAGCTTATTCAGTTGTTGAGCAAAGCTGGCAACCTGCCCGTTCATAAAACGGTTTTCATCAATGAAATTCCATTGATCATAAGCAGGCTTTGTATACATGCCTGCATAGGATTTCAGGTAATAACCGGGGGCACTATCGATGTCTCTTGTAATGACATTAATAACACCGCCTAAGGCACTGGAGCCATAAAGCGCAGAACCGGCGCCCTTCAGGACTTCGACTCGCTCGATCAAAATTGGGGGGATCGATTCATAAATAATATCGCGAGTATCGCCGGTTAAAAACGGAGTGCCGTCCAATAAAAAGAGCACCCGGCTACCCACACCCTGGCTGTAGCCACTGGAGCCGCGAATGTTTATTTGCCCGCCGTTTAAATTAACCCCGGACACGAACTGCAGCGCATCTTTTACGGTGATCGAATTCCGATATTGTAAATCTTTTTGACTGAGGGTGCTCAAACTGGCAGCAACATCCTGAACTTTTTGTTCATACTTGCCTGCCGTTACTACAATCGGTTCACCGGACAATGCCGATGGTGTTAATTGGATCGTCCCGGCATCATAGAGTTTTGGTTTCTCAATAGAAATGGGAAAATCCTTCTGCTGATACCCGATCATCGATACCGTCATTTTGAAATCTCCGGAGGGAATTTTCTCAATCATAAATTCTCCCTCGGAATCGGTGGCGCTGCCGAGAATGGTTCCTTGTAAATATACATTAACGCCAATGAGTGGCTTTTCTTCTTCATCAATCACCTTCCCTTGCAATTGAGCGTATTGACTATAAATTTGCGGGCAGAACAACAACAGTATCCCTGTTACTAAAATCGTTATCTGAGTACGCATCATGGTTTACTGTATTTTTTGTGGGTTGAGGTTTATCTACATGATACTTGTAGAATTAAAACGGTTGAATGGGCAAGTTATCAAAATCGACATTGATTAAGATGTTTTCAAGCAATTGTTCTTCTCCAAGCGCGACCGGGGTTGGCAGGGAATCCGAATCCGTATCATACTGACCAACGGCTTGCCAATCGGCCAGTGGATTGTTTCCGAATAGATGGGCAATGACAACATATTCATAAGTCCCCGGAGGGAGTTCAAATCGAAAATTTACATTATCAACATAAAATGGTAAATGGCTGCTGTCGGCAGCAATGCCCCCTTCCGGATAAAAAAAGGCATTGCCGTTCACAATTTCCGAGAGGATATCTTGAGGAGGGAAATTTTTAAATACAACGACGCGCAAATCTTTTAAGCTGTCCTGGGGAGGCCAATTTTGAAAAAATACGGTTCCGCTAATCCCGGTGATGGTATCTTCGGGTGCAATGGAGTCTTGTGTCTCAGGAGATAATCCTTTATCACAATAAAAAAGCAGCAAAATTGAAAGACCAATGACTAGTAAGAGATGCTTCATTCTCCTCCGCATTCGTTAAATGACTGCCAAATATAATATTAATTGCGGTAACCGTCAAGGGTGTAATAGTTATGAAATATTGGTGACTGGAAGTGGTGTTATGGGATGTAGCTTTCATCCCAAGATTTAAGAACTATGTAATTGAGAAGTCGAATATTGATTTAATTGCGCTCTGGCATATTCTAAAATTTTTACTGCATTTTGTTCAGCGTCGTTCGAAGTGACTGGAAGGTAATAGATATTATTTTGTTCCCTTTTGGACAGACCGTGGTGATAAGATTTATCATAATATCTCTGCAATAGAATCTCACAACAATGATCGAGGCGGTTGCTATTTAATTCTTCTAAGGCTCTGTTCAAATTTTGTCCGCCAAGACGTTTCTTTAATTTAAAGATAGATTGTTCTAATAATATCTTATCATACTCACCATATTCTCTTAACAATCGTTGAATCCTTAATTCGATAGGCATATCCAGGAAGATGACCGGGGAGTGTCGCATTTGTTGCCAAAGTGGATGGGGAACTAAGCGAGCGCCAATCTTCTGGCTTTCATCCTCCATCCACACCGGACGATTTAGATCCAAACCTCGCCATTGCATGGCTAACTCATTTTCAAATTGTTCCTGGGAAGGTGGTGGTGGATTACCTAATCCCCCAAATGACGAGCCCTTATGGTTTGCTAATGCCTCTAAATCGATGGTCTGCTTGCCCATTTTCGATAAAAATTTGAGTATGTCGGTTTTACCGGAACCGGTGCCACCACTAAGGATGATGATATTTTTAGGAATTTCAAATGATTGTAGGACATAATGGCGAAATGATTTATATCCGCCCGCCAGTAGATAAACCTGGTAGTCAAATAGACTCAACAGCCAGGCAACACTGCTACTGCGCATTCCCCCTCGCCAACAGTGCAGCAAGAGCGTATCCTTATGGGAGATTTTTTGAACTGTTTCCACCATAGATCGCATTTTAGGGCCGATGAGATCCAACCCTTTCAACATTGCGGCTTTTCGACCCGATTGTTTGTAGATGGTACCGACCAGAGCACGTTCTTCATTGGAGAATAGCGGCAAGCTGTGCGCGCCAGGTATGTGAGCTTTTTCAAATTCGGCGGGGGAACGGACATCAAAAATTGGGAATTGATTACCGAGATCTAAGAATTGCTCAATGTCGATGGTTTGCGAGGTTGACATAAGTGCGGATTTTTGGATCTATTCCTTTAATCTTCATAAGCATTTTTTCGATGTTTGATTGCTGCAATTATTACGCTATCTTTTTCTATACTGTAAGTCACTCGATAATCGCCGATCCTTAAGCGTCTTAATCCTTTGTAGCGGCCCTTAAGTGGTTTTTCGACTTCGGGCGACGTGGAAAGCTTTTCAACTATTGTTAATAGTATTTTGCCGGCTTCGTGTTTATTTAATTTTTTCAGATCTCTTTTTATGCCTGCCCTGAACACTATTTGGTACGCCAATTTCTGCCTCCAGTTCATCCAGAGTGAGTAGTTTCTGGGATGGATCATTCAGTCGTGCTAAAGCTACCTCCAGGTCTCCGTACTCCCTCAAGTATAGCATTAACGCTCGTTCTAAATGAAAATTACGAGAATGTCCAGTTTCCTTTGCAAGCTCGTTGAGTTGTTCGATTAGTTCCGCGCTAACTGTCCCCGATAGATTTGCCATCTAATTATCCTCCAAAATTTGATTCATTATGAATCAAAGTGAATTTAAAGAATGTTCTCCCATGATGTCAAATGAAATTTTTCGGTCTGCTGTTTGAGTGATTGACCTCTGGAATCAGGTTTTCTTAAACACAAATTTGGTTTGATCATTTTTGCGAACTGCTTTCATAAAACTGCGATATTCCTGGTATTGTTCTACAGGAATTAATCGCTGGTCGATGCGGAACATTCGTCTGTATTTCAACACATGGTTTTGGATGACATAATCCGTTTTATACGTACCAAATGAAGTTTGAATGTCCTGATCAGGAGGGACTGCCTCTAAGGAGAATCCCAACGGCAATTCTATTTCTACTGAATCAATATCCAGGTATGGATAATTGCGATAGATCGGAAAATGTCGTTCTTCTTCCTTCGGGATACTGTTTCGAGAAATTTGATTGAGAATATTCGGATTTAAAAATAAACGCCGTGCACTGCTGATTGCGAAATTACTCACTTTCCCTTCGAACTCAAGTGTTACAGGCTTAACATAATCTTGTCTCACGTTATGTGTCTCGAAGCGTTCTAAATCTAATTGGGGCATATTTCTTCCCAAAAGATTTCTTAGCCAATTCTTTTTCTGCTCCGATTTTCGATAAGCTAAATTCGCGCGTGCGTGCAGACCCTGATTGCCGTCAAGGTTAATTTTGCCTTTCATAAATAACAATCCGGCAGATGTGAGTCGAGCATTTACATGACTCTGCCAAAGATTGTTACTTGCGCGGCTTTGTGGGGTACGAATTATTTCTGCTTCACTCTGATTGACAACCAGTACGTCACATCCTTCAACGCTGGAGGGGAGCTCTCCGGCTTCCACCAAATTTGAAGTACATTCCAGCCATAGCGTATCCTCTTGCAACGGGACAAATGTTATCAGATGATTGAAATCCTGGCTGGGAAAATCTTTTATAATAACCCCTTTATCCCGAGTCAAGGTCAATGCCGGATAAGCATCAATACCAGCCTCCTGTAGCATTGCGATCATAAGGGTGGATAGGTCTTTGCAATCGCCGTACTTGTTTTTGGATACCGCTTCCGCTGAATGAGGTTGCCATCCGCCAATGCCTAAATGAATGGCAACATATCGTGTATTTTTCTGCAAAAACGAGAACAAACGCGATATTTTCTCATACTCGCTGCTGGCATCCGATACGATTTGATGAACGGTGGTCTTGAATTGTGGCGGCAATTCATATCTTTCTTTCGCTAACTCACTATACCAGCGCGCAACGCCATCCCAAGAGTCAAATTTAGCTATATATGAATTCATCGTAAACCTAATTGGTTCAAACTTTAACGCCATTTGGATCTCGTTTTCCGGTGGCATAAAGTCTTCTTCAATTTTAGGAGATATGTTGGAAAGTTCCCAAAGCATTTCTCGTGTCTTACCATCCTTAATAATTTTCGGCGTCACCTCCATCCCAATGAAATAGGTGCGATAATCAATGTGCTCCTTCTCAATAATAAGCCGATATGTTGATTTTAAAACCGGGATATCTTTTTGCGGATACCAATCCGGCCAATAAAACAGCGTTTCATAATCCAATTCATATTCATATTCAATCTTGTAGGGATATTGATTCCATTTAAGGTCAATCCACTGATATTGGGTGTCGTTATACAATGCATACCCGGGACTTAATTGTGACTTTGAAATATCATCATCATCTATTTCTTTCAGCACATCTCCATCTATGGAAAGTAGTGAACCGCCGAGTTTCTTGCATTTCCTGAATTCATCTTCCCACAGCTTAACATGGCCGTGTTTATCCCCTTTTTCATTATAAACATGTATGATCCGGTGAACTTTTAATTTGGCTTTATCATAATCCTCGATAACTAACTCTCGTTCATCTAATTCGATCAATGCATCGACTTCTTCCGACCATAAAGAAAATTCTTGTGAGGCTACCTGGGGCAAGATACTGATTAAAATACTAATAAAAATGAAAACGTAAAATTTACTCATCATGATGCGCCATCTCCCCACGATGAATTTTAAATAAGGTATGAGATCACTTGATTTATTATACATCCTGGCATCTTGAAAGAAAGACTGCCTGGAACTTCTTCACTAATCAGTTCCAGGCAGAGAATTGTTACTTATTGAGTCAATCCTGACTGAGCAGACTCGCTTTGTTCCGTTACATTTGCAAGAACAATTTGTCCCTGGTCCGCATCGATCATTCTATCGAAAAACGAGCGCAGTTTGGTATATTCTCTGGGAGTATAGGTCAGTTTACGACGAATGTAATGCCGCTCAACACTTACAGTGTTGTCCTCAGATTTGCAACTGATCATGAAACTAATGCCCCGATGCCGATAGAGTTTGGATTTGGGCAACTCCTCAATGTGCATTCCTGTCGGTAGTTTAAGGCTGATCTTTTCAGTATTTGCTTCATTAAAAGGAAACTCCACCGGAAAATACCGTTTTTCTCTTTTAAATGGATTTGATTCCAGGCAGCTCAAAAGAGGGGTATCGAGATACACCATATTACCAACAATTTGAGCGTATTCAGGGACTTTGTAATGTACAACTGCAAATAGCGGTTGTTCAATTTGATCAAGACCCTTAATACTCACAGAATCAATTTCGACAGTTTCAAAACGTTCTGTTAATCTTTCTCTGACAAACGCTTCTTCATCAGAATCTCTAATTTCTCCACGGCCTTTTAGCGCTCGATATCCTTCAAACCGGAATATCGATTTCGCCGCAAGTTCTCCATCTTCATTAAGCGTCGCCTCGGTATCCAAATAGAACATATTGGTGTGTCGCGGATGCGGAATCTCTATAAATTTTCCCTCAACATCATTTATAAGTAAGCCGGTTTCTATCAAGTTATAAACAGGAAGCATATTGTAGGGACAATATTTGTCGTAGGTATCGAGGACATATGTTTTCTTGGCAATTTTAACATGCGCTAAGACGTAATTAAACTGCAATAACTGAGGAATATTTGTATTCACTCGCCCATGTTTGCGGGTACTGATCAATAAGGGGTGGGCTGTAAATCCCGCTGTTCTTAACAAGTTAATTAACAAAAGATTTTTTTCAGCTCCCGTTCCACTAAGATCTTCTATCACATCCTCCGGTTCTTTATCGACATAGATATTACCCCTTTCCGAGGATCGAATCTCTTTGCGTACAAAATCGTAGAGCGCTTTCATCTTCTCTAAGCTTGTCAGACTATCGGCTAATTTTTCCTGAACCAAATCGCGCAGAGAGTTATCCTCTTCTAAATATTCCTTAAAACGCTTCCTTTGTTTTTCCACCAATTCAGACCAGGTAGTGATAAATTCTACATATTGATAACGATCCCGATAGGTCATTAGTTGAAAATGCAAAGCGGCCCGGTAGTCTTCTAAAGTGCGCATGTAGGGCTCTTTTTTGATCGGAGGCAAATTTTCCATCTTCCAGGTATATTTCTTTAATGTCTTTCGGGTATGAGTTAAAATTTCTTCAACCTCTGGCTCAATATTAACTGTATTTTTAAAAAATACATTGTATTGAAATCCGGGCATGATGGTGACAGAAAATTGACTTAATTTGGTGAATTCCTGATTTTGGAAATACCAGGGTTCCAGAAAGTGCAAATAGCGAGAACCTCGTTCATAGGTATATTCCAGGACGGCGCCAACTTCTACTCCGGGAAATGCAAACACTTTATATTTCCAGTCCTCATCTTCTTCTTCGAAAATATCATCATTATCAAGCTCAATTTTATCACCATCAGGCAAAAATGTATTCGCTTCAATGTCACGAACATCGTTTTCACTCCAATAGGGAATTCTAACATTGGTGATATTCGGATTCTCTTTGCCTTCTTTGGTTAAAATTTTGATGCGAACATGCTCTTTCAATCTGCGGTAATATTTGTTGTTCTCCAAAACAATCTCCATTTCTCCTTTGTCGAATAAGTAAACTACATCCGCTTCCGGAGCTTCTTGCAAGGTTGACATTTTTAATTCTTCTGCCGAAACCTTTCCAAATTTTTGGGCCATCAGAAATCCACTAAGAAATAAAAATGGCACTATTACCTGGATAAAGCGATAAAATGAATTTACGTTTTGCATAAATTTCACCCTCCACTAAAAACTTGTTATTAATGGTTTTTTAATGATGTAGGATCTATATTAAAGAGCCATTTCTTGCTGTACTTTGCAAGTACATGTACGGCTTCTTATAAAATAATTTTTCGTATTCCATAAGAATTAACGGCCAAAAAATTTTTTAGACAACAATTTTCTAAAAATTTTTTGAATTAGGTTAAAACAGGTCTGATTTTGTCTGTGAAATCCTAATTTCAGCCAACTCTCTGAACCTGGCTCTGGTTTGGGAAGAAGAACATTGGAAAGATTTTAAATGATGAATTTTAATGATGAGATCAATTTAGAATATGGCGGAGCCAATTTTAAACGGAAACACCAATATGCATTTTTATTAGCACTCTAAATAACCATTTAATGGTAGAAGTGTATTAGCGCGAAAGTTAGTGATCCACTCCTCGCGTAGCCTCTTCACCATCATTTCCAAATTCATCAGTAACCATCCCTTTTACAATATGACTAACTTCTTCAAAGTGTACTTCCGGAACGAAAAGAAATGCGGAATTGCCCACTGCATTGGTTGCTTTTATGCCGTGAGCTGCAGAAAACCAATCCTGAGAAAGAAAATAAGGAATCTCTTGTTCCTTTAAAACTTCTCCGACCATTTCAGCGTACAAAAGACCGGGAAGTGGTCCTACTTTTTTCCATGCCGTATCATCTTTCATAAAAAATCTCCTCTAATATTTGAAACTTTAATCAAATGATTTTTTCAAACCATAAACAGTATCTACCGGTATGGTAAAAGCGAGGCCATTGCCGGGCTCATCCAGAGGCCCCAGAACCTGTTCGATTGCATTTATGGCAGTTTCGATTAAATCTTCTGAAATAATGGTCATAATTGTTTTATTCGTCGGTTGAGTATCCTGGAACAAAGTTCGAAACCCGGCAAAGATGGGGATATCTTTAGATAAGATATATCCCATACCCACACTGTCCAGTATGGTGGCGCCGGTGATATTCAATTCGAGAAAAATTTCCAGAATTTCTTCCAAAAATTCTTCTTTATTGAGAATTAGAAAGAAAACTTTCATGGATTGATCTCAAAAAAGTTTGCTTCTTCTTCTTCCAAGAGCTGGTATACTTGAGTGGGGGAATTACAATTAAGGATTTTATCCCGAACTTCTGCTTTGGAGATGATACGGGAAATACGACTGAGTAGACGGATATGAGTACCGGGTTTATCTTCCGGTCCGGTTAAAAGAAAAATGATCTTTGCCGGCTTATTATCGAGAGCTTCAAAATCCACCCCTTCTTTATGAATTCCCATTACAATTGCAAATTCAGGCGAATGATTGGATTTACAATGCGGAATTGCAACGCCCTCTCCAACACCGGTGGTCATGATTTTTTCTCGTTCCAATACTGCCTGCAATACATTCTCATTGTCCCGGATTAATTCGTGTTCGGAAAGCAATGCGATTAACTCTTTCACCACATCCACCTTGGTGGAGTTACTTAAAGGAAGCTTAATCAATTCCGGTTTTAATACGTCTACCAATTTCATAAATACCCTCTACAAATCACTGCTATGAAAAATATAAGATATATTTCTTNNGCCAACTATTATTCTTAAAAATCACAAAGTTAAGTTTTTAGACCGCTTCTTCCTGGTTATCTTCCGATACCAGTTTTACCGCTGCCTGGCAACCGCACTTGCACTTGAATTGAATCATTCTTACTTCTTCTTTCTCTTCCAGAAGATAAATATCCACGTCTTGATTAGCAAGCTCTTTGGGATGATATTTTATAATTTGGTAAGTAGAGGGAAAATCGTCCTTCTTGAACACCTTTCTTTTTGTAGAACCGTTTTTGGAAGATTTCAATAATAGTTGTTGAGGATTTTCTAAAAAGGATTTAAATTTTTTATTGCTCATGTGACAAATTCCATTTTGTCTGTGATTTAAACATCCTTATTTGTATTAAAAATTATCGGAATTTTGTCGTTACTATGAAGGTGAAAAAAATGTTGCTTTTTGCTATGAATTCTTTATCTTTTCTAAGACAATTAACTCTTTATAAAACAATTTATTAACTACTTATCCTGACCAAAAAATTCGAAAGGAGTTCTCGAATGCAGCGGAGAATATTATTTGGTTTATTGTTAATATTATTGATGGTTTCATTTAGCTCTGCTCAATCTTTTGTCGATCCATTCAGAGTTCAACAAGAAAGTTACATCGATGGCGGACTGGGTATTACCTGGATTGACGGACAGCCCCATACCACCTTTACCCTTACTCCGGAATTCTCACTGGGAGGTTTTATTGGTATCGGTCTCCAACTGCAATTATTGTATGACAACAACAATAATTTTAAAATTCGAAATGATGAATATGAAGATGGTGCCGGCATTCTGCGAGTAATCCGTTATATTCGATTCGGTCAAAAATACGGGGATTACTATTTCCGGATCGGCGCTTTAGACCGGACGACCCTGGGAAATGGATTTTTAATGTGGAACTATAATAATGAATCCAATTACGACAAACGAAAGATAGGGACCGCGTTAAATCTGGATTTTGGCAAATTCGGCTTTGAGTCCATGTGGAGTTCCATTGGAACGTCTTCACTTCGCGGCGGTAATTTTTATTTACGACCTTTCCGCTTTTTAGATCACGGACTTCCCTTAATCGACAGGCTGCGAGTCTATTTTACTCTTATTAGCGACAACAATGTCGCCACCGGAGATTCGCTGAAAGATGAACGAACCCTTAGCGCGTACGGAATCGGAGCGGATCTGCAATGGTTAGATTTATCCATTGTACGAAGCAGCATCTATGCGGATCATGGAAAGATCAACGATTTTGGAAGCGGTCAGGCATATGGGATTAACTGGATTTTCCCCGAGTTCGTCGGCATTTTTCAGTTAGCGGCCAAATTTGAAAAGCGTTTCAACAATGACGAATTTATCCCCCAGATATACGGACCGCTTTATGAATTGCATAGAAAGGCGGGCATTCCGGTAGAGACTGGCAATAATGGTCCACAAGTTGGCGTGTCTATTTTTGATATGCTGGGATCGGCGACCAGCACCGAAGGTTATTTCGGAGAATTGTCCGGCCACATTATTAATCGGGTTTTGCTGACCGGGAATTTCCAAAAATTAAATGGTGTAGAAAACAGTGGGGTGCTACATTTAGAGGCTTCTGCCCCTCGCCTGGTTCCCAAGTTCGAATTACGCGGATATTACGACAAGACCGGCATCGAAACATTTGAAGATGCACGGACTCTGGACAATCGTTCCCTGGCGACCGCCGAGGTCAGTTATCGTTTGAATCGGTTTATGTTATTGACCATGCTCTATCGCTGGTACTGGGTGGAAAAGCCGGTGGATTCCGGCAACTTTGAACCGATTGAACGGGTGGAGCCGAGGATTTCATTCCGTTATCGGTTCTGATAGACTCGTTAATGCACGGCGAGCAATCTGTTTAGAAGGTAGGCAAATTGCCTTAAATATGCTATACAAAATCTTACTCACCGGTGAAACAAGTAGCAGTGCATCGCCTTTATGCGATGCACTGCGGCGCATAAAGGCACAGCACTCCGGTTCGTTAAAAATTCGTTAGAATTTGAACGACCTGTAAGTGTTAATTAAAATTATAATAGTTTCAAAAAGAAGAGATCGCTTCCACTGTTATTCTCAGGAACAACAATGAAAGGAATCATTTCTGAAGTTAAAAAATCAATGCTCCTGAAATAGTCCCGTATCTCACCAATATGAACCAGAGTATAGGTATGGGCTATATCCGAAAATCTTACCTTTTATTATTGCTTGCAGGGATAATGATTTCTCAAGCTACCGCGCAGCAACAGCAGCATATCCCCTGGCCATCTTTGGCCGATTCCCCCTGGCCGGTTTTGAGAGGAGATATGCAGGGAACCGGCAGGTCCAGGTATGTGGGGCCGCGTACCAAGAACGTGGTCTGGCGCAAAGATATGCCGCTTGGGGTACTTTACGGGCCGGTAACCGGGTATGATGATGTATTATATACATGGGAGAACGAGCTCTCTCCCCGGATTCGGTTAATTATTTCTATGCAGTGGATAAAAATGGGCATGATCTATGGACCTATGAAACGAGGACTTTTTTACCAAATAATGGCGGACCAATTATTGCAAAGGATAGTACAATCTACTTTGCTTCGGCAAACCAGAATCTATACGCTCTCAAAAATATTGGAGTTTTAAAGTGGAGGGCTGCAGGTGTTTCAGCTAACTTCTGGCCATTTCATCCGATCTCCCAAAATGGAGATATTTATTTAGGGATTGGTGATACATTAGTAATAATTTCTCCTATGGGTACCATCAAAGATAAAAGTTTCATTCCCGAATTGATACCCGGGATGGTTTTTTCTACAGGCGGTGATACAATGTTTTATAAAACCGGAGGAATTTTTGAGGAACCAGGCGCTATTAATGCATCAGATTTAGAAGGTAACCTATATTGGTCTTATAATTTCGCATTCCATAACTGGGGCATTCCATTAGTTGATAATCACAATAAGATTTATGTCTTTGGATCGGATAGCACCAATCCAAATAACCGCTTTCTTTACCGCTTTAATCCCGATGGAAGCGTTGATTGGCGATATCAGGTTTCCCTCTTCCTTGATTATTCTGCTCCTACTATAGATAAGAATGGGAACATCATTTTTAATGCCAGGAAGATAATTAACTCCGAAGAAAGAAATTGTATTATTTCGCTTGATTACAATGGCAATGAGAATTGGATCATGCCTTTTGAAGGAGACTGGGATGATCATTACATAAACCACGGTTTGGTCTGTGATGCCGAAGGAAAAATTTATTGCGGCTCAAGTTCCAAGGGAAATTTCTATTGTATCGATAGTAGTGGAGTCAT
>JABAHQ010005527.1_pt5 | contig 17846 bp, 15 predicted proteins | sample 7062091 | NCBI WGS metagenome assembly JABAHQ01 (sample SAMN14534359, study PRJNA622989) | marine sediment metagenome | biome: marine biome [ENVO:00000428]; feature: marine pelagic biome [ENVO:01000023]; material: deep marine sediment [ENVO:00002113] | place: India: Gulf of Kutch | collected...
CAAAGTCGAGGAGTACCGCGCCCGCCTCAACGCCCTCATGCACGAACTCGTCTACCCCAACGAGCGGACCTATTTCGCGCAGCTCGAGGCGGCCGCCAACCGCTGGGACTCGCCGCCGGTCATGGAGGAGATGAAGGCCAAGGCGCGCGACGCCGGCCTGTGGAACCTGTTCCTGCCCGAGACGCGATACGGCGCCGGGCTGACCAACCTGGAGTACGCGCCGCTGGCGGAGATCATGGGCCGCTCGCCGATCGCGCCGGAGGTGTTCAACTGCTCGGCCCCGGACACGGGCAACATGGAAGTGCTGGCCCGCTACGGCAGCGAGGCCCAGAAGGCGGCCTGGCTGGAGCCGCTGCTCGCGGGGACGATCCGCTCGGCCTTCGCCATGACCGAGCCGGACGTCGCCTCCTCCGACGCCACCAACATCGAGGCGCGCATCGAGCGCGACGGCGACCACTACGTGCTCAACGGCCGCAAGTGGTGGATCTCGGGCGCCGGCGACAGCCGCTGTAGGATCTTCATCTTCATGGGCAAGACCGACCCGCAGGCCGAGCGGCACAGGCAGCAATCCATGATCCTGGTGCCGCGCGAGGCGGCGGGCGTGAGGCTCGTGCGCCCGCTCAGCGTGTTCGGCTACGACCACGCGCCGCACGGCCATTTCGAGATCGACTTCAAGGATGTGCGGGTGCCGGCGGAGAACCTGCTCCTGGGCGAGGGCCGCGGCTTCGAGATCGCCCAGGGGCGCCTCGGGCCCGGCCGCATCCACCACTGCATGCGCTTGATCGGCCTGGCCGAGCGCGCGCTCGAGTCGCTGTGCGCCCGGGCCAAGGAGCGGGTCGCCTTCGGCAAGTCCCTGGCCGAGCAGGGCGTGGTCGCCGACGCGATCGCCCGCTCGCGCATCGAGATCGAGCAGGCCCGCCTGCTGACGCTGAAGGCCGCGGACATGATGGACACGCTCGGCAACACGGCGGCGCGCGCCGAGATCGCCATGATCAAGGTGGTGGCGCCCAACATGGCGCTTGCCGTCATCGACCGCGCCATCCAGGTGCATGGCGGCGGCGGCGTTTCGCAGGACTTCGGCCTCGCCCAGGCCTGGGCGCGGGCGCGGGCGCTGCGCCTGGCCGACGGGCCCGACGAGGTGCACCGCGCCGCGCTCGCCAAGCTCGAGTTGCAAAAGCAGACCCCGCGCTGGCTCTATCCGGGGGGCGAGGCGTGAGCCGGGCCTCGCGGGGCTTGCGCGTTGGCGAGCCTCGGCGCCGGGCGGACCGGAAAGCCGCGGCGCCCGCAAGCCCTGGCCACAGGCGAAACGAACCCGCTATCATTCGCACGTGGAGATCCAAGCTCAATCAGTCCGAGGGGATGGGACATGGCCTCCAAGATCGCCGGTTTCTTTCGCCGGCTGAGCGCGTCCGAGCGAGGCGACTCGGCGCCGCAAGCTCTCGGGGCGGCGGTCGAGTACAACGGATACGCGATCCAGCCCACGGCGCGGCGCGAGGGCTCGCACTGGCTGACGGCCGGCGTCATCAGCAAGGAGTTCCCCGACGGCGTCAAGGAGCACCACTTCATCCGGGCGGAGACGCACCCCAGCAAGGACGGTGCGCGCGAGTTCGCCATCGTCAAGGCGAAGCAGATCATCGACGAGCGCGGCGACCGGCTGTTCGAGGAGCACTCGGCGCACGCGTCGCCGGACGCGTGAACCCGGGCGGGACGGCAGGTTAGGGTCGGCTCTCGGCCCGCGCCGCATCCCGGCCGCCCTCCCGGCCGCCTCGCGGGCCGCCTCGCGGGCCGCCTCGCGGGCCCCCTCGCGCCTGGCACGGGTCCACGCCCGGCGAACCGGCCCAGCCCCCATCGGGACAGGCCGTCAGGGCGCGAAGCCGGTCCGGGTCGCCCAGCTCGGTGCGGCCGCAGGGCAGGTCACGGATCACGCGCTCGCGCCGGAACCGGGACAGGATCCGGCTCACCGTCTCGGTTGTGAGCCCAAGGTAGTCCGCGATGTCGGAGCGGCGCATGGGGATGGGGATCTGGCCGTCGGTCATGCCGCCGCGCGCGGCCCGCTCATAGAGCATGAGCAGGAACGAGGCGACCCGCTCCTCGGCCGTCTTGCGCCCGAGCAGGAGGATCTGGTCCTGCGCCGCGGCCAGCGCGCGGCCGGCGGTCGCGAGCAGGCCGCCTTCCAGCTTGGGCAGGCGCCGCAGGAGGGCCTCCAGCCGCCGGCGCGGGAAGCGGCACAGGGTGAGGTGAGTGACGGCTTCGGCGCTGCAGGCATGGACACCGCCCGCGGTCAAGCCGAGGAAATCACCGGGGAACAGGAACCCGACGACCTGCCGCCGCCCGTCGTGCAGGAGCTTGTAGAGCTGCAAGGTTCCGCCGGTCACGACGAAGACACTATCGGCCGGCTCGCCTTCGTGGATCACGGTCTCGCCGCGCTGGAAGTCCGCCGTCGAGCGGATCGCGGCGATCTGCGGCAACTCGCCGCGCTCGAGCACGGAACAGACCGCGAGGTGCCGGACCTCGCAGGCCTCGCAGGGGAAGGCCAAAGGCGCCGCCGGCCGGCAGGGTCGCGCCGTCCGTTGCGGACTTGCCAGGTTGAAAAGCGATCTTGCCAACAGCCGAGTCCCCTTCCCCAGGCAGGCGCCGCGAGACGCCGATGCGCAGAGATAAAGGCACGCCTGCGGCACGACGCCATTGTCAGAATTACCTATGGCCGCCGGAAAATCCTGACAGGGCGGATACGGTGGACTCGGTGCCGAGGCGGGCCGGCTTGAGCCGCGCCGTGGGGTGCGCTCGGCCCCCGGCGCCGCCGCAACAGACCCGGCCCCGCTTGGCAGCACCGCCGGCCGGGCGGTACACTCGCGGCTACTGCCAGTCTCACCCCCGGTTCCCACATGATCTTGCGGCTGAGCGCCGTGTGGGCGGGCCTGCCCGGCACGACGCGCGGAATCCTGCTGATGCTCGCCTCCACGCTCGGCTTCTCCGCCATGTATGCGCTGATCCGGCACGTCTCGGCGGACCTGCACCCGATCCAGATCGCCTTCTTCCGGAGCTGCTTCGGGCTGGTGGTGTTTCTCCCCTGGTTCGTGCGCTTCGGCCTCGGCCCGCTGCGCACCCGGCATCTCAAGCTGCACGCGCTCAGGGCCGCGCTCAACGTCTCCGCCATGTTCGCCTTCTTCACGGCGCTCAGCCTGACGCCGATGGCACAGGTGATGGCCTTGGGCTTCACCGCGCCGATCTTTGCCGCCGTGCTCGGCGTGGCGATGCTCGGCGAAGTCTTTCGGCTGCGCCGCTGGAGCGCGACCATCTGCGGCTTCCTCGGCATCCTGGTGATCCTGCGGCCCGGCTTCGAGGCGATCGATACCGGCTCGCTGGTCACCCTGCTCTCCGCCCTGCTCTGGGGCTGCACGCTGATCGTGATCAAGATCCTGGGACGCAGCGAGTCGAGCATCACCATCACGAGCTACATGAACATCCTGCTGACGCCGCTCTCCCTGGTCCCGGCGCTCATCGTCTGGCGCACGCCGGTGGGCGCGCAGTGGCTCTGGCTGCTCGCGATCGGCGTGCTCGGCACGCTGGCGCAGGTGGCGCTCGCCCAGTCGCTCAAGGAGACCGAGACGGGCGTGGTCATGCCGTTCGACTTCCTCAAGCTCGTCTGGGTGTCGATCCTGGGCTACCTGTTCTTCGCCGAGGTGCCCGAGGTCTCCGTCTGGCTCGGCGGCGCGATCATCTTCGCGGCCTCGACCTACATCGCCATACGCGAGAGCCAGCCGGCCCGCGCCGAGGTCGCGGCGCGCCGCAAACCGCCGCCCGCAAAGCTTGTCCGACCGCGCCGAGCCCGGGACTAGGTTCGTGGACTCATCATGTCTGAACCACAGCCGTGTGCATGCCGGGGCGATGGCGGCGAGGGGCTTTCGGGCGAGTTCGTGGCGGCGCGGGGGCGATGCCGCGGGCGTGTTCGAGTTCGTTCAAGAAGCGCTCCGGCAGATCGCGCCGCGGCGAGCCCGCGCGCAGAACCCGGAAGATGCCGTTGATCCGCCGCCGATTGTCGACCCGCGGAACCCCGCGCGGCCTGTTCGGCAAAAGCGGCGCCACGATCGCCCCCTCCCGCTGCGTCGGATCGAAACGTGCCATATCCAGGCTCGCACAGGTTGGACGCTTGAATCACATCCGCCCATAAAGAGGAAACCCCTTTATGGGGACAGAGCCTAATCCGGGTGGTTCGCTTGCAAGCCAATGCTCGAGAAACGTCGTGTGGAACGAGGCCGTCTGCACGGCCTGTTCGCCAACAAGCGCCTGGTGCAGCGGTTGCGTGGTCTTCAGGCCCGAGATCTCGAGCTCGGCCAAGGCCCTGTCGAGCCGGCGCAGCGCGCTCGGCCGATCCTCGTCCCAGACGATCAGTTTGCCCAGCAGGGAATCGTAGAATGGCGTAACGGCGTAGCCGGGATACAGCATGGTGTCGAAGCGTACGCCCGGACCTCCGGGCACGATCAGCCTGTCGATGGTGCCCAGGTTCGGCATGAAGTTGTTCGCCGGGTCCTCGGCGTTGATGCGGCACTCGATGGCGCAGCCCTCGATCCGGATATCATCCTGGCGCAGGCGCAACGGCTCGCCGCCGGCGATGCGAAGCATCTCGCGCACGAGATCAATGCCGGTGATGAACTCGGTCACGGGATGCTCGACCTGAATCCGGGTGTTCATCTCGATGAAATAGAACTCGCCCGACGCCTCGTCATAAAGGAACTCCAGGGTGCCGGCGCCGCGGTAGCCCACGTATTCGGCGAGCGCCAGCGCAGAGGCGCACAGCGCCTGACGATCCGCATCGCACAGGGTCGGCGCCGGCGCCTCCTCCCAGATCTTCTGCCGGCGGCGCTGCAGCGAACACTCGCGCTCGAAGCAGTGCACGACCCGCTCCCCGTCCCCCAGAACCTGAACCTCGACGTGGCGCGGCTTCTCGATGAGTTTCTCGATGTAGAGGCCGCCGTCGCCGAACGCCGAATGCGCCTCGGCGCTGGCCTGGGGCAGCAGGCGGTCGAAATCCGCTCGATCGGTGACGACGCGGATGCCGCGGCCGCCGCCGCCCGCCGCCGCCTTGAGCATCACCGGAAAGCCGGTCGCCTCGACGACCGAGCGCGCGGTGTCCAGGTCATCGACGCGACCGCCGCTGCCCGGCACGGCGGGGACGCCCGCCTTGGTCGCCACCTCGCGGGCCGCGACCTTGTCGCCCAGCAGCCGGATCACATCCGCCCTTGGGCCGACGAAGACAAGACCGGCTGATTCCACGGCCTCCGCGAAGTCCGCGCTCTCCGCCAGGAAGCCGTAGCCCGGATGGATGGCATCCGCCCCGCTCCGGCGTGCCGCATTCAGGATCGCGTCGATGTTCAGGTAGGACTTGGCCGCCTGCGGCGGACCGATCTCCACGGCCTGATCCGCCAGCCGGACGGCGAGCGAATCGGCATCGGCCTGGCTGTGCGCCTGGACCGTGCGGATTCCCAACTCCCGTGCGGCCCGGATAATCCGGACCGCGATCTCGCCGCGATTGGCGACAAGCAGGGTGCCGATGGCCATGAGGGATCGCTATCCGCTTGAGTCCTCGATTTCCACGAGCGGCTGGCCCGCCATCACGGGGGCTTCGTTCTCGACCAGGAACCTCGTCACTTTGCCGCTCGCCTCGGCCCTGACCTCGTGGAAGGACTTCATGACTTCGACGAGCCCGATCACATCGCCGAGGGCGATCGGATCACCCTCGTCCTTATACGGCGGTTGGTCAGGCGCTGGCCTGCGATACAGCGTCCCTGGCAGCGGCGCAAGGACTTGGTTGCTTGCCATCGATGTCCCCCCTTGTTTGGTCTTCGGGGTCAGCGGGTCAGGCGCTTGGGCGCTTGACAGCCGGCCCCCGCGCCGCCCGCGGCGGCCCCGGGCATGACCCGCGACCCGGCGCCGGCCTCCGAGCGAGCGAGGTCGCTGCGCCGGCCCCCGGCCGGATCGAGAGCCCTCGAACAAACCGGGGGGAGACGGCGACCGGCGCGATGGCGCCTCAGCGCGCCGCTTGGGAATCTCTTGACCTGACCAGCATGCGGCAACACACTTAGCCGCGGGTTGAGGGGGCCTTCGGCTGTGGCGCGGGCTTCGCCGTCCGAAGGTTCGGGACTCCAAGAACGAATTCCGCTCCGGCCGTATCCATGGCCGGAGGCGCGACGAGAGGGAGGCAGGATCCATGCCAACGGTTTCCATGACCGTCAACGGACGACCGGCGGGCGGTGACGTCGAAAGCCGCACCCTGCTCAGCGAGTTCCTTCGCGAGCAGCTCGATCTGACCGGCACGCATGTCGGCTGCGACACCAGCCAGTGCGGCGCCTGCGTGGTGCTGCTGGACGGCCGCTCGGTCAAGTCTTGCTCCATGCTGGCGATGCAGGCCGACGGGGCCGAGGTCACCACCATCGAGGGCCTGGCCAAGGACGGCGAGCTGCATCCCGTGCAGGCCGCGTTCAAGGAGCACCACGGCCTGCAGTGCGGCTTCTGCACGCCGGGGATGGTGATGAGCGCGATCGACCTGCTGAGCCGCAACGCCAACCCGAGCGAGGCGGAGATCCGCGAGTGGCTGGAGGGCAACATCTGCCGCTGCACCGGCTACCACAACATCGTCAAGGCCATTCAGGCCGCGGCGCAGGGTTAGGAGGGCCGAGCCATGACCGACGCAACCGGAATCGGCGCCGCCGTGCCGCGCAAGGAAGACGACCGTTTTCTGACCGGCACGGGCCGTTACGCCGACGACATCAACCGCCCGGAGCAGGCCTATGCCGTTTTCGTCCGCTCGCCCCACGCGCACGCGAAGATCAACGGCATCTCGACGGACGAGGCTAAGAACACGCCCGGCGTGATCGCCGTTCTGACCGGCGACGACGTGGCCGCCGACGGCCTCGGCGGCATACCCTGCGGTTTCGCGCCGACCGGCACCGTGGAGGCGCAAAACGCCCCGCCGCGGCCGGCGCTGGCGCAGGGCAAGGCGTGTTTCGTCGGCGAGCTCGTCGCCATGGTGATTGCCGATGACCGCAACCGGGCGAAGGACGCGGCCGATCTGATCCAGGTCGACTATCAGGACCTGCCGGCCAACGTCGACCCGGCCAAGGCGATGGATCCATCGACGCCGCAGATCCACGAGGCGGCGGAAAACAATCTCTGCGCCGAATGGGGGCTGGGCGACAAGGAGGCCACGGACCAGGCCTTCGCCGAAGCGCATCATGTGACCCGACTCGACCTGATCAACAACCGGCAGATTCCCAACGCCATGGAGCCGCGCTGTTCGCTCGGCGAGTACGACGCGGGGACCGACAGCTACACGCTCTACACGACCAGCCAGAACCCGCACATCACACGACTCCTGCTGGCCGCCTTCGTCATGCAGATTCCCGAGCACAAGTTGCGCGTGGTGTCGCCCGACGTGGGGGGCGGGTTCGGCTCGAAGATACCCCACTACCCGGAAGAGGCCCTGGTCACCTGGGCGGCCAAGAAGGTCGGCCGGCCGGTCAAGTGGACGGCGGAGCGCTCCGAATCGTTCCTGTCCGACGCGCACGGCCGCGATCACGTCACCCGCGCCGAGCTGGCCTTGGACGCAGACGGCAAGTTCCTCGCTTTGCGCGTCCATACGACGGCGAACATAGGCGCTTACCTGTCGACCTTCGGGGCGTTGAGCACCACCTACCTCTATGCCCCCGTGCTCTCGGGCCAGTACACCATCGGTGCCATCCACTGCGGCGTCACCATCGTGTTCACCAACACCGCGCCCATCGACGCCGAGCGCGGCGCCGGCCGGCCGGAGGCGACCTACCTGCTGGAGCGCCTGGTCGAGAACGCGGCGCGCGAGACCGGCATCGACCCCGTCGAGATCCGGCGCCGCAACTTCATCCCGCCGGACGACTTTCCCTACCAGACGCCGGTGGTCGTGTCGTACGACAGTGGCGATTACGGCGCCAGCCTGGACGAGGCCTTGAAGTTGGCCGACGTCGCCGGTTTCGGGGCCCGTAATGCGGAGGCCAAGAGCCGCGGCAAGCTCCGAGGCATCGGCTTCTCCACATACATCGAGGCCTGCGGGGTCGCCCCCTCAAACATCGCAGGCGCCATCGGTGCGGGTATCGGGCTTTACGAAAGCGCCGAAATTCGCTTCGGCATCACGGGGACCGTCACTGTGCTGACGGGTACGCATGCGCACGGCCAAGGGCACGAGACCACGTTTGCGCAGCTCGTGTCCGACAGGCTGGGCCTACCGATCGACAACGTGGATGTCGTCCATGGCGATACCGCTCGGGTCCAATGGGGACACGGGACCTACGGCTCCCGATCGCTCGCGGTCGGAGGATCGGCGATCGCCCTGGCCTGCGACAAGGCCATCGAGAAGGGGAAAAAGGTCGCGGCGCACCTGCTCGAGGCGTCGGCGGCCGATATTGAGTTCAAGGACGGCAACTTCATCGTATCGGGAACCGACAAGAGCAAGAGTTTCGGCGAAATCATCGCCGCGGCCATGGTGCCGCACAACTTCCCGCTCGACGAGATGGAGCCCGGCCTCGAGCAGAGGTCGTTCTACGACCCGAAGAACTTCACCTTTCCGGCCGGTTGCCACATCTGCGAGGTGGAAGTCGATCCCGAAACCGGCCGGGTCGAGATCGCCAATTGGACGGCCGTCGACGACTTCGGAAAGATCATCAATCCGATGATCGTGGAGGGCCAGGTCCATGGCGGAATTGTTCATGGTGTCGGACAGGCGATGCTTGAGAACTGTGTCTACGATCCCGAGACCGGCCAGCTCGTTAGCGGTTCGTACATGGACTACTGCATGCCGCGGGCCGACGACGTGCCGACGTTCAATCTCGGCTTTACCGAGACGGCGTGCGTGCACAATCCCTTGGGCGTCAAGGGCTGCGGCGAGGCCGGCGCCATCGCCGCGCCCGCCGCCCTGATCAATGCGGTGACCGATGCCGTGGGCGTGGCGCACCTGGACATGCCGGCGACCCCGGAGAAGGTGTGGCGCGCCCTGCAATCGCGCGCCGAGGCCGCCGAGTAAGGGAGGACGCGAGCGATGTACAACTTCACCTATCATCGGGCCGTTTCCGTCGAAGAAGCGGTCCAGCTGCTCTCCGGCGCCTCCGACGGCAAACTCATGAGCGGGGGCATGACGCTGATCCCGACCCTCAAGCAGCGCCTGGCCAACCCCTCGGACATCGTCGACCTGGGCGGCATCTCCGGACTGAGCGGCGTGAGCGAGGAGGGCGGCCACATCGTCATCGGCGCCACCACGACCCATGCGGAGGTGGCCCAGAACGCCGCCGTGCGGGCCAAGATCCCGGCGCTCGCGGCGCTCGCCGAGAGCATCGGCGACCCCCAGGTCCGCAACCGCGGCACGCTTGGCGGCTCGATCGCCAACAACGACCCCGTGGCCGACTATCCGGCGGGCCTGGTCGGCCTGGGCGCCACCGTGCGCACCAACAAGCGCGAGATTGCGGCCGACGACTTCTTCACCGGCTTGTTCGAGACCGCGCTGGAGGACGACGAGATCATTACCGCGGTCGCCTTCCCGGTGCCGGACAGGGCCGCCTACGCCAAGTTCGCCAACCCGGCCTCGCGCTATGCCATTGTCGGGGTCATGGCCAGTAGCGGCCCGGCGGGCACGCGGGTCGCGGTGACCGGCGCCGGGCCCTGCGTGTTCCGGGCCTCCGAGATGGAAGCCGCGCTCGAGAGCGACTTCTCGGCCGCTGCGCTCGACGGGATCTCGGTCGCGGCCGAGCCCCTCAACGCGGACATCCACGCCTCGGCCGAGTATCGGGCGCATCTGGTCGGCGTCATGGCCCGGCGCGCCGTGGCCGCGGCCGGCTGAGCCCGCAGGCCCGGGTCGCCCGTCGTTTCGGGCCGCAGCCCCTGGGCGCGCTGCGGCCGGTCTGATCTCGCCGCCGCCACACGGCGACCTTGCGGCAAGCAGCGCACCCGGAGGGAACCGGGCGGCGCCGCTTTGCGCCGGTGGCCGACCGGCCGCATCCGCCATGCCGCGCTGCGACCGTCCTATCTCGACACGTACGCCATGTAGGGGCTGAGCACCGGCCGCACCGGGACGTGGACGATGGCCGGCTTGTTGCTCTCGTGCGCCGCGCGCACGGCGGCGCCGATCGCCTCGGCGCTCTCCGCCCGCGTCCCGAAGCCGCCGAGCGCCTCGGCCAGGCGCGGCCAGTCGCGCGCCGGCAGGTCCATCTCGAACTCGGCGCCGTAGGCCTCCTTCTGGGGCAGGGCGACGGCGCCCCACTTCTCGTCGTCGAGCACCACGACGACGACCGGCCGGCCGTAGCGGGCCGCGGTGTCCAGCTCCATGCCGTGGTAGCCGAGCGCGCCGTCGCCCACGAAGACCACGACCGGGCGCTCCGGCTCGGCAAAGCGGGCGCCGATGCCGTACGGGATCTCGGCGCCGAGCGCGCCCGCCTGCCCGGCGCGCAGGTAGCGCCCGCGGGCGCGGAGACGGATGCGGGCGTCGGCCCAGAAATCGACGTTGCCGTGCGAGGTGACGTAGAGCGTCTCCTCGGGCATGGCCTGCAGCACGGCGTCGACCGCGGCCACCGGATGGATCGGCGGCGTGTCAGGGTCGGTCCCGGCCTGAGCCGCGCGCTCGCGCCGCCAGGAGCGGACGAGCCCGTCGACCCAGGCCCACTCGACCGGGCCGGGCGCGAGGGCGCTCATGGCCGCGACGACCGTCGAGGGGGCCGCCAGCAGGTTGACCGTGGCGCGCCGGTGGCGGCCCAGCACCTCGGGCGCCACGCCGGCCTGGACGATCCGCGCCTGCCGGTCGAGGCCCGCGCCGAAGCCGAGGTCGGCCTCGAAGTGGTGCCCGAGCAGGAGGACCAGGTCGGCCTCGGCGAGCCCGCGGCGCAGGGTCTCGTTGGCCGGCACGTAGCCGACGCCGGCCCACAGCGGGTGGTGCTCGTCGAGCGCGCCGCGCGCCAGGCGCGCCGTCACGAAGGGCAGGTGCAGGCGCTCGATGACCTCCTGCAGGCCGGCCGGCGGATCCCAGTGCGCGTCGTCGCCGACGATCAGGAGCGGCCGCCGCGCCGCCGCCACGGCCTCGGCCAAGGCGCGGCCGGCCTCGGCGTCCAGGCCGGGCCGGCGGGCCTGATACCGCGGCAATGCGCCGCGCTCCACCTCCGCCGACAGGACATCCACCGGCACCTCGAGGAAGACCGGCCCGGGCCGGCCGGCCCACATGATGCGCCAGGCCGCCTCCACGTACTCGGGGATGCGCTCGGTCTGCAGGACCCGCGCCGCCCACTTGGTCACCGGCGCCATGATGGGCACGTGATCGGCGGCCAGGATCGCCTCGCGGTCGAAGGTGGCCGTCGGCGTCTGGCCGCCGATGATCAGCAAGGGGGTGCCGGCCCGTTTGGACACGAACGCCGGGGTCACGGTGTTGGTGACCCCGGGCCCGACGGTGACTGCGGCCACGCCGGGCACCCCGCTCACCCGGGCCACGGCCTCGGCCATGAAGGCGGCCGCGGCCTCGTGCCGGGCATGGACGAGCTCCAGGCCCTGCGCCGCCGCGCCGTGGTAGAGCGAGTTGATCACCCCGCCCGAGACCGAGAAGATCCGGCGCACGCCCAGGTGCTTCAGCGACTCGGCGAGCAGCTCGCCGCCTTCGTAGCGATTGCGCATGTGCGGGCGCAGCCTCCCCTGCCTCGGCCGCTGGATTCGGCCCGCGCCGCACCCCCGTCTTGCGTGAGCGCCGCGCCGCTCAAAAGAGGGGGGCACCCCCCCGTCCGCATAGGGCCGGGCTCGGCGCCGGCGATCCGATCAGGGTATACCGCAGCGAGGGTATACCGCAGCGAGGGTATACCGGAATCCAGGGGGCCACCACCTGCCCGTTCGGCTTCTCCCGGTCGCGGCGAGGCGCATCCTGAACGGTTCGAGGGTATAACCCCCCGTGTCTCTGTCTCTTTCCCGGACTGCCCTGTCTTTTTTGCGAACTGCCTTGACCTGCGGGTCGAAGCCGCGAAGGCCGCGCCGCATCACGACGTCACGGGGCCCCTGGCATGGCCTGTCCGCGCAGGCGCGTGCACGCGCTCGAGGGCCGTCGAAGAGGTGGCCCAGGCGGCATGACAGCACCCGCGACGCTTGCTTCGCTCGATCGATGGGCCTGGGCGCACTCAACACCTATCAGACCCTGATCGTCCGTGTTATCGGCTTCGCCGGCGTAATCGTCACGCTTCGATAAAAGGCGAAGGTCGCGCGACCAGCGAAATGAAGAGCGTGAATACGAGCGCAGGGCCTTGCGGGTGGCGCTCATCGAGGAACTGCAGATCAACCGGCGCTCCCTCGAGGAAGATTCGCGCAAGCTGAAGGGGGATCCTGCCAACGAAGAGACTGGCGCGCTCGTACCGAGCGATCGCATGGCCGGGGCGTATCGGTCGTTCTTGCTGAGGATCGGCCTGTTGTCGGCGGGTGAGGTAAGCAAGGTCATGGAGGCATACCTCTCGCTCGAAACGTACACCGCAAGGCTCTTCTTGGTCGGAGTGCCGGTCCGCACGAGCCCTCGACACGCCCAAGTCCCGGCTCGCAACGCCGGGTTACCGGCCGGCGTGCAAGAAGGCATGCTCGAACCGATAGACCAAGCGATCGAGACGTTGGAGGGAGCGGACGACGCTTGCTGGATCGACCTCCTGCCCCGCGCGCCGCGAGTCCAGGGGCGTTGCCCCGCCGCGCCGTCCATTTTCGGTTAATTGGCCTCGGCTTATTTCGCGCTCCGGACAGCGAAACCCCACAAACCTCAATGCTTTCCGGGGCTTACATGGTGGGCGCACTAGGACTCGAACCTAGGACCCGCTGATTAAGAGTCAGCTGCTCTACCAACTGAGCTATGCGCCCGCCCGGAGGGCTTAGATAGCAACGCGGCCCGCCTTTGTCGAGGGGCTCGCCACGGCCCGCGCCCGGGCTTGCCCGGCGCGCCCGCCGCCCCCCGCGCGATCCCGGCAGGCCCGAGCGGCCGGCGCACCCGCGCGGGCGGCGCCGCTTGGCGCGGCCCAAGCCCGCCGCGGCGCGGGATGCGCACGTCGCGGTGGATGTAGACCGACATCATCAGGCCAAGCGTGGCCATCACCGTCAGCATCGCCGTGCCGCCGTAGGAGATGAGCGGCAGCGGCACGCCGACCACCGGCATCAGCCCCATCACCATGGCGATGTTGATGAAGACATAGAGGAACAGGTTGCAGCTCAGCCCGACGCCGAGCACGCGGGCGAACTGGTTGCGCGCCCTGAGCCCGATCGCGATGCCGTAGGCCAGCAGGATCGTGTAGAGCCCGAGCAGGCCGAGCCCGCCGACCAGGCCGAACTCCTCGGCCAGCATGGTGAAGATGAAGTCGGTCTGCTTCTCCGGCAGGAAGTTGAGGTGGCTCTGCGTGCCCTGCAGGAAGCCCTTGCCGAACACGCCGCCCGAGCCCAGCGCGATCTTCGACTGCAGGATGTGATAGCCGGCGCCCAGCGGGTCGCTCTCCGGGTTGAGGAAGGTGAGCACGCGCCGCTTCTGGTAGGCGTGCAGGAACTGCCAGCCGATGGGAATGGCGGTGAGCCCGAGAAAGCCCACCAGCGCGAACATCCACACGCGCACCCCGGCGCAGAAGAAGACCGCGGTCCCCAGCATGAGCAGGATCGCCGCGGTCCCCAGGTCGGGCTGCTTGAGCACCAGCGCGGCCGGCGCCACCGTGAGCACGATCGGCATGAGCAGATAGAGCGGGCGCCCGAGCTCCTCCGTGGACAGGCCGTGGAAATAGCGGGCCAGCGCCAGCACCAGGCCGACCTTCATCAGCTCCGAGGGCTGCAGCTGGATGAGCCTGAGGTCGATCCAGCGCTGCGCCCCCATGCCGCTGATGCCGAACAGCTCGACCGCGACGAGGAGGCCGAGCGCGCCGAAATACACGAGATAGGCGTAGCGGAACAGGAAGCGCACGTCGATCAGCGCGATGCCGAGCATGAGGGCGAGCCCGACGCTGAAGCGGACCATCTGGCGCGAGGCCCAGGGCTCGACGCTGCCGTTGGCGGCCGAATAGAGCATGGCGAAGCCGATGCCCGCGATCAGCGAGGCCAGCACCACCAGGCCCCAGTTGATCTGCCGCAGCTTCTCGCCGAGCGACATCTCGGGATCGCGCAGGCTGAACGAGCCGCGGGCGAAATGGTAGGGCGGAGGGCTCAGCATGGCCTGTTCACGCCTTCTCCGCCCGACCGCCGGCCAAGAGCCGGACCGGCGGGCTGGCCGCGGGGTCGCGGCGCTGCGTCTCGATCAGGATGTCGCGCACGATGGGCGCCGCGGTCCGGGACCCGCCGCCGCCGTGCTCGACCACCACCGCGCAGGCGTAGCGCGGGCTGTGCACCGGCGCGTAGGCGACGAACAGCGCGTGGTCGCGCCGGCGCCACGGCAGGTCCTCGTTCTTGATCACGCCGGCCTGGCGCTCGGCCATGGTGATGCGCCGGACCTGGGAGGTGCCGGTCTTGCCGGCCATCTCCCAGCCTTCCTCCTCGATGCGCGAGCGATAGGCCGTGCCGCGCCGATGATTGGTCACCATGTCCATGGCGGTGTGGATGATCTTCAGGTGCGCCTCGGGGATCTCGAGCGAGGCGAAGGGCTCGGTCGCGTCCGGGGCCTCGGGCCGCGTCGCATCGGCCGCGTGCGCCGGTTGGGGCGGGCGCGCCACGCGCGGCGTCAGCGCCCGGCCGCCATTGGCGATGCGCGCCGCCATCACGGCAAGCTGCAGGGGCGTGGCCAGCACGAACCCCTGGCCGATGGCGGTCACCAAGGTCTCGCCGCCCTGCCAGGGCTCGCCCAGGGTCGCGCGCTTCCACTCGCGCGTCGGGATCAGCCCGCCGCGCTCGCCCGGCAGGTCTATGCCGACCGGGGCGCCCAGGCCGAAGCGCCTGGCCATGGCCGCGATGCGGTCGATCCCCACCTTGCGCGACAGGTGGTAGAAGAAGACGTCGCAGGACTGCTTGATCCCCTCGTACATGTCGACCCGGCCGTGGCCTTGCGTCTTCCAGCAGTGGAACCGCCGGTTGCCGAGGCGCATGAAGCCGGGGCAGTAGACCGTGTCCTCGGGGCTCACGCCGGCCTCCAGGGCGGCCAGCGCCACCATCATCTTGAAGGTCGAGCCCGGCGCGTAGGTCCCGGCGATCGCCTTGTTGGTGAGCGACGACAGCGGATCCTGAATGAGCGCGTTCCAGGTCTTGCGGGTCAGCCCGGTGTTGAAGATGTTGGGGTCGTAGCCGGGCACCGAGGCAAGGGCCAGGACGTTGCCGTTGCGCACATCCAGCGTTATGGCCGAGGCGCTGCGCTCGCCCCGGAGGCGCTCGTGGACGAAGGTCTGGAGCCCGGCGTCCAGGCTCAGCACGAGGTCGCGGCCCGGCTTGCCCTCCTCGCGGCGGACCTCGCGGATCACCCGGCCGAGCGCGTTGACCTCGAGGTGGCTGGTCCCGGCCGTGCCGCGCAGCTCCAGGTCGTACTGCTTCTCGACGCCCTGCTTGCCGATCCGGAAGCCGGGCAGCTCGAGCAAGGGATCGCCGGTCTGCTCGTGCTCGGCCACCGAGGACACGTAGCCGAGCACATGGCTCATCGATTGGCCGTAGGGATAGTCGCGGGTCTGCCCGACCTCGATGTTCACGCCGGGAAGATCCGGCGCGTTGACCTCGACCCGGCTGACCTCGTCCCAGGCCAGGTAATCGCGCACGGTCACGGGAACGAAGGCCCGCTTGCGCTTCACTTCGCGCAGGATGCGCTCATAGTCGTACTCGGCCAGCTCGATGATGCTGGCCAGCCGATCGAGCGTCTGTTTGACATCGCGTGCCTGCTCGCGCACCAGGTCGACGCGGTAGTTCTGCTGGTTGACCGCCACCGGAATGCCGAAGCGGTCGACGATGCGCCCGCGCGGCGGCGGCAGGAGGCGCAGATTGATCCGGTTGTCCTCCGCCAGCATGGCGTAGCGGTCGGATTCGACGACTTGCAGATAGTACAGGCGCCCGGCCAGGACCGCGAACAGCGCCGCCTGTCCGCCGGCGACCAGCAGCGCCCGTCGGGTGAAGCTCTTGGAGCGCTCGTTGTCCTCGTGCATCAGCGGCATGGCCGAGCGCCCTCACCTCAGGAACGCGCGCTGCGCCTGGAGGAAGATCCAGGCCAGGCAGGGATAGAACCCCACGGTGGTCAGGTACTGAAAGAACGCCGGGCCGGGATCGAGCACGGCATCCACGATCAGGCTGTTCAACCCCCAGCTCAGCAGGAACGCGCCCGCGGCAATCGGCAGGAAAGCCAGCCACACGAGCAAGAACGTGGCCCGGCCCAGGAAGCGGCGCTGGCCGGCCAGCGCGGCGTAGACCGCCAGCAGGACGAAGACGCCGACCCCGAGCGGGCCGCCTCGGAGCAGGTCCTGCACCAGGCCGATGACGAAGACCGCCCACGCGGGCATGAGGTCGGGGTGGTGGACGAGCCAGAAATAGACGGCGATCAGGCCGAGCGCGGGCATGATCGGGGCCAGGTTCGGAACCCGGAGCGGCACCATGGCGAGCATGACGACCAGGATGGTCAACGCGAAGGGGGACAGGTGGCGCGCGGTGGCGTCGAGCCGGGTCCACAGCGTCTGGCTCACGGCCCACCTCCGTGCGGCGGCTCCTTGCGCGCGAGCGAACCCTGCGGTGGCAAGAGCAGCGCCGGCAGCTCGTAATCGGCCAGGCGCAGGAACTCCATGTGCGCCCAGTCGACGAAGGGCTGTACCCTGAGGGTGGTCTCGCTCGCCTGGGTGACGACGCCGATCGCAAGCCCGGGAGGAAACACGCCGCCGTGGCCGGACGTGACCACGTGGTCGCCGGGCCCGATCTCGGTGCCGGGCGCCAGATAGAGCAGCTTTGGCTGGCCGGTGTTGTCGCCGGCCAGGATGGCGCGGTCGCGGCCCTCGCCGACCAGCACGGGAACCCGGCTGTTGATGTCGGTGAGCAGAAGGACCCGGGCCGAGCGCACGCCGACCTCGGCGACGCGGCCGGCCAGGCCGTCGCTGGTGATGGCCGCCTGGCCCTTCTTGACGCCGTCGCGGGTCCCCGCATTGACCAGAACCGAGCGCGCGAAGGCGCCGCCGGGATCGCCGATCACCCGGGCCGTGACGAAGCGCAGCCGCGGGTCCGGAACCGCGTTGGTCAGGTTGCGCAGCGCCGCGTTCTCCGCCTCGAGCCGGCGCGCCACCGCCTGCCAGTGCCGCAGCCGGTCGATTTCCCGCTCGAGCGCCTCGTTGCGGGCGCGCAGCTCGGCCAGTTCGCCGACGGCCTCGAGCGTGTCGCTGAGCGTGCCGATGGGCCGGGCGATGAACTCGAGAATCGGCGCCGCCGCGTCGCCGACCGCCGCGCGGAGGCGCTCGACCAGCACGGTATCCGCCTTGCCGAGCAGCATGAGGGCGAAGGCGCCGACAACCAGGAACAGGAAGGTGAAGCGTTGCACCCACGCCTTGATCGGCGTGGTCAGACGAGACACCGAACCCGCGGGCTTCTTCACAACGCCTCCCGGCCGCCGGCCCGCCAGGGGCGGACCCGGCGAGCGAAATCAGCCGTCCGAACGCAATCTAAATAATTAGGAAATAAGAATAAACAAAATCTGAATGGCCTAATACATGGAAATCAGGACGTTTTTCAAGGTCTTCATTTCCTCGAGGCAGCGACCGGTACCCAGCGCCACGCACGACAGCGGGTCATCGGCGATCGAGACGGGCAGCCCCGTGGAGGCGCGCAGCACGTAGTCCGTGTTGCCGAGCAGGGCGCCGCCGCCGGTGAGCACGATCCCCTTGTCCACGATGTCCGCGGCCAGCTCC
>JABAHQ010002102.1_pt2 | contig 17828 bp, 16 predicted proteins | sample 7062091 | NCBI WGS metagenome assembly JABAHQ01 (sample SAMN14534359, study PRJNA622989) | marine sediment metagenome | biome: marine biome [ENVO:00000428]; feature: marine pelagic biome [ENVO:01000023]; material: deep marine sediment [ENVO:00002113] | place: India: Gulf of Kutch | collected...
CCTATCACAATGTCTGCACCGAATTGGCGGGCGAGATCTACCGGTAAATTATAAGTCACAGCGCCATCGACTAATTTTCTTCCATTAATTTCAATCGGTGGGAAATATCCCGGAATCGTTGTGCTGGCGACGATTGCGGTTTGCATATCTCCTTCGGTAAATAAATAAGGTTTACCTGTAATTAAATCAGTCGCATTACAGACAAATGGTATCGAGGTGTCTTCTATCTTTCCTTCTTGAATCAGAACATTAATGGCATTGCTTAAACGATGTGCCTTCAGAATCGACATTCGTTGGGCAAGTAAGTTTAACAACACCCAATCTTTTACATTTCGTACAAATTGCCGGAGATAATCATCGGAATAAACTTCCCGTTTTTTCAGTAAATGTAATCCTAACGCTTTAAATTCTTTGGTCTTTAAAAACTCACGCAATCTTTTTTCGACTAATTTTGCATCGGGAATTTGGGCATACATTCCGCCAATTAACGCTCCAAAACTACAACCGACGATCATATCTATTTGAATATCAGATTTTTCCAGGGTTTTGAGTACACCAAGATGGGCAATTCCTCGAGCACCACCCCCGCCTAAAACTAACGCTATTTTCATGGCAACTCCTATTAGGTAAATCAAATCATAAATTCAAGATGCAGTCCAAGCTCCCTCACCTTTACTAACTAAATGGCTCAAATTAGGGTTGCAAAATTTTTAGCGGGCAAGATTTTATCGATATCATTCATCCTTAATTTTTATCACTTCCTTATGCTGACTCAATTTTCGGTACTCTTAGATATTCGATGGTAGGGAATCGAAACTTAAATCAAATGCCTTAATTGGTAATAAAATATTTGACTGATTTGATTTGCAATTAGCCTTCGACAGTGAAATATAGAAAAACAAGATATATCGATAATAATATAAATCCTTCATAGCGCTGGACATTGGAGCGTAGCCGCATCATTGGCCAAATTAACACTGTCAATCCCAGCAGAAGCGGGAATTCAATGGATAACAGGTGAGATTCTTCTACCAATGAGATAGGGCGAACCAGAGCGGTCGTTCCACCAATCAAGGTGATATTGAATATATTGCTGCCAATAACATTGCCTACCGCCAGATCAATTTCTTTGCGTATGGCACTGACAATAGTCGTTCCTAATTCGGGAAGAGAAGTACCAATCGCAATTAATGTTAAACCGATGACCGAATTACGAACCCCCAATATTTTGGCCAGATCGGTCCCTGCATTAACAGCCAGTTTAGAACCACCGATGAGAATACCGATACCAGCCATAGATAGAAAAAAGTAGAGCCATTTTTTTGCAACCGAGATGCGGTTGGGATCTTCATTCATACTCTGTTGTGCGATCTCTTTAAATTCGGTCATTTCCTTGAGTGTGGAGCGACCGATAAACATTAAAAAGAAAATCAAAAAGCCGAATAATATCGTTCCCTCAATCCGGTTAACGCTATCGTTGGTAAAGGCACTAAATAGAAAAAAGAGAGTCACAATAATCATATACGGCACTTCTCTTCTCACGTAGGTGGTTTTCGCTTCCAAAGGGACAATCAACGCGGCTATGCCCAGGATAAGTCCTAAATTAGCAATATTGCTCCCGACAATATTACCAATCGCGATGCCGAAATCGTTTTGGAGGGTAGCAATGATGCAAATGACCAGTTCAGGTATGGAGGTCCCCAAAGATACAACTGTGAGTCCAAGTATAACCGGGCTTACCCCCAATGATTTTGCCAGTCGAGAGGCGTATCTAACCAAAATCTCGGCTCCGGCCCATAGCATGACCAGACCGATGATAAGTAAAACAAATTTTAGTAGAACCATTCCGCTTTCTTAATATTTCGGATTGATTTCATTACAGATCGATTACTATGGCGTTAATCCACGTTCTTTATAAACGACAAATGATGTATGGTCTGAAGATTACCACCAATTTAACAGGCAAGCATTTAAAATTGTGAAGCTTATGGGCTGCTGTTCAAATGATTATTGCTTTTTTCACATCAACCTTTTATAAGCCCACAAACCATCTACAGGTCAAACATGTCTGATACCATGCGCTGTCCGATTACCTCAATCATCGCTTCATTCTCATGGCCCACATAATTCAGCACCGTTTGCAAAGCTAATTCCGGGGTGTTATTTTCTTCGCTCAGGTGTCCGAGCATTACGTGACTTGTGCGGAGATTCAAACTCTCCTTCAACAACTCTCCGGCATTATCATTGGACAGATGTCCTGTCCTTCCGGCTATACGCTCTTTTAAGTGCCAGGGATAGAATCCATTCATCAACATATTCGAATCGTGATTGCTTTCCAAAAGAATCGCATTCGCCTGCCCGACATAGGTTTTCACCTCTTCGGAAACAAAACCCAGATCGGTGCAAAGTACCAATGTCTTTGAATTTTCCCGAATCAAATATCCAAAAGTCGGATCACAATCATGATAGACACGAAATGGAACAAAGTGCAGATCTTTCAGATTGAACGGCTCTGTCCAGGGTTCAATTTTTTGCTGGGGTTTTAGCAGGTTTGTTACACTATCCAATGTATCCGGGTGACCTATAACCGGAATTTGATATCGGTTAGCGAACACCCCAACTCCACGGACATGATCTCGATGAGCGTGAGTTAAGATAATTGCTTCAATTTCCGGGGGATCAATCTCTTTATCTTTTAATCGTTCCTCGATTTTTCTGGCGGAAATTCCGGCGTCTATCAAAAATCGTCCGTATTGAGACTCGATATAAATGGCGTTTCCGCGGCTACCGCTCGCTAAAATAAAGTATCGCATTTATCCAATTATGATTAGAGATTTCGGCTACCCTGCTCAGTCAGGGGAATATTTTGTTGACAAAGAGGACAATTTTCGGGCTTATAAGTAATCATCTTTTTAGAATATACGGAAAACACAGGAATATCCAAATCACTTACCCCGCCGCTACGATCAACGATACAAGCAATTCCCACCACAAATGCACCGATATTTTCCATTAATTCGGCTACTTCCTTGACAGAACCACCGGTAGTGATCACATCTTCTGCAATTAAAACAGCCTCATGAGGGTCAACTTTAAATCCACGCCGCAGGGTCATTTTACCCCCCTCACGTTCAGCATAAAGACTTCGGACTTCCAGCTGGCGACCCACTTCCTGGGCGACCACAATTCCTCCCACAGCCGGTGCCACGACGACATCGATTGCATCCTCTTCTTCCTGATAGAACTCAACGATTTCTCGGCAAAACCGCTGGAGATACTGCGGATAGTGTAACATAAGAGCAGCTTGAAAATAGGTTGGGCTATGTAAACCGGAGGACAACAGAAAATGACCGTTTTGCAGAGCGCCGGTCTTATCAATGATATGTTCGATCTCTTTCTTGTCCATAAAAACTCTGTCTACTCGTTAAGGCTTTCAATTTGATTTATTGTTTGTGCCATGCATAAAGACATTACATTGCTTATTACAAATTTAATTTCGATTCCATAAATCCGGATTTTTACTGATACTAAGAAACCGGTTAATTTGGTCGCGCAATTGTTTTGCCTTCTCTCGGGCAACCGTATCAAAATTGCGGTCAAAAGAGGCATAGGTAATGCTGCGACTGGCATTTATGAGAGTGGAGTAGCCGTGGTCATCGGTTGCATTTTTTACGACCAGTTCCAAATTGCCCCCTTGAGCGCCAACGCCGGGAACCAGGAAAGGTAAATCCGGTGCTGTTTCCCGAATCTCTTTAAGCTCCTGGGTATAAGTTCCACCGACCACCAGACCACAGTTGCCGTACAAAAAATTCCAACTTAATACTTTTTCGGCGACTTTTAAATATAATGGCTCGCCCTCCACTTTAAGAAGCTGAAAGTCTGTCGCCCCACTATTAGAGGTCAAGCATAGTACAAACACCCCCTTATCCTCGAAATCAAGAAAAGGGGCGACCGAATCCATCCCCAGGTAAGGTGAGACAGTAACGGCATCAAACTGATAAGTTTTAAAATAGGTTTCCGCGTATTTGCGTGAGGTATTATTGATATCCGCCCGTTTTGCATCTGCAATAACCAGGATATTGGGCGGTATCATCGATAGCGTCCGCTCAAGCAGTTCCCATCCCGGTAACCCTAAACTTTCATAAAAGGCGATGTTTAATTTGTAGGCAATCGCATAATCATGAGTTGCTTCTATAATCGCTTTATTAAAACTAAATAGTGGATCTAATTCGGAGAGAAGAAAACTGGGAATTTTTTGGATATCCGTGTCTAAACCAACACATAATAATGATTTTTTATTACGAATCAATTGATTCAGAGCATCGATGAACATAAGACATCCTGTGTTTCAATACCTTTAAACTTCAAAATATATCGATTGTTAACAAATTTTTCAATTTAAAAAATAGTTGAAGCAATATCATTCTCAACCAATCGAAAATCTACTTCGTTGCGTTCGAGATCGATGTGATCAACTTTTACCTTAACCGAATCGCCCAGACGCAGTAATTTCCCGGTATCTTTACCGATGAGGGAATAGGTTTTTTCATCGTAAATATAAAAATCATCTGCCAGGTTCTCAATCCGTATTAATCCTTCAATCAGGTACGGAATCGTTTCTACAAAAACACCAAACGCGAGCACCCCCGATATCAAGCCTTCAAAAACCTTATCTTTGTGTTGACTGATCCATTCCACCTGCTTAATGCGAATACTCTCTCTTTCCGCTTCCAAGGCAATACGTTCCCGCTCAGAGGAAACTTCACATATACGTTTTAATGATTTTTTCAAATCGCGTTGCCTTTGTTTGGATACTGTAGCTTCATATTCCTTCAGCAAGCGATGAACAATTAAATCAGGGTAGCGCCTGATGGGAGATGTAAAATGGGTGTAATATTGAAAAGCTAATCCGAAATGACCGGCATTATTCGGGGAATAAACTGCTTTCATCATCGTGCGCAGGGCAACTTCTTTAATGAGAATTTCATCCTTATCGCCTTCAATTTGTTGCAGGGTATTCTGGAAATCTCGGGGAGAAAGATTGCGTTTGATCCGGACTTTGTGTCCCAGAGCCTGCAGAAAATTGCGAAATTTTTGTAACTTTTCCGCATCCGGTTTTTCATGGACTCGATAGATAAATGGTTTTGTTTTTTGATTTTTGGATTGGCTCTGTACCGACTTGGTTACGGTTTGATTTGCCAGTAACATAAATTCTTCAATCAGTTCATGGCTATGCAATCGGTCAACGGGGATGATATCCACCGGCTTCCCGGATTCATCCAGCGTAAACCTGACTTCCGGTGTTTCAAAATCGATACTACCTTGCTGAATACGATAATCACGAAGAATCCGGCTTAATCGATGCATTTCTCTCAAAATGTCCGCCAGAGGATCATCGGAATTTTCGTCATCAATAATAGCCTGAACTTCCTCATAAGTAAAGCGTCGCTTGCTATTGATTACGCTTTCTTGAATCTTATAATTAAATACCGTTCCCGATGACGAAACATCCATTATGCAACTATAGGTAAGCCGATCTCTATGTGGCTGAAGACTGCATATCTCATTGGATAAATGCTCCGGCAACATGGGTATAACCCGGTCGACCATATAGATGCTGGTACCACGCCTAAACGCCTCTTTATCAATGTTCGATCCTTCTGTCACGTAATAACTGACATCAGCAATATGGACACCCAGACGATAGTTCCCATCATTTAATTTATCCAGAGAAACCGCATCATCGAAATCTTTAGCCTCTGCCGGATCGATGGTGAATGTAATTTCATCACGCAGGTCCAGGCGCCGGGACAGCTCCTGAGGGGAAACTTGGCATTGAATTTTGGCGGCCTCATTTTCGACTTGCTTGGAAAATTTCAAAGGGAGTCCAAAATCCAATGCGACTGATGAGACATCAACGCCTGGCTCCTCCGGATATCCCAAAACTTCCTGAATTTTGCCGACTGGATTCAATTCAAAACTATCCCATTTCTCTAATTCCACCAGCACTTTCTGACCGTGCTTTGCGCCGGCAGTTTCATTTTCGGGGATAAAAAAATCCCGGTAAACTTTTGGATTATCGGGTACGACAAATCCATAATATTCTGTTTCATGATAGGTGCCTACAAACACCTCCTTGGCTCTGGAAATAATGTCTATCACCCGACCTTCTTTATTTTTTCCTCGTGATACACCAAATAGTTGAACTTCAACGATATCCTGATCTAAAGCAGTGTTTAAATTCTGTGCGGAAATAAAAATATCTTCCCCGGTCCGTTCATCGGTGACAAAAGCAAATCCTTTTCGGGTAATTTGTATTTGACCGTGAATCTTCTGTAAAGTAGCAGCGATCGTATAGCGCCCGCCCTTTAAGCGGGCGACTTTTCCTGACCGGGCCAGTTCATTTAATGCATCCCGGTAAAGATGATAATCCGACTTTTTGACCCCCAGGATGCGGGAAATTTCCCTTTTCTTATAGGATTTTCCCTTTTTCTTTTTCAAAAAATTGAGGATGGATTGGTAGAAAGGATTTTCGGCTTTTTTTGATTTTTTTGTTTTCATATTTAGCTTTATTTGATTCGATAAATTTTGTCCCACCTAAGTGATGGGTAATTTAAACTTAGTTCTCAGGATATTGCACAATCACCACTCTCTCATGGTGCTGGTAATCCTTACGAATCTCGGTTACGAAATTTTCCGACTGAAAAATTTTTGAAACCTGGTGCGCCTGTTGATAGCCCGTCTCTAAGAATACGGCACCGCCTTTGATTACAATATTTTTTAACAACGGTGCAAGATGGCGATAAAAATCTAATCCATCCGCACCATCCAGTAAAGCGTCGCTGGGTTCATACAGGCGGATTTCATCCGACAAAGTAGGCCATTCGGATGTTGAAATATAAGGCGGGTTGGCAACCAACACATGACAAGGCAGGGGAATATTGCGGAATTCTTCAAAAAAATTACCAGAGAAAAATTGGATATTGGCCTGATTTAATTCAGCATTTTCTCTGGCGATTGCCAGAGACTCTTTGCTTTTGTCAACCGCGTAAACTTTTGCTACGGGGAAATTTCTGGCAAGCGCAATAGCAATGCAACCACTACCTGTCCCGATATCCAAAATACTTAAGTCCTTTTCATCCTCTAAATTCTCAATAAATTCCACAGCAGAATCTACCAATAATTCCGTATCGTGGCGGGGTATTAACACCTGAGGAGATACCTTAAGCGGAAATCCCCAAAACTCAGTTTCTCCCAGAATATATTGGATTGGTTCTCGTTTAGCACGTCTTTGTACATATTCACGATACCCAGTTCGTTCCTCTTTTGTTAACATGCGCTCGAATTGCAGATATAGATCGATCCGCTGGCAATCTAGCGCACTGGCTAAAAGCAATTCTGCACTTAATCGAGGTTCGGGGATATTTTGGGAGGTGAAATATTCAATTGTCCAGTTTAATATTTGCCGGACCGTCCAATTTTCAGTCATTTGTGTGTTCTGGTTCTTTTACCTTCATACGCTCGGCTTGATCTGTCAGTTGAAGTTCGTCTATAATCATATCGAGTTCTCCGTTCATGACTTCCTCAAGACGATAAAGGGTCAAATTGATCCGATGGTCGGTAATCCGACCTTGCGGATAGTTATAAGTCCGAATCTTTTCACTTCTGTCACCACTACGTACCATGATTCTGCGCTGATTGGAGATATTTTCTTGCTGCCTTTGTAATTCCAAGTTAAATAACCTGGCTTTGAGAACCTTCAATGCCTTGTCTTTATTCTTATGTTGAGATTTTTCATCCTGACAGGAAACAACTAAACCGGTGGGCTCATGCACTATTCTTACCGCAGAATCTGTTGTATTAACATGTTGCCCTCCTGCGCCCGAGGCCCGAAATACATCAATACGTAAATCGTTTGGATTTAATTCGACTTCCACATCCTCAGCTTCAGGCAAAACCGCAATTGAAGCAGCAGAAGTATGAATTCGGCCCTGAGATTCCGTATCCGGCACTCTTTGCACTCGATGAATGCCACTCTCGAATTTTAAGCGGCCATAGGCTCCTTTTCCGATTACCGAAAAGACCACTTCTTTAAAACCGCCATGTTCCGCATAGTTAGCAGAGATTAATTCTACTTTCCAATGATGTTGTTCGCAATATTTCGAGTACATTCGGAATAAATCGCCGGCAAAAATGGCAGCCTCATCCCCACCGGTTCCTGCTCGAATTTCCATAATGGTATTTTTTCGATCATTGGGATCCGGGGGAACTAAGAGTTTTTGCAATTGTCTTTCCAGGCGTTCTGATGCCCTCTCCAAATCTTCCAGCTCCTCTCTGGCTAACTCGCGCAGCTCTTCATCCTCTGATTCTCTGAGGATCGAATGCGATTCTTCAATACGCTCTTGCACGGTTTGGTATTCATGATACTTCTCAACGATTTCTTTCAAGTCGGAATATTCTCTTGCTAACTTGGTATACTTCTCGTGATCCGCAGCAATATGAGGCTCCGCCATTTGTTGGGCAATATCATGATATTTTTTTTCGATTTCTTGTAATTTTTTTTGCATCCCACTCACCTTTATTAAGCAGCAAATAAAAAGCGGAATACCCCGGCTTTATTCGGGCATCCCGCTTCCTCAAAGCTCTTGATGATCACCCTAACGGCGGTCGCCGTATTTTTTCAAAAACTTTTCAACCCGACCCGCAGAGTCAACAAGTTTTTGCTTCCCTGTAAAAAATGGATGGCAAGCGGAGCAAATTTCTACATGTAATTCGTCTACGGTTGAGCGAGTTTCAAAGGTATTTCCACAAGCGCAAACAACTTTTGTCGCTTTATATTCTGGATGAATATCTTTTCTCATTCGATACTCCTTTAATTATTTTAAAACTTTCAAATATACACACAGAAAATGCCAAAATCAAGATATGGCAACAACTTATTTTTGCAAACCTTATATGTTATAATAGGTTGTCTGTACCATACTATTGTGCTTCTGCACCTAATTTATGAACTCATACTGTCTAAGAAATCTTCATTATTGCGAGTATGCCGCATCTTATTAATTAAGAATTCCATGGCTTCAATCGGATTCATTTCATTAAGCAGTTTTCGCAATACCCATACACGAGACAGTTCTTTTTTGGTCAACAACAATTCTTCTTTTCGAGTTCCGGAACTGTTGATATCGATTGCAGGGAAGATTCGGCGGTCAGCCAAGCGACGGTCCAGAACGATTTCCATATTACCGGTACCTTTAAATTCTTCAAAAATCACTTCATCCATGCGTGAACCGGTTTGGACCAGGGCTGTAGAAATGATCGTCAAACTACCGCTTTCTTCAATTTTTCGAGCCGCACCAAAAAACCGTTTCGGATGCCGTAACGCATTGGAGTCAACCCCACCGGAAAGAATCTTCCCACTGTGGGGTACCACAGTATTATGAGCCCGAGCCAATCGGGTAATACTGTCTAACAGAATGACCACATCTCGCTTGTATTCTACCAATCGTTTCGCTTTCTCCAGCACCATGTCCGCAACTTGCACGTGGCGTTCCGGTGGCTCATCAAATGTGGATGAGATGACTTCGGCGCTAACACTTCGCTCCATGTCGGTCACCTCTTCAGGGCGCTCATCGATAAGCAGCACAATCAGAAAGACTTCAGGATTATTAGCTGCAATGGCATTGGCAATTTTCTGCATGATAACCGTTTTTCCGGCCCGGGGAGGAGAAACAATTAAGCCCCGTTGTCCCTTCCCGATCGGAGTCAACAGGTTCATAATGCGCATCGTATATTCTTTCGGATTGGTCTCTAAATTCAGTCTTTCGAAAGGATAAACCGGGGTAAGGTTGTCAAATAAAGTGACGTCCCGCTTTCGATCCACACTCTCAAAATTGACTGCTTCGACGCGCAGAAGCGCAAAGAAGCGTTCATTGTCTTTGGGAGGACGAATCTGGCCGGATACCGTGTCACCGGTACGTAAATCAAACCGTTTGATTTGGGAGGGAGAGACATAAATGTCATCCTGCCCCGGTAAATAATTGAATTTCGGTGAACGCAGAAAACCATAGCCATCAGGAAGGACTTCTAATACTCCTTTAGAAAAAATCAAACCTTCCTGAGCAGTCTGTTCTTCAAGAATTTTAAAAATGAGCTCCTGCTTTTTAAGCCCTGATGTTCCTTGAATACCCAACTCCTGCGCAACTTGATTCAATTCAGAAATCTTCAAAGTTTTCAAAGATTCTAAATCTAACATAACTTTACTCCATCTTAAATTTAGTTACTAAGTTTAACAATTTATTTTCTGGAAATGCCTCACTTATTTAATAAAGGGAGAGATCAGATCGTGGGATTTATTTGTTGTTTAAAATTTAGACTTAAATATAACTTTTCTTATCGATAAAATCAAGTTAATTGTGTGAAGGGGTTTCCGGGAAATAGTGCTTATACGCTTCTCCGGCAAGATAATGAGAACCAATAATTATCCATAATCTATCTTTTTGCTTCGATTTGTGAATTATGTTCCTCACTTCTTGAAAAGAGGCTACAATTTTCCCATTCCCACCTCTTTCTTTAACTGTCTTCAAATAAGTTTCCGGATTTAACGGCTTTCCCTCCTGCAAATCCACAATTAAAATAGTATCGGTATTAGACGCTAATATTGCACTAATTTTTTTAAAATCCTTATCTTCTTGCAAAAATGTTATCGCAGAAATTTTTTCAGTCGGATAAAATTTACGTAATACCGAAAATGTTTTTTCAAATCCCTGCGGATTATGTGATACATCAAGAATAACTTGGGGTTGCTTAGAAATTAACTGTAAACGCGCTTTCCAGGACACTGACTTTAGCCCTTCAACTATCGCCGAATTATCAATACTTAATTTATTTTTCAGGTGATAAATAGTTCCCACCGCTAACAATACATTCTCCATTTGATAATCGCCCGGCAGATTTACAAATAAATTTTTCCGCCATCGGCCATCAACATTTAAATGAAACTCGGTTCCCTTAATACTTGAAGAATAAATTTCATAAGTAAGATTATCGAAAACTTTGAATAAATATGAACTTTTTTTCTGACAAATTTCTTTTAAAACTGTTAAAGCTGTCGGATTTTGGTTGCTTGTTAAGCATGGAATCCCTGATTTAATGATGCCCCCCTTTTCGGCGGCAATTTGTTCGATTGTATCTCCCAAATATTTTTGATGATCAAAATCGATGTGTGTTATCATAGTAATCAAAGGGGTTAGGACATTGGTTGAATCCAGGCGGCCGCCCATACCGGTTTCAACAACGGCAATGTCCACTTTTTGTTGAGCAAAATACCAAAAGGCCATCGCAGTCGTCACTTCAAAAAAGGAGGGTTGGATCGCATTAATTTGGGAAAGCAATTGGTTGGTAAATTTTACCACATCGGCTTTCCCGATTACCTTGCGATTGACCCGGATGCGCTCAGTAAAATCCACTAAATGCGGTGAGGTGTATAAACCTACCCGGTAACCGGCCTTTAGCAAAATCGATTCAAGGACAGCGGCTGTGGAGCCCTTGCCATTCGTACCCGCAATATGGATGGATGGCCATTTATGGTGGGGATTATCAACCGCATCTAACAGAGAAAGGGTATTATCTAATCCCAGTTTAATCCCCATTCTCTGCAAGCTAAACAAAAATTGTATCGTTTGGTTATAACTATCCATTTGGAGGATATGCGCACTTGCTAAAATATTTAAGGTAGGGAAAACAAAACACCAGCAAGTTAAAATCTTTTACTTTTATAAAATTGCGCAACTATCGCACTACTTGTTCACTAACCATCCCAAAACGACGTTCGCGTCTCATGTAATTGACAAGCGCTTCATAAAAATTATCTTTTCTAAAGTCAGGCCAGAGCGTATGCGTTACGTAAATCTCCGAATAAGCCAACTGCCAGAGCAAGAAATTGCTTATCCTTTGTTCACCACTGGTGCGAATCAATAAATCGGGATCGGGTATATTTTGGGTATAAAGAGAGTCAGAAAAAATTTCTTCGTCGAGATCTTCAAGGTATAATTCTCCGTCTCGAACCCGGCGAGCGATCTCTTTGGCAGCAGAAACGATCTCAGACCGTCCGCCATAGCTCAGGGCTAAATTTAGGGTTAATCCAGTATTGTGTTGGGTTCGCTCCATTCCGGAGTTCAATTCCTCAGCAGCAAAGGGAGGTAAATCATTTAAATCGCCGATGGTTCGCAGGCGAACGTTTTTTTCCATCAATTCATCGATCTCTTTTCTTAAAGAGTTGACCAAGAGTTTCATTAGCATTGAAACTTCTGTTACAGGACGACGCCAATTTTCTTTAGAAAAAGTGTATAGCGTCAGAAAGTCGATTTCCAGCTCTCCGGCTGCTTCGACTATTTTTTTAACCGACTTCACCCCTTCTCGATGGCCTGCTGAGCGCGGCAAGCCGCGTCTTTTTGCCCACCGTCCGTTGCCATCCATAATAATGGCCACATGCTGCGGCAGCATATAACCCTCATCCAACAATTGTTGCAGCTTCGTTTTCTTGGCCAGATTGTTATTATTATTTACGATACTGATCATATTTTGAGCCCCTGATTTTGACATTCATTTTTGAAAAACTTGTAATATCAATATTTATTCTGCCAAAAGAAATAATTTTTTTATTCGATGAACAAAGAGCTTTGCAACACAAAGTTTATCGACAAAAAAATATTTTTCTAAATCTGTATTAAGAAATTAAGCGCCGTATTTATTAAACTTTTCCGCTTCTTCATCATATCTCGTTAGTTTTGTTCAGGCCTGTGCCGGTTTAATACCTGGAAAAGGTAACGTAGCACCTTCTTCACTACTTGACACAGATTCGGCCGCTTTTTTCAAAACTTCTTCAAGTGCTTGCAAATATTCAACAAAGCGCTCTCGACNNTCTCGACCTGTGTCGGTTAAATGAATAGTGGTTAATGGCTTCGAACCAACAAATTTCTTTTCAATAACAATGGTTCTGGCTTCTTCCAAGACTTTTAAGTGCCGACTCAGATTGCCATCCGTTAAATCACACTCTTCCTTTAGCTCTTTAAAAGTTAAGCCATTTGGCGCGCTCCCCAATGCGGACATAATTGCCAATCGATTGGGTTCGTGAAAAATTCGCTCCAAGGCGCCGTATAAATTATCATATTTGTTGGGCATGTTTATTCTCCTTTATTTTTAGGAATATGCTAAAAATGTCTCCAACTGACAGATTTTGATTAATGGGATCATCAAAATGCAAAATAATACCGCCAACCCATTCACCGATAAAAAAGACAATTCCCATTGGCCAGGGATTAAGAAAAGAAATGTTAGGAACTAACAAACAAAAGGTACCACAAAGGATGTAGTAAACGCCAACCATCCAAATTTTCTTGGGTAACACATGTCTTGATGAAAGATTGGCTAATCCGAATAAACTCATCCAAATTCCAAATAAATATTGATGTAGCCCATTTAACATCAACGTGATGGTTAATACCACACCGACTATAATTGACGGCAAAGCGTCCAATGTTGGCTTCAAGCGACGAATATCCCGATTTACATGCGGATCAAAAAGAAACCAATTGATGAGAGCGCCAAAATTCAACAGAATGCCAAAGAGCGCTACCCCACCCCATCCCAATGCATGTGCGGTGGTGTTTTGCGGAAAGTGGGATGAATTCATAATAAATGCTGCCAACAAAGCGGCAGTACCACAAATTGCTCGCGCACGTCCTGAATAGCCCTTAAATCTTTGTCGTTCCAATATTTTTTGTTGCAATTCACGAACCTGAGCCAGCGCATGGTGAACATGATTAGCGATCATCGAACCTCCTACATCTATTTAATAATAACTTACTAAATTGCAAAGAACTTTGCAATACAAAGTTTAATCTTATAAGCAAATTTATCTGACAACGCTTTTGAAAAGTAATTCTCTACCGAAGATTGAAAGTCACAGACGTTATATTTGTATGTATTATTGAGTGACAAATTAGTCTCTTAAACTTTATACAGAAGGTTTAACTTCAAAATTTTTAATTTAAACCGAAAGCTAACATTTTGATTTTTTAAAATCAAAGTTTTATTATTAAAAATATACACATAAGTACTATTTAATTATCGCCTTAGAATTGCTTGAACATAATAATTTAGACAAAATAGAGGAGTGATTTATGGCAAAGTATCAAAAAGAGAATTCAATTGAAGATCCTTTTGCCGACTTTGCTGAAATTTACGAACTCACCCATGGTGAAAAGAATGATGATCTAAACCTTTATCTGGAATACGCAAAGAAAATGGGGTCCCCCATACTTGAATTGGGGAGTGGAACCGGTCGCGTAACCCTGTCTCTGGCAGAAGCCGGATTCACTGTATTTGGCGTTGACCTGTCGGAGAACATGCTAAAAATCGCGCGACGTAAAATGCAACAATATTCCCTGGACATCCAACAACGAGTTGAATTAGCTCAACAGGATATGTGTGATCTAGACATAGCAAATCGGAAGTTTAACTTGATTCTGATGCCTTATGGCGAACTGGCGCATGTGATGGAAAAGCATCGACAAATTGATGCCTTATCCAGTGCTGATCGACATTTGGAAAAGGGTGGGCGATTGATTGTAAGCATGAGCAACTGGGATGCACTTGAGGAACGGATATCTTATCACAAGAGCGGTATCGCCCGTCTGGGTAGTTCCATGCCTTTAAAATATGAAGGTGTATTTTATGATGAGAAAAATGAACAAACCATTGTCCGCTACATGGCCAGGGGATACGACCCTTCGGTCCAGATCGCGATTCATGTTTACATTCATGAAATTACCGACAAAGACGGACGCATGATTGCTCGCAAAACCAATGTCCTTCCCATACGCTACATCTTTCGTTACGAAATGGAATTGCTGTTAGAAAAAGCCGGGTTTACGATTGAAGATATTTTCGGGTATTATGATAAAAGTGAATTTCGATACAATAGCAGGCGCATGATTTTTGTGGCCAAGAAAAAATAAGCCAGGTAATCCAGTAAATACATGACGGCATAAGAAGATCAACAAAATTAATGATCAGACTTGCGGACATAAAAGGCATCAAAACTCAATTTCCAGGTCTTCCCTTCGTCAGTAGAATGTTCAATCACCTGTCTGACACGCCCGTCTTTTACAGGCGTTAACGTGGTTCGATCTAAAACGCTCTTCCCATCGGACAAATGAATTTCCCCCTGAAAGCGGACCCCGCCATCCTCCAATTCTTCGATCAATTGTTTTTCCTTCGTTCCCCACGGAGCTGTGGCGTTTTCCGTTACCCAAACTTGTTTCCAGGTTTGCAATTGATTGTCAACATAAAATAAGCTTTTACCCTGCGAGCCTTTAGCGGATTTCCAGTGTTCTAAAATGGCACAGCCGTTCAAAATTTTTTCAATATGATTTTCGCCAATGTTGGTTCCACTGCTATCATAGACATGCCATTTTCCTAACCAAAAATTCAGTTTTTGATAGGCAGATAACTCATCACAGGGTTTATATTCCTGCTGTCCATAAGTTGAGCCAACTGTAAGGAAGAAGAAACAAGCAACATTTAAAACTATAAACATTTGGTGATACTTTCCCATATTTAACCTCTTCTTAATGAAATTCCTATCTGCATATTAGACGCTGCCTCTTTGTGATTGGCATCTATCAAGACATTTAAAAGGCGTTCTTAAGGAATTTTCCTTATCTCAACAACACCATGCGTTTTACTTTGCGATAATTGTAGGCCTTTAACTCATACAAATATACTCCCGAGGCCACTGTTGAACCGAATTGGTTGGTGCCATCCCATTGTAGTTCATAAAATCCAGCTGCTTTTGCTCCATTTTCTAAAACCTTCACCTTCTGTCCCTGAATATTAAAAATGGTTACGTTAATCTCGCTTTTACGAGATAATCGATAGCTGATTGTCGTGCTCGGATTAAAGGGATTGGGGTAGTTCTGATAGAGTTCGAACCCGGAGGGAATTTCTGAATGGTCGGCACCAGCTAAGGCTGTACTGGTTGGCGCGTAAGTCACCACAAAGTGCCCGCCAACGCCGGCCGGCAAATGGAGCGTTCGATCTACAGGATCAAATTGGGAATACGGTTGGCCATCATGCATAACCTGATCAATTCGTAAATAGCCATCATCCACAGCTAATGGGGTTAGCAAAATGTCTCTTGCCTGATCCTGAGTGATGAATTGGTAGTGTAAATCGGTGGTCTGGTTGTGTAAAAATAATTTTCCATAAAGATAGACGTAGTATCCTAATTCTATGGAGTGATAGGCAGCTTTATATCCATTTCCCTTATGATCTCCCCAGGTTGGAGCGCCATATCTGGTACGATTTTCATACACGTCACCATAGGTGTGATCGACAAAATATCTCTTGAAAAAATCGAGCGTTTCATCAGCCATTTGCAATTGGTCAGGGTCGCCCGTGATCTGGTACAGTTCCAATCCGGCGGTCACTCCTTGTTCCATTTGCCACCAGGCTTTCGCTGTATCGGGATTCCCCCACATTAGCATGTCTCCGGTAACGCGGTTGTAATCTTTATAAGGACCACCAAATTCATGGTCGTACCCGTTTTGCCAGACCTCATCGAACAATTTTTCCGCTGCCCACACATATAAAGAATCCGGCTCGATTTGATAGATGCGTCCCAAACACCAGGCGGCTTTTAAAACATGCCCCATAATCGTCATGGTTTCATTATTATCCCAATTCCAATCAGAGTCGTATTTTTCAACAAAGCCAATTGCTTGAGAATCCATACTGGCTACCATATAAGATATGATATTGTCTGCCAATTGTAGCAGTCGGTCCTTATACATTTGCTCTTCAGTCAATAGATAAAGATACAAAAGGTGGGTAGTGATGGCATCCACGGTGGCGTTGAAACTTTTTGCGCTCCGTTGTGACCAATTATAATTGCCGTAATCATAGTATCCAAAATAGTTGGCGCGGCTATCCCATAGATTGCTTTCCATGTGATTATAGCCGGTCAACAGCCAATTCAAATCCGATGTGTCTCCGGTAGTTTCATAATGTGCAGCTACTCCTAATAGCGCATAATGTTGATCAAACGCACTCTTATTGCTAAAAGGATTAACGGGATTACCAAATCGATCTAATTCACCAAACCATCCACCGTTGGTAGAATCCCATGCGTGTTGATACAAAAAGTTTAACGCTTCTTCCGCCATCTGCAAATACTGGTCGTTGCCGGTAAGCATGTAGGCCCTGGTAAAGCCGTAAGCATTACGCGTCTGGGTAAGCATATTTTTATTCGTCCCCCAGGCGGTGATGACATTGCCGGATCTATCAATATTGGTGAAGAAACCTCCCGAATTGGGGTCATGGGCATTTAGCCAAAAAGTGGCACAGCTATCTACATAGTCAATTACCGTATCCGGATTTCGCAAATATGATGAATTGAGGTTGCTTTGTGCGGAACCAATATTGATGATGAGAAAGGTGATCAAAACCAAAAGCAGGCTGCGCATATTCAATTCCTTGAAAATTTAAAATTATGCGATTATTAATTTTAAGGGAAGAAGTTAATATTTGTAGTTCGTTTTACCAATGCAATTAATTTTCCCTGGAGCTGATGGCATTGATTTTTGCAGATCACGATTTAAAATTGAGCGATTCTGAATAAATTGAAGAAAGATACTTTATTGACTAAAACGCCTCTCTGTCATTAATAACGAAACAAACAGGCGCTATACAAAACTTCATAAACTTCCAACACTCCCGAGAGGAGCTTCGCTCGGCAAATCGTTCCAACTTAAATTAATGAGATT
>JABAHQ010004138.1_pt5 | contig 17811 bp, 21 predicted proteins | sample 7062091 | NCBI WGS metagenome assembly JABAHQ01 (sample SAMN14534359, study PRJNA622989) | marine sediment metagenome | biome: marine biome [ENVO:00000428]; feature: marine pelagic biome [ENVO:01000023]; material: deep marine sediment [ENVO:00002113] | place: India: Gulf of Kutch | collected...
CCGAAGATCATGTAATGAGCCATGATTCCCCCAGAAACGCCGGCGCCCGGGAGCTCCGGTCAGCGTTTGAATTTACGAGTTTCCTCGCGCCATTCGGGTTCCCACTCGTCTTTCACGAGGTCGCGGACCGCCCGCACGTGGGAATATTCGTTATCCTTGTGTTCCCAGACCTCGTTTCCGGTCACGTAACTGAACTTCATAGCATACTGGGAATAATCCGGTTTTTCCTCGTAGGTCCAGGTATTGTGGCCTCCGCCTTCCTGGAACACGGGATCGATATGGAGCTCGGCTCCGTCTTTGTCGTAATTGGATTTGGTGAAGGAAAACAGGGTTTTGGCGTCGTCGTTGCTGGCCAGCCGCCAGTCGTCGTAACCGGCGAACTTTTTTTCATTCAAGGAATCGCAATAGTCCAAGGCTTCATACCAGTTGATCCCATACCCGAACTCTCCATAAGAGTCGGCTTTCGCCCACATCAATCCGTTTTTGGTATCGCTCACGGTGCCGTCTCCGTTGTCGACGAAAATCGGGACCTCTTCTTCGACCAGAACATCCTGGTCTTCTTCCTCGCCCCAATCTTCTTCTCCGATCCACTCCTCTTCATAGTCCAAGTCGTCCTCTTCCGGATCGGCTTCTTCCTCGATCACCTCTTCGATGATTTCTTCTTCCTCTTGGGTTTCCTCTTCGGGCTGTTCTTTTTCGTGAATGGGTTCCTCAGGCATGACCTGTCCTCTCCTTGTTCACGGCACGGTTGTTTCCCGCAGGCCGGGTGATTCAGGCATCCCGAACCAACCGGGCGGTGGATCCGGTGGTGGAGACGGTCTGATCCACACAAATCTCCCTCGACCCGGGGAAATAACATTTCCAGGCATACGAATCGAACCGGGTTTCACAGGTCCAGATACTGGTCTCCCCCCCCGATTGATAATTGGACACTCTCCGGTTGGGTTTGGGGGGCAATTTCAAAAAAATTTCCCGGTACAATTTTTCATCTTTCAGGAGGGCGCGCACCTCACTTTTGGTGGGCAGCCTCCAATCCTCGTATCCCAGATATTTCTGTTCGTTGCAGGCTTTGACGTAAGCGTTGGCTTCGTCCCAATTGAGCCATTTGCCGAGTTCCTGACGGGAATCTTTGGCGGGCCATTGCAGGTCCTCTTCCGTATCCGTGATGGTCCCGTCATCGTTTATGACAAATTTTCCAACGGTGGTCGCCATGGTTCGTCCCGTCCAACCTTATTGCACCTATTTCAAAAGGAGGTTTCCGGTAAATATGAAAAAACCGGACGGGTATGGGGAAACACCTCCTCTCCCTCCGGTTCCAGTCGCGCCATCCAAATTCCTTGAATGTTCCCGGTTTCCCCGAAATCAAACCCGGAATCCTTGTGGACACTAAAAACGAGCATTGGAAAGAACGGTTCTTACCGAATAACTCTCTGACGTTATTGGCACTAAGGGATTTGATGTCCCAAAAATAGCACTCGTGATGCAAATATGCAAGCCAAATTATGGCCCCGAGATTGGGGCTAATTCATGATTTTTTGTGCCCTAAATCGATTTCCGGGGAACCGTTTCATTTGAAAGTGATCCCCGCCCCGGGGAATGACACTCTCAGCAAGGTGCTGGACACCTCTCGGGATTTGCCGTCGTCCAGGAGGCTTACCGCCACCCCCCTCCCTTGATCGTAGTTTCCTTGAATTCAGGGACTTTCCCCACCTTAACGCGGGAATTATCAAACTGCCCCCGGACCAACCGGACGCTGACGTTCAGAATCTCGTCGGCTTCCTTATGACCGCCCTGGCCGCTGTTGAAGGAATACACGTAAGCGGTGATTTTACCTCGGGTATTCGAGGTCCAGGTCGCGTACCCGCAACCGGGGCTGAACACGGGGTCGAGATGAATTTCCATGTCGTATTTGTCTTTGATGGTTTTGTTTTTATCGAAAAGGCTGTGAGCCTCTCTTTTATCGGGCAGCCGCCAGTCGGCATATCCGGCAAACGCTTCCTGATTTTTTAGTTTCATGTATTTGACGGCCTGGGGATGGTTGATGAATTTTTTGAGTTCCAGGTAGGAATCGCCTTTCATCCACATCAATTGGGTCCATCGGTCCGTGACCGTTCCATCCTCATTGTCCACAAATCGGGGTTCGTCCATGCACAGCCTCCCGGAAGGGAATGGAATCGATTAGTTTGCGTGAAGAATCATTTTATATCAGCCGCGGGGGGAAAAGACAAAAAAAATGCCGGAAGGCTTACGCCTTCCGGCATTCAGAACCTCGAAAAACTTCTTAAGCTTTACCGGTACGCTTCAGGCTTCGCTCCGGTCACCCCAAAGACGCCCCGCTCGGTGCCTTCCGGCTGGCCGAGACCGGGTTCAATGTAAGTTTCCGGTTTCACGTGATCCAGATGATAGTTGCTCTGGTAGGTTTTCCCGGAACCGGCGTCGATCTTCCAGTCATGGCGGTCGAACCGCTGCCGCTGGCAGTTGACGGAGATGCGTCCCGGACCTTTGTTGGTGATCACCGAACGCGAAGCAATGGCGTTGGTTTCATAGCCGCCCGGAGGCAAAGTAGCTTTGAAAACTTTATCCCAAGCATAAGCGAAGGGGCCGATATCGAAGGAGATATCGGTTTCCTGAGTTTCGCTCAGGTTGTAGACCACCCAGGAAGCGTTTTCACAAACGGCTTTTCCTCCCGGTTCCACCTCAACGACGTTGGCGCTTGCCACGGAAACCAAGGCAAACAAAGCAAATACGGATAGAATGCTGGCAACCTTAACTCTCATGTGCTCCCCCTTTCAAAAGCGGATTATAAGGAGATAACTTACAACAACCCGTTTACTGAAATCCTTACCACCACCTCCCATCGGTGTTAAAGATTTTCCCTATTCAAATATTCAAAAGCGATTCTTTACCCTGAAGAATGCCTGATTTTCCCTTTGTAATGCGCTCACTATCCCAGGCTTTTTGAACCTTTATAGGGTCGTGTGACAATAACAAAGGGGAAAAACAATGTCAAGAAGGAAAAACCCGGGCCCCCGGGGCCCATTTTAATGCTTTTTTTTTGAAGGAGTTAAAAATCAATCCCCCGCCAGGGCCGAGCTTCCCGGTTCAGACCCGGAATTTCAGGGACGTCAACTTCATCAGGGCGGTGGAGTTGCGCAGCAGTTTTTCCCCCTCTTCCGAAATATCGTTCACCACCAATTGAAGACTTCGCAAATTTTTCAAATACCTGGAATTGGAAAGGTGCCGGGCGCCTTCGTCGCCGATGTGATTGGAGGCCAGGTTCAACGTTCTCAGGTTGGTAAAAACCGGCGACTCCGCAATCGCCCGGATGCCTTCGTCCCCGATATCGTTTTGCGACAGGTCCAGGGCCCGCAGGTTTTTGAGAATTTCCTTTTCCGCCAGTTCCCGGGCTCCCACTTCCCGGATGAATTGGGCTTTCAGGTTGAGCACCTGACCGTCTTTGCTCAAACGGTCCCGGATCAATTCGTCTATTCGTCCCATAGCCAACTCAATCGCAATTTTCCGGGGGAACGAAAGGCCGCCTCAGCCGGTTCCCTGAATTTCCTTGGCGATAAACCCGTACTCATCGTAGGCGGTCCAACCCTCCTGAAGCATTTTCTTGGCGTATTTCACCATCAGCTGCGCCTGCGAGTGGTTGGGATCGAGGTCCAAGGTTTTCTTCAAAAACTGGAGGGATTGTTTGACGTCCTTGATTTCATCGCCGTAATGCTCGATCTGACGGGATTTGTCGATCAAGTCCGAGGCCCATTTGTAATACGTATCGGCAATCCGCTGAGGGGCGTTTTTGCGGACGTATTCCACGATATCCTCGTCGGCTTTCAACCGGTCGAGGTGTTCGATCGCCGATTCAAACTGGCCGATGGGCACCTGGTAGTCTTCCGAAATGACCTGGGTGATGCTGTCTCCCGGCTTGTGCTGGGAATGGAGCCCCACGGAACTGCGGACCACGGTTCCCTGAATTCCGGAAATCAACTTTTGGNNGCGAAATGAATGATGCCGCTGAATTCTTTATCCGCATCCAGTTCCAGGGCTAAATCGTATTCGGCCAGGGCTTCCTCGGAATTCCCCGACTCGGCCAGGGCTTCGCCGAGGTTGTAATGATGGACGCAATGATCGGGTTCCTCCTCGATTTGTTGCCGGAACATTTCGATCTGGGACTCGAGGTCGAACTCCTCTTCCTCCCGATCGTCCTCGGAAACCTCCTCTTCCCCTTCGACCCCGGGACCCGTGGGGCGGGCGTCTTCAGGCGCCGGGTCCTGCGAATCCGGGGAGGCTTCCGGGGGTTCCCCAGTTTCCGCCGGCCTGGAGGAGGTTGCGTCGTCTTTTTTCTTTTCCTCTTCGTTCATCCCCTACCTCGAACGGATTGAAATCGACCGGGAGACGCTCTCCCGCTCGAATAAAAATCCGTCAATCGCTTTTGGAGGCCGTTTCCGGGCCTTCTTTTTGCGGTTCGCCTTTTTTCGGGACCCGAACCGGGCGGATGACGGACAGGGACAATCCCGGGCCCGCCTTGGGACTGGGGTATGCTTTCCCGCGAATGAAATTGAAAGACCAGGCGTATTTCTTCCCATAGGTTTCGCTGCTCCAGAAACAGCAACTGGTATTTCCAAAAACAGGGTCGATATGCACTTCGTTGGTGGTCCAGTAATATTTCCAGGGAATGCTCTTGCTCTCGTCATAGAGCGTTTTCAATTCTTCCCGGGTGGGCAGCCGCCAGTCGCTGAACCCCGCAAACTTTTTTTCATTCATTCTCTTGACGAAATCCTTGGCCATTTCCCAATTCATCCATTTTTTTTCTTCCTGGTAGGAATCCTTCTTCTTCCACATCAGCCCGGAGGAATGGTCCGTGACGGTTCCGTCCTGGTTGTCGGTAAATCGAGCGTCGTCGGAAGGGGGCAGGTCGGGGTGGGGATCGGTCAAAGACAGGATCTGGCCGTCAAAAATTTCATCCTTCGAGTTCCCGGAGTCCCCGCCCTCCGCGGCGGAGGTTCCCGAGAGCCACACCACCCAACCGCACACCAAAAGAGCCCTTTTCCAAATCCGCCATCCTTTCCCCTGACTTTGAAAACGCATCCAATTCTCCCTATCCTTTCGGATCTTGAAGTTGAATTCCTCTCCGCGATGGCCCCCGGTTGGACGACGGGGAAAAAGGCTCCTCAGTCCTCCTGGGGGGCCCAGTCCGGTTCCCAGGACAAGCAAAGGCCGGCGGGATTTTTAAACTGGCCCGGTTCGCGGCCGATGACGCCCCACTTGGCCACGAAGTTCAGGTCCGAATCGAATTTTTGAATGCGATGATTCAACGTATCCACCACAAACACGTATCCGTAAGGGTCTTCCACCACCGCCATGGGGCAGTTGAACTGGCCGTCGCGTTTGCCCACCTCCCCAACGGCGCGGATGAAATGGCCCTCCCGGGTGAAAAGCTGCAAGCGGTTTTGACTCTTTTCGGCGATCAAAAGAGTTCCATCCCTGCGAACGGATATGCCGCTGGGATAATTCAAACGACCCGCCTCGAATCCGTATTCCCCGAATTTGGAAACGTACTGGCCGTCCTCATTGAAGATCTGAATCCGCTGGTTGTCCCGGTCGGCCACATAGATATTGCCTTCTTTATCCAGGGCGATTCCGGTGGGGAATTTGAGGAAGCCATCGAAGTTGCCGGCGTAACCGAAACTCAAAAGGAAGTCGCCCTCGTCATCGTAACGTTTGATGCAATGATTCGAGGTATCCGCCACCAGGACGGTTCCGGTGGATTCAGCGATGATTCCCTCGGGCCAATAGAATTTATCCTGCCCCCAGCCTTCGGTGCCAAAGGCGAGCAGGCAATCGCCGTCCGGATCGAATTTCTGAATCCGGTGGCACCCCGTGTCGGCCACCCAAATGTTGCCATCCACATCCACCGCCACCCCGCTTGGGGTTTTGAAATCGCCTTCGTTGTACGGCGGGCGGGTCCCTCCGGACTTGCCGAAGCTGAAGAGGAATTTTCCATTGCCGTCGAATTTCTGGATCCGGTCGTTGCCCGTATCGGCCACCCAGACATAAAGCCGCGAGTGGTCGACCTGGATCTCTTCGGGTTGTTCTTCCGGAAGGGTCCCCGACTCGAGGACCTCAACGGCGCTCGAGCCCTCCTCGGCCTCTTCTTCGGGAGGACGCTCTCCCCATTCTTCCTGGGCCATTCCCAACCTCATTTTTGGAGGGTGTCTCCGCGGGTCGCCGCAACCGGCCCGGCGCTCCGGAAGACACCCGGTTCAATCCCGAAATGAAAAAAGGCCCCGGTTGATTCCAAGCCAACAGGGGCCTTCCGTTGAAAACGTAAAAAACGAATTCATCCTCTGTTCGACGGGTCCCTCCCCCGGAACCCATCCCCGGCCTGCAGACCGATCTCCCCTTTTTGCCCCCTCCGGGGCCTTTTCCCGACCGACCGTCTTCCCCAATCGACGCCCGGACCGGATGCGCGCCGAATCACTTCAACATGAAGTTTTTGCAGTCCAGAACCTGGTACTCAAAATCGCAGGCTTTCTGCAATTCTTCCAGCCGTTCGTTCCAGTTCTGCTTGAAGTTATCCAGGCTCTCGGATTTGGGCTTTTTCTTCATCAAGCTGACTTCCTTGTACAGCGGCTTGACGAGATTTTTATGGATCAGCTGCAGGGTATTTCTCAGTTTCAGAACACAGTCTTTGGTCACCAATTCCCGGGTGACCCCGTCCACCTTCTCCAAAAGGCGGAGAAACGATTGAATGGTCGTCAACTGCAGGGTGTAGCTTTCAGCCAACTTATGATTGTACTTCAACCCGCAGTCAATGTAAGCAGGCATCAGGTACATGCCGACGTGGTGATCGAACTTGACCGCCAGGGTGATGAGCTTTTGAAGGTAATCGACCTCGCGCAGGTCTTCTTCCTCTTCCTCTCCTTCCTCAAGCTCTTTGGCCGCTTTTTCCTTTTCTTTTTGAAGCTCTTGCTTGATTTTTTCAAGCTCGCTCAAATCGGAAATGGAGTCCACCTCCGCGGACCCCTTGTCGGCCTGCGACCCTTCCGCCGGTTTTTTTTCCTGACCTTCCCGCTCCTCTTGTTCTTTCTTGATGTCGGTCTCTTGGTCGCTCAAAGGAAAACCTCCCTGAAAAACTGCGGTTCAAATAACCAAATCAATATTTTGATGATGTGGGATTGTCGCCAGTATATTCATTCCCTGAAACAGTGTCAAGTATTTAGCCCCCCGTTTTAAAAGGGATTTCCCGGGCCGCAGAAAACCGGTGCCGCATCCCCTTGCTTTTCCTTTCGTCTTTCCTCTAAAACCTTCATTGACAGGAAGTTCAGCCTCATTATATGCTGATTGAAAATTCCCAAGATGGCCCCCAAAAACACAGCGGACCCCCGGGGGTTCGCCTTCTCTCCGATTAAGGAGAGGCACCGAAGGAACGGGACCATGAAGACGGCCCTTGTTTTTCCACCTCAATGGTTTCCCAGCCAGCCCTACCTGGCCTTGCCGACCCTCAAGGCCTACCTGGAATCGAAGGGCCATGCCGTCGACCAATTCGATTTCAATATCGAAAGTTACGAACGATTCCTGTCCCGGGACTATCTGGAACGGTGCGTGGCGGTCATCCGTCGCCGGCTCGACCAGCCCGCGTACACGGTCCAGGAACAAGAGGTGAAATCCGTTTACCGGGATATCCTGTCCGACCGGGACTACCTCGAAACCATATTCTCCGAGGTGGCGGAAGCGAAAAATGTTCTCCGCACCGAGGAGCTGTTCTTCCAGTTTCCCGTTTACAAAAAGGCCTACACCACGCTGAAAATCGCGATGAAGCTGATTTCTTACGCCCACTTCCCCAGCCGGGTCGACCTCGAATCCTTTTTCATGGAGGGGACCCCCGAAGAGAGCCTGCAGGGCATTCTGTCCGCCACCGCGGACCGGGTGCGCAATCCCTACCTGGCCCTGTACGAGGATTTTCTTTTGGACTCCGTGGACTGGTCTCCCTACGGCCTGGCGGGCATTTCCATCATCCATGTGGGGCAGGTGATTCCGGGGCTGACCCTGGCGCGACTCCTCCGGGAACGGTACCCCCATCTTCACGTCGTCATCGGGGGCAGTGTTTTCGCGCGCCATTCGGACATCCTGGACGACAAACAGGCTCTGTTCGAGAAGTTTTTTCACAGCATCATTCTCTACGAAGGGGAACACCCGCTGGAACAGTTGATTCAGCACCTGGAGGCCGGGCGGCCGCTCGACCGCGTTCCCAATCTCATTCACCTGAAAGAGGGCCGCGTGGTTCGTAACCCGTCGGCGAAGGCCCTGCCCTACGAACAGCTGACCTGCCCGGATTTCGATCAGCTGCCCCTCGACAAATACCTGATGCCTTACCCCGTTCTGCCTTACATGGCGAGCCGGGGCTGTTACTGGGCCAAGTGCACGTTCTGCACCCACAGTTTTATCTACGACTCGTATTACCGGAAAGAAAATGAAGACCGGGTGGCGGAAGAGCTGGAATCCTTGAGCCGCCGCTACGGCACCAAGTATTTCACCTTCAGCGACGAAGCCATTTCCCCCAACGCCTTCAAACGCATGTCCTCGGCCATTCTGTCCCGAAACCTGGACCTGCGCGCCCTGGGCATGATCAAGTTCGAATCGGGCACCGTGGAAACCCCGGACTTGTTTCGCGATATTTACCGGGCCGGCTTCATCATGCTGTTTTTCGGCCTGGAAAGCGCCAACGACCGGGTGTTGTCCATCATCGACAAAGGCTGCGACCAGGCCACGGAACAGCGGGTCCTTCAAAACAGTTCCCAGGCGGGCATCTGGAACCACCTGTACCTCTTTTTCGGATTCCCCACGGAGGAGCGCCGCGAGGCCGAGGAAACCATCCGCTTCACCCAGGAACACAGCGAAACCGGGACCGGCATCATCCATTCCGTCGGCCAATCCATGTTTACGCTCGAAAAAGATTCCGCCATTTTCCACAACCCCGGAAAATTCAAGATCGACCGCATTCTCCAGGATCCCCAGCGCGATATGGCGATCATGTACGATTTCGATATCCGCCAGGGCATGTCCCGGGACGAGGTCCTGGAGGTCTACGAACGCTTCGACGAGATTCTCAACGACTGTTTTCCCAGCCGGAAGATCTGGAATTACCTCTCCCGGGAACATTTTTTGCTCTATCTGGACCGTTTCGGGAAAGAGGAAATCCTGAACTTGGCCCGAGATCCGGAGCGGGCGGCCCCCGCCTGAAGGCCCCCGATTCCGGGGCGTTGGCTTGACACCCCCCGGCGGTTTCTCTAAAATTCGGGATATGCCGCTTAAAACCCAAGGATTTCAGGAAAATTTTGCAAGGAGCCGAAGACGATTATGAGCGCTGAAAAAGGCGGTAATACCGAATGGGTCACCATGAAAATCGCCCCCGAAATCTTTGAAGAACTCGGGGTGCGAGACCCGGAAGAAACCAAGCGGGAACTGACGATCGCCAAAAAAATTCGACAGATCAAAAAAGAACTCAAAAACGATCCCCAAAACAACGACAAACTCCTGGAACTGGCCACCCACTACATTGACGGGGGAAACTACGAAGACGCGATCCGGGAGCTGAAAGCCGTCATCAGCCGCGATCGCCTCAATGCCCGGGCCCACAAGCTGATCGGCACCGCCTATGCCCTGTTCAACCACGAGGACGAGGCCATCATCGAATTGAACCGAGCCACCGAATTGGACCCCGACGATCCGGAAGTTTTTTTCAATCTGGGGGGGGTGTATATGCTCAAGGATTGTTTCGAAAACGCCACCCGCTGTTTCGAGAGGGTGATCGAAATCAATCCGACCGACACCACCGGTTACGCCAATCTTGCCGCCGCCTACGACATGCAGCAGATGTACGACGAGGAAATCTCGGTTCTCAAAAAAGTCCTGATGTTCACCCCGGAGGACAAGGAACTGCGCGCGGCATTGTCCACCGCCTATTTCAACTCCGGCAATTACGACGAGGCCCTGAACGCCGCCCTTTGCGTGGTGGAATTAGCCGACAAGAAGGAAGCCCAGGCCTATTGCAACCTGGGAAGCTGCTATTCGGTCAAAGGCATGATCGACGAAGCGGTGGGCGCCTTCAAAAAAGCCAGTGAACTGGAACCCGAATATTCTCTGCCGCACACCAACCTCGGCACCTTGTACGCCTCCATCGGCCGCCTGGAAAAAGCCATTAAAGAATTCAAGATGGCGACCGGTCTCAATCCCAAAGACGCCCTGGGATGGCTCAATCTGTACAACTGCTACAAGGAAGTGGGCCGGATGGAGGAAGCCCAGGAAGCGTACCGGACTTATGAGCGGTTGATGAGTGAAGCTCCCGCCGAAGCGACCGCCGAGAGCGGAAAAGTCGAACATTCGCACATCCCCGGCGGCGTGTCCCGAACCAAGAAATTCGCCGGAGGCGGAAGCCTGGATACCTCCACCGCCGGCCTCGAAGGCTTGTCCGAGGAGGACTCCCAAGAACCCAAAGAGAAATAAACTGAACCTCCCCCTCGGGGGTGAAACCGTTCTATGGTCCTTTCATCCCAGAAACTGGAACCCCTGGGGGATTTTAAACCCTCGGACCAGTGGGCGACCCACGTCAACACCCTTTTCTACGGAACGCTGGGTCCCGCCATCCATAAGCATTTTCAGACCTTCGCCAGTCTCGATCACCGCCTGGCCCACGCCCTGGCGCGGGACCACTGGACCCAGGCCCGGACCCGGGAGGGGCGTTCCCAAATCGTCCACGAATGGGGAGTGGGCAACGGAAACCTCGCGGGTTGTTTCCTGACCCATCTGCAGGAGATCGATACGGAACACGGGGTGTATCCCCGCACCCAGTACGTGCTGTGCGATTACTCCGAAGAGATCCTCCGGGGGGCCCGGGAGAACCCCCGGCTGAAGCCCCATACCGGCCGGTTTTCCCCCGTCCGGGTCGACGTCGGCCAATTGGATTGCTTCCTTCCCAACTCCGTGGATCGAATCCTCTCTAACGAGATCTGGGACGACATGGCCACCCGGGTGCTTCTCAAACACGACGGCCTGCTGTATGAGGAGTACCTCCAACCCTACCTGGACCCTCAAATTCCCGGAACGGATTTCGACGCGTTCCGGGAAGGATTCAACGGCCTGCACCTGGATATCCTGAAACACAGTCCGCCGTTTTTGTCCTCCATCCAGTGGGAACACAGCTTCCAGCGGGTGGACCTCGGCGACTGGCCTTACGGGGAAACCCTGCAGGCCCATATGGAAGCGGTGGACGAGGAAATTCCCGTTCCCATCAACCTCGGGGGGATGGCCACCCTGGAACGGGCGAAAAAGCTTCTGAAACCCGACGGCGGAGGCTATACCGGGTTTGATTACGGCATGCTCTCGCTCGCCGATCTCAACCAGAAGGATCGGCCCTATTTCAATCTGTATGGCGGTCAATACACCTTCATGGTCAATTTCGAACTTCTGGCCGAGATCGGCCGGGCCGTGGGGTTCGAGAACGTGACCAAGGAATACCAGCACGAATACGTGGGCCGAATGCTGAACGCCCGGGTGGCCAGCCTGGTGGACCTGGTGAAGCACCATCCCCAAACCCCCCGCCTGGCCCCCTGGGATCGGGACATCCTGATGCTCCAAACCCTGAACGCGCTCAACAACACTTACAAGTGCCCCTACTCCCACAAAATGGAATACCCCCCCATGGACGGCACCCCCAAAAAGCAAAGGAAACAAATCGCCCAATTGTCGAAGAACCTGAATCCCCGGGGGGTTCCCGATACTGTAGCTTATGTCACCGAAAAAGAGGTTTTTTCCGCCCTGGGCCCGCTGAAACGGCTGGGATACCGGGACAAGGATCTTCAACGGGTTTTTGCCCCTCCCCGAGAACCCGTCTCTTTCATCCGCATCCATTTTCAATGAACCCGCGGCGCCCCGTCCCCCTCCCAAGAGAAAATACCTGTATTTTAAATAGGATAATTCCTAAAATGGGGAAACGAATTTCCCCTTCCCGGATCCGTCGAAGGGGAGGGGTTTACCCGCGCGTCGGGGGAAGGGCCCATGCTCAGCATTTTTGTGGAAACCAGTTGCAACCGTTACAACCGGGACGAGTGCCTCAACTGCCACGTCTACGAACCCCTGGGAACCCTGCCCCGCTCCCAGTGGCACCTGCTCCCGGAACACGCCCAGGTGATGGCGGATAAAATCCGCCGGATCGAAGTGCTCCACACCCTGGCCCGGCAGGAGATCAACCTGACCGGGGGCGAACCTTCCCAGAACCCGCATATCGTCCCGATTTTTCAAATTTTCCGGACTCTGACCCCCAAGGTGTGCCTGCACACCAACCTGGACATCAATTCGCAGGAATCCCAGCGCTGGAAGCGCCTGGTGGAGATCCTAAACCTGGGGGGGCGAGTCGACATCACCCTCTACCCCACGGCCTGGGAACGAACTCAAAAATCCCTGCTGTCGCGCCTGCTGGAGCTGGAAAACCGGATTTTGGTGAATGTCGTCTTTGAAACCCTGCCGGACCTGAAACACCAACTGAGTCTTTTGACCCGGTTCTTTCAGGGCCGGGGGGCTTCCTACCGGGAAGTCACCGACCTTCTCCAGGACTACTACGGCAAGGTTTCCGACCTGGTGGACACCCAGCCCCAGTGTAACGAGTCCACCTACACCCGGCACATGGGGGACACGGGCGCCTTTGCCGAAAGTGCCGACTTGACCCTGGGAATCAACCTGCTCCCGGCGTTCCAGATGGATGCCCAGGGGCGCCGGGCCATGACCTCGCTGCCCTTCCCCAACGACAATTACCTGATCGAGTGCCCCGCCGCCCGGGGGTCCATCGACATCATGACCATTCGGGAAACCGGCGAGATGACTCCCTGTTGCGACGTGGGAAACCTGCAGTGCCGGGCCAAATTCGGAAACCTGTTGCACGATTCACCCGATCAGATCCTCGAACAGTTCGAACGTTCTTCCCGGAAAATGGCGTCTGGAATTTTGAAAAACCAGGAGAATCTGAAGAATGCGCGGGCGGGAGAATGGGTGGAGGAAGGCATTCCTCCTTACTGCGGGTGAAGGGGGACCGGGTCGGCTTATTGCCGGGCCTCGCCCGGCAGCCGGGCGAGGAGGGCCTCGATCATCCCCTGGAGCTTGCTCACCACCTTGGGGTTGATCAGTCGGCCGTTCTCGAAATCCTGGCCGACGGTGCCCACGATGGGTTGCACCGTCAGCACGTTGGATTCGTACAGCAGGATTTTCACCAGGTCGGCGGAGGCCATGAAGGACCGGGCCCCGCCCGCGTTGCAGATGATGCCGGCGACCTTGTTCTCCATGGCCCCGGAGGTGAGATCGATGAAGTTCTTGAGCGGGCCGGAGACCGAATAGCAATACACCGGCATTCCGAAAATGTAGCCGTCGGCCGCTTCCACCCGGTGGTAGGCCTCCTGAACATCGGGGTTGTAGTCGCTGAGGCGGCTCCCGTCACAAAATTGCAGGTTGAGCGAGCGAAGATCCATCAGATCGCAATCGATCTTCCGGGCCTGGAGGATTTTCTCCGCTTCGTTGACGACGGTGGCCGTCTTGGAATGGGGCGAAAGGCTTCCTTGAACGATCAGTATTTTCGCCATGAGCCGGAAGACCGCGGGGGGAAGTCAAAAAAACAGCCCGAGCCCCCCGGTCGGGGCGCGGGCCGTTGGAGCGTTTAACCCGGAGCGTCCGACGAAGCCCTCACGCCGAAGGAACTTCCTTGGGCGGTTCTTCTTCTCCCTCTTCCTCCTCCTCGCCGAACAAATCATCCTCATCTTCGTCTTCGCCCATCAAGGTATTGGGACTGTCGATTTCCAGATCCCCTTCGTCCTCTTCATCTTCGGATTTGGGCGGCTTGGGCAATTCATCCCAAATGGCGACACGGGCATTGGACCGGTCGGCGACGTAAAGCTTGAACTTGATTGGGGGTCCTTCTTCCTCCTCCTTCCGGGATTCCTCTTCCTCGGCTTGCGTTTCCGGTTGGGCCTCATCCTCATCGTCATCGTCGTATTTTTCATCCAGAAACTCATAGGAGGCAGGCCCTTGCTCTTCGTCCCCCGTTTCTTCTTCTTCGAGGAATAGACCGAAGGGATCATTGAAGGTCGCTCCCGTGGCTTCCCCGCCCCGGTTGGGCCGATTGCTCTGGAAATCGAGCTGACCCAAAACCAGATCGGCCGGTTGTCCGTTTTCGGTGGGGATGTCTTTCCAGTAAAGCACGCGGTGGTTGCCCGTGTCGGAAACGAACAGGCCGATTTTTCCACACACCACCTCGGTGGGGAAGTACAGGCCCACCGCAGAAGCCCTTCGGAATCCCAGCCCGGCGTTGGGTTCGCGGCTGTAAAAATCTTTTTGACCGATCACCACGTCCGCGGGCCGCCCGGATTCTCGGGGCAGACCGTGCCACACGAGGATCCGATTGTTGCCCTGGTCCACCACCAGCAACTTGTCCCGTTCGATATCGTAGAACACCGCGGTGGGAAAACTCAACGTATCGGGACCGACGTTATCGAACTCGCCGCGGTTGGGTTCGCGTTCGTCCATCCCGGCCTGGCCCAGGCAAATATCGGCGTTCCACCCGTTTTGGAAAGGCGATTTGTTCCAGATCAGGACCCGGTGATTGTCTTTATCGGCGATGAAGACGTGCTGGTCATCGCCGGAGTGGATGCCCATAGGGAAAAACAGCGACCCCGAGCCCACCAACCCGCGCCGGTTGGCTTCGTTGCAATCGAAGTTGTCCTGCCCTAGGACCAGGGAGGGCGCTTCGCCGTCCTCACTGGGGATGCCCGACCACCGAAGCGCTCGGTGGTTGCCGCTGTCCACGACGTAGAGTTTTCCGTCGATCACGCAAACCCCGGCCGGCTGCGAGAGGGTATCTTCCTCGCATTTGCTGATGGTGAAGCCGTCGAGGCTTTCATCCCCCAGGCCCGAGGTCATCTCGTCCAGGGTGGTGGTCATCCCACGGTTTTCCAGGCAATCCGCGAAGTCCTCCTGGCCGAGGACCAGGGTGGCGGGGTCCCCGTTTTCTTCCGGGATCTGTTCCCAAATCAGGACCCGATGGTTGCCCCGATCGGAGACCACCACGTAATCTCCAAAACGGCAAACCGATTGAGGTTCCGCGAGGGTATTGTCGCCCGGATCGTCGGCCCCCCGGTTGGATTGAGCCATGGAAAAATCGCCCTGCCCGATGACCAGGGAGGCGCCTTTTTCCGGGGGCGGGCCTTCCTCCTCGGCCTCTTCCACCTCGTCCATTTCGTCAAATTCATCGACCTCGTCGGTTTCCTCCTCTTCCACTTCGGTCACCGCTTCTTCGTCCCCGGTCCCCTTTTCGTCCAAATCCCGGGAATCGGCGATTTCGGTTTCCCGACTGGTGTCTTTCTCATGTTCTTTGTTTTTATCGGACATGAGCCCCCCTTCAAAAAATCAAAAAAATTCCACTCGGTCCCTGGAACATCCAGGGTTGCGGAACGGGATGAACCCGATTATAACCCAAAACCCCCTTATCCGTCAGGGCAAATTGAGCCGTTGCCACATGGACACGACTTTGCGCCCGTTGCGGTCCTGGTAGGCCCCGTCCCAAACCGCAAAGGCCACCAGGACGGGGGTCTCTTTGCGAAAGACAACGTCCCATTTATTAAGGGATTCCAGGGTCCGGTACAACACCACCTGCCACTTTCCATCCTGATAGATTCCCTTGCCGAGGATATTTTGTTTGGTCTGGGGTTGCGGGGTCAGGGTCCCAAACCCCTCGGCGTTCAGCTCCTCCACGGGAACATCCCGGAAAGGATTGAGCGAATCGACGGGATTGACCTCGCCCCCGAAAATCATGGTGTCGAGGTCCATTCCCTTGGTGGCGTATTCCAGTTCTTCCTTGGTTTCGATTTCGGTCTGCCAGTCGGCCCGCCATTGCCAGATGTTGACGACTTTGCCCCGGTTGCCCATGCCGAAAAAGGGTTCGTTGTGTCCGTGCTTATGGAGCAGCACATCGCCCATGGCAAATTCCATGGCCACGGCATCCTTGAAATCCTGATGCCGACTGGAAGTCCGGTTGGGGGTGGGGTCGTCCCACTCCAGCCTGAAGGCGATGGCGTCCTCATTTATAAGCGATTGAAATTGGACCCGGTTGATCGGATTTTTCCGGGCATTGAGGGGAATCATGTGCACCTGGCGCACGGGCACGTCATCCCAAACGGGGTTCTCAGGATCCAGGTCGATCTCCTCCTCGATTCTTTTGCTGACGAGATCGGTTTCGTAATTCGCTTCCTGGTGTTCCTCCAAATCAATCTGGGACCGCACAAACGAAGCCAGGTCCCATCGTTCCGGGTCGGTCAGGTGATTGTAGGACTTCATCGGGGTGCCGTCGATCCCCGTCGTGAGGGTCATGTAAATTTCTTTTTTGGAGTACCCGAATTTGAAGGTATTGGGATTGGTCAGATCGTACACAAACACCCGGTGATCCCAGATATCGTACAGTTGGTTGGCGAGAGGTCCGTCGCCTTTCAGGTCGGTGCCGTGGCACCGGTCGCACCGGAGTTCCTGGTACAGTTTTTCCCCTTGCGCAACNNGGTGGTCTCGGGCACGGATTTGACGACGATCGGGCTTTTGGGTTCTTCGTTTTCAAACCGTTTGGAGAAGGTCTTGAGGTACTCGATGACGGACCAAGTTTCCTCTTCCGTCAACGCCTCGCCCCAGGCCGGCATGGCGGTGCCCGGAACCCCGCGGCTGATGGTGCGGAAAATATCGGAATCCAGGGGCAAAGAGCCGGACGGTGTGGTGCGGTATTTGAACACTCCCTTGCGGAAATCCCGCGGCCAGGGATAAAGGTAGGCCATGGCTTTGCCGCCGCCGTTGCCGTCGGCCCCATGACAGAAGACACACATGTGTTTGTACACCGTGGCCCCGAGTTTTTTGCTGACCTTTCCGCGGGGTCCTTTTTCCTGCTCGGGGAGGGACAAATCCTCCTCTTCGCCGGCCGGCGGCTTTTCGGTGTGCGGGAACCCGGAACCCACGAGCCCGATCCCAAGGATCAGGGCTCCCCATACGGCGATGCCGAGGGATTTAACGAACCCCGAGTTGCGGCGTGGATAAGGTATATAATTCTTCATTGCCGTTTAATCCGTCTTCTGTGATATCGACCCAGATGTCCCGGCAATTTNNCACTCCCAAACAATAAAACAGGGGATTCCTGTTGGTGAAGTAAACGATGGGATGGGAAAAGTAGACGCTCAATCCGTCGTGGCGGGCGATTTGAATGGCCTGGTCCACGGAAATTTCCTCCGAGGTCGTTTTTCGCATGATTTTCCGGATCACCATGTAATCCAATTTCCCGTCGGCGTCCAAATCGTAATAAGTCGAGATCAGGCCGGGGATGCTCATGACCTCCCAGCCCCGGTACGAGGGATCCTTCCATCCCGGTTCTTCGGGAATGTCCCACTTTTGCTGATCCGAATCCTGGCCCCGGTTGGGTTGGGTCTGGGCTTTGGCGACGAGGGCATAACCCGACAGGTGGATATAGACCGCAAACACCAGAAGCATGGTTTTTTTGGTGTGCATCCCGATCTCCTCCGAGAGAGGCCGGCTCCCCCCTTCCAAAGGCCCTTTTTTTAAAGAAAAATTCAAATTCTAAGCTAACACAATTTCCACCCCGGTCAAATGCTAATTCCGCCGCACCCCCAGCGGTTCTTCCGAAACGGCTGAGGGGTTTCAAGGAGGAGGAAAGGACCGGGTTTGGAGGCCCCCGGCGGGGCCCAGGGCGGGATCGTTCAGGCGGATCGGCTCTTCAAG
>JABAHQ010001273.1_pt5 | contig 17803 bp, 12 predicted proteins | sample 7062091 | NCBI WGS metagenome assembly JABAHQ01 (sample SAMN14534359, study PRJNA622989) | marine sediment metagenome | biome: marine biome [ENVO:00000428]; feature: marine pelagic biome [ENVO:01000023]; material: deep marine sediment [ENVO:00002113] | place: India: Gulf of Kutch | collected...
GACCACCTGAAGGCGTCCATCGGCTTCCGGGGCTGGGGCCAGAAGGACCCGCTCATCGAGTACAAGAAGGAGGCCTACGAGATGTTCGTGGACCTCATGGACGACATCCGCAGCACGGTCACGAACCTCGTCTTCCGGGCCCAGATCGGCGAGCCCCGGATGCGGCCCCGGCCCGCGGCGGCGGAGCGGGAGCAGTTCCAGTACACCGCCCCCGACGAGTCCCCCTCCACCGGCGTCCAGGCGCCGGCGGGAGCGGGCGGTGGGGACGGACGGGGCGGGGTCGCGGCCGGAGCCGGCGTCGCGGCCGGCGGCGGCTCGGGCGGAGGCGGCGTCGGCGACCTGGGCGTGAGCCGCTCGGCCCGGGCCGACACGGGCGGAGGCGGCCTCGGCGGCATGTTCGGCGGAGGCGGCGAGCGCGACGTGAGCCGCCTGGCCACCAACCGGGGCGAGGAGGAGCGCACCCAGGAGCCCGTGACCGTGGCCGACGAGCCGGGCCGCAACGACCCCTGCCCGTGCGGCTCGGGGAAGAAGTACAAGAAGTGCTGCTGGACGCCGGGGGCGTAGTGGGCGAGAGGCCACCCCCATTCCCCCGTAGTTAGGCGGCGCCCGCCTCACCTGCCGATCACGCCCTCCATGGTGACGGACACCGGCTGGATCGTGCCGTCCTCGTTGAACTCCAGGAACTCACCGAAGACCCGCCGCACCCCGGGCCCGGTCCGGGGCCAGAGGTGATACCAGAGGATCCAGCGGTCCCCGAAGCGGACGATGGAGTGGTGGACGTTCTGGCCCCGGACCTTGTCCAGGAGCTTCCCCGCGTAGTCGAAGGGGCCGGTGGGATCGTCCCCGATGTAGTAGCGGAGCTGACGATAGTCCTCGTCCGCCAGGCTGAAGTAGTAGCGGCCCTCCCGCTCGAAGACCCAGACCGCCTCCCACCCGCCCACCGGATCGTGGCCCCGGAGCTCTACGATCCGTGACTTGTGCCGTCCCGCTTCCTGCTGGATGCGCACCATGTCGTCGGCCAGGAAGTACACCACGTGTCCCATGTAGAGGTACGCCTGGCCGTCGTCGTCGATGAACACGCTCGGGTCGTGGCCGTCCACCAGGGGACCGTCCTCCGTGACGTTGGTGAACGGCCCCTGGGGGCGGTCGCTGACGGCGACACCGATTCCTCCCGGCATGCCGTCGTCGTTGCGGAAGTAGTAGTAGAGGTAGTAGCAGCCGTCCCTGTAGGCGACGTCCGGGGCCCAGGCCCGGGTGACGCACCAGACGCACTGCTCGGCGCTGAAGATCTCCTCGTGGAGGGTCCAGGTCCGCAGGTCCTCGGACGACCAGGCGTTCCAGTGATCCACCTGGTCCGGGTCCTGATGGTCGGTGGTGGGATAGATCCACATCCTCCCGTCCTTCCACACGTGACCGGCGGGATCGGCGCCCCAGAAGAGGGGGTTGGACTCGAAGGTGATGGTGGTGGAGGTGTCCAGGAGGACGTCGACGGGGTTGGGGGGCGTCCGGGGCGTGCATCCGGCCGTGCATGCCAGGGTCAGGACGACCCCCCCCACGGCCAGGGACCGGCGGATCGACCGCGCTCGCGCCGCGCTCGCGCGCATCGCCCCGATCGGCCTCGGGATCGCCCTCACCCGTACCGCGACGACCGCACCCGGTCGTCGAAGCGATGGGGGCTGTGGGAGAGGTTCGGGATCTGCTTCCGGAGCCCGCTCCCCTCCAGCTCCAGCTTCTCGTTGCCGCCGGGCCCGGCGTCGAAGTCCGATCGGCCGTAGAGCACGTAGGTGAGCCCCTCGGGGATCTGGTAGCGGACGCTGGAGACGGTGCCGGCGAAGTCCCCGCCCTGGACCCGCAGGCGGTCGTAGTCGGGAATCTCGGCGTCGCCGGTCCCGAAGAGGCAGAGGCGCCGGCCCCGGAATCCGTCGTGCTCGTAGAGCTCGATCCAGGCGTCCTCCACGTCCGCGATCGGGCTCCGGGGAGCGGGCTCGCCGTGGAGCTCGGTGAGCCGGAACTGATCGTTCATGCGCCAGTGGTAGCAGGAATAGAGGCTCAGCAGGCCGTCCGGGCCCACGTGGACACCCCCGCCGGCGTCCAGGTTGCCCCACTCGGATTCCAGGCGGAGCTCCCGGGTGAGAAGGTGCTCGGCCACCGGCGTCGCGCCTCCGCCCGCCGCCAGCGCCTCCGGGTCGACCTCGATCGCGAAGAGATCCGCCACGTTGGCGCCGTTCGTGAACGGCGACGTCTTCGACGTGTTCTCGGTGCCCACGAAGTACAGGCGCACCGCCGCTCCCGTGCCGTCCCCGGCCCGCTCCGGCGCCAGGAAGGAGATCGCCTGGTAGGCGGGCTTGCGCTCCCCGACGGCCGGGAAGGGAAAGCGGAGTGGTTCGGGGGAGAAGCCATCCCGGAAGTCGTCGGTGGCCGACAGATAGAGGTCCAGGCGGCCCGGGGGATCGGCCGCGCCGTCCTCCCACCACGCGCCCAGGAGGTAGCGGCCGTCGGGGAGCCGGGTCAGCGCCGCGGCCCCGACGCTGGGCACGTCCCGGGCGAGGGCGGCGCCTTCGATCTCGGTGGGCTCTGTAGGGTCGGCCACGTGGAGGAACCGCACCTGGGACCGGACGCCGTCCCCGTAGAGGGGGACCGCCAGGAGGTCGCCCAGGAGCGCGATTCCGCCGGGGTGCCACAGCTCCCGGTCCAGGGCCACGACCCGGACCAGGCCGTCGTCCTCGGGGCGGGTCGTGTGGAGCACGTTGGAGCCCCACGGTCCCCGCTCCCGCCGGCTCTCCATCGTGGCCACGAAGAGGTGGGCCACCGACTCCGTGGCGTCGCCGCCGCTGAGGAAGAGGTGGCGGCCCCTGCGCTGCACGCCCTGCACGTGGTTTCGCGCGAAGTTGACCCGGGGCCGCTCGACCCAGGTGTAGCGCCACTTCCGCCGGTCCTCGAAGGCGCCGCCGTCGGGGACCGCGAGGTGGCTGCCGGACTCGGCGATCCGCTCGAAGCGCGCCGGCACGTCGTCGATCGGGTCGGGATCGGGGTCCGGATCCGCCCCCGCGTAGGGGGAGACCCGGAGCTCGGCGTAGTGGGAGTCGGGGTGGAGCGTCGGCATGGGTGTCGCGTGGGCTAGAAGAGGGTGTGAAGATAGCCGATCCCCGCGGACGCGCCCCACTCCACGACCCCGCCCGGACCGGGTCCCGGGGCGGCGCCCACCAGGAGATCGGCGGCGAGGCGGACCCCGAAGCCGGCGAGGCCGCCCCTGGACGAGTGGAGCTGTGCGCCCACCGTGAGGCCGCCGGCGGGACCCGCGTGCCAATCCGCGCCTCCGACGACGACGGGCCGGCGCACCCGGAGCTGGAGCCGGGGGGCGGCCCAGGCCCGGGCCTCCAGCCCCGGCACCGGGCCCACCAGCCCCAGGCTCACGCCCACCGGCACGTCCCACCGTCGCCACGTCCCGGCCCCGGTCTCCTCGACCTGAAGGTACGACGCCCCCAGGAGGAGGCGCAGGGGCGTCCGGTCCAGCGTGCCCCGGGCGCCCCTCAGGTCGCGGAGGAGAGCGCCGCCCACGGTGAAGCCGGTGTCCAGTCTCCGCGCCGGCGTGAGGAGGACGCCTCCTCCGGCCACGGCGCCCCACGCCCCCTCGTCGAAACCCATCTCCCCCGCCCACTCGACCTCGGCCACGAGGGGCACCAGGTCGCCGGCGGCGTGGCTCCGGAAGCCCGACGAGACGTACACGACGCGCTCGCCCGGGCCCTCGGGGCGGGTCGGGGCGAGCATGCCGGCGCCGGCGCCGGCCTGGGCGGCGAGGGGGGAGGTGAGGACGAGGGCGGCCGCGAGAATCCCGACGGCCCGGGAGACGATCGAGAACGCGGGGGTAGCCGCCGCGGCCGGCCGACGGGGCGCCGGTGTGCGCCCACGGATCGGTGTGCAGTCACGGATCATGGCCGGGTTCCCTCTCACTCCGCCCTGCGCAGGTACCCCCCGTGCACCCAGCCCTGGACGTCGTGCTCGCCGCCCACCTCTCCGTCCACGTCCACGAATCGCCAGGTGCCGTCGGTCCCCAGGATCTCCACCCGGGTCCCCCTCGGCAGGGGGCTGACCCCGAGCTTCTCGTTCCTGGTCCCGGGGCCGGTCCGGATGTTCAGGTTGACCGTGGTCTCGAAGAGGTCGGGACGCTCTTCGGAGCGCCCCCGGATGCGGGCCCGGAAGTTGCCCAGGGGAAAGGCGGGCCCGGGGTCGGTCTTCCGGCCGGGTGAGATGTCGTCGTGGCCCACCACGTCCAGGAGGTCGTAGGTCCGGACGATGCTCAGGGCCGCGTCCATGGCCGCCTCGATCTGCGCCGCCGTGAAGANNGGTGGTCTCGTGCTTGTGGACGGCCTCCATGACCTCCTCCTCCGAGTAGCTCTCCCCGAACCACGCCTGCCAGGAGCCGCCCTTCCGCTCCAGCCGCCCGGCGTTGTCCAGCTCGATCCCGATCGAGTGCCGGTTCAGGCCCTCCAGGCCCTCCCAGGAGCTCCGGCCGGCGTGCCACGCCACCCGGTCGAAGGGAACGAGCTGGGTGATCTCGCCGTCCCGGCCCACCACCAGGTGAGCCGAAGCGTTCGCCTCGGGGTTCGTGAGCCAGTTGACGGCCGCCTCCGCGCTCGGCGACGCGGTGTAGTGCATCACCAGGTAGCGGGCCTCGAGGCTCTCGTCGTCCATGTTGGGGCTCTCGTCCAGACGCACGGCTTCCCCGGCGTCGTCGAGGAGGCGATGGTCGTCGATCTTCATGGCGTGTGGCTCCGGGGGTGGGTGTGGGCCCGTGGGGGGGCGCCCTCGGGGGGGATATCCCTTCAGCAGGGAGGACGACAAGGTGCCGGCGCATCGGTCGGCCCGTCAACGGCCGGTAGCGAAACGAGACGGCCGGAGCTATCAGTTCCAACGAGCGGATGCTCGAAGCCGGCCGGTGAGGAACCCGCGCTCGAATGGCCAACATCTTTGTCAGTCACAGCTCCCTGGACGAGACGCGCGCACGCCGCGTTTTCGAGGCGCTGCGACGCGCCGGGTACGACGTGTTCCTCGACGTCGACCCGGACGCGGGGATCGCTGCGGGCCAGAGTTGGGAGCAGGAGATCTACGGCCGGCTCCGCAGGTGTGACGCGGTCGTCTGCATCGTGACCGCGGCGTTCGTCCGTTCCCGCTGGTGCTTCGCCGAAGTCGCGCTCGCCCGTTCCGTCGGTCGGCCGGTGTTCCCGCTGGTTCTCGACCGGGACGCCGTGGAGGGACTCTCCGATGTCCTCGGCGGAATCCAGCACGTCTACTGGGAGCCCGACGAGGAAGCGGCCGCCATGGAGCGACTGGCCGCAGGGCTCCGCCGTCGTGGCCTCGCTCCCGAGGACGAGCTGCCGTGGGACACACCCTACCCGGGCTTCCGCCCGTTCGACGCCGGTGACGCGGGCGTCTTCTTCGGTCGGTCGAGCGACGTACGCCGGCTCACCAGGCTTCTTGAGCCGTCGATCGAGCGGGACGCCGCGCGCTTCGTCGCGGTGGCGGGGGCGTCCGGGAGCGGGAAATCCTCCCTGGTTCGAGCGGGTCTCGTCCCGAAGCTGACGCGCAGGGCGGACTGGCGGGTCCTGCCGCCGATCGTTCCGGGTGGCCGACCCCTGGATGCCCTGGCCCGGGCGCTGGTGGTCGGCCCCCCGACCGGTTCGGACGGCGCCCCCGCCCTCGCCGAGCGGCTCGACGCCGGCGGGGCCCCGGAGCTGCTGGCTGTCGTCGATGAGCTCCTTGCGGCGCGGGAGGAGGAGACGAATGCCGCACTCCTGGTGGTCGACCAGTTCGAGCAGCTCGTCACCCAGGGTTCGGAGGAGCAGACCTCCCGGTTCCTCGATCTGCTGCGCGGTGCGCTGGCGGCCCAAGGATCTCCTTTGCGCGCGGTCGTCACGGTCCGCTCGGAGTACGTGAACGAGGCCCTCCGCCTGGCGGCGGTCGAGGAGCGGGCCGAGACGTATCTGGTGACGTCGCTGGACCGCCATCAGCTCAGAGACGTGATCGAAGGCCCGGCTCGCCGCGCCGGCATCGAGCTCGAAGCGGGTCTCGTGGACCGGCTGGTGGACGACTCGGGCGGTGGAGACGCCCTACCCCTCCTGGCCTACACGCTCTGGCTGCTGGCCGACGAGGCCGGACTCGTCGATCGAACGCGGCCCGAGGATCGACGGATCACCCTCGCGCACTACGAGGCCGTGGGAGGTGTTCGGGGTGCCCTACGCGATCACGCGGACCGGTTGCTGGAACAGATGGTGCGAGAGGGAAGGGGGTCGAGGGTGATTCCCACCCTTCTCAGGCTGGTCCGAATGTCCGGGCGGAGAGAGATCACGTCGCGACGCGTACCCCTGCACGAGTTCGAGAACAACACGGAGCGCGAGGTCGTCGCCGCGTTCGTGGACGCCTCTCTCCTTCGGACCGACGACGAAGGAGACCGGACCGTCGTCGAGGTGGCTCACGAAGCGCTGCTCGAGCATTGGCGCCCCCTGCGGGATGCGATCGACCAGGACCTCGAGTTCCAGCTCTGGAGAGGCAGGCTGGCGCGGGACGTAGCCGCCTGGGAGCGGAGCGACCGGGAGGACGCCGGGGCGCTTCTCGGCGGAGCGCGCCTTCGAGAGGCCGAGCGGTGGCTCGCCGAGCGACGAGAGGACCTGCGCCCGGTGGAGCGCGAGCTGATCGAGAGAAGCGTGCAGCGTCGAGATGCGACCCGTCGCAGGCAGCGGTGGGCGCTCACCGCCGGGCTGGTGGTCGCCACCGGCCTGGCCCTTCTCTCCGCCAGCCAGTGGATGCGGGCCGAGAGCGAGGGCAGGGTCGCCCGGTCCCGGCTCCTCGCTGACCGGGCGACCGCGGCGTTCGACGAGTCGGCGGAAGGAGTCCTGCACGCGGCGGCCCTCGCCACCGAGTCGCTCGCCAGCGACTGGAGCTTCGAAGGCATGGCGATCCTCACGCGGGCTCTCGATCTGATGCCGCTGCGTCCGCTCGTGCTCCGTGCCGCGAACGCGGCGGCGTTCGGCCCGGACGGCTCTTGGCTGGTCGCCGTCGGTCCCGAGGGGCGGGCCGTGGTGCTGGACGCGGCCAGCGGCGTGCCGCTGGACAGTGTCGACCTGGGGGCGCCCGCCCGCTCCGTGGCGGCGAGCCCGAAGGGTGTGATCGCCGCCGGGGGCTATGGGGTCTACCTGTGGGACCGCGGCACCGGTCGATCGGGGGCCGTGCTCGAGACCCGGGAGACGGTCTGGGACCTCGACTTCATCGACGATGGGCGCTCCCTCGTCGTGGCGGGGGAGGGTCCGGAGGTGAGGTTTTTGGACGTGGAGACGGGCCGACCCCGGAGGCCCATTGTGGACACGGGCGCCCGGGCCATGGCCGCCGAGCTGGTCCCGGGCGGCGAGGTGCTCTTGACCGGCGGTCCACGGCCGGCGCTCTGGGACGCGGGGACGGGGGAGCACCTGCTTTCGTTGGGGTCCGTCCTCGGCGGGGTGCGGGATCTCGCGTTCCTGGATCGCGGAGCCGGCTCGGGGGAAGGAGCCTCGGACCTCCGCCTGAGCGTGGCCCACGGCGGGGGAATGACGCTGCTCCAGTGGCCGCCCGGCGCCCGGGGGTTGTCGGAGCGCTCCCTGGACTCCCTCCCCTCGACGCGGCTCGATCACGGGGCGCAAAGGCTGGCCGTCCACGCGGGCGAGGCGGTCCTGGCGAGCGGCGGGCGGGTGTGGTCCTGGAATGGGCCCCGGGTCGAGGAATTGTGGCGCACCGTCCAGCCGGGGGACGTGTGGTCGGTGTCTTTCAGCCCCGACGGGCGGCGTCTGGCGACCGCGGGCAGCAGGCTGAGGATCTGGTCGCTCGGGTCGCACAGCGAGCGCCACCGACTGGTAGGCGCCCCCGTCGCCGCCCTGGCGGTGGCGCCCGACGGGGACCGCGTGGCCGTCGCCCGGGAGGACTCGACCCTCCAGATCCTCTCCACGAGTCGCTGGGAACCCGTCGCCGAGACCCGCTCCCCCCACCCCCTGACCGAACTGGCCTTCGACGCGGACGGCGAGCGGCTCCTCGTCACGGGCGGGCGCACCGCCAGCGTCCTCGACGGCTCGAGCGGCGGGCTCCTGGCCCGGACCCGGATGGACGAGCCGGTGACCGTGGCCGCCTTCTCCCCGGGCGGCCGCTGGCTGATCGTCGCCTCATACAGTCACCTCCGCGCGCTGGCGAGCGACGGATGGGCGACGGCGGCGACGTTCGAAGCGCCGGTCGCCGAGCTCGGCAGGCCCGCCGTTTACGCCCGTGACATCCCACCCGTGGCCTTCAGCGCCGACGAGCGTCTGCTGCGGGCGCACATCCCTGTGGGTCGGTACGAGCCCGGCGAGGACTGGGTGTGGCGAGTCGACACCGGGGAGCGCGTCGCGTGGAGGCTCTATGTGGACTCACTGAGCCCCGGCATGGCCAGGTCTACCTTCGAGCGAGCCGAGACCCGGGCCCTGGGAGCGACCGAGGTGATCGACGCGACCGACTGGCGGGACGCACCGCTGGCGGTCCGCCCGGGGATTTCCACCTCCTCGGCCTCCGCACGGGAGGGTCCCTGGAGCGCGCGAGCTCGTGACCACGGGGTGGTCCTCTCCCACGACGGCACGCCGAACGATTCGATCCTCCTCGCGTACCGGGACTCGCTCGGGCACCCGCCCGCGCCCTCCTCCCGCCTCGACGACGAGGCAGTGATCGCCTTGGACCCCCGTGGGCGCTGGCTCGCCGTCGCCGGCGGGCCCTCGCCTCTCCGCGTCTGGCCGCTCCAGGCGGATGCGCTGATCGAAAACGCGTGCCGTCGTCTGCCGCGTCTGCTCAGCGACGAGGAATGGCGCGAATATCTGGGAGAGCTGGCGCCCGAGCGTTCCGCTTGCGCCCGGGCGCTCGCGAATTACCGGTGACCGGGGCTAATTTCTCAATTGACACCCTGCTGCTCGCGATAGCTCGCCAGCAGGTCCTCCAGCCGTCGCACGGCCTCGCCGGCGGACCCCATCTCATCCAGCCATTCGCGATGCTCCACCGATAGCTGCTCGTGCACGGCGGCCACGAACTCGTGCATGATCGCGAGCTCGCCCTGCGCCGTGCCTGAGCGCACCTCGTCGAGCTTCGCGTAGAGGCGGTCCAGGATCTTGCGGGTGCGCTCGTAGCGCTCCGCGTTTCGACGGCTCTGGGTCGTCGCCTCGCGGTTGTCGTAGCGAGCCGACACGGCCTGTCCGGCGAATCCCAGGCCCGCCAGGGCGGACCAGGCGGCCGAGAGGGCCGCTCCCAGCGCGCCCGCGAGCCCCGTGGCGACGGCACCCACGCCCGTGGCCAGGGTGCTGGCCCTCGTCGCGCGCTCGGTCGCGTCGCGGTGCTCGTCGGCGCGAACTCCGTAGAAGGCACGCTGGACGTCCAGCTGATAGCGGCGGAAGTACTCGAGCTGAAGCAGGGGCTCCGAGAGCTCGGAATCGCGCGTCACCTGCTCGAAATAGCGGAGCCGGAGCGTCTCCGCCTCGGCCCGGTAGCGCATCCACGTCTCCAGGAGCTTGTCGCGACCGATGACCTGGATCCAGACACCGGCCAGTCCCCCGGCCACGGCGCCCCCGGAGGCGAGGACGAGGAGAAGGATGTTCTCGAGGCCCTCAGGCAGCCCCTGGGCCAGTGCTCCGACGACGAGAATCCCGGCCGTGGCGACCCCGGCCCAGAAGACGGCGGCCCGCGCCCGCCCGGATGTCTTCAGAAACTGTCGCTGGGCCTCGATCGCCCGTTCGTCGGCCCTCTCGTACTGCTCCGCGGTAACGCCGACGGCGCTCTCGCGCAGGAGCGCCGCCAGCTCGGGGGCCGACGACTCGTAGCGCGCCCCGTGTGAGGCGGGAGCGATGCGGAAGTCGCCCGGCTCGTGCTTCCCGATTGCTCGAGCCGCGTGGTCGATGCGCTGCTCGGGCCCGTCCGAGCTGTCCGGCGGTCCCTGCGACATTCGCGTCCCCCGGTTCGATCGAGCGTCCCTGGGCTGCGGGTCGAATCTGTCGCGGAACCGTCGATTCGATCAACAGCCGAGCCCACGGAAGGGGCGTGAGCGCATCTTCCAGACGTGCCGTCCGACGCTCGCCAACCCCGCGAGGTACGCCAGCGTTAGGGCGAGAGTGAGCGCTTGTTGGATGGAGCCCAGAGCTCGGAACCGACTGGGCATCACTTCCCTCCCTCCCCGCCGAATCTCCGACACTTCGTAGCCTTCCACGCTCGTCGCCACGAAGTCGTCGACGAGCTTCAACGAAGACATGGCACCGACGAACGAGTCGAAGGCCAGTCGCTGACCCGCCAGGAATAAATCGTCGTCGAGCCAGGGCGCGGACATCACACCGGCGCGGATCGTCGGGTCCACGGTCGCCACCGGCGACTCCATGTTGAATAGCTCCAGGTCGAGGATGTCGGCTCGCAGCAGCAGCGGCACCCGCTCGTATCCGGACCCGGGAATGTCGAAGAAGATGCCCCACTCATCCTCTACGAGAATGGACCCGGCGGCACCGAATTCGATCACCCGGGTGCCGCCCGGCGTGCTGACCGACAGCGGGCCGGCCACCGTGATTTCACGTGCCCCGACGTTCGGCGGTGACAGCCGGAATTCCGTGGGGGTCCTTTGCACTTCGAAGGCCGAGTCCGACGGAACACCGAGGCCAACGAGTCTGATGGATCCGCTCTCGTCCGCGGGCTCCAGAGAAAGGTAGGCTACATCGGAGAGCTGCTCCATTCGGCCCTCCTGGGGGCGGATCGAGATGCCGCCGAGCTGGCCCCGGGGCCCTGAGACGATCAACCAGTCCACGGAGAGAGGCTCCAGGGTGACGGAGTCGGCAACCACGAAGCGGAGACCGTCGAGTTCGAGATCGTCGAGGCTGACTCGCGCGGACGGGGCCGGCGCGGAGAGAATCCACGCGAGCCCACCCACCGAGGTCAGTGCCAGCCCGGCCAGGGCCGCGACCGATGCGACCCTCAGCCAGGGAGATTGCGGAGGAGGAGGCGGCGGCGGATCGTCGATCAATCCCCGCACCGCCTCTAGCAGCTGGGCGAAGCTCTCGGTGGAAGCGTCGCCCTCCCATCCCACCAGGTCCTGCGCCTGAATGTCGTCGAACTCGAAGGGAGGCTCCACCTCATCGAGCCGGGCCGGTACGAGCTTACCTTCCCGCTGCCCTCGTCTCGCTTCCTTCAGTACCCATCGGGACTTGACGGACGCGTGGGTCCAGAGAGCCACCACGACGCTGCTGTTGTGGATCGCGGCTTCGATCACCTCGGACCATGTTTTGCCCGCCAGGATCTTCCGGTCCCACCAGACGCTGAACCCCATTTTTTCGAGCGCTGTCGCCACGAGCCTCGCCCTCGATTCGTCCTGGCGCTCGTAACTGAGGAAGATGTCGCTCACACCATGATTCCCGTCGGCAGCGAAGTTGTCGGGCCGACTCCCGAGCTCGTTTCAGTCGCCGGGGTGGAAGAACCAGACGCGCTTTGGGGGGAGAGCCTCGTCGGTCGCCATGATCCCGGTGATCTCGACCAGATGAACGCCGCGGTCCGTGAGGCCTTCGAGCGTGATGGGGATGGGCTGCTGCGTCACGTAAAGCGGCTGGCCCAGGGAGTCGTTGCGGCGAAGGAATCCGTCCGTGGGCAGATCCCCCACCGAATCCACGGGAGCCAGCGTGATCAGCACGTCGGCCAGCCGCACGTTGGGCACGAGTGTCAGGGTGTACTGCCCGGTGCCCGACTCCCGAACCGCGTCCCCGACGTGAAGGGGGAGATAGAGAACTTCCCTCCCGTCGGGGCCCGGAGTCCACGCTCTGACCCCGATGTCGCTCCGGCCCAGCTCCCGCGCCGCCAGCAGGGCGGTCGACCAGGCGTAGCTGGTCGATCCGCCGTCGAGCTGCGTGTCCATCCGGTAATATTCCTGACGCCTCACGCTCTGCGCCTGGACGAACACCCGGGTATCCACCGGTGATTCCCACCTCAGCAGCAGCTCGCCATCGGACGTGGGCCAGAAGTCCTCGAAGGTGTCGTAGAATGCGGCGACCCAGAGCGTCGGGCTACTCACCTCCGGCCTGAACGTGCCCTCGCAACGATCACCGCGGAGCCGATACCCGTGGTCCGCCGCCTGCGCGATCTCCACGATGCGTGGATCGCATTGGACCTGTTGAGCGACGACTCCGCCCGGCAGCAGCAGGATAGGGAGAAAGAAAGCGAGAGCACCTGTTAGTCGGTGGCCGGGGGGGACGTGCCTGGCCAGGCGCTGCTCCGCTCGGATTTCCGATGCCATTGGCACCTCCCGAGGGCAAGTTCTCCACACAAGATGCCAGGGTCCTTGCGGGGCGCAACCTTCATCGCCACAAGGCGATAGGAGAAAATGGTGGCATGAATCCGATCCCTGCATTACCATGCGGTCGTCGGCTCGCCCTCCCAGCCGATCGATCGTGCGGTCTTGCCGAGGACGATCGTGGCGGATCTCAAATGTCCTAGCCCGTTCGCCGGGCAGCGGCTCGCGTCGGTTGCAGCCTGCGTGGTATTCGCAGTGCGCGGGTCTCTCCACGCGCAGGCGCCCCCCGAGGCGCTCACGCTCGTGGTCGGATTGAACGCTTTCGCCGTCCAGCAGGACGCGTTCAATCCGGACCGGAGCGACCCGATTCCCCGCCTCGGGGCGGGAGTCGTTATCGGCTCCCGAGGCAGCACTCTCTATATCGCCACGGCTCGACACGTGGTGGATGGGGCCGACAGCCTCACCGTCACTCCTTACGATCCCGACCGTGCGGGGCCCGACGCCTCCTTCGACGCGACAGTCCTCGCATTTCACGAATCGCTGGACGTCGCGCTGATCGAAGCGGATGTCGAGTCTAGCGCGGCCGCACGGGCGAGGGCTTCCTTCGACCGTCTCGCCCGCGGACGCGGCTTGTCGATGGGCGACCCGGTCTATCCCGTGGGGTGCCCCGACGGGGTATGCTGGGGTTTTCCCTCGCCCGCCGACCAGGTGCTGACCTCTGCACCCCTGTTGGTGCTTTTCCAGTCGACCTTCGTGAAGGGGGGCAATTCGGGGGGTGCACTCTTCAATCGGTGGTGGGAGGTCGCCGGCATGGTCGTGCGGAACGACGTGCCGAGAGCCGAGGCGATCCCCATCCAGGCCGTTCTCGCGGTCGCCGACAGCGTCGGTGTCAGCCGGAGCTTCCTCCAGCGGAGACTGGCGCCCCGGTCGATCCCCCGTTCGGGCTACGAGACCACCATCGGTGTGGCCTGGTTCAAGCCGCTCAGTCCACCCGACATCATCTCCCAGACCGGCATCTCGTTAGAGCCCTATCTGGAATCCCGGCTCCCCAGTGGCCGGATCACAGTGTCCCGTCGCTTCGGTCCCCTGTTGAGCTGGCAGCTGGGGCTCCTGCGCCTGGCGCCCGACAACATCGCCGTCACGGCCGGGATGGCCGGCCTGGCACTGGAGCTCGCCAAGGGTCGCGCCGTGCTGCGGCCGTTCGTAGAAGCGGGCTTGGGCCGTGTGGAGAGCCGGTTCGACATCGGAGGGTATTTCGTCGATGACGGAGGCACCGACCGATATGTGCCGGTCTGGGACCGCGAGGAGCGAGACGGGATCGGCGTCGGGGGCGGCGCCAGCCTCGAAATCACCCTCCTTCCGCACCTGATACTGGAGCTCACCGGGGCCGGATGGAGCTTCGGCCGCCCGGACAACGCGCCCGACATGCCGAAGTTCTTCCTGGGAGGAGGCATCCGGGTCGGGATATGATGGGCGTACTTATGGCCCGACACATTCAAGGACCAGCCTGCAAAGAGAGGCAGGATAGATTCGTTCCGGCATCCCGAAAATGCCGACGGGTCTCCGGAGTTGCGCTCCCGGCGCGGCGACTCCGGTCGTCACACTGGAAGCCCGCCCCGCGGGGTCGCTGGGAACCGCAATGTCTTGTCGGCAATGAACTGGCCATTTGTCGTTGTCCTGATCCGCAGTGTGCTAATGCGAATTCGTAAGAGTCGTCCGTCGAACCGGGCCCGCAGGCGTAAGCCGGGCACCACACTCCAGCCACCGCCGACGTAATGGGCGAGCTTAGCGCTCCTTTCAATACCACTTATGATCCCCTAGCTATGAATGACGAGGACGTTGTTGACAGGTAGATCGGCGAGTCGGTTGAGGGGCGCTGATCTCCGTTGGTGCGAGTGCGGCTTCACGTGACGCTGCGGGCATCTGGCCCAACACGCTTGGCTGCCAATTAGCGGAAGATGTTCCAGATTAGTAGAGTGAGGAGCAACAATAGAACAAGGGCGATCAGGATCTTCTCAAGGAAGGACACTTGAACAGCCCTGATCTCTGTTGTGATGACGGCGACGCCATTGTTGGGCACCGCCAACTTGTAGAAATCTGGAGCTATCCTTTCGAGCCGAGCACCGTCCACACGATACCGCCAACCCTTGAGCCGACCTGTGTGGTCAACCCAGTAGCCAAATGAAGTCTGAGCGTGCACGATTGGGCGGCTGACACCGTTTCTCGTCAACGTGTCACCCGTGGCATGATAGGCATGGACCCTAAACGTGGGCATAACGGCGTCAACCTGCTCTGAGTTCAGGGGCCCGCGCTCCAAAGCACGCCGTATCGCCCGAGAGCGGTTGCCTTGGCGGCGGCCTGGCATGAAAACGGTATCACCGCCGGCGATGATGACCGTATCTGGACCTACGAGCGTATCTCGATTCAAACGAACCACCGAATCGCCTTCCGACAGGGGGATTGTGTACCCACCAATGACAACGCTTGAATCGCGAATCGTCCAATCAGATTCGACTTCTGCGGGCATGTTGCGAGTTTCCACATACAAATACACGTCCCGATCTGGCCGATCATCTGCGAGTGGAGTCAGGCCGACCACACTCACATCGGCATCTCTCCTCAGAACCGATGCCGATTCAAAGTCCATATTGCGGTAGATGCTTTGATTTCGAAATATGAGCGGTGGAGGGTCGTTTGCGGGGTCACACTCCGCACAGTTGGTCGTTCCGTCGGCACACACGCACTTGCCGGAAAGAACAACGAGCATGCATTGATGCGGCCGTCGCCCTGGTTCGCAGCGGTCAGGATCGGTCTCTGGAAGGTACAAGCACCGCTCGTCGGCGGGGACCGTCCACGTGCTCTGTATCTCGCCCTCATCGTCTGGGATTATATCTGCCATGCTGACCGGCGGACCCGCCTCGGTTATCTCCTTCCAAACATTGGGATCGTTCCAGTCCGTCGTTGCCACCGATCCCCAGTTTGCGATGAAGAACCGAGCCTCGATCGCCCCCGCGAATAGCGGTGCACCATCGCCCGGCCTTATGTTCTTGGGCCGGGCAAAGAATACGTTTTCGATATTATTGCCAGCCGGATTAACGGAGGGATGCTCAAATCGGATCTCCGAATCGATCGGATTTAGGGTGCCCACCTTGTTTCTAGCGAGAGCGACGTCACCGGCGCATGTCGTACCGGCGGGAGCCGTTACCAGTGCAAGTTCACCCCAGTGATCCGCTTCGTCGCCCTGCGGTATGGGCTGGTATTCGGGTGTCGCAAGATCTGGTCGTTCAGACGGCCAGTGATATTGGTCCACTACCGAGCTACTCACAAGGTAGCTGTACCACAGGGCGAACCCGTCGCCGATATTCAGACCTACGTCTGGGTTGGAGCTCTTGCGAACGACCGTTTGGAACGCCCAAAATGCGGCACCCGACCCGCTCCATTCGGTCCAAACACGAGTATTCTCCGCGATCCACGCAGGCTCGTCAGAGTCCGGAACGGCACTGTAGCTACTCCACACACCGCCACTCTTTAAGGCTCGACTAACTGCGATGTCGTAGCCTGTATCTTGAGCGTCATTTGCACCGCTCGAGGGATCCGTGATAGTGAACTTGATTGCCAAAGCGGTGCTATCGGCGCCGACGCCTGCCTTTATGCCGAACAACAACTCGTCCTCATTGACGTTCAGGCCTCCGATATCGAGCCTGACCTGCCACGATAGGTAGATCTCCTGCCCAGTTTCATCGTAAAGCGCCCTGAACCCTACATGTCCGCTGGCATCTTCATGACTAACGGCACCGCGCCATCTCGGATCTTCAAACCGTGTGATTATGGGCTCCCCGCTGCCGTCGTCCCTCCACCTAGGTGGTTGCCCATTGAGGTACGGCACACCGGAAGCTGGAGGCACGCAAGTGGGATCTGTCTGCGCATATGCTGTGCGTCCGGCACATACCAGCAGGAGCGCCCAGCACCCCATCATGCAGAGTGCCCGTAGTTCAGCCGACCGTCCAAGGGTGGATGCGCCTGCAACCCGAGACCAGAAACGTCTCTTGTTCATCTGTGGTTCCGAGCTTGCGGTGGCCCGTTTGCGCGCAAACGGGCGCCGGGCAACTGATGGACTTAACGATTCCGTGGAGGGCAAGATAGGCGCAGGGACTATCTCGGTTCGACGATCCGGAGCGGTCTCTCTTGGTCGTTTTCTGATCCGCGACCGAGGCGCCCTCCATCACCCTCACCCCAGCAGTAGACCGCACCACTGGGAGTCGTCGCGCAGGTGTGAGCGTCTCCAACAGTCAAGGATGCGAATTTGCGGCCACCGGCCACCGGGACAGGACTCGTGAACAGGCCGGCTGAGGCACCGTTGCCGAGCCGGCCCGAATCTGCCCGTCCCCAGCAGAGCGCTTCGCCGCGAGTGGTCAGCGCGCAAGAATGCTTCTCCCCGGCTCCAACTACCGATATCGAGTCTGCGATCGCGACCTTCGCCGGTGTATGGGAATCCTTTCTCGAGCCGATTCCGAGCTGGCCATCGTTATTTCGCCCCCAGCAAGAGACGGCGAACTCAGCGGTAACTGCACACGCATGCTCGAATCCTGCGCTCACAGCTCGGAATGTGAGTCCGCCAGCAACGGGGGTCGGGACGTCCGAGTCGTCAGTGGAACCGTTGCCCAGCTGGCCACGGCTGTTCGCGCCCCAGCAGAAGAGTTGATTACCGCTCGGCGATCGAGACAAGCCGCAGACGAAAAGGCCCCCGGCGACTATGGCGGTGTATGACTCCGGAGCGGATTCAGCAGTGCTGATCGCCCGGGGGGTCAGGCTGCAAGTGTTGTCCCCGGTGCAGTCGTCCAGCGATTCGAAGGTCCCTGGGGGTGCGCCGAGCTGGTGTCGTTGATTGTCGCCCCAACAGTACCCCGTGAAGTCGTCCGCCACCCCACAGGTGGTTCTTCCCGCTGAGACATCCTCAAAAGCGATGCCTCCGGCGACGGGGACCGGCACGAACTGGTCTCTCTCAGACGGATCGTCGTTTCCCAATCTGCCGAATAAACCCGATCCCCAGCAGTAGGCGACACCTTCGAGTAAAATGCCACAGGTGCTGGCGTTTCCCGCGCTTACCGATCGAAAACGCAGGTCCCCGATGCCTGCAACTTCGGAGGGAACGGATGTATTGATCGGTCGACCGTTTCCGAGCGCACCTGTAGAGCCGCCACCCCAGCAATATGCCGATGAATCATATGTGATCGCACACGTATGTTCAGCACCAGAACTCAGTGCGCTCCACCGTTCAGTGATGTCGATTCCGGCCTGTAATTCTGCCGCTTCGAACCCCTCAAGTTCTACCCTGACGATGATCCTGCTGTCCCCACGTCGATGAGCTTTGACGTGGGCAATTCCTGGGCTCGCTTCCGAGACGGACAGCCTCGCGACCTGGTCCGTTCGCCACGTCAAGGGTCGGCCGTTCAGGCGGTCGCCGTTAGCGCTCCGTACAACAACGCTGACGACAGCGGAGTCTCCGACTGC
>JABAHQ010009406.1_pt1 | contig 17792 bp, 17 predicted proteins | sample 7062091 | NCBI WGS metagenome assembly JABAHQ01 (sample SAMN14534359, study PRJNA622989) | marine sediment metagenome | biome: marine biome [ENVO:00000428]; feature: marine pelagic biome [ENVO:01000023]; material: deep marine sediment [ENVO:00002113] | place: India: Gulf of Kutch | collected...
GAGGAGGTCCTGTTCCGCGAGGCGTTCCACACGGCCGACGGCAAGGGCCGGCTGGTGCCGGCCACCCCGGCGGACGCGGCCGAGATGCCCAGCGACGACTTCCCCTGGGTGCTCATCACCGGCCGCCAGCTCGAGCACTGGCACACCGGCGCCATGACGCGCCGCGCGCGGGTGCTCGATGCGATCGAGCCCGAGCCGGTGGCGAGCCTGAGCCCCGACGACCTCGCGCGGCTCGGCGTCGAGCCCGGGGAGCGGGTCGTCGTGAGCTCCCGCCGGGGAAGCGTGACGATGTACGCCCGCCTCGACAGCGCCATGCAGCCCGGGCAGGTCTTTCTGCCGTTCGCCTATCACGAGGCCGCCGCCAACCTGCTGACCAACGAGGCGTTGGACCCGTTCGGGAAGATCCCCGAGTTCAAGTTCTGCGCCGTGCGGGTCGAGCCGCCGGCCAAGGGCCGGCGCGCCGGGGCGGCGTAACCGCGTCGCCTCACCTCCCGCGAAGGCGGCACCGGTGAGCGCACCACCGCGGCGCGCGGTCACCGGCGCCGAGGGCGTGCCCGAGCATGGCAGAGAACGAAGTCAAAACGCTCCGCCCGGTCGAGGCCTGGCAGCTGCTCCACGACAACCCGCGAGCGGTGCTGGTCGATGTGCGCTCGACGATGGAGTTTCGCGCCATCGGCCACCCCATCGGCGCCGTGCACATCCCCTGGATCGACGAGCCCGACTGGGAGGTCAATCGGCATTTCGTCAAGCAGGTGCGCCAGCTCATCCTGGGCGGCAGCGAGCGCCGACAGGGCCCCGATGCGGCCCCCATCCTGCTCATCTGCCGCAGCGGATATCGATCCCACGACGCCGCCACGCTGCTGGTGCAGCACGGCTTCGAGGCGGTCTACAACATCACCGAGGGGTTCGAAGGCGAGCTCGACGAGCACCACCACCGCAGCTCGGTCGGCGGGTGGCGCTTCCATGGCCTGCCCTGGGAGCAGTGCTGAGCCGCGTCCCCTGACGCTGGGGCTTCCCCCCGCAAACAACCCGCTGAATGGCCCCAAGGCGGAATAGCCGCAAGGATCCCCGCCGCGGGCGCGGACGCCCGAGCGTTGCCCGACCCAGGTCCAACGCCGAGCCCGTCTCCGGGCGTTGTGGGATCCCGGCCCCGCCCGTGGGGCGCGGGCGACCCGCTGACCCACGCCACGGCCCGGGGTTCTCGCCCACCGGGCTCGAGCGCCGCGCTAGGCTATGGCGCCACTCCGGCCGGCTGTCCGGGCCGCGGCCTCCACCGTGTTCGCGATCAGCATCGTCACCGTCATCGGCCCGACACCACCCGGTACGGGTGTGATATATGACGCCCGCTTCGCGACGCCTTCGAAGTCGACGTCACCGACGAGCGTGCCGTCCTCCATACGATTGATCCCGACGTCGATGACCACCGCCCCGGTCTTCACCATGGGCGGGAGGATCAGGCGCGGGAGGCCCGCGGCCACCACCAAGATGTCCGCTAGGATCGTGAACTGCGCGAGGTCCCGCGTCTTGACATGACATATCGAGACCGTGGCGTTCTTGCGCAGCAGCATCAGGGCGAGGGGTTTTCCCACGATGTTGCTCGCCCCCACCACCACGACGTTCTGGCCCTCGATCGGGACCCCAGTCTGCTCCAGCAGGCGCTGGACGCCGTACGGCGTGCACGGTGGGAACACGGTCTCTCCGCCGTCCTGACCGCTCTCGACGACCAGTCCACCCACATTATAGAGGTGGAAGCCGTCGACATCCTTCTCCGGCGAGATCGCCTCGAGCAACAACCGCATGTTGAAATGCTCCGGCAACGGGAGCTGAACGATGATGCCGTGGATATCCGGGCTACGATTGAGCTCCTCGATTCGCCCGAGCACCGTCGTCTGCGAGACGTCCACCGGGAACTCGTGGAGCTCGGAGTACAGCCCCACCTCCTCGCAGGCCCGCACCTTCTGCTTGACGTAGACCTTCGACGCGGCATTATCGCCGACAAGCACCACTGCCAAGCCCGGGCGCACGCCCATTTCCGCGAGCTGCTGCACCCGCGGCTTGAGCTCCTCCTCCCGGATCTGACGGGCGATCGCCTTCCCGTCGATAATGTTGTTACTTGCTTTCTCCTGTTTCGCTACCGCCATGGCAATACCCGCCTGTAGTTCGTCTTGTCATACGCCCTTTCTATGACGGCGGTTGCACCCCGCGGAAGCCGATCACGATAAAGAGCAGAATACTCGTGCCCGTAAAGACATAGCCCGCCCAATATAGGATACGACCCCACTGGCCCGCGATTCTCCGGTGATGGAGCCACGAACCGACGGTCGCAATCACCGCCCCGACAATGGCCAGCGTGATAACTACCTCTCTTGTGAGCAGCTGTTCGAGCACAGCCTGTCTTGTTATACGTCGGCGGACCGCCGGCCAAAACGCCAATCCATTGCCCCTACCCTTCCTTGCTCACCCGCCTCGAATAGGCCTGCACGAAGTCCGCGGCTGCCTTGCTGCCCCCCGCGAAGGACTTCATCGCCTCGTCGTGGAGATACGACAGGGCCTCGATCTTAATCTCATTGGCGCGGTCACTGTCGACCATGTCGGACAACGAGCGTGGCCGCGGGAGATCCACTGCGAGCTCCGCCCGTACTTGGGTCGGCCGATTGCTCATGATGATAAGCTTATCCGCAAGGAAGATCGCCTCGTCGATGTCAGTCGTCACGAAAAAGTTCGTCCGCTTCGACTCCTCGAACAACGAGGCATAGTACTCCCACATCAACTGCTTCGTCATGTGGTCGAGTCCGCGAAACGGCTCGTCGAGAATCATGACCTTCGGATTGTTGATCATCGCCCGCGCGAGCTCCGCTCGCCGCTGCATCCCCCCGGAGAGCTGGCTCGGGTATTTGTTGCGGAAGCGATCGAGTCCGACCTTGTGGAGGAGAAACTCGATCCGGTCACGCACCTTGGCCGTGTCTTCCCCCCGGGCCCGGGGACCGTACATGATATTTTGGTAAGTCGTCATCCAGGGGAACAACGCTGTCTCCTGGAACAGCACCAACCGATCATGGCTTGGCCCGTTGACCTTCTTCCCGTCGATATTGATCGTGCCAGATGTCGGACGCTCGAAGCCCGCCATCAATCGGATCAGCGCGCTCTTCCCACAACCCGACGGACCGATCATGACCGTCAGCTTGTGCCGCTCGAGGTCGAAGGAGCAGTTCCTCACCACGTTGGTCTGAAATGCCGCATCGCCATAGGCCTTCGTCACCTGCTGCAGCGACATCTCGCCGGCCTTGACCTCCTGCCACTCGGTCTTTGACGTTACCTGCTCGCTTGTCGCGCTCATCGTCGATTCCCCAACTCAACTCGATAGTTCCGCGGGCGCTCCACGCTGACTCAGCGCAGCCGCTGCCACGGCGTAAAGTATTTGCCGATATAGCGGATCGCCGAGCTCGTGATGTAGCCCGCGATGCCGATGCTGATCATGCCGACGATGATCTGCGGATAAGCGTAGCCGATATACGAGTTCCAGATGAAGAACCCGAGGCCGCCGCCGCCGCCGCCGCCCATCGTATTTCCACCGCCGGAGATCATCTCCGCGGCCACCACCACCTCCCAGGTGATGCCCGCGCCGACCGCGGCACCAGTGAAGATCGACGGCAGGGTGCCGGGGAGGATGATGCGCTTGAAGATGTCCCAGCCGCTGGAGCCCATCGACTGGGCGGCCTGGAAATAACGCACATCAATCGAACGAGCGCCGCCGATCACGTTGAGGACCACGATGTAGAACGCACCCAAAAACGTCACGAACGCGATCGACATCTCCTGCGTCGGCCAGAAGATGATCGAGGCGGGCACCCAGGCGAGCGGCGGGATCGGTCGGAGGACATCGAACACCGGGAAGAAGGTGTTGAAGAAGCTGCGGCTTGTCGCCATCGCCAAGCCGAGCGGGATCCCGACGAGCTGCGCGACCAGAAAACCGGACAGCACCCGCGAGAAGCTCAGCCACCAGCTCTCCCAGTAGGCCGGCGAACTGAACAGCGGCATCCACGCCGTAACCACCGCGCTCATAGGCGGCACGCGACCGACCCAGGGTAAGGTAAAGCCCGCCCACTGCTCCGAGCGCGCGCCGAACTCCCAGATCAGGACAAAGATAATGATCGCCGTTATCGCGCGGCGAAAGCTTTCGTTCACGACCGCCTTGCGGACCCTACCGACGTGTCCGCTCAGCGCTTCTGCAGGCGTTGCCATTGGTGTGTCCCCTCCCCTTCAACATGCCAACCCGTTATCCGAAGGGCCGCTCGCGCAGACTCCCACCCCGCCACCTCGCGGGGCGTCCCGCGGCGACGGTGCCGGTCCCTCAGCCTTCCTTCTCGCCCTCCTCGAAGGCCCGTTGCGCCTCCTCGTGGACGGCATCGACGGTCTCCTCCATGAGCTCGCGAAAGCGTTTGCTCGTCAGTACGTTGTAATCGCGCGGGTGCGGGATATCGACTTCCAATTCCTTTTTCGGCTTGCACGGGCGAGTGGTCATGATCACGACCCGTTGCCCGAGGAAGAGCGCTTCCTCCAGATCATGTGTAATGAAAAAGATCGTCACCTTGTTCTTGTAATAAATGTCGAGCAACGCCTCGTGCATCACCGATTTGGTAAGCGAATCGAGCGCGCGGAACGGCTCGTCGAGTAGCAGGACCTTCGGATCGTTCATCAGGGCCCGCACGATCTCCACCCGCCGCTTCACACCCGAGGAGATCTCCCCCGGATAGCTGTGCTCGACCCCTATGAGGCCCGCCGTTCCCATCATCTCCCGCGCCTTCTCATACGCCTCCCGCTTTGTCATCGTTCCCTGCATGATCGGCCCGAAGGCCACGTTATCCAGGTTCGTCTTCCACGGGAACAGCGCCCCGTTCTGGAATACGACCACCCGGTCCGGGCCCGGCTCTGCTTGGGGCTTGCCGGACCCGCACAGGAGGTGGTCGTCCAGGTAAATTGAGCCGTCCGTGATGCTGTGGAACCCCGCGATTGCGTTCAGCAGCGTCGTCTTTCCGCACCCGGACGGGCCCACGATCATGCAGATCTCGCCGGCCCCGATGTCCAGCGAGCAATTGTCGACGGCATGGACCGCGGCCCCCTCCGGATCGTACACCTTGTTGACATTCTCGATGCGGATCGCGCCCTTGCTGCCCCTCGGGCCCGGCGCGCTCGGCTCCCCGCTTGCGTTTTCGATCACCGCGCTCATTGGCCCTCTCCCAACGCGAGTTCACGAACTCGCCATTGCATCATGTGGTCGCCGGCGATACGCACCAGCGCACTCGTCACGTAACCCACGACCCCCAGCGTCACCATGCCGATCACGATCGTGGGGTACCGCACCATCGTATACGAGGTGTTGATCACATAGCCCAGACCGAATTCGCCCGACACCATCTCGGCCGCGACTAGCGAGAACCAGGCGACACCGACAGATATCTGCAGCCCCGTGAAGATGTAGGGCAGCGCGCCCGGTACGACGATGTGTCGGAAGGTCTGCCAATGGCTCGCCCCGAGGCACTGGGCCGCACGCGGGTAAGACTCATCGATCGATTCCACTCCGAGCATGGTATTGAGGGCCGTCGCATAGAACGACGCCAGCGTGGTGAGAAACACCACGGAGGACTCCACGCCCGTGAACATGATAATCGCGAGCGGCACCCATGCGAGAATCGGAATCGGTCGCAGGGTCTCGAATACCGGGAACACATATTCCCGGAAGCGCCTCGACCAGCCCAGGAATAAGCCGACAGGGACCCCCAGACCAGTGGCGATCGCGAACGCCTCGAGAATCCGGCGCACGCTCACCCAGATATGCATGTAGTACTCTGGGGTATAGAGGGAGAGCCCGTAGATCGGATCGGGGCTGGCCCACTCCTGGAAGGTCTCCAGCGGGCCCGGCAGGTTATCGAAACGCCAGACCTTAAAGACCTCGGAGGCGAGCCACCAGCCTCCGAAGAAGAGAGCGAAACCGATCAGCATCAGGTACGGCTTCGGGCTCTGCAGCCACTTGGAGATGCGATACATCGTCAACGACAAGCCGGTCAGCCCCGCCGTCGCTTGTCCGGTCTCCACCGTCTCCCCCGGCACGTCCATCACACGCGCCATCCACGACGGCAATGTGAAGTCCTCGATCACGACCCGGGCGAACCGCCCGAGCACCTCCTCGGCCGCGTCCGGATCGTCCCGCAACGTGTCGAGCAACGCCTCGCCATTGAACCGCAACAGCTCGCAGTCGGTCTTGCACGTCACCTTCGCGAGCCGCGTGGTCTGATCCTTGAGGATCGCCGCCCAGCCGAATACGCTGGTCTCATCGAGTTCCTTGACCAGGGTCGTTGCCTGCGCCCCCGGGCCCAAAGCGTGTTCCACGCGGCCCGAGGCGATGATGAAAAAGTCGTCGGCCTGATCACCGACCTCGTAGACGACGTCGCCGCGGGCGTGCTGTTCACGCTGCGCGATCGCCGCCACCTTCTTCAGCCACTCGTCGGTCAGCGCCGCGAACGGTACCGCGCGCCGGAGGAGATCGAGGGTCTCCTGCCGCGCTCCGGCCGTGCCACTCTCCATCGAAGTCATCACCTATCCGCCTCTGGTGTAAAAAGCGCCGCCGCCGGGCGGGCCGAACACGGGATCGGTCGCCCGACCCGCCCGGCGGCGCCTATCGAGTTATCAACTGTGGAGTATTCTTCCCCTCAACGGTTCACGGCTCCTTGCGCATCGACACTGCCTGAGCCGACACTTCACCGACATTCGGCGTGATGCCGCGCTGCTCGAGGATCTCCTCGGTCCACTTCTCCATAACCGCTTCGTCACGCAGCTCCGAGACATTGATCGACTTGATGTTGTGCAGGAACGCCGTCGCTCGCTCCAACAACTCCTTGGCACGCGGCGTGAACCCATAAGGCAGGATGACACGGGTCCCCCCGCCGCCTTGCGCCTCCGGGATCGGTCCCGCGAATGACATCCACAGCTCCTTGTGGCTGAAGCCCTCCGTCTGCTGCTGCGCCATGGCCGCGACCTGACTGGCGTTGTCGGGGTTGGCCATCAACTGGAGCGCATCGAGCTCCGCCTTCAACCAAGCGCGGACGACGTCCGGCCGCTGTTTGATCAGATCCGCCCGCATGACCATGAAGCCACCATCGTTCTCCTCGACGGTGCGCCCCGTCGCCACGCGCCGGGCCAGACCCTGCTCCACCAGCTTCGCGGCCGTCGGCTCCCAGATGGCCGCCGCATCGATCTTCTTGGCCTTGAAGCCGCTGGTGATCACCTCGATGTTCTGATTGAGATAATTGGCCGGCTCCACACCGAGCTTGCGGAACGCCGCACGGGCGAAGCGGTCGGTGCACGCACCTTTCGGCACAGCGACGCGCTTGCCGTCCATCCACTCGATGGCCTCTTCGCCGCTCGAGAACTCGGGCGCATCGGTGCGTACCAGGAAATTGTTGCACTGGTCCCATCCCAGACCGAGCACCGAGACCATCCGCAGGTCAGCGACGCGCGTCTTAGTCGTCGACACGATTGCCGGCATGTCGCCCATGTAACCAATATCCTGCTTGCCGGCCAGCATCGCATTGACGATGATGCTGCCCTGGAGGCCGATCTGGAACTGCACCTCCGAGCCCTCCGGCAGATACTTCTCGTAGAGCTTTTGGGCCCGCATCACCACGCCCGACCAGGACTCGGTGTAATACGGCTGATAGCCGACCGTCAGGTTCACCGGGTCGCCCGGACTGCCGTAATCCTTGGCCACGGCCGATGTACTGTAGATGCTTAATACCGCGACGCCAGCAAACGCCTGTAGCGAGCGGTACAGCCACTTCTTTGTTTTGCTACGGCTTGTCGCGCTTATCATGACATCCTCCTCTACTTGGGTCTGCTGTTATTGGTGTTTTCCAAAACAGCCTTACTGCTTCCTTCCGACGTCACCGGTTCGCGGTCCTTCGATCCCCGACGACTCCTCCGAACATTACCGCTCGCGACCTCGCGAACCGGTTTCACGCCCTACCGGCCTCCCTGCCACGACCCGGCCGCACCGAGCCGGCTCCCATCTCTACGGCGCCTGGACATAAGAGCCTACTGCGATCCAAAAGCCGCAAAGTACCGGGTGATCGCATGCGTCAAATTGCTCATGACGCGGTAGCCATCGGCCGGATTCCGCTCGAGCACCTCGCGGACGACCCGACCGTTCAGCGCGATCACCGAAGAATCTTCCTTACACGTTGCTCGAGCAATGCGCCGCGGCTGACCCGTAATGAGCGCCGCCCACCCGAAAACCTCACCCTTGCGGATCATGAATCCGCCCGGGCTTGTACGCTCGCCCCGGCCGAGCACGAACTCAACGCGCCCGGCATCGAGGATGTATATGTCTTCGACCGCGTCGCCGACATCGTAGAGCACCGCGTCCTCTTCGTACTGCTCCCGGCGCGCCAACGCCGCCAGCTCGTCGTGCGTCGTCCCCGAGACGCCCTCGAAGATCGACGCCAATTTCAGCGCGTCGGGGTCTGCAATATAGATATTGCCCTTCTCGACTTCGACCTCGTAGTAGCCGAGCGGCGCCTCCGCCAAGCCCAGGGGCGCGCCGGTATGGACGTCCCACTGCCACAAGTGCTGGTGGCACGTCAGCACGCTCCCGTCATAGAAGCCTTCGCACAGCGGCACGTCCTGGTGCGGGCATATCGCCTGATACGCATAATAGTTCCCGCCCGAGGCTAACACCAGCACCTTCTTGCCACCCTCGAGCTCGAACTCCTTCATCTCGTTGTCTGGCACGTCTTCCGTGCGGCAAACCCAATTCATCGCCATTGTCGCCATCCGCTACCCGCTATCCTCAGTGGCCGCTGCCTCTGCGTCTGCCGGCACCTCGACATATAAATTCCCATTCCCGATTGTGACCCTGTAACGCTCCAACGGCTTCTCCGCCAACCCGATCATCTCCTCCAGACGCACGTCCCATCGCCGCAGGTGCTCGGTGCAGGTCAGCACACTCCCATCGGAGAGCCCATCGCACAGTAGCACGTTCTGATTGAGCTTCTGATCGGAGACGTCGTCGGTTTGCCATACGAATACCTTACTGACGATTCGTTGACCTCTCAACTGAACTTGTCGTACCTGATGGAGTCGGTCGTCAGTCGCGCCTCGAGCAGCAGCATCCGAATCGCCGAGTCGACCGCCGGTGGTGGCCCGGCGAGGTACGCGATAACATTGTCGTACCTGCCCTTCATGTGTCGGCTCGCAACATCGTGAACGAAACCCGTGTCGAACTCGAGATCCGGATAGCTCGAGCGCAGGCTGCCCGGCACTTCCTCGTCAGATAACGCGATAGTCATACGCAGCCTCTCCGGATACTGCGCGTTGAACTCCTGTAGCTCGTCCAGGTAGAACACATCCTTCGCTGTGCGCACGCCAAAGAAGAGGTCTCCGTTATGACTCGAGAAGTGATCCTCCTGGCAAGCGCGGGAGAGGATCGACATCATCCCGGCGATGCCGCTGCCACCCGCGATACAAAGCAGGTCCTTGCCGATCGCCGGATAAAACGTCGCATGGCCCAAAGGACCGTACAGGTTCACCTCTACGCCGTCCCGGTTATCGCCGAAAAGCCATTCGGACACCCCGCCGCCCGGCAATTTTTTGATCACGAACACCAGACGCGTCGCGCCGCGCTCGAAGTTCACCATCGAGTAGCCACGGTAACCGGGGACACCGGGGAACCCTACGGCCATGAATTGTCCGGCGTCGAAGCTCTGCGGCTCGTCGAGCACCACATCGAACGCCATTACGTCGTGCGTCAGCATCCGGCTGTTGTCGACCACCCCCACGTGCGGCCGCGGCGTACAGAGCCCCGGGTCCATCTCGCCCACGAACCCGGAAACCTCGAGGGCGAGGTCTGTCCGTGCGTTGCATTGGCACATCAGGAACTCGCCCTGGTCGGTCTTTAGATTCTGTTTTCCCGGCGCATGCGGCCATTGCTCGTCGATCTCGCCCTCGAGCAGCTTGGCCTTGCACGTTCCGCAGGTGCCGGTCCCGCACTCATAAGGAAGATCGATCGCGTTACGCAATCCGGCGTAGAGAATACGTTCCCCCCGCCGCGTATCGAACTGGAACGCCCTGTTCCTCGCTTTTACCTGGACTTTCATTACCTCCTCGACGCGGCCAAGAGAGATCAGAAGGGGACGTGATGGCCGATACCGAGCTCTCGGGTATCGAGGTGAATCTTACGGCTCACCAGCTTCGCGTCCTCCCCATTGACCTTGACCTTATCATACATCTTACCGACCGCGTACAGCATGGTAGCGCCGCCATCGAGCTTGGTCTTGAAGACCTGAAGCGCCGTTACGACATTGGCCTCCTGGTCCCCGTTCCAGTCGACCGAATAGACGGTCGCATGGCGCGTCAGGGGCGAGTTGTCGCTGTTGTGCTTGGGCAGATTCTTGAACAGTTTCTTTATGCCCTCCCTGTCGTGCTCCAGCCAAATCATTTCCTGCTTGATCTCCGGGCTGTAGGCCGTGATCTTGTAATGGTACTGGTCATCGCACATTGAGAGGTAACGATCGAAGTCCTGGTCATCGAGTGCCGCGCACGTGCGATATACTAGCTCTTTAACCGTCTCTCGGGGTTCCATCGCTGCCAATCCTCGCTTCTCATATCTGTATAAAAGATATAACCCGGCCCCTGCCCGGGCGACGACGTGCACCGCCCGGGCAGCCTGACCGGCAGCCTTACGCCGCGCTTGACTTCTTGGTCTCCCACGGGGCGGACGGCTTGCGCCCCATGCGGCGACCCCATTCGGCATAGAAATGCCGCATTCCGATCTCGTCGTGAATGGTGTTCTCCTCTTCACGCCCGTGGATCACCCACTTGCTGTCAGTGCCCGGGCACATCGCCATACCCTGCCCGTGCACGGCGAGCAGATCCTCGTGGAGGTTGCGGCCGAACGGACCCCAGATAGTGTTGTGGTCGGCAATGCGCTCGGCCCGCTGCTCGGGCGTATCGCTCTTCAGGCCCAGCCCGCGGAACTCGATCATCAGCTGGTTGGGGCCCAGTGGGATCGAGGTATCGATCCGCATCACCGAAGTCCGCAGGTTGAAAGTGACTCCGGGGAACAAATCCACAAGGATCCAGCCGCCGGGGGCCAGACCGGGCCACCCGACGCCGCGGGTCGTGCCGCCCTCATAGGCGTCGTACTTGACCTCCATGGACCCGACCGACGCGTGCCCGTTCTTGTAGCCGGTATACTTACGATCGTAGTAGCCCGGCTGGATCATGCCGGTGATCCGGTTAAAGTAGTGCAGGAAGTCGTGATAGAACTCGCTGTTCGTGTCGTGCCAGAGCTTGTAGTTGGTGTTTACGATCGCCTTGTGATAGTGGAACACCTCCATCTCAGGCTCGAGGCACTCGTCGAGCAGGCCCAGCGCATCCCCAATATAGTCCTCGAGGGACTCGGCATTGTCGTCGACGTTGACCCACACAAAACCGCCGAAACCGACCTGGCACTTAACCTCGCGCAGGGCGACCTGCTCAAACGACAGGCGGTCCTGATACCCCTCTTTACCGCGGGGGATATCGACACAGCTGCCTTTCGTGTCGAACGACCAGGCGTGGAAGATGCAGGTCATGTTCTTGGCGTTGCCGGAAGGATCGTACAGGATCGTGTTCCCGCGGTGCGGACAGATATTGTAAAAGGCGCGGATCTTGTTATCGTCCCCACGCACGATGATCAGGTTCTCACCACCCGGGTGGTTGAACGTCCGGTAGTCGTAGGCGTTCGGGATCTCGCACTCGTGACAAGCCGGGATCCAGACCTTGTTGAAGACCTTTTCCCGCTCCTCGTGAAAGATCTCCGGGCTGGTGTAGATGCTCGTGTCCACGTAATGCGTGCCCGGCAGATTGGGCGGCTGGTGCCACTGGACGGAATCTCGCGACATATTGTCTGACCTCCTCACGCTCCACGCAGTGATGTGCGATTTCTCATGGAAGCCGAGGCACGTTCCATGCCACTGGTCTTATGCATCTATAACTCTATGAAATTCATGTGCTTTATTTGTGGGTCGCAAATCCCTCGCTGAGCCTGCGGCTATGCGCTGTGCCGGGTGAAACGCCTATTCGCGGAGCTGTTTCCAAGCGAAACGAAGGGAACCGCCCGGTGTGGGTCGCCTGAAATGGCACGCCGGGAGCCGCCCCCCGGGCCGGTGAGCGCCGGGCCACTCCGGGGAACCACCCAGGCATATACGTACGGAAACTTACGGCGATTTCTCTATCCGCACGGAGCGTGATCGCAGCCCTCGGCGCTCGATCGGACGGCGGCGAGCCGATCAGGCACCGAAGTTGGCAAGACTTTTGCCATCGCAGTGGCCCGGCACCCCGTGCGCGGAGCCGAGCTCGCTCCTGACGTGGAACCCTCCAGTCCTCCTGCCCGCACCCATTCCCGGGTGTCTCTTGGCCGCCCCCCTAAGGCCTCCAACCAGAGGGAATTTTGGGGTTTTTTTCGCTCCGGACGCACTCGTCCAAGCCAGGGCTGACACCGCCTGGCCACCGGTGGCTTACCGGCCCGGGGCCCCGGCGCCCGACCCTTGTGGCGAGCGCGGCTCAAGCGTGCAACGCCGGGGCGCGCGCGGTGGAAGACGGACCGCCTCGCCCCGAATATGTCATAGGGGAGCAGTCAGCCGGTGCAGGCGCCGCGTTGCGCCAAGGACTCCCTTATTGCCTCTCCTTTCTTGTCCTCGGTCACTCGAATGGTCGTCGGCACCGGCCGCGTCACGGGCTGCCGGCCACACCGGCGCCCTGGCGCGCGCCTGTTATACTGCCCGTGCGGGTCCCACGGGGGCTGGGCACACGTGCCGGAGACCACCATGTCAGCCAGTCATCGACACCGGCCGGCTGTGACGCCACTAATCGCAGCCGTCGCCGCCGGCTTGCTCGTCGCGGACCCGGCGGCGGGCGGGAGCACCAACCTCAGCATCGCTATGCAGCGCGCCACGCTGGCCGGGGCGGCGCAGGCCTGCGGCGTTGATACGGCCGGAGTCGTCGGGCGGTTGGAGACGCTGGTCGCGAGCCTCGTCACCGACGAGGCCGAGCGCTCAAGCGCCATGGCGCGCCTGATCAATGCCATGAAGCAGGCCAAGGCGCGGCAGCGCGAGGAGACACCCGTGCCCTGCAACCGCGTTATCGCCGCCTACCGGCAGGTGCCCTTCACCCGCGAGCCCGTCTGCCCCGTCCCGGGCCGCTCGGCCCTCTAGGTCGCCCGTCGGGCCGCCCGATTCAGGGGCGCGACGCGGGCCGCTCAGTACGGGAACGCCTCACTTAAGAGCTGGTGCAGCTCGGTGGCCTGCTTGCGCTTGCCGGCGAGCCGCCAGGCGGCTTCGGTGATGTGTTCCTCATGGGTGCCGGTCAGGGCGCTGAGGTTCTCGGCCGCCACCTGCCGGGCGCGGCTTAACGTCTCCTCGACGACCTCCTCATCGCCCGCCGACTCGGGACCGCCGTGGGTGCGCTTGAATACCGTTCGGCCCCACTCCTCGACGAACATGACGAGCATCAGGCGCTCGACCTCGCTCAGCTCATCATCGCCCCCGGCCACGCGCTCGACGCGCTCGGCCTCGGTGTCGAGCACCCAGGCGATGGCCTCCTGGATGGCCGCGATCTCGCACAGGCCCTGCACGAACGCCTGACCCGGCGTGGCTTGTTGGCTCATCGGCCCGCTCCTCATATATTGATCTGGTCCGGCCGGCGCGGCGGTCCGGCGCCGGACACGCCGAACCCGCACGCGCGGCCCCGCTAAATTCCTCCCGGCGCCTCGATTAGCTTGCACCCCGGCAGTAACAGACCCGCGGCGAAGGCGCCGATCCCCCGCACTGCGACGTCGGCCCCTACACTCGCCGGTTCCCCCGCTCGAGCCGGGCGTGCGACCGCCTGCCCCGCGGCTCGGTCGGGCACGTGCGCCTTCGAACAGCGGACCCTCCAGTCGCCCGCCGCCGGACCGCCGCGCCGGGACCAGGAAAGCCGGTTCCTGTTCCCGGCTCAATACTACCAGCCACGGAGCCACGCTCGTGAGCCCCACGCCGGCCGACCCCAATCCCCGCGCGCCAGGGTGATCGCCAGCGCGCCGGGCGCGCGCGAGATGGCACCGCGCCCACCGTGGGCAACCGCCGCGGGCGGCGCCGTTGAATGCCGCCCGGACCCACACCGGTGGAGTTGACCCGTTTCGGTGGACATCTGACCCTTTGGGAGCCGAGAGGAGATCATGATGTCACGCACCAGAGCGCCGTATCCGCCGGAGTCTCGGCGGCAGATGATCGAGCTGGTCGAGGCGGGCCGCTCGCCGGAGGAGCTGGCCCGGGAGTTCGAGCCCTCAGCCCAGACGATCCGCAACTGGGTCGTGCGGGCCGCCCGCGACGCCGATAAGTGTGGGGAAGAGCCGACGAGGGCCGAGCGCGAGGGGCTGCGGCAGCCGCGCCGCGAGAACAAGCGCCTGCGCGAGGAGCGCGCGATCCTGGCAAAAGCCACGGCCTGGTTCGCTCGGGAGACCGACGAGGAGCCGAGCGGCTCTTCGCGTTCGTCGAGATGAGCCGGGCCTTTCATCGAGCCGCCACGATGTGCCGGGCGCTGGCCGTCTCCCCCAGCGGCTACTATGCATGGCGCCGGCGCGGGCCGTCGGTCCGAGAGGCGACGGATGCTCGCCTGCGGGCGGGGATCCGGACCCTTGCACGGGGCGTCGCACGGCACCTACGGGCGCCCGCGCATCCAGGCCGATCGGCTCGACGAGGGCTGGCGGGTGAGCGGCAAGCGGGTCGCGCGGCTGATGCGGGCCGATGGCCTGCGCGGGGTGGCCCGGCGCAAAGGGGCCGTGACCACGGCGCCCGCCGAGGAACGCCGGCCGCAGCCGGACTTGGTCGAGCGGGATTTCACGGCCGCGGTGCCGGATCAGCTCTATGTGGCGGATATCACCTACAGTGTGCCCAGCCCTCGGAGGCATCCGGGACGATGTAACCGAGGCTTGAGCATGTCTGGAATGCATGCCGTCTCGTCGAGGATGTGCTGAGGCGGCTGCCTGCCATCTGCTACGAGATGGCACGAGTCCAAGCGGCGGCGACCTGTCGCACATTGGCAGGGTGACGTAGCCCGTGGGAAACGGGGCGTGAGGCGAAGCCGTCAAGCCAAGATGCGTCTCCAGGCTGAGTACTGGAAGGTTGAGGAACACGAACCGGTTAATCCGCGTCTGTGGGCTGAAATGTCGCCGCCACCTACACGGCTTAGCAGGTGGCATGCGGTCTGGGGTGGAGCACAGGTAGGACTCGGGCCCCCGAATGTCCATCGTACACGTAGGACGGCGGGCAGGGACTCTCAGGGAGCGCGTAGCTAGACCGAGAGGATTGCATCGACTTGCGGCAAGCAAGGGCAAACGTCGGTTCGACCGTCTTCTGAGGGTGATTGCCGATCGGTCTTGGCTGTAGGGCGCAGCGCGGATAACGCTCGCATCGCGAGGTGCGAGAATTCCGGCGTTGACGGGGTAGACAAACAGCGAGTGGAACGCGACCTCCACGAGCATATCGAGCAAATGCATTCGGAGCTTTTGTTCTGGATGGCGGCTACCAACCGCAGCCGACACGGCGCGTCTATATCTCGAAGGCCAACGGCAAGCAACGACCGCTGGGTATCCCGACGCTGTGCGATCGTATTGTGCAGCGAGCCCTGCTCATGGCAGTGGAGCCCATCTGAGACAGCGACCTCTATCGCTTCTCCTATGGGTTCCGACCGGAACGCAGTGTGCATCACGCGATCCGTACGGTGAAGTTTCAGCTGCAAGACAGCACCGATACCGTGGGACGCTGGGTCATCGAGGGTGACCTCGCCAGCTACTTCGATACGGTGCATCATCGTCTGCTGATGAAATGCATCCGCCGACGTATCCGCGATCCGCGTTTGCTGTCCATGCTCTGGCGATTCCTCAAGGCAGGACATGTCGATCGTGGCCTGTTTCGAGCCGCAAGCGAGGGGGTTCCGCAAGGCGGGGACATCTCACCGCTCTTGTCCAACATCCGGCAAGGAAGTAGGGGCCGTAACGCTCAAGGTCATGTTTGTGGGATGGCGCTTCGCCGGCTTGTGACGAGTCCGAAGCGCCAGTCTCGGTGGCGGAATCCTGCTATGAATCCGTATATCCTCCGCGATGAGGACTGTAGCACCGTCGCTTCGCGCTATCACGAAGTTCCATGGCCATGAGCCCCTCTTGAATGGAGAGTCGTATGCGCCGAGAGGTGCACGTGCGGTTCGGGGAGGAGAGGCAGGCAGATAGCCCGACTATGCCCTACCTCTTACTCCACTCCCGACGTGGGCCGGCTCTCTCTACCTGGCGGTGGCGCTCGATGTCTTCAGCCGCCGCATCGTCGCCTAGCGTATGGCGACCCACCTGCGCACCGAGCTGGTCCGCGAGGCCCTGGAGATGGCGATTGACCAGCGCCGGGCCAAGGGGGTAATCCACCACTCCGATCAGGGGACGCAGTACACCTCCGTCGCCTCGGCGAGCGCTGCCGCGAGACGAGGGTGCGCCCGTCGATGGGCTCGGTTGACGAGAGCTACGACAACGCCATGGCCGAGCGCTTCTTCGCCAAGCTCGAGTGCGAGCTGATCGACCGCCACCGTTTCGAGACCCCCGTCGAGGTGCGGCGGGCCATCTTCGAGTTCACCGAAGGCTGGTACAACCCGCTTCGCCGGCACTCCGGTACCGAGCATCTTTCGCCGGCCCACTATCAGAGGAGGAACCGCTCACCAACGTCTACACGGGCACCCCAGTGCCCGGCTTGAACCCAAACCATGAGCTGTCCACGGAAGGGGGTAACTCCAGTTTTGCTCAATCCAAGCATTGCGCTACCAACTGCTGCATCGGGCAGGCCTGCTGCTGAGACACAACGGCAGCCAAGTCCTCGATGCGGCACCGCTCCAGCGATCAGACAGGCCTTCGGCACCGTCCAAGCAGCTCCGCGGACCGCCTAATTTTTGTCACATCAAGGTTGATACGACCATTACAGCACTACTTATGGTGGGGCGGTAGCACAGCCCTCAAGACAGTCATGGTGCACTCGCCATCTTGCCGTACCCGCCTTGTCTCTGCAATGAGGCCGCAGCAAAGTGCTGCGGATAACGCTTGCACTTTCAGTGAAGGCTTCCAACCGGTTCAGAGCTTCAATGAGGCCGCGGCGTCATGGCACGGATGGCAGGAACCCGCTCCGAATTCGAAATAGCAAAGCTAAACGCTTCAGTGAGCCCGCAGCAAGATGCTGCGGATAACTCCCGCTTATGCTTGTACGCTTATCCGCGTTTAGACGTGGCTCCACCGAGGCTGCAGCATGATGCGGCAGATAACCTGTAAGCTATTGTTTAAATTTCCAATATAAAGATTAGCTTCAATAAGGCCGCGGCATCATGCTGCGGATAACAATGCGATTTCACTGCATCGTATAATAAGCATCCACCAAGCTTCAATAAGGATGCAGCGTGATGCTGCGAATAACACGCATCTCGACAACCGAGTAGGATCAGTTCGTGCGTGCTTCAATGAGGCCGCAGCATGATGCTGCGGATAGCGTGTTGTGATGAAAAGTTTTTATGGTACTATACGTTGCTTCAATGAGGCTGCAGCATGGTGCTGCGGATAACAGATAGCGACGAGATTTTGACCCCTTGACAGGATGAGCTTCAATGAGGCCGCAGCATGATGCTGCGGATAACCCCACGGCGAGTGCGGATCACCGACTGGTCATCACCGCTTCAATGAGGCCGCAGCATGATGC
>JABAHQ010010113.1_pt4 | contig 17791 bp, 15 predicted proteins | sample 7062091 | NCBI WGS metagenome assembly JABAHQ01 (sample SAMN14534359, study PRJNA622989) | marine sediment metagenome | biome: marine biome [ENVO:00000428]; feature: marine pelagic biome [ENVO:01000023]; material: deep marine sediment [ENVO:00002113] | place: India: Gulf of Kutch | collected...
TGGGAGCGGTATTTGTAGATGTCCGCAAACAGGCAGACTCATTATCAGCTACTAACTATGGGTATCAGTTTTCAAATCATATTAATGGTACGTACTTGCCTCGAGAAGAACGAGGCCAAATAATCAGTGATTTTGCATTGGAATTGAAGCCTGCTGATAAATACTCTCCCTTACTACATACCGACCACTTTTTTGTATTGGAAAAGGAAGAGAACAGCTGGAGGATTTTACGAGTACTTGCCAATTCAACAAAGGCATCAGAGATCAAAAAGATATTGAAGAACAATTTAAACTAAAGGAAGGTTGAACAGTCGAGTGTAATCGTTAAAGCTATATAAATATGAATAATCAGAAGGATCTTTTGACATACCTATTCCCAACGTATACCAACAATATTTCTAATAAAGTAAGGCAAGCCCTTCACCAATCGTATAAGCAGACCGATGAATTTATGCTGAAACTTTTGGTTGCCCATTGGGCAGTTGCATCCACACTTACAGCATATACCTATGGTACATATCTCCTTGGATTTGTCGGAGGAGCACTCATCACAGGGATAGCCTTCTTGGTGTATAGGATGAACCCCGGAAGTTTGCTCAGTAGAATTACGATCGGGGCTTCGTTTATGGCGTTTTCCATGATTTTTATACAGCAGCATCTGGGAAGAATTGAAATGCACTTCCATATTTTTGTAGCCATTGCCTTCCTGATCCGATATAAAGATATAGCTCCGGTGTTGACAGCGGCATTAACAACCGCGGTACACCATGCGCTATTTAATTTAGCTCAGCAATATGAAATGGCCGTAGCAGGGACTCCTATTAAAGTATTTAGTTATGGCTGTGGATGGGATTTAGTAGCCTTGCATGCCATCTTTGTGGTAGTTGAGACTATTGTAATCAGCAGTTCTATTTTAAACTTAACGCGTGAATACCTCAATAACGCCGAGGTATTTACTATAATGGATGATATCAGTGAATCAGCCAAGCATACCAATGAAGCTTCTAATTTTATCTCCAATGCCGGGCAGGAGTTAGCACAGAATGCAGCCGATAACACGCAAGTTGTTACGGAGTCCACAACATCAATAGCAAAAATGAATGAAAATATTGAGAGTTTGGATGACAAGACGTCGCGGGTAAAGCAGAAAGTGCAGGGCATTGTAACTGATATGGAAGAGATGAAACAGTCGATGGCAAATCTCAAAAATTCGAGCAATAGTATTTTTACGATCAACGAAACCATAGATAGTATTGCCGCACAAACAAATATGTTGGCTCTTAATGCGGCTGTAGAAGCAGCAAGGGCTGGTGAGGCCGGTGCAGGTTTTGCAGTTGTTACCGAGGAGATTCGAATGTTAGCCCAGAAAACTGCTGAGGCAGCCACCGATATTCGCGAAATGATTGCAGAAAATATTGAGAAGGCTGAAGCCGGGGCAGAGGTCTCAAAAGAGATTGCTGGTCAAGTTACGGAATTGGAATCTTGGATCGGTGATGTTAATGTAGTGGGAGAGGAACAAATGAGACAGCTTGAGGAGCTGAAAGGCAATATCAGTAAAATTTCTGATACTTCAGATCACACTGCTAATATGGCCGAGAAAAATGCTGCTACATCCGAAGAGTTGCAAGGGCAAATGGCAGTACTAAAGACCGCCATTGATGACATTAACCAAAAAGCGACTTTAGAGGTCTAAGAGTTACCTTATTCATATTCTAAGATATCACCGGGCTGACAATCGAGTGCTTCGTAAATGGCGTTGAGCGTTGAAAAAACGGATAGCTTTGGCTTTGCCTGTTTTTGAGATGGAAAGATTGGAAATGGTAATGTCCACCTCTTCCGAGAGTTCGGTGAGCGTCATATCACGCTTAAACAGCATAAGATCTAAGTTTATTTAATTGCCATTATACGGTAAGGTTTTGTTCTTCATACAGGCGCATACCTTTCTCGAAAATATAGGAAACCAGCAGGACAGCCAATCCCGCCATTCCCAGCTTCCAAGCAATCGACGGCCATAGCAGAGAAATTGATTCCGGCAGCTGCATTTGTTGAATAGTGAGGTATGAAAGCCAGCCTATGCTATTGTTGTTTTATAGTAAGTTTAGTCAGGAGCAGTTTAGATAAAAAAAGAAAGCCCGACAGGGGTTGGGATCCTGTCAGGCTTTAAATCGAATTTAAGATTGGTGTTAATCGTCGTCGGGGCCACCCATCAGCGGTTCGTTCATAGCACGTATGCTGGCGTTGGGCAATCCTTCAGGATAGGCTTCTTTACACATGTTGAGGACCTCAACGGCCATCTCTACGTGTAGCTGTTTAGAGTCTTCATAAAACTCTTGCGCATCGTCACTGAGCTTGGGCTGGCCGTGTAGAGGCTTATCGCTGACACAAAGCATAGTGGCATTGGGGATGCGATAACGATAGCCGTTGGTGGCCACTGTAGCCGATTCCATATCAACGGCAATACTGCGACTCATATGGATTTGTTCTACTGTTCGACGTTTGATGAATTCCCAGTTTCGATTGGCGGTAGTAAAGATCGTGCCCATGCGATGATTCCTGTTGTATTTGTCCAGTACTTCTTTTAGAAACACATTCATCAAGTAGTTAGGAGTAATCGGAATATTAAGCGGAAGGATATCATCCAAAACACCGTCATTGCGCATGAATCCGGTAGCAAGGACAAAATCACCAATATCCTGATGGTTGCGCAGTCCTCCACAATGACCGACCATAATCATAGCATCGGGCCGAAGTACGGCTACGTGATCCGTAATAGTTTTAGCATTTGAGGGTCCAACGCCAATATTGATAAGTGTGACTCCCTTATTGTTATCAAGTTTATGATGGTAGGCCGGCATTTGAACGCCTTCCCGGGCAGGTGTTACGCAATCAGGAAACATTTCCTGAAAAACATCAACATGCATATCATAATTGGTAAACAGAATATAACGCTGAAAATCCTCGGGATCAGTGCCGGTATAATGCTCAAGTCGATTAAGCGAAATCTCTATTCGTTCAGGACTAAACAGGAATAATTTTTTTTGGGTAATATCCCAGTCGTCTTCATCGGTATTATCTAACAGATCGGGATCATTTAGCGGCAGTCGTTCACGCGATGGAATGATTTTTATGACCGCTCCTTTTTCGCCCAACTTTTTGAGTTCGCGCAGTAAATACCATCGAAAGGCTTCGGGCTTAGCCATTTCTCCTGTAATAATGGGATTGTGTTTGGACCACGATCGCTTGACCAGTAATTTGGGGTATTCACCGTTTTCATAGATGTTCTCCATCGCATCACAGGCATCAACCATGCGCTCGTGGAGTTCTTCTTGGGAGTTTACTTCTTCTGTTTCAAATTCAAATCGATCAGACATAAATCGTAACCTGTTAGCCTTATGAGTGAAAAATCATTCCAATTTACTATTGAACCGTGGTCGGTAGTCCATGAAAATAAGGAATATCATACACCAATTTTTAATCTTTTGCAGAGAAAAATGCAATTGGAAGCAAAGGAGGATAAAAGTGAAGGAGATTTTTATGTATTAGAGGCACCGGAATGGGTAAATGTAATCCCCATAACTAAAAATAAGGAGGTGGTGTTGGTTGAACAGTATCGGTACGGGATAGAGCAGCCAACTTTGGAAATTCCGGGGGGTATGGTTGATCCGGAAGAACAGCCGTTAGAATCCATTAAACGGGAGCTGGTCGAAGAAACAGGATATCGTTCAGCGAATTGGAGCAGTTTGGGAAAAGTGAGTTCCAATCCTGCAATCATGACTAATTATACGCATTTGTATTTGGCAGAAGGCTGTGAGCTAATAAGGTCCGAAAAGCCGGCAGGAGACGAGCATGAACGCATCAATGTACATCTATTATCGATGGATAAGTTTCTAAGCTATGTGGCTGACGGGACTATTCATCACAGTATTATGGTAGCAGCAGTAGCGCGGTTTCTGTTGAAGGACAGGCAAGAAGAGAAAAGTTAAAAGGATTGCCTTTCTTGCTTTTCACATCTTTGCTTATCTCCCTTCATCTAATCTTCAACTAAAAGCAGTACCTTCCGCAATCAAAATGATTTATTGCAGTATCTTGCAGATCACTTTATTATAAAAGATGCAATAATCATCAGATAAAGAACGAAAGTGACCGTATTTACAGTTAGTAGTTGCATCACATATCATAAAAATGATTTTGTAATACACATATGATTGACAAAGGAACACAGATTAAAACCGATTTTAAGCTCGATATCGTCAAGGACGGTGAAGAAAAAACTGTTGAGTTTAAGGATTTGTTGGATAGACCGACAATTGTATCGGTATATATGCGCAACAATACATCCGGCTGTGATAAGCAGAATAAAAGCTTGGCCGAGCATGCCGATTGGTTTGATGAGCAGGGATACAACCTTATAGCCATCAGCAAAGACAGTTGTGGATCACATAAAAACTACGCCGAAAAATTAGGTATTAATTATGTACTGGCATCCGATCCCGATTATAAATTTGCTCAGGCAACCGATTCTATTGTAGAGAAAAACATGTTTGGCAATAAATTCGAGGCGCCAACACGTTCTGCTTATGTGATCGACACAGACGGTACGGTCAAGGCCATTATTGAAAAAGTAAATACTAAAGATCATGCCTCCGAGTTAAAGGAAGTGATCAAGAATTTGTAGAAAACGAGGTTTATGAAGTCTCTTGTAATTGTAGAGTCACCCACAAAAATTAAAACGCTCAAGAAGTATCTACCTAAGGATTATACCATCGATTCGTCAATGGGGCATATCCGTGATCTTCCTGCCAATGCCAAAGAAGTGCCCAAGAAATTCAAAGGTGAAGAATGGGCAAACTTGGGCGTAAATACCGATGAGGGCTTTGAGCCACTATACGTTATTCCACGTGGTAAAAAGAAAGTTGTCACCCGTCTCAAGAAAGAGCTTAAGAATGCAGATGAGCTTATTCTCGCAACGGATGAAGATCGTGAGGGTGAGGCTATTTCGTGGCATCTAACGGAGCTATTGAATCCCGATGTACCAGTCAAACGCATGGTATTTCGTGAGATCACGGAGGAGGCAATTAAAGAAGCGCTTAATCATTTCCGTGATATCGATATGGATCTGGTGAATGCGCAGGAAGCTCGACGAATTATCGATCGCCTTGCAGGATATACTATATCACCATTACTCTGGAAAAAAATTGCGCCCGGCCTTTCTGCGGGACGCGTGCAGTCTGTTGCAGTACGATTTTTAGTTGAGCGTGAGCGAGAACGGATGAAGTTTCGTTCTGCTCGCTACTGGGATTTGAAAGCACAGCTACATAAACAAGATGAAAGCAATACCTTTGAAGCAGATCTTACCCATCTTGATGGAAAGCGACTGGCTTCCGGAAAAGACTTTGACGAAAATACCGGAAAGCTTAAAAAGCCCGAGAAAGTTGTTCTACTGGATGACAAAACGGCCGGAGAACTGCGCGATGATCTTGAAAAGGCAAAATGGGAGGTTTCCGAAGTTAAAAAGAATCGCCAGAAGCGAAATCCTTCGGCTGCCTTTATCACCTCTACCCTGCAGCAGGAAGCGAACCGTAAGCTGAATTTCTCAGCCAAGCGGACGATGGGTGTGGCGCAGAAGCTGTATGAAAATGGTTATATCACGTACATGCGTACCGACTCTGCTCGGCTATCAGGGCAAGCAATTAATGCGGCCCGCAATGCGGTAAAAGATGAGTATGGAGAAGAGTATTTATTTGATCGCCCTCGAAATTATGGGGGAGGATCTAATGCGCAGGAGGCTCATGAAGCTATCCGACCGGCCGGCAGCTATTTTAAGAAGCCGGAAGAGGCGGGACTCAGTGGTGACCAGTTTAGATTGTATGATTTGATCTGGAAGAGAACGATTGCTACCCAGATGGAGCAGGCCGAGCTTGAATTTACGAATGTTACAATCAAAGCTGAAGCCAATGGGAAAGTGGCTGAATTTAGGACTAGTGGAAAAACTATTGTATTCCCAGGGTTCTTTAGAGCATACGTAGAAGGCAGTGATGATCCTGATGCAGCGCTCGAAAATCAGGAGAAGTTTTTGCCTGAACTAAGCGAAGGTGAAGAAGTGATTGAAGAAGGGATTGAGCCTATATCTCACGAGACCAAGCCGCCGGCGCGATTTACCGAGGCAACACTGGTAAAAGAGCTTGAAAAGCGGGGCGTTGGTCGTCCGAGTACCTATGCATCTATCATTAGTACTATTCAGAATCGAGGATATTGTGAAGCCGATGGCAAAACGCTGGTGCCTACATTTACGGCCTTTGCTGTTACGGAGTTGCTCGAAGAAAACCTACATGATGTTGTAGACAGTGACTTCACGTCAGAAATGGAGACAAAACTGGATGAAATTGCCAGGGGCAAGTTGGATACAAAGGAATACTTGCAAACGTACTACAATGGAGAAAAGGGATTGAAGGCTAAGGTAGAGGAGCAGGAAGATGAAATTGATCCCAAAGAAGCCCGTCAGTTGGCCCTCCCGATTCAGGATCTTGAAGATATTCAGGTATTTGTGGGACGTTATGGTCCATATATCAAAAAGCAAGTTAATGGAGAAGAGTTAACGACTTCTATTCCTGAAAGTTGGAAGCCGAGTGATATTACGGTAGAGAAATTAGAAGAACTGATTAAGGCTGAAGAAGAAGGCCCTAAGTCTATTGGGAATCACCCCGAAACAGGAGAGCCGATCTATGTACTAAATGGGCGTTATGGTCCGTATGTGCAAGTTGGAGAACGGACTGAGGATAATAAGAAACCGGAGCGTGCATCATTGCTTAAAGATATGAAGCCGGAAGATGTGGACGTGGACTTGGCCTTACGATTGTTAGAATTACCACGACCGCTCGGTAAACATCCTGAGACAGGTGAGGTTGTTCGTGCAGGAGTAGGACGATATGGGCCTTTTGTAGTGCATGACGGCACTTTTGCCTCACTTCGAAAAAGTGATCATGTGCTGGATGTTGAGTTGGATCGTGCACTTGAGCTTCTGGAGCAGAAAAAGAATAAAAAGTCACGTAAGAGTAATGTTATCAAGGAGCTCGGNNGATTTTGATCCTGAAGACGTGAATATGGATATTGCGGTGCAGCTTATTACAGAGAAAGGAAAGTAGTGCGAGAAGAATAAAACGAGAAAAGTTCTAGTCTTATTACTTCTTGCTTATCAACTTTCTCCTGATGTAAAAATTTAACATGACAATAAGGTTCCAGTTTTCTAACTTGACAGGTCATGGAAAAACAATCAGATAGATATTTCAGCTATCCACCAAATCTTCACGAACTGGATTTGGCAACATTAGTTTCGATGTATCGAGATCGAGGGATTCCCAAAAAAACAAAACCCGGGGAGTATTTTGCCTGCACCGTAACCAATAAGCTTATTAAGGAAGGAAAATGGTGGTTTGGGCGGTATTACAGTCAAGAGGCCTGGGATGAGACACTGAGCCGAGGTTCGGAAGGTTTTCCGCTTACCGAAGTTGAAATGAATGTTTTGGGACTCGTGTATGCTGCTGATGAAGAAGCACCACGGCGCGATTATGTGGAGCAAAACTGCGGTGCTGTCAGCAAGCTTGCATATATGATTGTTAATGATTTAAAAGAGTTCGGCTTCTTGTCATTGGATGACCATGATCGGTTGCTTATTACTCCCCGTGGAGAAAAGGCACTGCAGGGTATTGCAAAACAAATTTATGGGAAGAAGTTTAAGCCCGGGATGCTTAAGGTTGAGCAGGGCGAAATTACCAATCCCAAGATTGAACGAGCCCCCAAGGAAGACAATGAACAGGCAAATCTCTTTTAGGTGCTTTCTAATAACCCATCCATAGCATTTTATAAGCGTTGGGATGTAAAGTGAAGGTAATCGTACTACAGATTATATAGCTCCAGGATCTTTGTATTCCAATTTTCTGATAGGTTTCTTGCTATTCCACCCTTCGGGCGCGGACACCAAAATCTACATTATCTTTAGTCCACTTGAGCCAGCGGTCTTGTTTAGCCAGAGAAGAATCTTGGAAAAAGATGGTGGAGTCGTTCCATGTTGACATAACTTCTGCACTTTGTGTCCATATCTTTGTTCGTCGACGAGGGATTTCAGTTCGCCATTTTTTACCGGTTACGGGATCGGTATAAAGTAATCGAATGGTAATATTCCGAGATAGTTTTTCCAGCGGACTTAATTTAATACTACGAAAATCAGTTTGCTCATTTTTTGTTATATCCGGAACCCCGTCACTTAGCATAACAATAGAAACAGGTCGTAATACAAGGTTTTTTGCACGAATTGTTTCGGCAATTTGTTCAAAGAAAGCATTGAAATCGGTAAGATCATTTTGTTTTTCTTTGGGAAAATATTCCCGGAGTTTTTCCTCAATCCCTTCCACAGATTTGTTTTCAAATACGTGAATAGGATAAAATGATTTGGGCTGGTTCGGTTTGGCCCCACCAATTGAGCTTACAAAAAGCTCATTGGGCTTTTCCAGCTCTCCCAAACCGTTTAAGTGTGCATAAATGTAGTTAGCTAAAAAGCTTATCGATTCATCATAGTGGCCGCTATTAACGTATGAGCCACTAACATCTACACCAATAAACAGAGATAATCGAGGATTAGGTTCACCCTCAAGGCTACATCCCGAAAAAATAACAGCCAGTACAGCTAATGCACAAAGTATACCTTTGGTTTTTTTGAGATACGTATTCATAATCAAAACTACTTTGAAGAAGTCGAGGTTTTTAGTTCCTCACTCTTTTTGGAGATGGTTTCGATGAGTACATTGCTTGGCTTAATGTCATCAAGTTTTTTAAAAGGAAGTTCAAATAGATGAGAACCACTAACCAAGAGTGTCAAAAAGTTGATCCCGGCAGCAATAATTTGCAGGGGTGGTAGCATAAAGGCTGCTAAAAGATCTTCGCCCTTTTGCTGTACCCAGTCGGCATCATCTTTCAGTTGTTGCATAAAGCCATTGGAAAAGTCCCAAGAAGTTTTTTTCTGTTTTGATTTTTTCTTAGAGGTGGTTTTCATATCTATCCCTTTGCCCTGTATAATAGACATAATGGTAGGCGTACCATATGCAGCAAAGAGAAACCACGAGAGGCTTCGAATACCAAACCACATGAAGGCAGCGACTGCAAGTATTCCCATCATGCTGATCTGAAAGTTTTCGGCATATAGTGAAAACCAAGGTACTAACGCATCCACAAATTCACGATAAAGAAATACGACTTCTACAAATAGTACAATGATTTCTATAGCACCTATACCAAGGATTTGAGAGATATCTTTTTCTTTTACCGAATCTACGAAGGTAGAAAGAACTGCGTAACTGCCCAATACAATGAAAAACAGAAAGGTGAAAAGTGGAATGCGTACCATTATTACTGATAGCTGCTCTCCCGTAATGTTAGACATCGTATCAAGTACAAGCGGGGTAGTTACATAGGTAAATATGATAGTTTCGACCAGTACCCAGAATAGCGTCAAGAATACGGCAATCCATGGCACCTTGGAACCTACGACTTTTTGTGAGGCTTTACCCAACATCTGGAAGGGCATGAGAATAATAGATTGAATCAGGGACCAAATCCCCAAGACAAGTGTTTTTAGGAGTTCCAAGAGGGCAACAACCAAGTAGAAGAAAAAACGGATAACCCCACCCCAGAACGAAACGATTGCTTTACCCAAATCCCACCAAGTGATGAAAAGAGTGATGATATAACTTTTTCTATTGTGTCGAAATATGGCTGTTAACAAGGCCGGAATGGTAATCCAGCAACCTAAGATAAAAGCAAAAGCCGGGAGCAGTAGAAATAAGCGCTTTGCAGCCATCAAGATAATTGGATCGCCGGCGGCCCATGTATATTCAATAAGTGCACCCTGAAAGAGTGCGGGAAAGAGCAATAAGTACAATAAGAATTTAGTAAATCCCGAATCATTAACCATAATACCCCTAATTTAGTCCGATGTTAGAGATTTTTACTTTTTATGGATACTGAGAGAAATTGTTCCCTGGTATCTTGCGGGTATTAATAAGAGAAGTGGTATACGTTTTTGTTACAAGAAGAGGAGGGCAGTAATATTAGAGTTGACTGCTTAAAACTATTTGTTTGGTATTGAAATATCGTATAAATCCTACAACACCTAAGGTGTTGTTAGTGATTTTGGAAGTGTTCGAAGTAAATAAATATTGGATTATGAAGGGGTTTAATATCCATTCTCTTTTACTGTATCCAAGGCATTGGATATCATCTCTGATAGTACGTCAACATAGCGTTCGCCTAATACTTCTCTTACTTGTTGGATGAGCCTCTCCCACTTCTGTTCAATATTTTTAGCGGTAGTTTGTCCCTCATTTGTACATACAATTTTGGTAGCTCGGCCTTCTGATTGTTTCTCAATGAGTTCACGGCGCTCCAGTTTTTGAACCAGCCGGGTTATGGTAGATGGTTTTAAATGAAGCATTTTTGCCAGTTGACTGGGTTGAATACCAGGATTTTTATTGACTAAATGAAGTAGCAGGGCGTGTGAAGAAGATAAGCCAACTGTTTCAAGTAATTTATCAGCCTGGTTTCCCAGCTTGCGGGCAAATGCAGAGGTAAGAAAAAAGATGTTATCTTCTGTTAGGTTTTTAGCCATACGCTATAATTTAGTTGAGCATACAAATAAAAAATAGTGAAAAGTTACGTCTTTTCAAGCAAAATGCACAAAAGCCACAGATAGTTGAGTTTGCCTGCACTTATTGGGTATTCAGGTGAGGTAGTTTTGGAGTTAGTGATTTACTTCAACGTCCCAGATACGATTACAATAATCTTTAATGGAGCGATCAGATGAAAAATGTCCCATATTAGCTACATTGATTATGGCCTTTCGATTCCAATCAAACTGATCGCGGTAATTCTTTTCTACCTCTTTCTGTTTCTCTACATATTTGCGGTAATCAGCCAGTACCATAAAGTAGTCACCCTGATTTAGCAGTGCATTTGTTATGGGATGAAAGAGTTCGGGATTTTCGGGGCTGAAATACCCTTCGTGAATCTGGTCGATTACTTGTTTGAGTTCCTCATCAGACTCATAAATTTCCTGTGGATTATATCCCTGAGCTCGTACTTCTTCGATTTCGTCTACGGTATGTCCAAAGATAAAGATGTTATCTTGACCGACTTGCTCTCGGATTTCAATATTAGCACCGTCCAGTGTACCGATGGTCAAGGCTCCATTTAGGGCAAACTTCATGTTCCCGGTTCCGGAGGCTTCCATGCCTGCAGTAGAGATCTGTTCGGACAAGTTTGCCGCAGGAATCATTTTTTCGGCCAGTGATACACTGTAATCCGGCAAGAATAAGACCTTAAGTTTAGGAGCTACTTCGGGGTCATTGTTAATTACTTCGGCTACATTATTAATCAACTTAATATGCAACTTTGCCATTGTATAGCCGGGAGCTGCTTTTCCTGCAAAGAGCAGGGTTCGCGGTTCGATGTCTGCATTGGGGTCGTCTTTGATACGATTATAAAGTGTGATGGCATGCATTAATGCCATAAGCTGACGCTTATACTCGTGAATCCGCTTAATCTGGATATCAAAAATTGATTTTGGGTTTACGGTTACGCCCATGGTGTCCTTAATATAGTCAGCCAGCTTCTGTTTGTTGCTCAGTTTAATTTCCCTGAATGCCTCTTGAAACTCTTTATCCTCGGCAAACTTTTTTACTTCATGCAGCTGATCCAAATGCGTAATCCAATCGTCTCCAATGCGATCAGAAATCAAGTCGGCCAGCTCACGATTACATTGTCGGAGCCAACGGCGGGGCGTGATGCCATTTGTTACATTGGTAAATTTTTCGGGATAGTGGTCGGCAAAATCTTTGAAAATGGTTTTCTGCATCAAATCACTGTGCAGCTCTGACACTCCGTTTACCTTTTTTGCGCCAATGATACCAAGATTTCCCATCCGCACGCGTGCATCCATCTCATTGCTTATTACCCGCATCCTATTCTTTTTGTCGCGATTATCCTCGGAAATATCAATAGAATTTAAAAATCTCCGGTCGATCTCCCGGATAATCTGCACATGACGTGGTAACAGGTTTGACATCAGCGAAAGCGGCCATTTTTCAAGCGCTTCGGGCATTAGGGTATGATTGGTGTAGTTAATCGTTTGTGAAACGATATCCCACGCCGGTTCCCATTCCAGCCCTTCCAGATCCATCAGCATGCGCATAAGCTCGGGAATTGCTAAATTTGGATGGGTATCGTTGCATTGTACTGCCATTTGATCGGGAATCTTACGAAGATCGTCAAATTGTTTTTTAAAGCGATTCATGGCATCCTGCAGCGATGCAGAAACTAGGAAGTACTCCTGTTTAAGCCGCAACTCTTGTCCCTTAAATACTTTGTCATTGGGATAAAGTACCCGTGATATATTTTCTTCAAGCAGATTGCTGCGTACCGCTTCTATATAATCTCCCTGGTTAAAACTTTTAAGATCAAAACCCTCGTCAGAGGTTGCTTTCCAGAGGCGAAGGTTGTTTACTACATCATTCTGGAAGCCGGGAATAGGGGTATCATAAGCCAGCGCCGTTACATTATGGGTATTCACCCAGTCGTAATGCAATCGACCATTGCTGTCTTCACTAACTGAGGTTTCTCCATAGAACTGTACATTAAATTTTTTCTTGGGACGTACGACGCTCCATGGATAACCATATTGCAGCCACATATCGGGTTTTTCAATCTGCCAGCCATCTTCTATATCCTGATCAAAAATTCCGTAATCATAACGGATGCCATATCCCAGTGCCGGTACGCCAAGTGTAGCCATAGAATCAAGGAAACAGGCTGCAAGTCTACCAAGCCCGCCATTTCCAAGACCGGCATCAACTTCGGCTTCGCGCACTTTATCATAATCAAATCCTACGTCTTCAATAGCTTCGGCCGCTACATCCTGCATGCCCAGATTAATGAGCATGTTATCCATCAATCGGCCAATCAGGTACTCCATCGACAAGTAATATACCCGCTTGGATTCATTCTGATAATAGCTTTGCTGGGTGTTGATCCAGCGGTCGTGAAGACGATCCATTACGGCCAATACTACACTCCGATATTGATCCCAATCTGTGGAAGAAAATTTATCTTTAGCTAAGGTATAGTGCAGATGTTGTTTAATATCTTCTCGAAAGGAATCAACATCCATTCCGGTTCGGGGGTTGAGCGTGGTATTGGTTGACATCAATGGAAGCGGTTATGTTGCTGAATTAGTGACAAATTAAGTAATGAGGAAAATACAAGAATTAAAAGTACAAAATGAAGGAGGTGTAATTATTTTGAATGTTCTGGAATAGGCTCAGAAAAGCAACTAAAGTGATAGACCGAGTATACTTTTTATTATACGAGTGGACGTTTGGATCTAATAAAAATCTATGCTTTTCGATAAATTCCATAATCAGGTTCAAAGCCGGGACGGGTCATATTCGTAGGGAAATCTAGCTCCAGCAATCCTTTATAAGCATTAGTAGCTACGAAATCCTGCTCAAAAATGCCATACACGGCCGATCCACTCCCGGTCATCGAAGCATAGGTGGCCCCAAATTCATACATCTGGTCCTTCATATTTCCGGACACGTTTATACGCGGGAATACTGATTTCTCCAGATCGTTATTGAGGATAAACTGCCATTCGTCGATATCTTCTTCGGTAAGTATCTCTTTTAGGTTGAATTCCGGATCAGGGTTGGGTACACAGTTTTGATAAGCTTCGGCTGTACTGCTCTGCTCATTCGGGAAACAGGTAACGATCCAGAAATTAGGTTGTAAGTCCAGCTGTTCTATTTCATGACCGATACCTTTGGCAATGCCAGTTTTTCCTTTGATAAAGAAGGGGACATCGGCTCCAAGATCGCGACTCAGATCGATAAGCTCATCGTCGGTAAGTCCCAACTCTTCGATCTTATTCAACATCCGCAGAGTAAGTGCCGCATTACTGCTCCCCCCACCAAGTCCGGCTCCAGCAGGAATGCGCTTGTCCACGCGAATTAGGTAGTTATGTTGGAGCCCGATGTATCGATCAAGGGTTTCAATGGCTTTGTTGATGAGATTAGTGTCATCAGTCGGGATATTCTCATCATCCATTTCCAGCTTCATTTTGGGAGCTTGTTTTATCTCAAAATGATCACGCCATTCCAAAAAACACATCCCGGTTTCAATGGCGTGGTAACCGGTGGGCAGCCGTTCCAGGACGTGTAACCCTAAATTAATTTTTGCATAGGAATCGGCAATCCAGACGTCGTTAGCCATAAAGTTGTGTTTAATTCTTTTCTAAGAACTGATCTTTAATGTCCATCATATAGTTATAAGCAGCGTCGTGTTCGTTGGGAATCTCCCCATCCAATATAGCTTCTTTTATCGCATCTTTTATATCTCCAATTACAGGTCCAGGATCCAGATCTAAGGCTTCCATGATTTCATCTCCGCCAATTGGATTGGTCCAGTTGCGGATGCGATCTTTCTTTTCAACCTCTTCAATTTTCTTTTCCACATAATCAAAGTTGCGATTGTACTGTCGAACCTTATAGTCATTTTTACTGGTGATATCGGCCCGGCAAAGGGTCATCAGATCATCAATGTCATCGCCGGCTTCATAAATAAGACGACGAACAGCACTGTCGGTGACATCATCAGAAACAAGAGCAATGGGACGTAGGTGTAGGCGCACTAACTTGCGGACATACCGCATTCGTTCGTCGAGCGGTAATCCCAGTCGCCGAAAAATAGGTTTCACCCATTTGGCACCCAGCGCATCGTGACCGTGAAAGGTCCATCCTGTTCCTTTAACAAATTTCTGCGTAGCCGGTTTAGCAATATCATGCATTATGGCTGCCCACCGAAGCCAAAGGTCTCCGCCCATTTCAGCAACATTATCGAGTACTTTTAACGTGTGCCAAAAATTGTCCTTATGACGAACGCCACGCACTTCCTCAACCCCGTGCAGTTCTACCATCTCGGGGAAGAAGTGTTCAAGTAATCCCGTTTTAAATAGGTGATCAAATCCGATAGAAGGTTTATCGGACAATACAATTTTATTAAGCTCTTCAATTATGCGCTCTTTGGAGATGATCTCAATGCGCTCAGCCATTTCTTCGATACCACGATATGTCTGTTCTTCGATATCAAATTGTAGCTGTGTGGCAAAACGTATGGCCCTCATCATTCGCAAAGGATCATCTTCAAAGGTTTTCAGGGGATCTACCGGGGTGCGAATGAGTTTCTTCTTGAGATCTTGTATTCCGCCAAAGGGGTCTACAAGTTGTCCGTAGTTTTCCTCGTTTAGTGACCAGGAAAGGGCATTGATCGTAAAGTCACGTCGCAGTTGGTCATCTTCCAGCGTGCCGTCCTCTACAAGAGGTTTCCGGGAATCACTGCGGTAACTTTCTTTGCGTGCTCCCACAAATTCCAGATCCATGTTATTATGCCTGATGTGCGCAGTGCCAAACTGCTTATATACCGAAAGGTTATCGGCATTTAGGCGGTCGGCAATTTCTCTGGCCAGATCAATACCCGACCCGACTGTGACAAAGTCAATGTCCAGTTTATCGGCATCTTTGGTACGATTGAGGTAGAAATCGCGCACATATCCGCCAACGACATATACCTCCTGATCAACCGTTTTTCCGGCTGCTGATATTTCTTTAAATACTTTCTGATGCTTTGGAGGGATATCTTCCACTTCGTTGTCTTTCATTAATTACTTGTCATAAAACGAGCGTAAAAATAAGAACAAATACACTTGCTTTCAGGTATTCTTTGCGTAATCTTTTAGCCCTGTTATNNCTGCTGGTATCTTTGATTTCCCTTTCTCTCAAAGTTACGGGCTTTGGTATTACGGGGTCTAATACTGCCTTGTCGGATGCTGCAGAGTCTGTAATTCATGTTCTTGCTGTGGCATTTGTTTATTATGGATTGCTTTTGAGTACAAAGCCTGCAGATGAGAAACACCTTTACGGTCACGAACGTGTCGAATTTCTGTCTGTGGGCGTTGAGGGTGCTGTTATCACTCTTGCAGGCATCACAATTATTTATCAATCCGTCGAAAACTATCTCTATGGATATAATTTGCGCGAGCTCATGACTGGTGTTTACCTGATTGGTGGTGCGGGCGTTGTGAATCTCGCCTTGGGCAGCTACCTATTAAAAGTCGGACAACGCGAAGAGAATATGATTGTTATCAGTAATGCCAAACACACTCTTACTGATGTTTGGACCAGCGCCGGAGCGGTTGCTACACTGCTCATCATTAAGTTTACTAATTTCCTTATTCTGGACTCTGTGGTCGCTATATCCCTGGCCTTTTATATCATGTATGAGGGCTTTAAGCTACTGAAATATTCAGTAGATGGACTAATGGATTCCCGTGATCCGGAGGTAGATAAAGCTATTCGTAAGGAATTATCCAAGGAGTTGCCCGGCTCTATGATCAATGTGCATAATTTACGGCATCGTACAACCGGCAGTACAACATGGATTGAGTTTCATGCCATATTTGAGGAAGAGGTTAATTTGGAGCAGGCTCATGATGAGGCGACGCTCCTTGAAAAACGACTTATCAATGCCGTTAAGGGAGATGTTATTGTCACCATCCATCTGGAGCCGGAGGGTAGTCACGAAGAAGTGCACGATACGCTAAAAGATGCTGATCAAAATCGCCCGCTCGAGGATTTTATTTGATAGTGAATAATAGTGAGTGATGAGATGTCAGCATATAGTAAACCAACTCTCGATACTTGATATGGTTTTAAGGGAGTTTTTCTTTTTCGTAACTGTGAGTAGTGGCTTTAATAAAAAGCGCGGGATTTAACCCCGCGCTTGTGATATTGAATTAAACTTCAACGCCTATCTTCGAGTGATCTCCCAAGTGTACTTCTTGGTCTACGTTTTTCAATTCTACATGCCGACCAATGGTAGAGTCCTCGATCTTGCAGTCTTCGAGCTGAGCATGCTCTTGAATAAGGCTGTTTTTGACGGTGCATTTCTTAAGGGTTGACCCCTCAGCAATACTGGCTTTTGGGCCGATAATACAGTTTTCAAGCTCTACATCATCTCCAATATAAACAGGCGGGATAATCTTGGTACCGGGAAAACGATCTTTGTCAACTTCTTCGTATTCTTTCTTGGTAATAATTCCAGAGGTTTCCAGCCAAGCGGGTAGCGTACCGCAATCCAGCCATTGATCTACAGTTGCCTTCTTAAATACTTTGTCATCTTTCAGCAATCGGTCAAGAGCATCCGTAAGCTGAAACTCGTTCCCTTTACCACGGATATCATTATCTAAAAGGTATTCGATCTCTTTCTTAAGTTCGGCACCATCCTTAAAGTAGTACACGCCAATGATTGCGAGATTTGAAATCGGCTCGTCAGGCTTTTCTACGAAATCAGTAATTTTGCCTTCCTTTTCAACGGCAACGCCAAAGCGAGAAGGATCTTCCACTTCTTTTAGCCAGACAACGCTGTCGGCATCTTCAATAGAAACCGAACCTTCCATATCAAAAATGGTATCGGCAAAAACAATAATGCATTCTCCATCCAGATCTTCTTCGGCACAATATACGGCATGGGCTGTTCCTTCAGCATTTTTCTGCACCCTAAAGGTAGCCTCTGCATTCTGGCGATCACTCATCGCTTTTAGAGCATCTTTAATCTCTTGGCCGAAATCAGGACCAAGGATAAAAACAATTTCATCAATGTTGCGATCAAGCGTGCGCGCAAACGTCTCTACAAT
>JABAHQ010005230.1_pt1 | contig 17741 bp, 11 predicted proteins | sample 7062091 | NCBI WGS metagenome assembly JABAHQ01 (sample SAMN14534359, study PRJNA622989) | marine sediment metagenome | biome: marine biome [ENVO:00000428]; feature: marine pelagic biome [ENVO:01000023]; material: deep marine sediment [ENVO:00002113] | place: India: Gulf of Kutch | collected...
TAGCCAGAGGCCGCCTCTTCCATGCCGGCTCCTGCGGCCGGGTCGAGTGGACGCCTTCTTTCCGGGCTCCCGTCCGCGTCGACGATCCAACCCGGCTCGCTCCGCCCGAAAATCGAAGCGCGGTCCCCATTCCTCCGAAGACCGTCCCGGAGCGCCGGAGAACATTGATCACAGTCGTCGGTAGCAGGGAAGCTGGAACGACCCTGACAGTCCCGCCCATTCCGTGAACGAGGGTCCTCCCCATGAACCAGAACAGGTGGCCCCGGATTTCCTCTTCCACTCTCGCAGACCAGGTCTACACGGTGGTCCGCAACCGGATCATGGACGGAGACATGGAAGCCGGGAGCTTCGTCCGGGAGCAGGAGATCAGCGACGCCATGGGGGTCAGCCGGACCCCGGTTCGGGAAGCACTCGGACGCCTGGCCTCCGAGGGATTTTTGGAGCGGATCCCTCACCGGGGCTTCCGGGTGCCGGAGGAGTCGGTCTCCCGTCTCCTGGATCTCTATCCCATCGTCTCGGCCCTCGAGCTCCTGGCCGGCCGCCTCGCCTTCCCGCGGGTGACGGAAAGCGACCTTCGTGACCTCCGACGCATAAACGATGACCTCCGGGAGGTGGCCGAGGACAGCGACAACGACGTGGAACGGGCGATCGACCTCAACAACCAATTCCACGCCCTGATTTCCGAGGCCAGCGGCAACGAGAGGCTGGCGGACCTGCTCGAGGACTTCCGGACCCAGCTCCGCCGTCTCGAGTCGTGGTACTACTCCTATCCCGAGCACACCCGGAAGTCGGTCCGGGAGCACGACGCCCTCATCGACGCGCTGCGCACCGGGGAGTTGGACAAAGCGCTGGCGATCTTCGAGCGCAACATGAGCCTCACCATGACCACCCTCCTGGCGGAGACCGGTCGGGACCAGGACGGAATGCCCACCATGCCGCCCCTGGAGCTCGTCGTCGACGGCACCGGCGGTTCGGACGAGTGAGGACCAGGCAGGGCTTCGGCTCTACGCCTCGTGGACGGTCCACCCGCCCACGACCGTCCGCACCACCTGGATCTCCTTGATCGTGTCGGGATCCACCTCGTGGGGATCCCGGGCCAGCACCACGTAATCGGCGTATTTCCCCGGGGTGATCGATCCCTTCACGTCCTCCTCGAAGGAGGCGTACGCGCCGTTGATCGTGCCGACGCGAATCGCCTCGTCGACGCTGATCCGCTGGTTGGGGCCCCAGACCCTGCCCTCCACGTCCTTCCGGGTCACGCAGCTCTGGATCGCCATGAGGGGCGGATAGGGCCCCGGGACGTAGTCGGACGCTCCGGCGGCGGGAATCCCGTGATCCAGGAACGAGCGGTGGGCGAACATCCACCGGAGCTTCTCCTCTCCGTACTCCCCCCACTTGTCGCCGTGGTAGTGGACGTAGGTCCAGAACGGCGTGGGGATGAAGCCCCCCTCCTTGATCCGGCGCAGGATCTCGGGGTTCACCAGGGTGCAGTGCTCGATCCGGTGGCGGGGGTCGGGCCTGGGCCAGTTCCGCTGGGCCCGCTCGTAGGCGTTCAGCACCAGCTCGATGGCCACGTCGCCGTTGGCGTGGATGCCGATCTGCCAGTCGTTGCGGTGGGCCTCCTCGACGACTTCGTTCGTCTCCTCCTGGGTCATGGTGAGAATCCCGTAGTCGTCAGGACGGCCCACGTAGGGCGTGCTCATGGCCATGGTGCGGCCCGATGCGGAGCCGTCGACGCCGTACTTCACCCCGCCCACCTTCAGCCACGGACCGCCGAACCCCGTGTAGACCCCGGCCTCCCGGAGTCCCGTATAGGCGCCGGATCTCCCCGACACGAGCATGTACATCCGAAAGCGCAGCTCTCCGTTGCGCAGGGCGTCGTGGTAGGCGACGAGATCGTAGGGTTCCGCGTTGTCGTCGTGGATCGAGGTGAGACCGGTGGCGGTCATCTGCCGTGAGATCAGGTCCACGGCCCGTCGCCGCTGCTCCCGGGTCGCGTCCTCCTCGCCGGGCACCAGGTCGCTGAAGGCCCGGTTGGCGGTCTCGGCCACCTTCCCGTCCAGCACCCCGTCCCGCCGGTAGAAGCGTCCCCCCGGGGGATCGGGGGTGTCGACGGTGACGCGGGCCCGCTCGAAGGCGAGGGAGTTGTACCAGTTGATGTGCCCACCCCGGTGCATGACCTTGACCGGGTGGTGCGGAACCCACCGGTCCAGGTCCTCCCGGGTGATCTGCCGTCCCTCCCGAACCTTGGTGTCGTCGTACTTGTAACCCACCACCCACTCCCCCGGCGGCGTCTCCGCGGCCTTGGCCCGGAGCCGCTCCGCGATGGCGTCCAGGGAGCGCACGTCCAGGTTGGCCATGGTGAGCTCCCGGATCCCACCGGCCCCGGCGCTGTTGTGGGTGTCGATGAACCCGGGGGTCACCGTCATCCCTCCGGCGTCCACGACGTCGGTGTCCGGTCCGGCGAGGTTGCGGACGTCCTCGCCGGAACCGACCGCCGCGAAGTAGCCGTCCTTCACCGCGAACGCCTCGGCCCGGGGCCGATCGTCGTCCACGGTGTAGACCCGGGCGTTCACGAGCACCAGGTCCGGGGCGAGGACACCCGCGCGAACCTGACGCAGGCGCTCGGCCGCCTCCCTCGGGTGGGCGGGGCTCCCCCCCGCCCCCTCGGATCCGAGGCCCAGGCCCGCACCGGCGGCCAGGGTCGCGCCCAGCCCTAGAAACTCCCCGCGGGTGTACGTTCTTCCCTTCTCGTCGTTCATCGGCCACTCCTCCGAGAGATCGTCCGAGCCTCGGGCCGCGCCTGGCTGCGGTCTTCCCATCAGCTCCCGGCCAGCCCCGTGTACGAAACGCTGAAGAGCAGGGCGTGCTTCACCGCGGCCCAGATTCCGTCGATCGCTTGGCTCCCGGTGACCGTGTGGTTCGCCGTCCTGCGCCGGACGTCCGACTCCAGGGGAAGCTCGTCGCCCCGGGTGACGTCGCCGCCGAGCCGGTCCACGACGTCTCCACGGATCGACATCGCGGGCATGCCGTTCCGTATGGCTCGCACGCAGTCGCCGCATCCCCGGGTCGGGACGATGTAGCCGTCCGAGCCGTAGAGGGCTTCGGCCGCGGCGGCGGCGGTTCGGGCCGGTTGGTTGTCCGTCCGGTCCCAGCCCTCGATCGGCTCCTCCTGGCCGTTGTAGTTGTTGATCGTGTAGTGCCACTTGCAGGTGGGCCCGAAGCGGGCGCACTCCTCCTCGGCGATCCCCATGATCTGCTCGTGGGCCTCCCAGAGGCGGTCCTCGGTCGAGGTGTGCATGTCGAAGCGGACCCAGGCCTCGTAGGCCACGCCGTTCAACGTGTTGGAGCCCTGGATCTGGGAGGGGTTGACGTAGAGAAGGCCCTCGGGACGCACCTGGGCGGCACCACGGTCCACCAGCCGGGGATCCCGCACTTCGTCGGTGATCCGGGCCAGGATCTTGCCCAGGACGTCCACCGCGTGCCAGGGGCCCCACTCGCTGCGATCGATCGGCGCGAATACCCGTAGCTGAGGACGGTGGCGCATGTCCGTGCCCCCGGTGCTGACGCCGCTCCCGCCGCTGCCGTGGAGCTGGACCAGGATGTCCCCGTCCCGCCAGTCGATGTTCTGGGGATAGTTGGACCGGACGAAGAATCCGGCGCCGGGGCTGGCGTGGTTGTGCAGGGGCTCCTCGTTGGTGAAGAAGACGAACCAGATGTCGCCCTCGGTCCGGATCCCCGCCGCGTTGAGAGCCCGCAGGACCGTGAGGACCTGGACGGTCCCGACCAGGTCATCGGAGGCCGCCGGGCACCAGACCCTCCCGTCCGCCACGAACGCCTCCACCGGCTGGTCCTTACCCCAGCGATGGATGTTGTCGTGGTGGGCGTTCAGCACCACCGTCGGGCCGTCGCCCACCCCGGGGCGGATCCCGATCACGTTGGTCTCGTCGTCGATGTGGACCTTCTCCAGACCGTACATGAGGAGGATCTGACGCAGGAGGTTCGAGCGGTAGATCTCGTCCTCGGAGGGGCCGTTGGCGTTACAGACGCGCAGGAACTCCTGGACGGTCTCGTCCCTGGAGCCCTCGACGTACTCCATGGCCCGCTCCATCTGCTCGCTGGTCAGGACCTCCCGGACCACCCGGAGCTCCTCGGTGAAGTCCGGATAGACCGGAGGCTGGTCCTGGGCTTCCAGGGGGGTCCACGGGGCGGCGAGGAGCAGGGCGACGGCGAGAGCCGCCGGGCCCGAGGGTCGCGCTTGGAGCATGGAATCCTCCGAATCGGATGCGATGGGTGGAAGCGAGAGCCGTGGCGACCGACGGCCACCGGGCCGGGTCCGTCGCCCGGCGAGGAGGACGCGTCGGGAGCCGGAGCCCCCCCGGCCTCACCCGCCGGGGGGCATGAGCGGAAGCACCACGTGGGAAGGATGCCGCCGGTCGTGGTGAATCGTGTTGATGGCGCTTTCGATCCGGACGCCGGTCTCCACCGGCTCGCCGGTGTTCGGGTTGACGCTGTACTCGGGGAAGTTGCTGCTCGAGACCTCGATCCGGATCCGGTGGCCCTCCTGGAAGAGGGTGGCCGTGGTCCAGAGGTCCACGGTCACCTGGTGGACCCGGCCGGGCTCCATCCTCCGGGGCTCGGCCGTGGAGTCCCGGTAGCGGGCCCGGATCATCCCGTCGGCCACGTCGAGGGCGTAGCCCGAGGGATAGTCCTCGTTGGCCGGGTAGACGTCGACCAGCCGGGCCGTGAAGTCGGTGTCCGGGGCGGTGGACGCGACCCAGAGCCTCACCTCGACGGGGCCGACCACCTTCACGGCGCGCTCCAGCGGAGGGGTCTCGAAGACCAGGACGTCACCCCGGGCCGCGACGGGGAGAGCGTCGTCGCAGTTGAAGACCTGGGGGCGGCAGCGGCGGTCGTAGGGGCCGGAGGGCACGACGTCTCCCCCGGAGAGGATCCGTCCACCGAGGGTGGGCACCGGGACTTCCGGATCGAAGCGGTAGGAGGTCGTGGACTCGCCGACCGACGGCCGGGAGGGACCCAGGCCCCCGCCTTCCTGCAAGTAGTAGGGGGTGGGCTCGACGTCGGGAGGCGGCCACGCCTCGGCCCACTCCCAGCGGCCGCCGTGACCCAGATGGCCCCCGGGGGTCATGGCCCCGCCGCCGCCGCCCATGACGAAGATCAGGACGGGGGGCTCGTCCAGGACGCCGGTGTCCTCCCCCTTCAGCACCTGATCGAACCACCGGACCCGGAGGGCGTTGTAGTCCACCCGGGCGGCCTCGCCGAAGTCCACGTCGCCCGTCACCTGCCGGTCGATGTTGCCGGGTCCGTGGATCCAGGGGCCCACGATGAGCTTCACCGGGCTCGAGCGCCGCTCGGCGAACGCCCGGTAGTTGGTCATCGTCCCCCGATGGATCCCGTCGAACCACCCTCCCAGATAGTAGGCGGGCACGTCCGGGAAGTCGTCGTAGCGGCTCTCGAACTCGTAGCCGTTCTTTCTCCAGTAGTCGTCCAGGTCCGCGTGAAGGACCCAGTCCCGGTACCACGCGGCCACCTCCGGGTCCGGCTCCAGGGCGTGGAGGAGATCAGGGGGAGGGCGCTGGAGCCAGTGCCGGAAATCGGCCTGGGCGCGCTCGAAGTGCCGGGCCACCACCGGATCGGAGAGGGCGAAGTCACCGGTGGCCGCCAGGCCCAGAGCGTAGCCCACGTTGTGGGTGAGCTTGAAGGCGCCCCCCTGGGATTCCACGTCTTCGTGGTAGCTCGCCGTCCCTTCCCGGACGAAGTAGCCGCTCCACCCGGACGGGCTCAGGGCGCCGAGGGCGTGGAGGGTCGCCGCCGAGTACGAGCCGCCGATCGAGGCCACCTCACCGTTCGACCACTCCTGCCGGGCGATCCACTCCACGGCGTCGTAGCCGTCGGGACCGTCGTTCACGTAGATGTAGAACTCGCCCTCCGACTCGAAGCGGCCCCGGATGTCCTGGATCACCGTCACGTAGCCCCGGGAGGCGAAGTACCGCCCCACGTCCCGGAAGCGCTGGCCGTTCTTGCCGTACGGCGTGCGCTCGATGAGCGTGGGGAACGTCCCCGGGACACGCTCCCCGTCCTCGGCCGGGAAGTAGACGTCCGTCGCCAGTCGGGTCCCGTCCCGGGCCGGCACCATGACGCTCTTGGCGACGACCACGCCGTATTCGGCGGGTCGGGCGCCCCAGACCTCGGGACCCTGGGCCCGGAGCTCGCCCGCCCCGGGGACCAGGAGCAGGACCACGAGGAAAAGTGGGAGGTGCCCGCGGAGGAGACTCCGCGAGGGTCGGGGATCGGAGAGGGGCATGGTGTCCTCCGGGCTCGGGCGGATCGTCACTCCTCGTCGGCCACCCGGTCGCCGGACGCGGACCAGATCACCTCCCCGCCCACGATCGTCCGTTCGACGGGGAGGTAGCGGATGTCGTCATCGTCCACCGTCATGTAGTCGGCCCCGAGCACGGCGAAGTCGGCCAGCTTTCCGACCTCGATGGTGCCCTTGACGTTCTCGTCGAAGGTCTGGTAGGCGGGCCAGTAGGTGTGGAGCCGGAGGGCCGTCTCTCGGCTCACCGCCTCTTCCTGGGCCCCGTAGACCCGGCCGTCCCATCCCTTCCGGGTGATGCCGGTCCAGAGGGTCACCGAGGGACCGTAGGGCGCGCCGTCCGAGCCCCAGCTCACCCAGACGCCCGCGTCCAGGACCGAGCCGGTGGGGTTCTGGGTGGCCTCCCGCCGCTCCGAGAGCGCCTCCTGGGCGTAGGATCCCAGCCCCACCGTGAAGGAGGGCTGGCTCGCGACGCCGATCCCGAGGCGGGCCATCTTCTCGATCGTCTCGCGGGGCGGATTCACCGCCACGTGATGCAGGTAGTGGCGGTGGTCTTCCCGGGGCATCTCCTCGAGGATGCGCTCCATCTGGTCCACGACCATGACCACCGCGGCGTCGCCCATGGTGTGGATCCCGAGCTGCCAGCCCAGCTCATGGGCCCGGCGCGCCACCGGATAGAAGGCCTCCTTCGGAATCCGGATGACGCCGGTGAAGCCCGGGCGGTTCTCGTACTCCTCCGTCGACCAGAAGACGGGGGCGCTCAGGCCGCCGTCGATGCTCATCTTGATGGCGCCGACCTTCAGCCGGTCGTTGCCTAATCCGGTCACGTAGCCCAGGGCCTCCATCTCCTCGATCGACTCCCGGACGCCCCGCTTCAGGTCGTCGTAGGTGTCGTAGCCCGGGCTCAGCCGGACCTGCATCGTGGCCCGGGGCACCCGGGCACCGTACTCCTCGTAGAACTTCTGCATCTGCCGGACCCCCTCGCCGGGTCGGATGCCGGCAATATTCATGCTCGTGACGCCCTGGGAGGCCATCTCCATCATGAAGGCGTAGATGTTGCGGAGCTCCTGCTCCGGGTCCAGGTCGGTCCTTCGGCGGTCCGGGGCCACGTCCTCCACCAGCCGGTGGGCCGCGTCGTAGAGGACGCCGTTGGGCTCCCCGTCCTCGAACTTCTTCACCTCACCGCCCTCGGGCGACCGGGTGCCCCGGTCGATCCCGGCCATCTCCAGCGCCGTGGAGTTCAGGATGATCGTGTGGGGCCCCCGGTCCAGGAGGATCGGATGCCGGGTGGTGGCCTCGTCCAGGTCGTAGCGGGTGGGCAGCCCCCGGTTCGGCCAGATCTCCCGGCTCAGGGATCCAGTGATCCACGCCCCCTCGGGCGTCCGCTCGGCCTGCTCCCGGAGCGCTTCCTGGAGCTCGGCGATCGTCGTCACGCCCCGGATCCAGTCTTCGACCTGCCCGATCAGCCCGCCCTTCCACTCCTGGAGCGGATCGTCGGAGCTGCTGCGGACGTGGACGTGGTTGTCGTTGAAGCCGGGGACCATCGTCTTCCCCTCCAGGTCCACCCGGCGGGTGATTCCGGAGGCCAGCGCCAGGACTTCCTCGCTCGAGCCCACGGCGACGATCTTGCCGTCACGCACGGCCACCGCCTCCACCACGTCGCCGGACTCGTTGGCGGTGACCACCTTGCCGTTGTGATAGACGAGCTCCGGTGCGAGTGCGTCCCGGGGCCCCTCCCCGGGGAAAGCCTCGCACGCCCCCAGGGCAAGGGCGAGCGTCGCCGCGCAGGCGAGCCAGAGTCTATCGTGCATGGGGCGTCCTCCTCGAAGTGTCGTCATCGGCTCGCGGCCGTCGCCGTGGCCTCCCGTCGGAAGACCTCTTCGCCGGCGATGTAGGTCAGATCGACCGGGATCTCCGCGATCCGCCGGGGGTCCACGGTCAGGGGATCCTCGGCCAGGACTACCAGATCGGCCAGCTTTCCCGCCTCGATCGTCCCCTTCACGTCTCCGTCGAAGTTGAGCTCGGCCACCGCCCGGGTGTGGAAGCGCAGCGCCTCCTCGACCGTCACCGCCTCCTGGGGGCCGTAGACCCGGCCGTCGAATCCGATCCGGGTGACGGCCGCCCAGATCGCCGCCAGGGGTCCGAAGGGCAGGCGGTCCGATCCGTAGGCGACCCGGATCCCGTGCTCCACCAGCGAGCGCTGCGGGTTTTGCGTCGCCTCCCGCTCCTCTTCCAGCGCCTCCACCGCGAACGAGCCCAGCGTGACCGTGAAGTTGGGCTGGCTGTTCACCCAGATGCCCAGCTCACCCATCCTCCGAAGCGTCTCCTCCGACGGCTTCACCGAGACGTGGTGCAGGTAATGACGGTGGTCCTCCCGGGGGCTCTCGGCGAGGATCCGCTCGTAGACGCCCACGGCCATCTCCACCGCCGCGTCGCCGATGGCGTGGATTCCGAGCTGCCACCCCATCTCGTGGGCCGCCTTGCAAACGCGGTAGAGCATCTCCTCCGGGATCTCCTGGACCCCGACGAAGTCCGGCTTGCTCTCGTACGGCCACTTGGACCAGAAGACCGGGGCGCTCAGGCCCCCGTCCACGCTCATCTTGATCGCTCCCACCTCCAGCCGGTCGTCCCCGAAATCGGTGCGCACGCCGAAGCCCTCCATCTCCCGGATCGCCGCCCGGATTCCCTCCTCCGGGTCCGGGAAGCGGACGTCGTCGTCCGGATTCAGGCGAAGCTGGACGGTCATCCGGGGGATCTCCTCGCCGTGGCGCGCCACGACCTCCTGATAGAGCGCGAAGTCCCCGGGAGAGGCCGAGGCCACGTTGACGCTGGTGATCCCCAGGGAGAGGAGCGCGTTGAGCTGGGCCCGCAGGTTCTCGATGCGCGTCTCCCGGTCGGGCGGCGGGCTCCGGGGCATCACCCGGCGGACGTGTCGAATCGCTCCGTCGTAGAGCATGCCGTTCAGCTCCCCGGCGTCGGTCCGTCCGATCCAGCCCCCCGGGGGGTTCGGCGTGGCGCGGGTGATCCCGGCCTTCTCCAGGGCCAGGGAGTTGAGAACGATCGTGTGGGGCCCCCTGGAGATCGCCACCGGGTGGTGCGGCGCCAGCTCGTCCAGACGGTCCCTTTTCGGAACCATCTGGTTGGGCCAGTCCGGCCGGTTCAGGTCGCCGACGATCCACTCCCCCCGCGGCGTACTCTCCGCCCGGGCCAGGAGCGCCTCCTCCAGGGCCTCCACCGTGACCACGCCCGTGAGCCAGGGCGCCACCGCCGGAATGAGGCCCATCTTCCACGGCTGGACGGCGGGGTTGCGGCCGGGCACCAGGTGGATGTGGCCGTCGAAGAAGCCGGGGAGCACCGTCCGGCCCTCGAGCTCCACCACCTCGGTCCGGGGGGCGGCGAGGGCGCGGATCCGGGACGTCGAGCCGACGGCCACGATCTCGCCGTCCGCCACCGCCACCGCCTCGGCGACGGTGAAGTCGTCGTCCACCGTCACCACCTTGCCGTCGACCAGGACCAGGTCCGGGCCCGGCTCCTGGGCGCGAAGCTCGGTGGCCGAAGTCGCCGAAAAGACGAGGAGCACCGCCAGGAGGAAACCCCTCCGGACGGTCGAGATGGGTGCGCTTTCCGCCGCGCTCACGGGGTGCCTCCTCTGGGGAAAGATGCCTCGGGGCCGGGCGCATGCCCGCCGGCTCCACGGGCACTATACTAAATACAATATCCTCGCGCAGCTCCGGTCGGAGCCCGGCTTCGACCGGAGCGCGGCCGGTCCCCGTTCCGTTCTCCCTGGATCGCCGGTGAGGGCCGCCGCGGAGTTCGTCCTTCGCCTACGAGGCACGTCATGACGAGACGCCTGGAGTCCCTGACGGCGGCGACGCTGGCCGCCCTCCTCCTCTTCTCGCCCGGCGCGACCCTTGCGGCCCAGGAGCCGGTCGACGAGGGCGGCTACGCGCGCTACCCCGAGCGGACCGCGAACCGGCCCGCGATCCCCGGACCCAACGGCCTGGTGGCGGCCGGCCACCCCCTGGCGTCGGCCGCTGGAGCCCGGATCCTCATGGAGGGCGGGAACGCGGCCGACGCCACCGTGGCGACGCTGGCCGTCCTGAACGTGGTGCGGCCTCAGATGTCCGGGATCGCCGGGAACGGCTTCTTCACGATCTATGACCGGGAGTCGGGAGAGGTCTTCAACCTGGCGGCCACGGGGGCGGCTCCCCTCGCCCTGGACGCCTCCGAGCTCGAGCCGGACGAGCTCCACAAGGGGATCAAGGCGGGCGTCGTGCCCGGGCTCTTCGGCGGCTGGATCGCGATCCTGGACCGCTTCGGCACCATGAGCCTGGAGGAGGTCCTGGCCCCCGCCATCGACTACGCCGAGGACGGGCACCCGATCGAGGCGTCGGTGGTGGAGGCGATCGCCGGCCACGAGGAGCTCTTCCGCCGCTACGCCTCCAGCGAGCGCACCTTCCTGCCCGAAGGGCGGGTCCCGGCGCCGCGGCAGACCTTCCGGATGCCCGCCCTGGCGAACACCTTCCGTCGGCTGGTGGAGGCGGAGCAGAGGGCCCTGGCCCGGGGCGAGACCCGGAGCCGGGCGCTGGGGGCCGCCCTCGACCGGTTCTACAGGGGGGAGATCGCCGAGGAGATGGCTCGGTTCTACCAGGAGAACGGAGGCCTCTTCACCCTCGAGGACTTCGCGCGCTACGAGCCGATCTGGCGCGACCCGGTCCACCTCGCGTACCGGGGATACGACGTGTACTCGAGCCCCCCCACCTCCCGGGGCGGCATGGAGGCCACGATGCAGCTCGGCCTCGTGGAGGGCTTCGACCTGGCTTCCCGGGACCGCTTCTCGGCCCAGACGCTCCACCTCCTCGCCGAGGCGATCAAGGTGGCCAAGTCGGACATCTACGCCTACGTGGCCGACCCCCTGACCCAGGACGTGCCGACCGCGGCCCTGCTCTCCGAGCGGTATCTCGCCAAGCGGCGGCAGCTGATCCGGGCCGGCCAGGCGATGGCGTTTCCCGAGGCCGGCGATCCCCGCCGGCTCGCACCGACCGGGGGCGAGGGATTCGGGAGCGAGGTCGACGCCGATCGGGAGGCGACCTTCGCCGGCAGCACCACCAGCTTCTCGATCCGGGACCGGTGGGGGAACGTGGTCGCCTGCACCCCCACCCACGGGTCGGGCTTCGGCACCGGGGTGGTGGTGGGCAACACCGGGATGACCTTCAACAACGGGACCCGGCACGGATCCACCTCCCCCTATCCGGACGACGTGAACTACGCCCGGGGCGGACAGGTCCCGATCCTGAACAACTCCCCCACCCTGGTGCTGAAGGACGGCGCCTTCCACGCGGCGGTGGGAACCCCGGGCGGCGAGACGATCGGACAGACCGAGTTCCAGGTCCTGGTAAACCTCCTGGACTACGGGATGGACATCCAGGAAGCGATCGAGGCGCCCCGGTTCGTGCTCGACGCCGATCCGAACTTCTATCGGGCCGGCGCGTCGGTGACCATGTCGATCGAGGCCCGGGTGCCGGACGCCGCCGTCGAGGGCCTGCGGCGCCGGGGATGGCGGGTGGAGCTGGCGCCCGGATACAGCTTCGGGAGCATGCAGGGGATCCTGATCGATCCCCGGACGGGAAACGCCTTCGCCGGGGCCGATCCGAGACGGGTGGCGTACGCGATCGGGTGGTGACCCGGCCCCGAGGCGCCCGCGTCCGTCCCCGGGCGGAGACCCGGAGCCGGTTCCGCGGCGTTCGATTCGCCGGAGGCCCGCCCGGTGAGGCCGAGCTCCTCTCCCCGGCGCTGAGAAGCCGGTGACCTCAGCGATCCAGCAGCTCGCGAAAGACCGCGTGGAGCTCGGCCTTCTCCTCGATCCCGAGGCCCGGGACGTCGGGGATCCGGACCCGGCCGTCCTCGACCTCCGCTGAGTCGTGAAAGCCCCCGAAGGGCTGGAAGACTTCGGGGTAGGACTCGCTGCCGCCGAGTCCCATCCCCGCGGCGATGTGGAGCGCCATCTGATGTCCCCCGTGGGGCACGCAGCGGCGTGGCGACCAACCCTCCCGCTCCAGCATCTCCAGGATGCGGAGGTACTCCACGAGCCCGTAGCTCAGGGCGGGATCGAACTGGAGCCAGTCCCTCTCCGGATCCAGGCCGCCGTAGCGGATCAGGTTCCGGGCGTCGGGGAGCGAGAAGAGGTTCTCGCCGGTGGCCAGGGGAGTGGTGGTGGTCCGGGAGACGGCGGCGAGCCCGTCGAAGTCCAGGGGTCCCACCGGCTCCTCGTACCAGAAGAGCCCGTACGGCTCCAGGGCCCGGGCGTACTCGACCGCCCTGTCCCGGTCGAAGCGGGCGTTGGCGTCGACGGCGAGGCTGCCGGCCTGGCCGACCACCTCGATGGCCGCCTCGACGCGCCGGAGGTCCTCGTCCAGGGAGGCACCGCCGATCTTCATCTTGACGGTGGAGTAGCCCCGGTCCCGGTAGCCGCGCAGCTCGTCTTTCAGGGCGGCCGTGCCCCGGTCCGGGTAGTAGTAGCCTCCCGCCCCGTAGACGAAGACCTCGGAGTCGGGCTCTCCGCTTCCGTACCGCTCCGCGAAGACCCGGCAGAGGGGCTTTCCCTCCACCTTCCCCACCAGGTCCCAGAGGGCCATGTCCAGGCACGCCGCGGCCACCGACCGCTCGCCGTGGCCGCCGGGCTTCTCGTTGCGCATCATGACCCGCCACGCCGCGTGGGGATCGAAGTTCTCCCCCTCGGCGTCGAGGAGCTCCGCCGGCTCCGCGGCGAGGAGACGGGGGATCATCCGCTCCCGGAGGATGCCCTGCTGGGCATAGCGCCCGTTGGAGTTGAAGCCGAAGCCCACCAGCGGCTCTCCGTCGCGGACGCCGTCCGTGACGACCGCCACCGCCGAGACGGTCATCTCGGAGAAGTCGATGACCGCGTTTCGGATCTCGGACCGGATCGGCACCACCGCGTCCCGGATCTCGACGATCTTCATGGCGCCCACACCCTCCGTCGCTCGATTGAAGTCATCGGTCCGCGGGAGGTCTTCCAGTGAGCCCTCCGGAGCCCGGACCCCCTCGGGAGACGGAGATCCCGCCGCCGGGCGACGTCGGTCCCGGGGTCCCCGGCGAGGCCGGCGAAGAGGAGCCCGGGGAAGGAGTCGCGGCGGCCCGTCTGGGGGCGGTCGTCGCGGTCGGGGCCGCGCTCTGGCTGGTCCCGGCGCCCTCCGGGGTGGAGGCCCGTGCGTGGCACCTCCTCGCGGTCTTCGTGGCCACGATCGTGGGCATCATCCTCCGCCCCATCCCCATGGGGGCCGTGGCGTTCGCTGCGGCGGCGTTCGCGGTGGTCTCGGGGACGCTGACGATCTCCGAGGCCACCGGGGGCTTCGGCAACCCTGTGGTCTGGCTGGTCGTGGCCGCCTTCTTCATCGCCACCGCCTTCATCAAGACCGGCCTCGGCATCCGGATCGCCTATCACTTCATGCGGGTCCTGGGCAAGCGCAGCCTCGGTCTCGCGTACGGTCTCGTGGCCACCGACCTGGTCCTGGCGCCGGCGATCCCCAGCAACACGGCCCGGGCCGGCGGCGTCATCTATCCGATCCTCAAGTCCCTCTGCGCCTCCCTGGGCAGCGAGGCCGAGAGGGGAACGGAACGGCGGATCGCCGGCTTCCTCACCTTCACGGCGTATCAGGGCGTGGTGGTGACGAGCGCCATGTTCCTCACCGCCATGGCGGCGAACCCCCTGGCCGCCGAGTTCGCCGCCCAGCAGGGCGTGGAGATCACGTGGGCCCGCTGGGCCCTGGCGGCGTCGCTGCCCGGGGCGCTCAGCCTCCTCCTCGTGCCCGTCCTCATCTTCCGCCTCTATCCTCCCGAGATCAAGCGGACGCCCGAGGCCCCCGAGCTCGCCCGGGAGCGGCTGCGGGAGATGGGATCGATGGCCCGGGAGGAGCGGATCCTCCTCACCGTGTTCGTCCTCCTGCTCGGCCTGTGGATCTTCGGGGGAGTCCTCGGCGTCCACACCACCGCCGCGGCGATGGCCGGGGTGGGGGCCCTGCTGGTCACCGGCGCCCTGGACTGGGAGGACGTCCTGGGGGAGCGGAGCGCCTGGGACACGCTGATCTGGTTCGCCGTCCTGGTGATGATGGCGAGCCAGCTGGGGGAGCTGGGCCTCCTCGACTGGTTCAGCGACCGGGTGTCCGGGGCCCTGGCGTTCGACCACTGGCTGCCGGCGTTTCTCACCGTGAGCCTGATCTACTTCTACTCCCATTACTTCTTCGCCTCGAACACCGCCCACGTGAGCGCCATGTACGCGCCCTTCCTCGCACTCGCCCTGGCGGCGGGCACGCCTCCTCTCCTGGGGGCCCTCATCCTCGCCTTCTTCAGCAACCTCTTCGCGTCCATGACCCACTACGGCACCGCACCCGCGCCGATCCTCTTCGGCTCCGGGAACGTGGAGATCGGCGTCTGGTGGCGGCTCGGAGCGCTCATCAGCGTGGTGAACATCGCGATCTGGTTGGGGGTCGGGAGCCTCTGGTGGAAAGCTCTGGGACTGTGGTGAGGTCCCGGCGAAGCGCCCCGGCGCCGCCGCCGCCGAGGCTGTGGGTGGGCCGGCTCCGCGGCGGGCACCGTCCTCTACCGCCCCTCCTCCCTCGTGAACGGAAGGCGGGAGTGGACGACGGTTCCGTTGCTCATGACCAGGAGCGGATCCTGGAGCGTCCGGGGGTGCTCCACGGGATCCCGCTCGACGACCAGGAGGTCGGCCTCGAGCCCGGGCCGGATCGACCCGGTGAGGTCGTCGATCCCCAGGAGCTCGGCCCCTCGGCTGGTCGCGGCCCGGAACGCGTTCCGGGGCGGGACCCCGGCGTCGATCAGATAGGCCACCTCCCTGCCCACCGTGGCCACGTTGCGCTCCGTGTAGTAGGTGTCGGCCCCGGTCGCCAGGGGCACGCCGAGCTCGTAGGCCCGGGCCGCCGTCTCGAGCGCCCTCGGGCCCATGTGGAGCTTCCGGAGGAAGAGGCGGGGATCGTCGTACTCGCCCTCCTGGCCCATGCCGACCATCACGACCAGCGTGGGCACCAGGAACACCCCCCGATCCCTCATGAGGCGGAGCGTCTCGTCCGAGGCGTAGGTCCCGTGCTCGATGCTGCGGACCCCCGCCCGGACCGCGGCCCGCATCCCCTCGTCGCCGTGGGCGTGGGCCATGACGGGGACGCCGGCCCGGCCCGCCTCCTCCACGACCACCCGGAGCTGGGACTCGGTGTAGATCTGCTCCCTGGGATCCTGCTCGGGGAGTCCGGCCCGGGCCGTTCCCCGGGTCTTGATCCAGTCGGCCCCGTAATCGAGGTTGATCCCGACGAGCGTCCGGATCTCCTCGGGCGTGTTCGCCCCGCTCCCGTGGAGGGGGGCGAGCCGCGGGTCGGCCAGGACGCGCTCGCCGAGATCCGGCTGCACGTAGAGGCCGGCCGCAAGGACGTCGGGTCCGGGGAGCCGATCGTCCCGCACCATCTCCCGGATCGCGAAGTCGCGGTAGCTCCGGACCCCCGCCGTCCGCACCGTCGTGACCCCGGTGGCCACGGCCCGCCGGAGTCCTGCCAGGGTGGAGACGTGGGTGTGGGCGTCGATCAGGCCCGGCACCAGGTGGTAGCCGTGGATGTCGATGACCTCCGCACCGGCGGGAGGAGAGAAGGCTCCGGTCTCGACCGAGGCGATCGTGCGACCTTCGACGATCACGGTCGCCCCGGGAAGGGCCTCCGCGCTCACTCCGTCCACGACCGTGGCGCCGGTCAGGTAGATCCGCTCGGCCGGCTCCTGGGCCGCCGCGGGTCCGGAGCTTCGGCACGGAGCGACGGCGAGGAAGAGCACGAGACAGAGGGGGGCCGCTGTCAGGTCCCCGAGGCGGGGTTCGCGCGGGATCGGGAGGAGTCGCATGAGCTCGTTGGATGAAGGTCGAGATCGCCGCACCCCCCCGGCGTCGCCCGCGGGCGACGGGCCGGAGGCGGAGGGGGATCGCCCCGCTCCCGACGTCGAGGCGCTCACCTTCGACGTCTTCGGCACGGTGGTGGACTGGCGGACCCCCATCGTACGAGCCGCGACGGCCCTCGGCCAGCGAGCCGGCGTCGAGGCCGACTGGGGGGAGATCGCGGACCGTTGGCGGGACCGATACCGTCCCACCCTCGAGCGCGTCCGCTCGGGAGAGATCCCCTTCCGTCCCCTGGAAGAGCTTCACAGGATGGCCCTCGACGAGGTGCTGGACGAGGCGGAGGTCGAGGGGCTCGACGCCGAGACGCGGTCCGAGCTCAACCGGGCCTGGCGAAGGCTGGAGCCCTGGCCCGACGCCGTGGAGGGGCTCCAGCGCCTTCGACGCCGATACGTGGTGTCGACCCTGTCCAACGGGAACGTGGGGCTCCTGGTGGCGATCGCGAAGAGCGCCGGTCTCCCCTGGGACTGCGTCCTCTCCGCTCAGATGGCGCGAACCTACAAGCCCGGTCCCGAGGTGTACCGGACCGCCGCCGAGCTCCTGGGCCTGCCGGCGGAGCGGATCATGATGGTCGCCTCCCACAAGTACGACCTCCACGCCGCCCGGGACCTCGGCTTCCGAACCGCGTTCGTCTCCCGGCCGCTGGAATACGGGCCCGAGGGAACGGACAGGGTCGACCTCGAGCCCGACCCGGAGTTCGACGTGGCGGCGGAGGACTTTCTCGGCCTGGCAGGGACGCTGGGCTGTTAGTCGGCGAATCTGGTCGGCCGACCGCGCCGTGCAGTCGGGAGGCCGCCGCCCGGGTGACCTGCGAGCTCCGCACCCGGCCGAGGGGGTCGGCGGCGTGGCGGCCGGGGTAGCCCGAGAGTAGTGTACGATATACGAGACGGGAGCGTCCTCCGGGATTCGGACCCGTTCCCGGAAGGGGAACGGTCTCCCGTGTGGGCCTCGACCATTCAGAAGGGGAGCGCGCCCTCGTGAGACCAGCGATCGGTACCTCGACGGGGAAGGCCCGGATCTTCCGGGAAGTGACCGACTCGATCCACCAGCGCGTGGTGGGGCAGGACGAGGTCGTGGAAGGCCTGGTGGTCGCGCTTCTCACCGGCGGCCACGTGCTTCTCGAAGGGCTCCCGGGGCTGGCAAAGACCTTGATGGTCCGCTCCCTGGCGGAGACGATCCACACCTCCTTCCGGCGGATTCAGTTCACTCCGGACCTTCTCCCCGGAGACATCACCGGGACCCCCGTCTACCACCAGGCCACCGGGGAGTTCGAGGTGCAGAAGGGGCCGATCTTCGCCAACATCGTCCTCGCCGACGAAGTGAACCGGGCGCCTCCGAAGGTCCAGTCCGCCCTGCTTGAGGCCATGGAGGAGGAGCAGGTCACGATCGCCGGAGAGACCTTTCGTCTCGAGCAGCCCTTCCTGGTGCTCGCCACCCAGAACC